>Ga0335076_10004906_pt1 | contig 13557 bp, 14 predicted proteins | sample Lox_Sample_25_FD_206717 | JGI IMG/M metagenome (GOLD analysis project Ga0335076, IMG submission 206717) | Soil microbial communities from Loxahatchee National Wildlife Refuge, Florida, United States - Lox_Sample_2.5 | ecosystem: Environmental > Terrestrial > Soil > Wetlands | place: USA... | reverse complement strand
GTCGATTCCGAGGCCGCCGCCCGTCCGCGCACGTGCGGTCACGACGGCCTCGTGCCCGTCGGCGATCGCCTGCACGATGGCGAGGCCGAGTCCGACCCCGTCGGCGCGGGAGCCGAGCCGTTCGAAGGGCTGGAAGAGACGGGGAAGCTTCGCGGGCGGGATGCGTCGACCGGTGTTGGCGACGGCGAGGTGGGCGCGTCCGGACTCGGTGCCGGTGGCGACCTCGATCCGGCCCTCGGGGAGGTTGTGCCGGATCGCGTTCGAGACGAGGTTCGCCGCGAGCCGCTCGAGCAGGTCCGGGTCGCCGCAGGTCCGAGCGGGCTCGAGCGCCACGACGGTCGTGAGCGAGCCGCGATCGTGCGCGCGCAGCGCGTCGCCGGCGATCGCCGCGAGATCGACCGGCTCGCACCGGTGCCGCGTCTCCCGGCCGTGTGCAAGGGAGAGGCATGCCTCGAGCACCCGTTCCTGCCGGTTGCAGGCATGGAGGACGTCCTCGCCGATCTCTCGCCACGCGCTCACGTCCGTCTCCGGATCGGCGAGCGCGAGCTCGAGGAGGGCGCGCTGCGTCGCGAGCGGCGTGCGGAGCTCGTGGGCTGCGTAGGCGAGGACGGGCTCCATGGGGACGACGGTAGAGAGCGCGCCGATCCGCCGCGTCGCGCGGAGGCGCCGTCTTTCACCTCACTCTCCAGGGTGAGCTCGAAGATCGTCGGCCGGCGCGATGCCCGGCGGCGCACCGAACGACGACAATCACGTCGTGCACGATCGGCTCTCAGCCCGCACGGGCGAGTTCGCCCTGGTGATCGGGTTCACGCTGGTCGCCGTCTACGAGGCGACCCGCTTTCAGACGTACGGAGGGCCCCTCGACAGGACCGGGTCGATCGGGCTGAGCGTGCTCGCACTCGTACCGCTCGCGCTGGCGCTGGCGCGGAGATGGCCGGCGCTCGCCGCGGCGGCGTCCACGCTGCTCGTCGTCGTCGTCCTGCGCACGGAGAACGCTCCGCTGACCGTGGCGAGCTTCTGCATCACGCTGTACCTGCTCGCGGAGCTCGTGATCCGTCGCGGTCTGCTCCTGGCCGCTCCATTGCTTCTCCCGTTCTTCGTCATCTTCGTCGAACGGATCAGGAGCTCCCACAACGCGTTCGGAAGCGCGGCTCCGCTGCTCTTCGCGGTCGCCGCGGTCGCCGTCGGCGAGTCGCTGCGCCGGCGCCGGCAGGCGGTCGCCGCTCTCGGCGCGACCGAGGAGGCGATGGCGGAGAGCACCCGCGCGCAGACGGTGATGGAGGAGCGCGCGCGCATTGCACGCGAGCTGCACGACATCGTCGCGCACCACCTGTCGGTGATCGCCGTCGAGAGCGAGGCCGCACGACTGACCTCGCCCGGGCTCTCCGCGGACGCCGGCGGCCGCTTCGAGGCGATCGCCTCCACGGCGCGGGAGGCGCTCACCGAGACCCGGCGGCTGCTGGGAGTCCTCCGCGAGGACACCGGAGGCGGGGCGGACCGGGCGCCGCAGCCCGGGCTCGACGAGATCGACGACCTGATCGGGACGGCGCGGGCCGCCGGAACGCACGTCCGCCTGATCCGGCAGGGGGAGATCGCACCGTTGCCCCGGAGCGTCGACCTCGCCGTTTACCGGATCGTCCAGGAGGCGCTCACGAACGCGCGGCGTCACGCTCCGGGCGCGGACGTCGACGTCAGGCTCTCCTATCTCGACCGTGCGCTCCACGTGCGCGTCAGGGACTACGGCTCGGGCCTGGTCGACGGCGCTCCGGTCGACGGCCACGGACTGATGGGAATGCGCGAGCGCGCCGCCCTCGTGGGCGGCACCTTCTCCTCGGGTCCGGCGGACGGCGGCGGCTTCGAGGTGGACGTCACGCTCCCGATCGGCGAGCCGGCGCAGTGATCCGCGCTCTCGTCGCCGACGACCAGCAGGCGGTCCGCGCGGGCTTCGCCGCGCTCCTCGAGACGCAGGCCGACATCGCCGTCGTCGGAGCTGCCGCGGACGGCGGGGAGGCGGTGCGGCAGAGCCGGGAGCACCGGCCCGACGTCGTGCTGATGGACATCCGGATGCCGGTGCTCGACGGCATCGCCGCCACCCGCGAGATCTGCGCCGCCTCCGACGGCGACGGCGGTCCGCGCGTCCTCGTCCTGACGACGTTCGACCTGGACGAGTACGTCTACGACGCTCTCCAGGCCGGCGCGAGCGGGTTCCTGCTCAAGGACGCTCCGCCCGAGACGCTGTTCGAGGCGGTCCGCGTCGTCGCCGCGGGCGACGCGCTGCTGGCGCCGGCAGTGACGCGCCGCCTGATCGCGGAGTTCGCCCGCCTCCGTCCGCCGCAGCGCACCCGTCCCGAGCACCTCGACGTGCTCACCCGCCGCGAGCTCGAGATCCTCGGCCTCGTCGCAGCCGGACTCTCGAACCAGGAGATCGCCGGCCGTCTCGTGCTCAGCAACGAGACGGTGAAGACGCACGTCAGCCACATCCTCCGCAAGCTCGGGCTTCGCGACCGGGCGCAGGCCGTTGTCGCCGCATACGAGTCCGGGCTCGTCGTGCCGGGCGCGTGACCGCGCGGCGATTTAGGTCCATTTCACATTCGTGGCACAGACTTCCGGCTGTGCCGATCCTCGTCGTCGACGACGATGCGGGACTTCGGAAGGCGCTTCGACGCGTCCTGGCATCGCACGGCTTCGAGGTCGAGGTCGCCGAGGACGGGGCGGAGGCGCTGTCCCGGCTGCGCACCCGCTCCTTCGACCTGCTCGTGCTCGACGTGATGATGCCGGGAAGCGACGGGATCGAGGTCTGCGAGCAGCTTCGCGCCGGCGGCGCCGACACGCCGGTCCTGATGCTGACCGCGCGCGACGCCGTGCGCGACCGCGTCGTCGGCCTCGAGGCAGGCGCCGACGACTACCTCGTCAAGCCGTTCGCGAACGAGGAGCTCGTCGCGAGGGTCCGCGCGCTGCTCCGTCGTGCCGGAGCCGGAGTGCAGACGCTCGCGTTCGCCGACCTCGAGCTCGACCTGCTGACCCGGGACGCGCGGCGGAGCGGCCGGGAGATCGAGCTGAGCCCGATCGAGTTCGAGCTGCTCGAGTTCTTCCTTCGCCATCCACGCCAGGTGCTGGGCCGCGGGTTGATCTACCAGCGGGTGTGGGGCTACGACGGGTCGCTCTCGTCCAACTCGCTCGACGTCTTCGTCGGCCATCTGCGCCGGAAGCTCGAAGCCGGCGGCGAGCGCAGGCTGATCCACACCGTGCGCGGCGTCGGCTTCACGCTGCGGGAGCGATGAGCTTCCGCGTTCGCCTCACGGTGCTCGCGTCGCTCGCCGTCGCCGTGGCGATCGTCGGCACGTCGTTCGCGGTGTACGTCACCACGCGGTCGGAGCAGATGGGTCAGGTCGACAGCGAGCTCAGGCAGACGCTCACGCTGCCCCAGTTCAAGATGATCCGGGCCTTCGGAGCGACGCCGGGCCCCGGCGTGCTCGCGAGCGGGGCCAACGTGAAGCGCGCGGTGATCCCGATCGGCTCGCGGCAGATCATCCTGCCCCGCTCGTTGAAGGCGGTGCAGGTCGACGTCCACGCCTCGTCGACCGGGCCGACGGCGGTGAGGTTCACGACGAAGACGATCGGCGGCGTGCCGTCGCGGGTCATGAGCTACGTCGCGAAGAACCGCGTGGTCCAGGCGTCGACGTCGCTCGTCGAGGTGCAGCGGAATCTCTCGCGCCTGCGCTGGCTGCTCGTGCTCATCTCGCTCGGGGGGATCGCGGTCGCGGCGATGCTCGGCGCGCTCGTGTCACGCACGGCGGTCGCGCCGCTGCGGCGGCTGACGGAGACGACGGAGGGGATCCTCGAGACGGGCGACCTCAGCCGCCGGACGGGACAGCGGGGGCGGGACGAGATCAGCCGGCTCTCCGGCCGCCTCGACGAGCTGCTGGCGATGCTCGAGTCGTCGCTGCGCACGCAGCGCCAGCTCGTCGCCGACGCGTCGCACGAGCTGCGGACGCCGATCGCGACGCTGCGCGCGAACGTCGAGCTCCTCGCCGAGCCCGGAAAGCTCGATCCACGCGAGCGGGCGGATCTCGTCGTCGACGTCAAGGACGAGCTCGAGTCGATGACCATGCTGGTCGGCGAGCTCGTCGAGCTCGCGCGCGGAGAGGAGCACGACGTCGCGCCGACCGAGTTCCGCCTGGACGAGGTCGTGCGGACCGCCGTCGAGCGCGCCTCGCGGCGCGCGCCCGACCTCGCGTTCCGCACCCGGCTCGAGCCCTCGATCGTCACCGGCGTCCCGGAGCGGATCGAGCGGGCGGTCTCGAACCTGCTGGACAACGCCAGGAAATGGAGCCCGGCGCGTGAGGCCGTCGACGTCTCGGTGCGCGACGGGATCGTCGAGGTCCGCGATCACGGTCCGGGGATCGCGGCCGAGGACGTCCCGCTCGTGTTCAACCGCTTCTACCGCTCGACGAGCGCGCGCGGGAAGCCCGGCGCCGGTCTCGGCCTCGCGATCGTCAAGCAGATCGCCGACGCGCACGGCGGCAGCGTGTCCGTCGACCGCGCGCGCGGCGGCGGCGCGATCCTCCGCCTTCGGCTTTCACCGACTCGTTAGACCCGTTTCACGGCCGTTTTAGGGTTGTCGGGTTTCCTGCTCGTGGTGACGCGATCGTTCCTCGTCTGCCTCGCGGTGCCGACGCTCGCCGCCGTCGCGCTTCTCGCCGCGGGGTGCGGCGGCGGCTCGTCGCCGTCGGTCGCGGCTCTCGGGACGACCACCTCGGGCGGTGTCGCGTCCGGCGGATCCGCGCCGAGCGCGTCGGGCCAGAGCGCCTCGGGACGGGGCGGCGGCAGCCTGACGATGAAGACGGCAAACGGCTACAAGTTCTCCGCCTGCATGCGCGCCCACGGGCTCCCGAACTTCCCCGATCCGGACAGCCACGGCGCGATCTCGGTCGGTGCGGGCTCCGGCATCGACCCGAGCTCGCCGAAGTTCCAGGCTGCGCAGAAGGCGTGCCAGTCGCTCCTGCCGAACGGCGGCACGCCGACGCCGCAGCAGCTCGCGCAGATGGAGAAGAAGGCGCTCGCGTTCTCCGCCTGCATGCGCAAGCACGGCCTCCCCGACTTCCCCGACCCGGATTTCTCGAGCGGCGGGGGGATCGGGATCCGCATCCGCCTCGGCGGGCCGAACAGCGATCTCAACCCGAGCTCGCCGGTGTTCCAGGCGGCGCAGAAGGCGTGCGGCGGGATCATCGGGAAGCCACCCGGCGGGAAGCCGGGCGGATGACCCGGCGCCGCGCCGTCGCCGCCGCGGCGATCGCGGTCGCCGCAATCGTCGCCGTCGTGCTCGTCGTCGCGAATCCGTTCGGCGGCACTCCCGCCTCGAACGCTGCCGGGATCGACAACGGATCGCCCACGTCGACCACGACGGTGAAGCGGAGCGACCTGTCCTCGCAGACGCAGGTGAGCGCGACGCTCGGCTACGCGGACGCGACGGTGATCTCCGTCCCGGCCGGGACGCCGCCCTCGAACGTCCAGCAGGCGCAGCAGACGTCCGCGACGGCGCAGTCGCAGCTCTCGACGGCGTCGGCGACGCTGGCCGCCGACGACCGTGCGCTCGCAATCGCGCGGGCGGCGCTCGCGGCCGACCGGCGCAAGCTCGCGGTCGACTGCGCCGGCGCCGCCGCCGCGCAGAGCGCCGCCGCAGGTCAGTCGGGCGGGAACGCCGGCGCGTGCGCGACGGGCTACCAGTCGGTGACGGCCGACGAGCAGAGCGTCAATGCCGACACGCCGAAGGTGCAGGCGGACCGGCACGCGCTCTCCGCCGCCCGCACCTCGGCCGCCGGAGCGGCCCAGGCGCTCGCCGCCGCCGAGTCGTCGGCGTCGGTCGCCGCGCAGACCTCGGTCTACACGGCGCTGCCGGCGGTCGGGCGGATCGTCCGGCGCGGCGGCGGGCTCTATGCGATCGACGGGAGCCCGACCGTTCTCCTCTACGGCGCGGAGCCCGCCTCGCGCGCGTTCGCACCCGGGATGTCCCCGGGCGGCGACGTCGCCGAGCTGAACGCGAACCTCTATGCGCTCGGCTACGGCCGTCCTGTCGGAGACGCGTTCACGTCGGCCACCGCGGGCGCGATCCGGGCCCTCCAGGCGGCGCGGGGGATTCCCGTCACGGGCCGGCTGCTGGTCGGCTCCGTCGTCTTCGAGCCCGGCCCGGTGCGCGTCACGAGCGTGACACCGACGCTCGGCGCGGCGGTGCAGGCCGGCCCCGTGCTCGGCGTGACCTCGACCCGGCGCGTCGTCACGATCGCGCTCGACGCGTCCCAGCAGACGAGCGTGAAGGTCGGAGACCCGGTCACGATCACGCTCCCGGACAACTCGACGACCCCCGGGCGCGTGACGTTCGTCGGGACCGTTGCGACGATGCCGTCGAACGACCAGGGCAACGGCCCGAGCACGCCGACGATCGAGGTCGACGTCGCTCCCGATCGTCCGGGCGCGACCGGCCGGCTCGACCAGGCGCCCGTCGACGTCTCGATCACGACCGGAACGGTCAGGGACGCGCTCGTCGTGCCGGTGAACGCGCTCCTCGCGCTCGCGGGCGGCGGCTACGCGCTCGAGGAGGTCGGGGCGGGCGGAGCCCACCGGCTCGTCGGCGTCGAGGTCGGGCTGTTCGACGACGCGGAGGGACTCGTCCAGGTCAGCGGCGCGGGTCTCGCCGCGGGGCAGCGAGTGGTGGTGCCGGCGTCATGAGCGTGCTCGAGCTCGAGGCCGTGACGAAGTCCTACGGATCGGATCCTCCCGTGCCCGCGCTGCAGGGCGTGAGCTTCGGCGTGTCCCCGGGCGAGCTCGTGGCGATCCTCGGCCCGTCGGGGTCGGGCAAGTCGACGCTGCTGCACCTGATGGGGACCCTCGAGCGGCCGAGCTCCGGCCGCGTCGCCGTCACGGGGCTCGACGTCGAGCAGCTGTCCGACCGCGAGCTCGCCGCGGTCCGCGCGACGCGGATCGGATTCGTCTTCCAGCAGTTCTTCCTCGCCGAGCACTCGTCGGCGCTCGAGAACGTCGCCGACGGGCTGCTGTACGCCGGCGTCGCCGCCGACGAGCGGCGCGAGCGGGCCACCGAGGCGCTCGAGCGCGTCGGGCTCGGCGACCGGCTCGGCGCGCGGCCGACGCAGCTCTCGGGCGGCGAGCGCCAGCGCGTGGCGATCGCGCGCGCACTCGTGGGGCGCCCCGCGATCGTGCTCGCCGACGAGCCGACGGGCAACCTCGACAGCGTCACCGGGCACTCGATCATGGCGCTGATCGACGAGCTCAACGCCGAAGGCGCGACGATCGTCGTCATCACCCACGAGCGCGAGATCGCCGCGCGCTTCCCGCGCCGGATCGTGCTGCTCGACGGGCGCATCGTCTCCGACGGCTCACGCGACGACGACGAGGAGGAGCGATGACGTCCCGTCTCGCCGCGCTCGCGCTCGTCGTGGCGGCGCTCGCGGCGGGCGGCGCGGGGTCGGCGCGCGCGACCGGCAGCTCCTGCCCGGCGTCGAATGGGGCGAACACGCTCGTCCTCGCCGGCGGCAGCGGGCAGACCGCGCAGCTCGGACGGCAGTTCCAGAGCCCGATGCAGGTCGCGCTCGCGAATACGAACGGCTGCCCGGTCACGAGCGGTCTCGCCGGGATCAGCGTCGACTTCGTCGCGCCCGGCGGCGGTGCGAGCGGCATCTTCGCCTCGAGCGGATCGCGGATCGCCGTCGTCGGCACGGATGCGCAGGGGGTCGCGACGGCGCCGGCCTTCACGGCGAACGACGCTGCAGGAAGCTACAGCGTCGATGCCGAGTCCGACCTCGGGACCGTCGAGCTCTTCCTCACGAACACGGCCGCCGGGCTGCCGGCGTCGATCGCGCCGACCGGTGACGCGGCCCAGGCGGCGACGGTGAACGGCACGTACGCGCAGCCCCTGCAGGCGCGCGTGCTCGACGCGAACGGCAACCCGGTCCAGGGCGCAACCGTCAGCTTCTCCGTCGTCCCGGGCGCCACCGGCGCCGGTGCGAGCTTCCTCGGCGGCGGCGGGCCGGTCACGACGGATTCGAGCGGCGTCGCGACCTCGCCGCCGCTGCTCGCGAACGGCGCGCCGGGGCGGTTCACGGCGACGGCCACCGTCGACGGGGTCTCCTCCGTCGCCGTCTACACGTTGGACAACCACGCAGACGCGATGACGATCGCAGCCGCGATCGCGAGCGACCCGACCGCGCGCGTCGACAGCCGCTACCGGCAGGTGCTGGAGGCGACGGTGCGAGACTCGAACGGACAGCCGGTCGAAGGGGCGAGCGTCGTCTTCGCGATCGCACCGTCGGCGGACGGAGCCGGCGCGAGCTTCCTCGGCGGCGCGGCGCAGGCGACGGAGCTGACGGACGCGAGCGGCCGCGCGACCTCGCCGCCCATCGTCGCCGGCAAGACCGCGGGTACGTTCACGGCCACGGCCTCCGCCGCGGGAGCCGCTCGGGTTGCGACGTACACGCTCGAGAACCTCGCGGGCGCCGTGTCGTCGATCGCCACAGGCGCGGCGAGCGGCGAGTCCACGCCGGCCGGCTCACGCTTCCTCGTCCCGCTCGCCGTCACCGTCCTCGACGCGGACGGAAACGCGGTTCGCGGCGCGGTCGTCGTCTTCGCCGCGCCGAGGAGCGGTCCGAGCGCACGCTTCCGCGTTCACAACCGGAGCAGCCGGACTGCGACGGCGATCACGAGCGCGAAGGGCATCGCCGTCGCGCCGCCGCTCGCCGCGAACGCGGACGCGGGCGGCTACGTCGTCACCGCCACCGTCCGCGGCACGTCGAAGCGCGCGGCGTTCGCGCTCGTCAACGGGCCGCGCGGATGAGCGGCGCGTCGGAGCTCGAGCCGGGGCGCCTTCGCTTCTCCGATCTCGCCCGCGTCGCGAGCGTCGGCCTGCGCACGCGGCGCGTCCGCGCGGCGCTCTCCGCGCTCGGGATCGCGATCGGCGTCGCCGCGATCGTCGCCGTGCTCGGACTCTCGGCCTCGTCGCAGGCCGGGCTGCTCAACGAGATCGACAAGCTCGGCACCAACCTCCTCACCGTCACCAACGGGCAGACCCTGTTCGGCCAGACCGCGGAGCTGCCGCTCGCGGCGCCCGGGATGATCTCCCGCATCGGCCCGGTCACGGAGGTCGAGGAGACGGGGTCGACGAGCGTGAACGTCTACCGCAGTCCGCTGATTCCGGTCGTGAACACGAACGCGCTCAGCGTGCAGGCCGCGAGCCTCGGGCTGCCGGCGACCGTCGGTGCGACCGTCGCGGCCGGCAGCTTCCTCAACGCCGCGACCGCCCGCGAGCAGGTGGCCGTGCTCGGCGCGGCGGCGGCCCAGCGGCTCGGGATCGACCGCCTCTACCCGGGAGAGCGGGTCTGGCTCGGCGGCCAGTGGTTCTACCTCGCCGGGATCCTCGCGTCGGCGCCGCTCGCGCCCGAGATCGACGACTCCGTCCTCGTCGGCTTCCCCGCCGCCGAGCGCTATCTCGGCTTCGACGGGCATCCCACCACCGTCTACGTCCGGAGCGTGACGAGCCAGGTCGCCGCCGTGCAGTCGGTGCTCGCCGCGACGGCGAACCCGGAGTCGCCGGACGAGGTCGACGTCAGCCAGCCCTCGGCGGCGCTGACCGCGCGGGCCGAGGCGCAGAGCGCGCTCAACAGCCTCTTCCTCGGGCTCGGTGCGGTCTCGCTCCTCGTCGGCGCGGTCGGGGTCGGGAACATCATGCTGATCGGCGTCCTCGAGCGACGCTCCGAGATCGGACTGCGCCGCTCCCTCGGCGCGACGAAGGGGCAGATCCGGACGCAGTTCCTCTCCGAGGCGATCCTGCTCGCGCTGCTCGGCGGCGCCGTCGGCGTCGCGGCGGGAGCGCTCGCCACCGCGATCTACGCCACGGCCAAGAGCTGGACCGTGGTGATCCCGGCCACGGCGTGGGCCGGCGGGCTCGCCGCGGCGATGCTGATCGGCGCGATCGCCGGACTGCTGCCCGCGATCCGCGCTGCGCGCATGTCGCCGACCGAGGCGCTCCGGACCGTCTGAGCCGGGTCGCTCACGATCCGGCTTCGCCGAGGTGCTGCGGATTGTTGCCGTGCAGCAGCGGCGCGCATGCATGGATCGCCGTCTCGACCTGCGGCGCGCTCGCGTCGATGCCGGCGGCCTGCAGGTCGAACGTCGGCCGCTCGGGGTGTCGCGGGTAGCGGGTCGGGTCGGGCCAGTCCGCCACGCCGTGGCGGCGCATGCATCCGGCGAAGCTGCGGAACTCGCTCCACGACTGCTGCAGCGCCGCCGGCGTGGGAGCGCCGCCGTTCGGGAGTCGATGCGCGCAGGCGCTCTGGGCCGCCTGGAACCGGGCGTCGCTGACCCCGAGCTGCTGCGGCGTCTCCTTCGCGAGCTGCCCGCTGCCGTTCGGGTCGGCGAAGCTCGAGACGCCGTTCGAGCGCATGCAGCGCGCGAAGGCGAGCGCTCCGCTCGCCTGCGTCGACGCCGCGGGTGGTTTCGCGGAGCCGCCGCAGCCGGCGGACAGGAGCGCGAGCGAGACGGCGGCGACGAGCTTCGGCGACACCTCTGACCCAGGAAAGCACGAGACTCTGAAACCGCCCTAAAGCTTGGTACGCTCGCTTCTCGATGGCGACGAAGGCCGACTTCACGACCGAGGAGTGGGAGGCGTTGCAGAAGGGCGTCACCGGCGCCGGGATGCTCGTCGCGATCAGCGATCGCGGCTTCTTCGACACGTTCAAGGAGGCGAACGCGCTTGCGAAGCACATGAGCGCAGCGCACGCGGGCAGCGAGAGCGAGCTCATCCGCGAGGTGGCCGGGGCGCACGGCAGCCCGTTCGGCGTGACCACGCCGCCCGACGAGGTCGAGAAGGGAACGCTCGACGCGCTGCACGCCGCGGTCGCTGCGCTCCAGGCGAAGGCGCCCGACGACCTTCCCGCGTACAAGCGGCTCGTGCTCGACGTCGCCGAGTCCGTCGCCGAGGCCGCAAAGGGCGTCTCGGCGAACGAGACGACCGCGCTCGAGACGATCCGCTCGGCGCTCGAGCCGGTCTAGCCGAAGTCGACGTCCTTCGTCTCGACCGTGCCGGCGGTCCGGCCCGGCGCGGACTGCTCGCCCCAGTACATGTTCGTGTGGGCGATGACGAGGTCGGGCGTCGGCGCGCCCCACGCGGTCAGATCCTCGGTCGTGTGCGCGTCGCTGACGAGCGTCGCGTCGTAGCCTCTGACGAGCGCGCCGTGCAGCGTCGAGCGGACGCACATGTCGGTCTGCGCGCCGACGACGACGAGGCGTCCGACGGCGAGGTCCGAGAGGACCGACTCGAGGTCGGTGTCCTCGAAGGAGTCGCCGTACGACTTCTCGACGTGCGGCTCGGCCTCGTCGGGCGCGAGGTCCGAGACGATCTGCCACTGATCGCTGCCGTGCGGGAGGCCGGCGTCGCAGTGCTGAATCCAGACGACCGGGACGCCTTCGGTCCGGGCCCTGTCGACGAGGCTGCCGACGTTCGCGACGACGGCGTCGCGCTCGTGCGCACCCGTGACGACGCCGTTCTGGACGTCGATGACGAGGAGCGCGGTGTTCGGGCGGTTCTCGAGCGTGGTCATGCCGGAACCCTACCCCGTCAGAAAGTGCGGAAGCGGCGCCCGCCGCGCGCAGGCCGTGTCGAGCCCGGCGGCGCCGCCGCGCGCGACGAAGGCGGCGACGAGCGTCGGCACGCAGCCGTAGGCGATCGCGCCGTGCCCCGCGCCGGGTACGACGACGAGCCGCCCGTCCGGGAATGCGCGCCGCCAGCCGGCGAGGTTCGCCGGCGGGTCGAGCGGGTCGGCGCCGCCCGCGAGGAGCAGCACGGGCGTGCGCATCGGCGCGTCCGAGGCCGAGCCGGCAGGGACGCGTCCTCTCGGAACCGAGCGGCAGGCTCGCTCGAACAGGCGCGCCCGTGCGACCGCCGCATGCTCGAGATAGCTCCCGGCGCCGAGCCGCGCCGTCGCGGCAGGGTCGAACACGGCCCACGGCTCGGAGCAGAGGATCTCCCAGAACATGGCGAGCCGCGCCCGCGGGTCGAGCGCTGCGCCGAGCGTCTGCGCGTACGCGCGCGCGAGCGGCAGGTAGTCGCCGTGCGCGGCGGCGTCGACGGTGTACGGGATCAGCGCAGCGCCGTCCGCGGTGGACGAGAGCGACGCGACCGTCCACGCGATGTCGTCGGGGCGGAGGAGGAAGGTGCCCGCCTGGACGGTGACGCGGCGCGGCGGCCGCGTCAGCAGCTCGGCGAGCTGCCTTCGCGGATCCGGGAAGGCGTGGCGGCACGCGGGCGCGGCGGCGCAGCGCGCGAGCTCTGCGTCGAGCGCGCGCTCCGCGTTGCGCGCGGAGCGCTCGTAGATCCGCACGCCGGGCAGCGAGCTGCCGTCGAGGACGGCGCTTCGCACGGAGCCGGGATAGCGCCGGAGGTACGCCTCCGCGAGCGTCGCGCCGTAGGAGCCGCCGTACAGGTCGATGCGCCCGTAGCCGAGCGCGCGCCGCACCGCCTCGAGATCGTCCGCGGCGACGCTCGTCGTGTACAGGCGCGGGTCGCGTCGCAGGTGCGGGAAGCAGCCGCGGACGTAGGCGGCGACCGCGGCGGCGTCGGTCGCCGCCACGCGCGTGTCGGGACACGAGAGCCGGCTCGAGCCGCCGGTGCCGCGCTGGTCGACCATGACGACGTCGCGGTCGCGGCCGACCTCCGCGAACAGCCCGTTGACCCGCACCGCCGACGCCGTCGCCGCGCCGCCGGGGCCGCCCTCGAGATAGAACAGCGCGCCGGCCGCCGGCCGTCTCGTCGCCGGCAGCACCGTGATCGCGAGCGAGATCGTCCGTCCGTTCGGCCTCGCCGGGTCCTCCGGAACCGCGAGGCGGCTGCACCAGCCGTCGACGTAGCCGCCGTACGTGCACGAGACGAACCGCGGCGCACCGCTCGGCGGCTTCCATGGGTGCTTCTCCGCGCGAAGCCAGATCGCCGCGCCGAGCCCGGCCGCCAGCGCGACGGCGAGCCCGAGCCAGAGGAGGCGCGGGACGGGGCGGCGTCGCCGCCGCCTGTGCCTGCCCCACTGGTGGACGATGGAGCTGTCGGACGGCGTGCCCATCGCAGACAGCATGACGCGACTGCGGACGCGAGTGATACGAAACGTCGATTCCCGGCGCCGGCGTTCGTCGTAGCGGCGACCGTTCCCGATCCAGGAGGGATCCATGAGGTATCTGATGCTGGTCTGCGCCGAGCCGGGCGTCGTCGTCGACCCGGAGGAGGCGAGCCCCGAGGCGTGGCTCGCGGAGACGGAGCGCCGCGGCGTCCGCGTGATGGGCGACCGGCTCGGGCCGGCGAGCCAGGCGAGGACCGTCCGTGTCCGGCGCGGCGAGCGCCTCGTCACCGACGGGCCGTTCGCAGAGACGAAGGAGCTGCTCGGCGGCTTCGACATCCTCGAGTGCGAGTCGCTCGAGGAGGCGGTCGAGATCGCCTCGATGCACCCCGTCGCGTCGTTCGGGGCGATCGAGGTGCGCCCGTTCTGGGCCGACTGAGAGAACGAA
>Ga0335076_10004904_pt1 | contig 13558 bp, 7 predicted proteins | sample Lox_Sample_25_FD_206717 | JGI IMG/M metagenome (GOLD analysis project Ga0335076, IMG submission 206717) | Soil microbial communities from Loxahatchee National Wildlife Refuge, Florida, United States - Lox_Sample_2.5 | ecosystem: Environmental > Terrestrial > Soil > Wetlands | place: USA: Florida... | reverse complement strand
GACCACCCGCACGGCGACTACCGCGTCTACACGATCCCGCCGACGGGCGGGATCCCGCAGATGATCCCCCTCGAGCCGGCGGCGTGGGTGAGCTTCGAGCCCGGCGGGTCGAGGATCGCGCTGCAGAAGATCGGCCTCGAGTTCCACAACTGGAAGCGCTACAAGGGCGGCGAGGCCGAGGACATCTGGGTCGGGACGCTCTCGCCGCTCGCCTTCACCGAGGTCACGCGGTACGACGGGAAGGACGCCTTCCCGATGTGGGCGCAGGACGGCCGGATCTACTTCGTGACCGACCGCTGGGGCCGGCCGAACCTCGCGTCGATGCTGCCCGACGGGAGCGACGTTCGTCGCCTCACCCGCTTCGACGACTACGACGTGCGCTGGCCCTCGATGGGTGACGGGAAGATCGTCTACCAGCACAAGATGGACCTCTGGGTCTACGACCTCGCGACGGGGAGGAACGAGCTCGTTCCCGTCCAGCTGCCGAGCGACCGCCTCCAGGTGCGGGAGCGGTTCGTGGAGCCACTGCCGACCCTGCGGTCGTGGTCGCTCTCGAAGGACGGCGAGAGGATCGCGCTCGAAGCGAGGGGCGACGCCTTCGTGGCCCGCACGCGCAAGAAGGGCCTCATCCGCCGCATCACCGAGAGCAGCCTGGCCCGCACCCGCACCCCCGCCTTCTCCCCCGACGGGAAGACGATCGCGGCCTGGACCGAGAGGGACGGCGAGGAGCAGCTCGTGCTGCACGCCGCGGACAACGGGGCCCCGCCGAGGGTCCTCGGCTCCGTGCCTCCGGGCTGGCACTTCGCGCCCGCCTGGTCGCCGGACGGCAAGTCGATCGCGTGGGGCGACGAGAAGCACAAGCTGTACGTCTCGGACGCGGCCACGGGCGCGATCACCCTCGTCGACGGCAGCGACTGGGAGATCTCCCACTACTTCTGGTCGCCGGACAGCCGATACCTGGCGTACGCGATGGACCTCCCGAGCCTCGTCGGCCAGGTCAAGGTCTGGGACGCGCAGACGAAGAAGGCCTACGCGGTGACCGACCCCGCGTACAACTCCTTCGCCCCGGCCTGGGACCCCAAGGGCAGGTTCCTCTTCTTCCTCTCCGACCGCTTCATCAACCCCTACCTGGACCGGTCCGAGGCCCGCTTCATCGTGGACGAGGCCACGATCCCTTTCGTGCTCGCGCTCCAGGCGGACGCCGCCCTGCCGTTCGCCCCCCGAGGGGACGTCGACCCCCAGAAGCCCGAGGAGAAGAAGGAGGAGAAGGCCGACGAGGCGAAGGCTAAGGGCGCGAAGGCCGGGGAGGCCAAAGGGGCCAGGTCCGAGGAGAAGGTCGAGCCCATCCGGATCGACTTCGACGGGCTCGCCGACCGCGTCGTCCAAGTTCCGGTCGCCCCCGGGAACTACACGGCGCTCCGCGCGGTCGGGGGCAAGCTCCACTGGCTCCGCTTCGCGAACCGCGGGATGATGCCGCCCGGCGACGACGCCGACGACGAGCCCGGCCGCGACCTCGTGACCTACGACATCGAGAAGGAGAAGCTCTCGACGGTCACCTCCGGCGTGCGGGACTACGCCGTGTCGACGGACGGGAAGGTCCTCGTCTACCGGACGAAGGACGGCTTCGTCCGCCTCGAGGCGGGAGCGACCGAGGCGCCGAAGGACGAGGCGGCGAAGGATGCGAAGGTCGACCTCTCGGGCTGGACCGTCCGGATCGACCCGCGCGGAGAGTGGAAGCAGATGCTCCACGAGGCGTGGCGACTGCAGCGGGACTTCTTCTACGACCCGAAGATGCACGGCGTCGACTGGGACGGCGTCTGGCGGCAGTACGGCCCGCTCGCCGACCGCATCTCCTCCCGCGACGACCTCGCCGACATGCTGGGCGAGATGTTCGGGGAGCTGAACGTCGGTCACGCCTACCACGGGGGAGGCGACCTGCGGCGGGGCAAGATGGTCGGCACCGGCCTGCTCGCCGCCGACCTCGACTACGACCCCGCGAGCGGCTTCTGGCGGATTCGGAAGATCTACCGCGGCGACTACCCCGACCCCAAGGTGAGCTCGCCCCTCGCCCGGCCCGACCTGCGGGTGAAGCCGGGCCAGTGGCTGGTCGCGATCGACGGACGGCCGCTCGTCAAGGGCGAGGACTACCTCCGGCGCCTCGCCAACCGCGCCGGCCAGGAGGTCGAGCTCTCGATCGCCGACGCTCCGAAGGTCGAGGGCGCGAGGCGCGTCGTGGTGAAGGCGGTCGACAACGACACGCCGATTCGCTACGCGACGTGGATCCGCGAGACCCGCGAGTACGTGGACCGGAAGACGAACGGCCAGATCGGCTACATCCACCTCTACGACATGGACGGCCGTGGCCTCCAGCAGTTCGCCCGCGACTTCCCGCCCCAGTGGTCGAAGCGCGGCCTCATCATGGACGACCGCTGGAACCACGGCGGCTTCGTGGCCCCGATGATCCTCGCCCACCTCGACCGCAAGATCCTGGCCGTGGGCGGGACGCGACAGGGCGGTCCCGTGGACACGACCCCGTCGCACGCCTTCCACGGCTACATGGTCACCCTCATCAACCGCCAGGGGGGCAGCGACTGCGAGACCTTCGCCCAGGGCTTCAAGGACTTCAAGATGGGGCCGGTGGTCGGAACGCGCACCTGGGGCGGCTGGGTGGGCATCCGCGGGGACAAGCCCCTGCGCGACGGCGGCATGATCACCCAGCCGGAGTTCGGGGGCTGGGACCCGAAGGGGAGGGCGTGGATCATCGAGGGACACGGCGTGGACCCGGACGTGACCCTCGACCTCGGGCCGGACGGCTTCCTGGGCGGCCAGGACGTGCAGGTCGACTACGCGATCGACGCGATCCTGAAGGAGATCGCCAAGGACCCGCGCGACCTGCCGCCCCCGCCGCCCATCCCGCCGCGGCCGCTCCGCCCGGTGCCCTGAGGGGACCGCCGGCCGGAGGCGGCTCGCGCGGGAGGAGGCCCTCTTCGCGGGGACCTCCTCCGGAGCGAACGTCGTGGCGGCGCTACGGGTGGGCGAGCGGCTGGGGCCGAAAGCCACGGTCGTCACGCTGAGGTGGATTCCGGCCTGAAGTGCCTGAACACGGACCTGCACGGCGGAAGACGACGACGTCAGGACCTCGGCCGCTCGAGCCGCCGGCTCGTGACGCTGCGCCTTGCGGGCGCCACCGGCGGCGGGGGATGATACGCGACGGCTCGCCCATCGACAGGAGTGACACGCATGATCCTCGGACTTCTCGTTCTGTCTGCGGCCGCTTCATCCCCGCAGCCTCCGGCCCTGCGCCTTCCGGCGGACGTCGCGCCGACCCGCTACTCGCTGGCGCTCACCCTGGACCCGGCCCAGGACGACTTCAGCGGCGTCGTGACGATCTCGCTCCTCGTGCGGCGGCCGACCGCCATCGTGTGGCTGAACGCGCACCACCTGAAGGTGGCCTCGGCGACCCTCGAGCAGGGCGGCCTCCGGCGGTCGGCCGCGGTCGTCGAGGGAGGCGAGCACTTCGTCGGCCTCGCCGTCGACGAGCCCCTCGCCCTCGGCGAGGCGCGGCTCGTCGTGGCCTACACCGGCGAGGTGAACCAGAAGGCGGGGGCGGGGATCTTCCTCAGCCGGCGCGGCGAGGACCGGTTCCTCTTCACGCAGTTCGAGCCCATCGACGCGCGGGCCGCATTCCCTTGCTTCGACGAGCCGGGCTACAAGGTGCCGTGGCGGCTCACGCTGCGCGTCCCCGCCGCGCTGACCGCCGTGTCGAACACCCGCGTCCAGAACGAGTCCGTCGAGCGCGGCATGAAGCGCTTCGTCTTCCACGAGACGCCCCCTCTCCCGAGCTACCTCGTCGCCTTCGCCGTGGGGCCGCTCGAGTTCGTGGACGGCGGCACGGCCTGCCGCCGGAAGGTGCCCGTGCGCATCGTCGTCCCCCGGGGCGACGCTCCCCGCGCGCGCCACGCGGCCCAGGTCACGGCCGAGATCCTGACCCGCCTCGAGGCGTACTTCGACATCCCGTACCCCTACGACAAGGCCGACCAGGTCGCCATCCCGCGGTCGTTCGGCGGGGCCATGGAGAACGCCGGCCTCGTCACCTACGACTCCGAGATCATCCTCGCGCCCCCTCAGGGGGAGGACCCGCCGCAGCGGCAGCGCGGCTACGCCTCCGTGGCCGCCCACGAGCTCGCCCACCAGTGGTTCGGGGACCTCGTGACCATGGCCTGGTGGAACGACACCTGGCTGAACGAGTCGTTCGCCACGTTCATGGAGCAGAAGCTCGTCGCGGACTGGAAGCCGGAATGGGGCACCCGCGTCGACGACCAGGGCGGCCGGACTTTCGCCCTCTGGTTCGATCGCCTGGCCAGCGTCCGCCGCATCGACCAGCCCGTGGAGTCGACGACCGACATCGCGAACGCGTTCGACGGGATCACGTACCAGAAGGGGGCGGCGGTCCTCACGATGTTCGAGCGTTTCGTGGGAGAGGAGGCGTTCCGCCTGGCGGTGCGCGCGCACCTCACCGCCCACGCGCTCGGGAACGCCTCGTCGCAGGACTTCATCGACGCCCTCGACGCGGCGGGAGGGGCCTCGGTCTCGGCCAGCTTCCGCAGCTTCCTGCAGCAGCCCGGCGCTCCCCTCGTCCGCATGAGCCTGGCCTGCGAGGGCCAGGCCGCCCGCGTGGGCATGACGCAGGAGCGCTTCCAGCCGGTGGGGAGCGGCGCTTCGGGGGAGGAGACCTGGACGGTGCCCGTGTGCGTGGCCTGGGAGGACGGGGGAGCGCGCCAGACGCAGTGCACGACGCTCGCTTCGAAGTCGGGCAGCCTCGTCCTCCGTGGCAAAGGCTGCCCGGCCTGGTTCCTCGGCAACGCCGGCGAGTGGGGCTACTACTACTCCGCCTACGACAGCCCCGCCCTCGAGGCGCTCGTCGCCAACCGGCCGAAGCTGTCGCTCGCCGAGCAGGCGGGCCTCTTCGGCGAGCTCGACAACCTCGCCCGCGCCGGGCGGCTGCCCCTCTCGGACGGCCTGAAGCTCGCGGCCCGGCTCGCGGACGACCCGAGCCGGTTCGTGGCCCAGGCGGCCGTACAGCTCGCCTCCGTCCGGATCGACTTCCTGCCCGCTTCGCTCCGCCCGCGGTACCGGCAGTACGTCCGGGACGCCTTCGGCCCCCACGCCCGCCGCCTGGGCTGGGTGCCGAAGGCGGGCGAGGGCGACGACGACCGGCTGCTCCGCCCGGATCTCGTGCGCTTCGCGGCCCACGAGGGTGAGGAGCCGGAGCTCGTCGCCGGCGCGACGGGCCTCGCGCGCCGGTGGCTGGACACCCGGGAGACGCTCCCCGCCGACACCTTCGGCGCCATCTTCGAGACGGCGGCGCGGCACGGGGACGCCTCCCTCCACGCTCGGATCCTCGCCGCCGCGAAGGCCGAGAAGGAGGAGTTCTTCCAACAGCGACTGGTCCGGGCGCTGGGTGCCTTCCGGCAGCGGGACCTCGTGATGCAGAACCTGTCGCTGCTGATGGACGGCGCGTTCGACATGCGCATCGCCACCCCGCTCCTCTTCGGACCCCTCGACGACCCGGACACCGCACGGCTGCCCCTGGAGACGGTGAAGGCGCGCTACGACGCGCTCGTGGCGCGCCTGCCCAGCGCGGCGGGGATCGACTACGCGGCCTTCCTTCCCGAGACGGCGGGTACGGGCTGCAGCTCCGCCGACGCGACGGAGGCGCAGGAGTTCTTCGGCCCGCGGCTCGCCAACGTCAACGGCGGCCCGCGCTCGCTCGACCAAGTGGTCGAGCGCATCAAGCTCTGCGCCGCCCGCAAGGACGCTCAGCAGAACGACCTCGTGCGCTTCTTCGAGGCCTCGCCCGGAACCTGAGGCGTTCGCCGGGAGACGGCCGGCGCTGCGGGTGGAGCTGGGCCACCGCGACCACTCGAATGGGGGGGCGCCGTCGCGCCGTCGCGAGACGGCGTATGATGCCGGCGACCCGCGCCTGCCCGACATGGACGGAGTGGACGCTCTCCTCGCCATCCGGCGCCTGGCCCCGGCCGCCCGCGTCGTCTTCTTCACGAGCTTCGGGGGACGCGAGGACGTCTACCGCTCGGTCCGCGCCGGCGCGAGCGGCTACCTCCTGAAGGACGCCCAGCGGGAGGAGCTCATGAACTGCATCCGGACGGTTCACGCCGGCGGGTCCTGGATCTCGCCTGTGGCCGCAGCGAGACTGACTGCGCGCCTCGGCGAGCCCGACCTCACGCCCCGCGAGCGGGACGTGCTGCACATCGCCCTCGGAACGACCAAGGCCCACGTCAACCGCATCCTCGGCAAGCTGAACGTGGGGAGCCGGTCGGAGGCGGTGGCCACCGCCTTGAGACGCAGCATCGTCGCGCTCGACCCGAGGTGACGGGGGTGCTGCTCTCTCTAGGCCCGGGTCGCCCGGGACCTGGCGCGGGGGCCTCATCGACCTCGTCTTCCGGGTTCAGCTGAGGTCGTATGCAGAGATCGGCCTTTCGGCCAGTGGCGAGAGAGCCGCCCGCCCGATTGAGAACGCCGGGCGAGGGGATCACGCTCTTTGCCAAAGCCATTGTCCAAGCGGTCTATCAGCGTCGGCTCGACGCCCCACTTGGCCTGGCCCGCGGGGGAGGAGGGCAGGGTCGTGGCCATGGTGGAGCGGTGCCTCCGAAACGCCGCCGGGACGTGGAGGGCGACGGTCCGGCGCTCGGGGGCTCTCGCGCACTGCTGGATCTTGGAGATCGCCCGCGCCGAGGACGGCGCCAGCGGCCAGATCCTGGTCGAGCTGGGCGCCGCCGACCCCGCCGGGCGGCTACGCCAGGCCCTGGCCGCGATGGGAGCCCTCCCGACCGGCTGAGGCTATAATGGCCGTTAGACAGACTGCGGGTCATTCTGAAGCGGATTCCTAAGGCGACGGCTGCGTCTGGCTCCGACGAGTCCGAGCCTTCAGGGCGCGAGACGAAATCGGACGGGAGGCGCACGGGCAGGCCCAACGGCGGGCGCGCCGCACGCCTGGCAGCCAGGGAAGCCGCGTCGTTCGGTATCGTGGTCGCCTCGAACCGCGACCTTCCTCCTGAGCGAGGTGCTGTCCGGCCCGTGTTGCCTTGCCCCAGATGCCGGATCCGGGGATTGCTGGAAGTCAATGGCCGCACGGCGGCCTGAGTCGGCCAGCGAGGCATGAACAGGCGGGCGACTCCGGGGGCGGCCCGCTCGGTCAAGCCGGGAGAAGGGATGCCGCCCGCCCTCACCCGGAAGCTCCGGGCCGTGACCCGGCGCCTCGAAGCCCGACGGCGGGAGCTGCCTCGCGCCGCCCGGCGCGATCCCTCCCCGCTCACGGAGGATCTGTCGGTCGCTCTTGAGGACTTGCACGCCTGCGCGAAGGAACTCGAGCGGCAGAGCGAGGAGCTGGACGCCGCCCGCGCCGATGTCGAGACGGCGCGACAGGGCTACCTGGAGCTCTTCGATCTCGCTCCCGACGCCTACCTCGTCACCGACCGTTCAGGCGTCGTGCAGGAGGCGAACGACGCGGCCGGTGCTCTTCTGGGCCTGGATCCCCGCAGACTCGTCGGGGAGTCCCTGGTGACCTTCCTCGGCGAGGGCCAGAGCGCGGATTTCGACACGACACTCGCCAAGCTCGCCGGCTCGGGGGCCCGGACGGTCCGGGACCGGGAGCTCCGCGTCCAGCCCCGGCGGGGCAGCGAGGTGCCGGTGGCCGCCACCGTCTCGGCCGTGCGCGACGGCGGAGACCGTCTCGCCGGCCTCCGCTTCCTGCTCCGCGACGTCAGAGACCGCAAGCGCGCGGAGGAGGCGCATGACCGCTTGGAGCGGCGGGTGCAGGAGAGGCCGCGCGAGCTCGAGAAGGTGAACACGGGCCTCGAGCGGGAGGTCGACCAGCGCCGGCGCGCGGAGGGAGCCCTGCGCGCGAGCGAGGAGAGGTTCAGGCGGCTTCTGGAATCCGCCCCCGACGCGATGGTGCTCGTGAACCGCAAGGGCCGGATTGCCCTTGTGAACGCCCAGGCGGAGAGGCTCTTCGGCTACGAGAGGGGAGAGATGCTCGGCCAGCGCGTCGACTTGCTGGTGCCGGAGCACCTCCGCGGCCGCCACGAGGTGCAGCGGACGAGCTACTTCAAGGACCCCCAGGTCCGACCCCTGGGCGTGTCGCGCGAGGTCTACGCCTGCCGCAAGGACGGCGGGGAGTTCCCGGTCGAGATCACGCTGAGCCCGCTGGAGACCGACGAGGGCGTCCTGGTCCTGAGCGCGATCCGGGACATCGGCGACCGCAAGCGGACCGAGGAGAAGATCAAGAGCCTCGCCTACCACGACGCGCTCACCGGCCTTCCGAACCGGCTCCTCTTCGGGGACCGGCTCGCCCTCGCCGTCGCCCAGGCCCACCGGTACCGGCAGAAGCTGGCCGTGCTGTTCCTGGACCTGGACCGCTTCAAGCTCGTCAACGACTCTCTCGGCCACTGGCTCGGGGACCAGCTCCTGCGGGCGGTGGCCGAGCGCATCAAGGGCTGCGTGCGCGAAGGCGACACGATCGCCCGGCTGGGCGGGGACGAGTTCACCCTCCTCCTGCCGGTGGTGTCCGACGCCCGCGACGGCTTGAGCGCCGCCGACAAGATCCTCGCCGCCCTGCGGCCCCCGTTCGACCTGGAGGGCCACAGGCTCTCGACCGCAGCGAGCATCGGCGTGTGCCTCTACCCGGAGGGCGGGCTCGACGCCGAGGGGCTGCTCAAGAACGCCGACGTCGCCATGTACCGGGCCAAGGAGGGGGGCCGGGACTGCGTCCGCCTCTACGAGTCCGGAATGGACGTCCAGGTGCAGGAGCGGCTGAACCTGGAGAGCGGCCTCCGCCGCGCGCTCGCGCAGGAAGACCTCGTCCTCCACTACCAGCCGATGCTCGACGCCGCCACGGGCTCCATCCGCGGGGTGGAGGCTCTCCTCCGGTGGCGACACCCGAGCGGGGGCACGCTCCCGCCCCGCGACTTCATCCCGGTGGCCGAGGCCACGGGCTTCATCGTGCCGATCGGCCTCTGGGCGCTCCGGGCCGCCTGTGCCCAGGTGTCGGAGTGGCACGCCCGTGGCCACCCGGACTTGACCCTGGCCGTCAACATCTCCCCCCGCCAGTTCCAGCAGCCGGACCTGGCAAGCCAGCTCTCCCGGATCCTCGACGAGACCCGGCTCCCCGGCCGCTTCCTGGAGCTCGAGATCACCGAGAGCTGCGCAATGGACGTGGCCGAGCTCGCCCTGCAGGCGCTCCGCGACCTGAAGGCGCTGGGCGTCGCGATCTCCCTCGACGACTTCGGGACCGGCTACTCGTCGCTCAGCTACCTGAGGCACCTTCCCGTCAACGCCATCAAGATCGACAAGTCCTTCGTGCGGGACGTGGGGCTCGACCCGAACGGCGCCGCGATCGTCGTGGCCATCATCGCGATGGCCCGCTCGCTGAACCTGCGGGTCGTGGCGGAGGGGGTGGAGACGAAGGAGCAGCTCGCGTTCCTGGCCGCGCACGGCTGCGACCTCGTGCAGGGCTTCCTGTTCAGCGCGCCGGTTCCCTCGGCGGCCTGCCGGGAGCTGCTGGAGAGGGGACGACTCGTGCCGGGGGCTCCCGGCCGGGAAGAGTGATCGAAGGGAGGAGGGTCCATGGGTAGGAACGAGTTCTCGAGGCGGGCCTTCATGGCGAGGGGCGCCGGAGCGGCGGGAGCGATCGCGGCCGCGAAGACGCTCCTGGCCGACGGCCGGGCGGACGCTTCGCCTCGCTCCGCGGCGGCCGCCGGCGACCGCGTCCGCTTCGGCATCGTCGGCGTGGGCATGCAGGGCTCGGCCCTGCTCGCGAGCGCGGTCCAGCTGCCGGGCGTCGAGTGCGTGGCGGCGTGCGACCTCTACGACGGCCGGCACACCCTGGCCCGGGAGATCGCCGGGCCGGCCGTGCGCACGACACGGCGCTACCAGGAGCTCCTCGACGACAAGGGGATCGACTGCCTGATCGCGGCCGTGCCCGACCACTGGCACAGGCGCCTCGTCGTGGAGGCGGTCCGGGCGGGGAAGGACGTCTACGTCGAGAAGCCGATGTCGCACTCGGCCGCCGACGGCCTGGCGATGGTCGCCGCGGCGAAGGAGACGGGGCGCATCGTCCAGGTGGGCTCGCAGCGGGTGAGCTCGGTCATCTGCACGAAGGCGAAGGAGCTGATCGCGAAGGGCGTGATCGGCGACCTGACCCTCGTCGAGGGCTCGCTCGGGCGAAACGACCCGACCGGGGCCTGGCAGTACCCGCCGCCCCCCGACCTCTCGCCGCAGACGCTCGACTGGGACACCTGGCAGAACGACGTCCCCAAGCGGCCTTTCGACGCGAAGATCTTCGCCCGGTGGCGGTGCTGGAAGGAGTACGGGACCGGCGTGGCCGGAGACCTCCTCGTCCACCTCGTGAGCGGCATGCTGTACATGCTGGGCTGGAACGACCCGCCGCGGAAGGCCATGGCCCTCGGTGGGATCCTGCGCTTCCCCGACGGGCGCAACATGCCGGACGTGCACGCGACGCTCTTCGACTACGGCAAGGCCCCGGTCTACCTCCGGCTGAACCTCGGCTGCGAGACGCCGGAGATGTACCGCTTCCAGGGCTCGAAGGGGATCCTCGAGGTGACCGAGCGGGGGATCAGCTACTCGCCCCAGACCGGAGAGGACTCGGCCCCGAGCTACTACGCGTACGGCTTCCCGAAGGATCTGCGGGAGGCCTACTTCAAGAAGTGGCACGAGGAGCACGACCCGGCCCCCGGAAAGGAGCCCGCCCTCGAGGGCTTCAGTTACCGCGGCGCCTCGTGGGACGACCTCGGGCCGCACCTCTTCACGTTCTTCGACGCGGTGCGCACGCGGAAGCCCGTGACCGAGGACGCGGTCTTCGGCCACCACGCGGCGCTCGCCTGCCACATGGCCAACGAGTCCTACTTCCGCTCGGCGGCGGTGACCTGGGACGCAGCTTCGGGAAGGATCAGCGGCTAGGGAGCGTCGCCTACTCGAAGAGCGACCGCTGCCGGTCGCCGGACGCGCCGCGCTTGTCGGCGACGGCGATGGCCCACTCCACGGGGTAGACCCGGAGCGGGCGGCCGTCGGCACTCACCTCCCGCTCCGCCTCGAAACCGCGCGCCTCTTTCGAGAGCCGCGCGAGCTTCGCGGCGAGCGCCGCCTTCCCCGCGCTCCCCGCGTACCCGACGAGCGAGAGATCCGCGCCGACGACGCGGTGGCAGGGCACGATGGGGTAGAGCGGGTTCCTCGCCATGGCCTGGCCCACGTCCCGCGCCTCGGCGCCGCACGCCTTCGCGATGTTCCCGTAGGACGTGACGTACCCGATGGGGATGGCGGCGGCGGCCCTCAGGATCCCGGCGAGCGGCTCGCCGACGCAGTCCGGAGCGAGCGAGAAGGCCTTGCCCTCCTCGCGGCCCCCTTCGAGCTCGACGAGGAGGGCGATCGTCTGCTCGACGAAGCCCGATGTCTCTCCCTCGGCCACGCGCGGCGCGACGCCGGACGGGACGCTCCGCCTGAGACTCGCGAGTGCCCCGTCCCGCGTCGGGCTCACGGCCGTGGCCACGAGCCCCTCGCCGACACGGGCGAGGCCGTACCACTTGCCGTCCACCTGCCTCGCGTGGAGAGCGACGGTCCGGGTCACGTCCCGTCAGCTCTTCGTCTTCTTCTTGAACGCCTCGTCGACCTGCTTCTTGATGTCCCCGAAGTTCTCCTCGAGGTGCTCGTCCTCCGCCTTGGTGAGGACCCGGAACGGCACCCGCACGAGGCTCTTCGCGAACTTCACGTTGAGCCAGTGCTGGCCGTACGCGATCCCGCCCGGCACCGCGAAGAAGAGCCGGCCGACGCAGCCCACCTGGCTCGTGAGCTCGACCTTGTCCCAGGGCAGGGCACGGTCCTCGAGGTCGGCGAAGAAGCCGATGCGGCACGCGCGGTACGCGTTGGGCGGGAAGTAGTTGATCGAGTCGCGCTGGACCTTCTCCCGGGCCTTGAGCGCGTCGAGGTTCGCCTTCCGGTACGCCTCGACGGAGGGCAGCGGGATCGTCTTGCCGTCGGGCGTGCTGAGGGACAGGGCGTCGCGGGTCAGGGCGTAGTCCGGGACCCCGTCGCGGAGGGCGAAGCCGACCTCGAGGAGCATCCAGGGCTCCCCGACCGACAGGTTGACGATCCGGTACCCGAGGATGACGTAGCCCTCGTTGTTGTACGCGGCGCGGACGTAACGGCCCTGCAGGGTCATGATCTGGGGCACCCCGGGCTCCGGCATCTTGACCTGGGGAGGCGGCTCGGCCCCGGCGGCCGCCAGGGCCCACGCCGACACCACTCCCGCCGCCGCCGCTTCGACGATCGCCTTCATGGGACCTCCTCCCGTTGCCGGCCCGCGTCCCTGCGACCCGGCCTCGGACGAGGCGTGCGGGGCGGAGCCGCAGACGATCATACGCTGGTCGCGGCGCGACCTTCGGGCCCCTCGCGGCGTCCTCTCCGGAAGGTCAGCGACCTCCGGCCGCGATGAACGCGTCGATGCGCTCCTCGAGGACGGAGAGGGGCACGGCGCCTTGCTCCAGGACCGCGTCGTGGAAGGAGCGGAGGTCGAACGCCGGACCGAGAGCCTTCTCCGCCCGCGCCCGGAGCTCGCGAATCTTCAGTTCGCCCATCTTATAGGCGAGAGCCTGGCCCGGCCACGAGATGTAGCGATCCACCTCGGTCGCGATCTCGTGCCGCGACAGGGCGCTGCGAGCGGCCAGGTACTCCACGGCCTGCGAGCGGGACCAGCCCTTCGCGTGGAGCCCGGTGTCCACGACCAGCCGGCAGGCCCGCCACATCTCGTAGCTCAGGCGGCCGAAGTTCGAGTAGGGGTCGGTGTAGAAGCCGGCCTCGAGGCCCAGGCGCTCCGCGTAGAGCCCCCACCCCTCGCCGAAGGCATCCACGTAGGCGTGTCGCCTGAACGCGGGAAGACCCTCGATCTCCTTGGCGAGGGCGATCTGGAGGTGGTGGCCGGGCACGGACTCGTGGAGCGTCAGGGCCTCCAGGGTGTAGAGGGGGCGGCTCTCGAGAGCGTAGGTGTTCACCCAGTAGGTCCCGGCCCGCGTGCCGTCGAGCGGTGCGGGGACGTAGCGGCCCCCGGTGTACTTCGGCGCGAGGTCGGGAGGGACCGGCTCGACTCCGTATGGCTGCCGGGGCAGACGCCGGAAGAGCGAGGGCAGCCGTCCGTCCATCCTCTTCGCGATCCAGGCCGCCTGCTTCAGCAGGTCCTCCTCCGTCCGGGCGTAGAAGCGCGGGTCGGTCCGGAGGTGCTCGAGGAACGCGGGGAAGGTCCCCGCGAAGCCCACCTGCCGGATGACGTCCTGCATCTCGCCCTGGATGCGCTCCACCTCCCGCAGCCCGAGCGCGTGGACCGCCTCGGAGGTCGTGTCGAGCGTCGTGTAGCGCGTCACCAGCCACTCGTAGTAGGCCCGCCCGTCCGGCAGGTCGGCCGCCGCGATCGTCGTCCTCGCCCCCGGCAGGTACGCGCGGGTGAAGAAGTCGAGGAGGGAGCGGTAGGCGGGCA
>Ga0335076_10004903_pt1 | contig 13560 bp, 10 predicted proteins | sample Lox_Sample_25_FD_206717 | JGI IMG/M metagenome (GOLD analysis project Ga0335076, IMG submission 206717) | Soil microbial communities from Loxahatchee National Wildlife Refuge, Florida, United States - Lox_Sample_2.5 | ecosystem: Environmental > Terrestrial > Soil > Wetlands | place: USA... | reverse complement strand
AAGGCGGCCCGCGACGCGGTGCTCGACGAGATCCTGGAGGAAGCGTTCGCCGTGGCGCGCGAGGCGTCGGTTCGTGCCCTCGGCATGCGGCCGTTCGACGTGCAGCTGATCGGGGGCATGGTCCTCCACGCGGGCAAGATCTCCGAGATGAAGACGGGCGAGGGCAAGACCCTCGTCGCGACCATGCCCGTCTACTTGAACGCCCTGACCGGCCGCGGCGTCCACGTCGTGACCGTCAACGACTACCTCGCTCGCCGCGACGCCGACTGGATGGGGCGGATCTACCGCTTCCTGGGCCTGACGGTCGGCTGCATCCAGAACAGCCTTCTCGACGAGGAGCGCCAGAAGGCGTACGCCTGCGACGTCACCTACGGCACGAACAACGAGTTCGGGTTCGACTACCTGCGCGACAACATGAAGTTCGAGCTCGAGAACATGGTCCAGCGCGGCCACGTGTTCGCGATCGTCGACGAGGTCGACTCGATCCTCATCGACGAGGCCCGGACGCCCCTGATCATCTCCGGCCCTTCCGAGGAGAACACCGAGGTCTACTACCGGTGCAACCGCGTCATCCCCCACCTCGTCAAGGGCGCCGAGGACAAGGACAAGTACGGCAACAAGACGACGACAGGCGACTTCCTCGTGGACGAGAAGGCGCGGACCGCGGTCCTGACCGAGGAGGGGGTCGCGAAGGCCGAGCAGTACCTCGGAATCGACAACATGTACGAGCTGCAGAACATCGACCTCCTGCACGGGGTCGAGCAGGCGCTCCGCGCGCACGCCCTGTACAAGCGCGACGTCGACTACATGATCAAGGACGGCCAGGTCCTGATCGTCGACGAGTTCACGGGCCGCGTGCTGCCCGGGCGGCGGTGGTCCGACGGCCTCCACCAGGCGGTCGAGGCCAAGGAAAACGTCAAGATCGAGCGCGAGAACCAGACGCTCGCGACGATCACGCTGCAGAACTATTTCCGTCTGTACGAGAAGCTCGCGGGCATGACCGGCACGGCCGACACCGAAGCCGCCGAATTCCACGAGATCTACAAGCTCGAAGTCGTGGTCATCCCCACGAACAGGCCCATGATCCGCGAAGACAACCAGGACGTCGTGTACGCGTCCGAGCGGGAGAAGTACCAGGCGGTCGCGGACGAGATCGTCGCGCTGCGGGAGAAGGGCCAGCCCGTGCTGGTCGGCACGGTTTCGATCGAGAAGTCCGAGCGCCTCTCGGAGGCCCTGAAGCAGAAGCGCGTGCCGCATGTCGTCCTGAACGCCAAGTTCCACGAGAAGGAGGCCGAGATCGTCGCGCAGGCCGGCCGGTCGGGGGCCGTCACGATCGCGACGAACATGGCCGGCCGCGGCACCGACATCGTCCTCGGCGGCAATCCCGACGCGCTCGCCACCCACGAGCTCAAGGACATCGAGGACCACGACGAGCGCGAGAGGAAGCTCGCCAAGCTGAAGGACGTCTGTGCCGCGGACAGGACGAAGGTGCTGTCCGCCGGCGGCCTCCACATCATCGGCACCGAGCGGCACGAGTCGCGGCGGGTCGACAACCAGCTCCGCGGCCGGTCCGGGCGTCAGGGCGACCCGGGCTCCTCCCGCTTCTACCTCTCGCTCGAGGACGACCTGATGCGGATCTTCGGCTCGGACCGCCTGCAGAACATCATGCGCAAGCTCGGCATGGAGGAAGGCGTCCCGATCGAACACGGCATGGTGTCCCGGTCGATCGAGCGGGCGCAGAAACAGGTCGAGGCCCGGAACTTCGAGAGCCGCAAGCACCTCCTCGAGTACGACGACGTCATGAACCGCCAGCGCGAGGAGATCTACGGCATGCGGCGCGGCGTTCTCCGCGGCGAGCTCGCGCGCGACCACGTCCTCGGGCTCGCCGAAACGATCCTCGACTACGTCCTCGACCGGCACCTCCCCGAGGACAAGGACGCCCAGGAATGGGACCTCGCGGCCTGCGACATCGACCTCCAGGAGTATTTCGGGATCAAGCCCGGCACCTTCCCGTGGGGCGAGAAGACGCGCGAGCAGATCCGCGAGGAGCTCTGGAAGGGGCTGCTCCAGGTGTACGACCGCAAGGAGGGCCTCCTCGGCGCCGAGATGATGCGGACGCACGAGAAGTTCGTGATGCTCCAGGTCGTCGATCAGCAGTGGAAGGACCACCTGCTCGCGATCGACCACCTGAAGGAGGGCATCGGCCTGCGCGGCTACGGTCAGCGCGATCCGCTGATCGAGTACAAGAAGGAATCCTTCGAGCTCTTCACGCTCATGAAGGAGCGCATCGAAGACCAGATCGTCCAGTACCTCTTCAAGCTCCAGCCGGTGGCGCGCGAGGAGTCGGCGGAGGACGTCAACGCGCGCGCCACGGAGCGCCGCGCGCCGGTCGCCATGCCGGCGCGGCGCACGCCCTCGAACGTGAACTACTCGTACGGCGCCGCCGCCTCGGGCGGCCAGGACGCGAAGGTGGAGACGATGCAGCGCAGCGCCCCCAAGGTCGGCCGCAACGACCCCTGCCCCTGCGGCTCGGGACGGAAGTACAAGAAATGCCACGGGGCATCCCAAGGCGCGGCGGGGGCCTGATGGCGACCCGACGGCCGGCCCCTACCCGCTCTTCCCGTCCCGCGGAAGAGGTTCCGCTGGCGCTGACGTTCGACGACGTCCTCCTCCTTCCCGCGCACTCCGAAGTCCACCCCCGCGAGGTCGACCTGCGCACCTCGCTCACGCGCGAGATCGGCCTGAACATCCCGCTGATCTCGGCCGCGATGGACACGGTCACCGAGTCGCGCCTGGCGATCGCGATGGCCCAGCAGGGCGGGCTCGGCGTCATCCACAAGAACCTCACGATCGAGGCCCAGTCGGCCGAGGTGGACAAGGTCAAGCGGTCCGAGTCGGGCATGATCGTCGACCCGGTGACCTGCCGCCCCGAGCAGACGATCGCCGAGGCGCTCGACGTGATGGCGCGCTACAAGATCTCGGGCGTGCCGGTCGTCAACGCGCGCGGCAAACTGGTCGGCATCCTCACGAACCGGGACCTCCGCTTCGAGACGCGCACCGACCGGCCGATCTCGTCGCGCATGACGAAGAAGAACCTCATCACGACGCCGGTCGGCACGACCCTCGAGCAGGCGAAGGAGCTCCTCCACAAGTACCGCATCGAGAAGCTGCTCGTGGTCGACCGGGCCGGCAACCTCAAGGGTCTGATCACGGTCAAGGACATCCAGAAGGCGATCAAGTACCCGAACGCCGCCAAGGACGCGCTCGGCCGGCTCCGCGTCGGGGCCGCGATCGGCGTCACCCGCGACGTGCTCGACCGCGCCCGCGAGCTCGTCCGCGCGAAGGTGGACGTCCTCGTCCTCGACTCGTCGCACGGCCAGAGCCAGGGCGTGCTCGACGCGCTGACCCTGGTGCGGCGGCGCTTTCCCTCGACCCCGATCGTCGCCGGCAACGTCGCGACCGAGGACGGGGCCCGGGACCTCGTGAAGCGGGGCGCCGACGCGGTCAAGGTCGGCATCGGCCCCGGCTCGATCTGCACGACGCGGGTCGTCACCGGAGCGGGCGTGCCCCAGATCCACGCGATCCGGGAGTGCGCGAAGGCGACCCGCGGCACGCGCGTCCCCCTGATCGCGGACGGCGGCATCAAGTTCTCGGGCGACATCACGAAGGCGATCGCCGCCGGCGCGCACCTCGTCATGATCGGCTCGCTCCTCGCGGGCACCGAGGAGTCGCCGGGCGAGACGATCCTCTACCAGGGACGGACCTTCAAGGCCTACCGGGGCATGGGTTCGCTCGGGGCCATGAAGTCCGGCTCCTCGGACCGCTATTTCCAGGAGTCGATGGAGACCGAGTCGGCCGCGAACGGCTCGCTGTCGAAGCTCGTCCCCGAGGGCATCGAGGGCATGGTCCCGTACAAGGGCAGCGTCGAGGGGCTCGTCCTGCAGCTCACCGGCGGCGTCCGCAGCGGCATGGGCCTCGCCGGATGCCCCACGATCGAGGACCTCCGCACGAAGTCGAAGCTCATCCGGATCACCTCGGCGGGACTCAAGGAGTCGCACGCCCACGACGTGATCATCACCAAGGAAGCGCCCAACTACCGGAGGGAAGAGGTCTAACCGGTCTCGCCACCCTCGCCCGTGGCGCGCGTCGGCCGGGTGGTTCCGGTCTTCCGCTTCTTGCGCTGCGCGCTGTCCTCGGCGGCTTCCTTCGCCCACTTCTGCTGACGCGCCTTCAGCACGGCCTCGAGCCGCTTCGAGAGCTCGGCCTCCTCGCCCGAGGCGCGCGGCCGGTAGTAGCGGCGCCCCCTCAGGCTGTCGGGAAGGCACTCGATTCCCCCGACGCCCTCGGGCTCCGCGGGCGCGTAGCGGTAGCCGCGGCCGTAGCCGACGTCCCGCATCAGCCTCGTGACCGCGTTGCGGATGACCGCCGGCACCGGCTCGGCCGGCTTCTCGGCCACGTCGCGCTTCGCTTCTCCCTCCGCCTCGTACACCGCGGTCGACTTCGGCGCGAGCGCGCAGTAGACGGCGGCCTCGGCGAGGGCGAGCGATCCCTCGGGCATCCCGAGGAAATCGAAGGCCTCCTTCGCGTCGAGGGAGACGCGCAGCGCGCGGGGATCCGCGAGGCCGACGTCCTCCGACGCGAACCGCACGATCCGGCGCGCCACGTACAGCGGGTCCTCCCCCGCCTCGAGCATCCGGACGAGCCAGTAGATCGTCGCGTCCGGGTCGGACTCGCGCATCGACTTGTGGAGGGCCGAGATGAGGTTGTAGTGCTCCTCCCCCGCCTTGTCGTAGAGAAGGACCTTGCGCTGCAGCAGGTCCCGGAGCCGCGCGACGTCGATCGTCCGCGTCCGCGACGCCTCGGCGTCCGCGGCCGCCGCCTCGAGCAGGTTGAGCGCGCGGCGCGCGTCGCCCCCGGACGCCTGCGCGATGAACGCCAGGGCGTCGTCGTCGAGGGCGAAGTCCCGAGCGCCCAGGCCGCGCGGGATGTCGCGCAGCGCCCGCTCGGCGATCCGCGCGATCGCCTCGGGCGCGAGCGGCTCGAGCACCACGACCTTGCAGCGGGACAGGAGCGCGCCGTTCAGCTCGAAGGACGGGTTCTCCGTGGTCGCGCCCACGAGCACGACGTCGCCCGACTCGACGTACGGCAGGAAGACGTCCTGCTGCGACCGGTTGAAGCGATGGATCTCGTCGAGGAACAGGATCGTGCGCTTGCCGTGGCGGGCGCGCAGTCTCCGCGCCTCCTCGAGCACCTCGCGCATCTCCTTGACGCCCGTCGCGACCGCCGAGTACGCGAGAAAGATCGACGCCGTCTGCGACGCGATCAGGCGCGCGAGAGTCGTCTTCCCGACACCGGGAGGCCCCCAGAGGACGAGCGACGGGACCCGGTCCTCCGCGATCGCGCGGCGCAGGAACCCGTTGGCGCCGACGACCTCCTCGGGCCCCTCCACCTCGTCGAGGGAGCGCGGACGCATGCGGTCGGCCAGGGGCGTCGCCGGGGCGAACGTTCCCGCCGTCTCGACGGGCTTCCCGGGCTCGTCGAAGAGGCCGCCGTCGCTCATCCCGCGCGCTCGAGGGTCCGGCGGCACTCCTCCGAGCACACCGGAACGATCGCGCCGCCCCGATGCGCCGAGAGCGCGATCGAGCGGTCGATCCAGGTCCCGCACACCGGATCCCGCACCATCTCGGCCTCGCGGACCGCGGGCGGGCCTCCCGCCGGGCGGGGACGCGCGGTATCCCGGAGAAAGGCGCGCAGGAAGATCCGCAGCCCGCGGAGGACCGTCAGCAGCAGGAACAGGACGAAGAGGAAGAGGAGGAGCCGGGCCATCACGCGCCCGATCGGATGCTCGAGATCTGCTCCTGAATCTTGTCGAGCTGCGGAATCTCCGGGTAGCGCTTCTTGACCTCGTCCATCAGCGGCTGGGCCGCCCTGGCGTCGCGGCGGTCGTACGCCTCGACGAGGAGCCAGTTCAGGAGCGACTGCCAGTGCTCCGGATTCGCCTCGCGGGCCTTCTGGAAGTAGGCGACCGCCGTGTCGAACTCGCCGCGATTCCGGTGCGCGGCGCCGAGGTCGGAGAGCAGGTTCTCGTTCTTTGGGACCTTGCGCCGGGCCTTCTCGTAACACTTGATGGCGTCGTCCCAGTCCTCTTTGTCGTAGTACGCATTCCCGATGTCCATGAGGATCTCGGGATTCTCGGGGTCGCGGGCGAGGCTCTGCTTGAGCTCTCCGACCCGGTCCCCCGGGACGACGGGGCCCGTGCTTCCCCCGCCGGGCCGACCTCCGCCGCCCGCGAAGTATCCGGCGCCGAAGCCGACGAGGCCGCCGACGAGGAGCATGACCAGGGACTGGGCGATCGAGGATTTCTTCGCTTCCACGGAGGACATTCTATTGAAGAAGCGAACGGAAGACGGGTGATCGACTCCAATCAAAAAGGGGCGGCTCTCGCCGCCCCTTCTCGAATCCCGTGGGGTGTCCTCAGTGCGCGACGACCGGCCGCGATCCGGCCGACCGGGCGAGCGCCCGATCCACCTGCCGCTCGACCTCCTTCTCGTCGAGGCCGTTGATCACGGCGATCTCCGAGACGATGAGGTATTTCGCCCGCTCGTACATCTTCTTCTCGCGGAACGACAGCGTCTTCCGGGAGGAGATGTAGTTGAGCGTCTTCAGGACGTCGGCGATCTTGTTGAGCTCGCCGCTCTTCATCTTGTCGAGATTCTGCTTGTAGCGGCCCTTCCAGTCGCCCGTGGCCGAGAACCGGCCGTCGCCGAGGGTCTTCATGAGACCGGTGATGTCCTTGCGCTGCGTCAGGCGGCGCAGGCCGATCAGACTCGTGTTCCCGACCGGCACCATGACCCGGGAATTGTTCGAAAGGAGACGGAGATGATAGAAGCTCTTCGGAGCCACCGGCTCCGTCTGGAACCCCTCGCCGATCTTTTCGACCACGGAGACCCCGTGGTTCGGATAAACGATCTTCTCTCCCACCTTGAATCCCACTCGGTCCTCCTCACTCAAAAGAAAAAGAGCCTGATACGGGAGCCGCGAATTATAGGGAAAAGAGGGTGAGAATTCAAACCTTGACCCGTGGGACAGGTCCCAAAAGCTATGCTGTTTCAGCAATTTATCGGAGCGCTGTGTGCCAGGTCACAACGCCGGAGGCCGGGCTAAGTCCGTGACCTCCCGGTAGATCGGCTCGACCCCCGGGCGCGCCTCCTCCCGGACCCTGATCGAGTCCCGCCCGTCGCCGATTTCGATTTCGAACGCCCCTCCTCGGAATCGAAGCGGCGCAGGAATCGATCGATCGCGGACAGACCCTTCCGGGTGCGCGCCGGGTCGTAGCCGTACCCGATCCGCAGATACGACCCCGTCCCGAAGTGTCGGCCGGGGGTGATCAGCACGGATTCCTCGAGCCGGAGGCGGTCGAAGAGCGCGATCGAGGCGATCGGCAGGCGATAACGGAGGAAGGCGATCGCCCCCGCGACGGGCGGAATGTAGTCGAACAGCGGTCCGTGGCCCCGGATCCAGGCCTCGAGCTCCGGGAGGTTCCCGGCGAGAATCGACCGCGTCCGGGCGAGCAGCGCCTCCCGGCGCCCGGGCTCGAGCGCGAGGCGGGCGAGGCGGTCCGAGAGCATCGAGGGGGTCAGCGTCGTGTAGTCGAGGTACGCGCACAAGGAGTCCCGGAGCCTCGGCGGCGCGACGATCCACCCGACGCGAAGCCCCGGCATCCCGAAGGCCTTCGAGAGGCCGCCCGTGACCACGACGCGGTCGGATCTTCCGAAGAAGGTCGGCGAGACGGGTCCTCCGCGGACCTCGGCCCCGCGATAGACCTCGTCCGAGACGATCCACGCGCCGACCCGCTCGGCGGCGGCGACCACCGCATCCATCTCCTCTTCGGTCAGGACCGCCCCCGTCGGATTGTTCGGGTTGGTCACGAGGACGACCTTCGTCTTCCGGGTGACCGCGCGCGACAGGCTCGCGAGATCGAGCGCCCAGCGCGCCCCGAGCCCCCTTCGGCGCGGCACGAGGCGGAAGGCGTCCGCCCGCTGCGCGTAGATCGCGCCGAGGCCCCACGACTGCAGGTAGTTGGGCAGCATGACCGCGATGCGGTCGCGCTCGTCCAGGAGTGCCCAGAGCGCGGCGTAGTTCGCCTCGGAGCACCCCGTCGTCACGAGGACGTTGCCGGCGGCCGCTCCCGGATAGAACGCCGCGATGCGCTCGCGGAGGAGGACCGAGCCGTCCGCCTCCGGGTACTTGAGAGCCTGGGAGAGGAGGGCGGCGGCATCCATCTCGGGGCCGAGGAGCTCCTCGACGCGCAGCGGCTCGACGCCGCTCTCCGACAGGTTCCAGCGCACCTCGTTCTCGTAGAGGCACTGGGTGCGCTCCATGTGGAAGAGCGGAATGCGCATGGGGGACTGCCGAATCCTTGGGACGATCCTATCAGCCGCCGTCGCCGCCGGCCTGCGGCCCGACGATCACGATCTTCCCCGTGGTGCCCCGCGCCGCGAGCGCGCGGTGCGCGTCGGGCAGCCGCTCGAACGGAAAGGAGGGCCCGAGGACCGGCCGCACCGCGCCGTTCTGCCAGAGCGCGAAGATCTCCGCGGCGGCGCGCCGCAGCTCCCCCCGCGCGTCGGGCAGGAGCGATAGGTTGAACCCGATCAGGGTGCGGCACGACTGCACGACCTCGTAGGGCGACAGAAATCCCATCGCGAGGAGCTCGCGCGCCGCGGCGAGCTTCGCGACACCGCGCGGACCCGAGGCGGCCGCGAACCCGTAGAGCACGTAGCGTCCCCCCGGCGCGAGCCGCCGCCAGAGGAGGCGGAAGATCCGGCCGCCCATCGCGTCGGCGACCACGTCGGCCTGACCGCCGAACACGCGCTCGACCAGATGGCCCGCCTCGGTGTAGGTGCCGCTCGCGGCGACGCCGAACGCGTTCACGACGGCGCGCTTGCCTTCCGATCCGACGAGCGCGATGGTCCGCGCTCCTCGCCGCGCAAGCAGCTGCAGCAGCGCCGTGCCGACCTCTCCGGCGGCGGCCGTCACGACGACCCGGTCCCCTTCCGCCACGGCGGCGCGCTCGCACAGGTACGCGGCCGTCAGGAAGACGACCGGCATCGCGGCCGCCTGGACGAGGTCGACACCGTCCGGCAGCGCGAAGACCCGCGCCGCGGGGACGACGACCTTCTCCGCGTGGCCGCCGAAGAGCGGCACCGCGACGACCCGCTGCCCCGGCGAGAACGGCGCCCCCTCGCCGGCGGCCTCGACGATGCCCGAGACCTCCATGCCGGGCACGAAGGGCGGCCGCGGCGTGCGCGGGTAGGCGCCGGAACGAACGAAGAGATCGGCGAAGTTCAGCCCGATCGCCGCCGTGCGGACGAGGACCTCTCCCGGACCCGGAACAGGGTCGGGCCGTTGGCGGAGCGTCAACCGCTCCGGCCCGCCGTACCGGTCCACGAACCACGCGCGCGATCGGTCGGCGCTCACGCCGGGGATTATGCGGGCACGAGGGCTTCCGCCGAAACCTCGACCGCGCGGCGCACGGCGTCCTCCAGAACCCCCGGCGTCCGCTCCCGGAGCTCGTAGCGCACGCGGACGGCCGGCTTCTCGAGCCGGAGGACCCGCCGCAGATCGATCGGGGTGCCGATGACCACCGTATCGCAGGGCGTGCGGCGGATCGTCTCGGCGAGCTCGCCGACCTGCGCGGGGCCGTACCCCATGGCCGGGAGAACGCCGCCGGCGTTCGGGTACTTCGCGTAGGTCTCGCGGATCGATCCGACCGCCCAGGGCCGCGGGTCGACCAGCTCGGCCGCGCCGGCGTCGCGGGCGGCGAGCACCGCGGCGCCGTAGCGCATGCCGCCGTGCGTCAGGGTCGGCCCGTCCTCGACGGCGAGGACCCGCTTGCCGGCGACGAGCTCGGGGCGCTCCAGGCGGAGGGGCGAGTCGGCCCGCACGACCCGTGCCTTCGGGTTCAGCTTCGCGGCGGCCGCCTCGACGTCCGCGATGTCGCCGGGAGTGGCCGTGTCGCACTTGTTGAGAACGATGACGTCAGCCCGCCGGAAGTTCGCCTCGCCCGGATGGTACGCGGTCTCGTGCCCGGCGCGGTGCGGGTCGGCGACGCAGAGATGGAGCGTCGGCTCGAAGAAGGGCAGGTCGTTGTTGCCGCCGTCCCAGAGGATGACGTCCGCCTCGCTCTCGGCCCGGGCGAGGATCTCGGCGTAGTCGACGCCGGCGTAGACGACGAAGCCGCTGTCGATCAGGGGCTCGTACTCCTCGCGTTCCTCGATCGTGCACTTCTCCCGTTCGAGGTCCTCGTACGTCGCGAAGCGCTGGCACGCCTCCTCGGCGAGGTCGCCGTAGGGCATCGGGTGGCGGACGGCGACCACGCGCTTCCCGAGACGCTTCAGGATCCCCGAGAGGTAACGCGTCGTCTGGCTCTTGCCCGCTCCCGTCCGCACGGCGGTCACGGCGATGACCGGCACTTTCGACTTCAGCATCGTCCGATGGCCGCCGAGGAGCACGAAGTCCGCTCCGAGCGCGATCACCTTCGAGGCGAGGTGCATCACGTGCTGGTGGGTGACGTCGGAGTAGGAGAAGACGCACGCGTCCACCCTCTCGCGCGCGATCAAGGCACCCAGGTCCTCCTCCGGGACGATCGGGATGCCCGACTCGTAGCGCGGCCCCGCGAGAACGCCCGGATAACGCCGGCCGGCGATGCCGGGGATCTGCGCCGCCGTGAAGGCGACCACCCGCGTGGACGGGTCGTTCCGGAAGACCGTGTTGAAGTCGTGGAAGTCGCGCCCCGCGGCACCGAGGATGACGATGCGTTTTTCGGTAGTCATGGAGCGATGGTAGGAGGCGCCATCCGATCGACCCTGATCCAGATGCATCAGGTCTCGACGCCCACCGGGTCCGAGGAAGGCGGCTTCCCGGTTCGGGGATATCCTCCGCCCCGCATGAACCCCCGCCTCCGGAAGACGATCGAGATCCTTCCCGGCCTCATCGCCGCGATCGCCGTGATGCTCGTCGCGGACGAGGCCGCGCACCGGGTCGGCGCGGTGGTGCTCCGGCTCCAGGGCATCGATCCGGCGGGCCGCGCGAGCCCGATCTCGGGCATCTCGATGGCGATCGTGCTCGGCCTCGTCATCGCCAATGTCGTCCGGCTGCCCGCGGCGCTCCGGCCGGGGCTCGCCTTCGCGGTGCGCCGGATGCTGCGGCTCGGCATCATCCTCGCGGGCATCCGGCTCTCCGTGTTCGACGTCCTGAAGCTCGGCGCCTGGGGGATCCCGGTCGTCGCCGTCATCGTGGTGGTCGCGCTCGTCGCGGCGCACGCGCTGGCGCGCGCGATCGGCGTCTCGGACAACCTCGGGACGCTCGCCGCCGCCTCGACCGCGATCTGCGGCGTGACCGCCGCGCTGTCGGTCGGCCCGGTGATCGAGGCCGACGAGAGCGAGATCGCCTACACGGTCGCCAACGTCACCCTGTTCGGCCTCGTCGCGATGCTCGCGTACCCGTACCTCGCGCACGGCCTCTTCGGCGCGCACTCCGCCTCGGTCGGCCTCTTCCTCGGCACCGGCATCCACGACACGTCGCAGGTCATGGGCGCGGCGCTCTCCTACAAGGAGCTCTTCCGCGACGAGGCCGCGTTCCGGGTCGCGACGGTGACGAAGCTGACGCGCAACGTGTTTCTCGTCGCGGTGGTGCCGCTGCTCGCGTATCTCCACGTCCGCCGGACCGGGCACGCGGGGCGCCGCGTGAACGTCGCGAAGCTCTTCCCCGTCTTCGTCCTCGGCTTCCTCGCGATGGCGATCGTCCGGTCGGTCGGTGAGGCGGGCCTCTCGGCGCACGGACTCGCGTTCGGCGCCCTCGACGCCGCGCGCTGGGGCTCCCTCGTGAAGGCGCTCGGCGAGACGGGATCCACGGCCGCGCTGGCCACCGCGATGGCCGGCGTCGGACTGTCGACGAACCTCCGCGCGTTCGGGAGGATGGGTTGGCGGCCGCTCTACGTCGGCGGCCTCGCCGCCGTCCTCGTCGCGGGCCTCTCTCTCGCCCTCGCCGCGCTCGTGGGACCCCGGCTCTAAGCTCCGCCGTCGGCGCCGCCCGCCGGCGACCCCGCCGGCGAAGCGACCTGGCAGGAACCGGCTCAATACTCTTTTGGCTCCTCGTTCACGCCGGACAGGAGGACGGGCGGATGCTTGTACCACCAGTCCTGGCCTCTCACCGCCATGCGCTCTCCGGCCTCGAAGAGCGCCTGCATGTACTCGGTGTCGAAGTCGGTCCTGTGCGGGGCGTCGAAGTTCGGCGGGATGTACGCAAGATTGTATTCGACGTGATCCCGTTGACAGATCGAGAAGATCGTGTAGAGATCGCCCATGCCCTGGTACTGGATCAGCGTCGTGATCGCGCGAAACGCGATCGGCAGGGTCCGGCGGTCCACCTGCGCCCACTGCGGATCCAGCCTCGCGTTCCGGATGATGTAGAGCGCGCGCCGGCGCTGCGCCAGCTCGTAGAGGTGAATGGCGGCCGGGTAGACGAAGACCTGCCCCGTCGTGCCCCCGTCCACGTGCATTTCCTCGTAGGCCTTCCCGTTCGCCTCCACGTCGATCATCACCGGCGGGAACGTGCCCGGGATCGCGGCCGATGCGACGAGGATCTTGTGGAGGAGCTCCAGAGCGCCGGGGGCCTTGCTCGCCGCGATCTTCGTGACGTTCCAGACGACCGGACGGCGGACGTCGAGGTTGGTCGTGGCGACGAGGAGGATGCGCCCGCGCGCGTGCTCGACCGCGATCGCGTCGAGCACCTTTTGCGTCACGAACTTCTCGACGAGCTTCCGCAGCGGTGCCGTGTCCGCCATCGCGTCGCCATAGATGATCGAGACCACGGACCGCTTGGTCGCGATGTCGGCGAGCGTCACGCCCGTGTAGATCGACTTCAGTGTCGCATCGTAGGACTCGCCGAGAAAGGCGAACGGCGCGATCAGCGCCCCGGTGCTCACTCCCGTCACGAGCTTGAACTGCGGACGCGTCCCGGCGGCGGTCCAGCCGTTGAGGAGTCCGGCGCCGAACGCGCCGTTGTCCCCGCCTCCCGAAATCGCGAGATACGCCACCGGAGGAAGCTCCGTGTCCTCCTCCCCCATGTTGTAGCGATGCGTCGTCTCGTCAATGTTGGACTGCAGGAAGTCCTTCTCGAATTCCTTGACGTGGGTGGCGTCCGTGGGGAAGTACCGAATCGCCGTCTCGAATCCCGGCACGGTGGCCGCAGCCTGGAGGTCTTCGGGAACGGCCTCCTTTCGCGAGGCCGTCGCGCAGCTCGGCGCAAGAGCCGCCGCCAGCGCGCTGGCGGCCGCGAAGAGCCATCGTCCCCGGGCCCGCGAAAGCATGGAAGAGGCTAGACCAAGTCTCCCGGGCCTCGCCATATTCCAGGCACCGCCGGCTGCGGGTCTCCGGCGCGCCGCGTCGCCGGAGCGCCGGGCGCACACAGGGGTTCCAACGCCCTCGAGGACAGGCGGAACTCCCGGAGTCGCCTCCGAATCGATGCGACGGCGGATTCGTCGGCCGACTTCGAGAGGAC
>Ga0335076_10004902_pt1 | contig 13560 bp, 11 predicted proteins | sample Lox_Sample_25_FD_206717 | JGI IMG/M metagenome (GOLD analysis project Ga0335076, IMG submission 206717) | Soil microbial communities from Loxahatchee National Wildlife Refuge, Florida, United States - Lox_Sample_2.5 | ecosystem: Environmental > Terrestrial > Soil > Wetlands | place: USA... | reverse complement strand
GGTCACGACCACCGAAGCGGTGACCGGGCCGACCGACCCGGTCACCCTCGTCACCCCGGCGGACACGCCGAAGACCTCGCCGCGGAAGTCCACGTCCGCCACGTCCGGGTTGGCCGACACCCAGAGCACCCCGGCCAGGCTGGCCGGCGCCGCTCTCGCCCCATCGGACAGCGTGCCTTGCAGCGTCAGCCGGACGCGCTGCCCCGGGTACACGGTCAGCACCCGCGGTGCGATCGTGACCGACCGCAGTACGCCGCCGGGCGTGACCTGCTGCAGGTCCTGGCGGGCCGCGGTCGCCTCGAAGGCGCGCACGAAACCGGTCAGCCTGGCTTCTGTCGCGCCGTCCCGCGGCTCTGTCATCACGTAGCCCACGTGCGCGGAGCCATGAGCGGGCAGCCGCAGATCCGCCCACACCGCGGTCCGGCTGGCGGTCAGGATCCGGGCCGGCGGCGCGGGCCGGATCGCGTTCGGGTCGCTGGCGACGGCGGCCGGTATCGGCTCCTCGAGCTGCGCGATGACGGCCCGGCTCGTCGCGTTGCTGGCCGTGACAAGGACGCGCAGCGACGACCCGCCAGGCCCGGCGAGCGTCCAGCGCTGCGCGATCGACAGGCCGCCGGGGAACGACCGCGCGCCGAGCTGATACGGCGCGGCCGCGGCCGGCGAGCGGCTCAGCAGCACCGCCGCGGCGGCGCCGGCCAGCAGCACGATCGCGGCGAGCGCCGCCGTCACGACCCGGCGCGACCGGGCCGCGGCGAGCACGCCGTGGCCGGCCCGCGCCGGCGGGGCGGCTGGCGCGACGGGCGCGGCGGGCGCGGCGGTCGGATCGGTGGCACCAGGCCGGGTGCCACCGCCGTCGCCGAGCCGCAACCGCAGCCGCGCCGCGACCGGGTCCACCGTCGCCTCCGCGGGCGCGTGCTCGTCCGGGCCGGGCATCGCGGCCGGCGGCCGGCCCGGTGAGGCCGGCCCGGCGGCGTGGTCCGGGAACCCGAGCGCGGCTCGCAGCGCCGCGGTGAAGTCCTGGCACGTCGGGTACCGGTCCCCTGGCGCCTTCGCCAGGACGCGCGCGAACACGGAGTCGACCGCCGCGGGCAGCCGTGCGCGGACCGAGCTGGGCCGAGGCGGCGCTTCGGAGATCTGCGCGTACATGGCGGCGACGAGCGGCCGGCCGAAGAACGGCGGCCGCCCGCACAGCAGCTCGAACGCCGAGCAGCCGAGCGCGTACTGGTCGGTCCTGCCGTCCACGTCACGGCCCTGGATCTGTTCCGGCGCCGCGTAGTCCACGGTGCCGATGAACTGCCCGGTCCCGGTGAGATCGCTGGACTGCAGCGCGGCCTTGCTCACCCCGAAGTCGGTCAGGTACACGTGATCGGGCCGGCCCGGCCGGGTCTCCAGCAGCATGTTCGCGGGCTTGACGTCGCGGTGGATCAGCCCGGCCGCGTGCGCCGCGTCCAGCGCCGACGCGATGGCCGACAAGATCCACTCTGCCCTGGCCGGGGAGAGCGGCCCGTGCCCGGCTACCAGGGAGCGCAGGTCGCCGCCGCGCACCAGCCGGGTGGCGATGAACAGCGCCCCGGCAGCCTCGCCCGCCTCGTACACCGGGATGATGTTCGGATCGTCGACCGCCGCCGCGGCCCTCGACTCGTGGATGAAGCGCTGCCGGAACGCGTCGTCATCGGCCAGCACCGGAGCCAGGATCTTGAGCGCGACCGGCCGGCTGAGGCGCTCATCGTGGGCCCGGAACACGACGGCCATCCCGCCCCGGCCGATCTGCTCCTCCAGCCGGTAGCCGGCGATGCGCGTGCCAGCGGTGAACCCGGCTATAGCCGAGGTCGGCGACGTGCCGTTGGCCACCCTTCCTCCACCAGCTGCCGGGCCTGGCTGGCCCGGGCGCACCGCATTATCCGGCGTCACGCGCGCACGGTGCAACCCCGGCCGTGAGGCCGCGGGTGTCGCCGATCAGACGTTGAAGCCCAGGGCGCGCAGCTGCTCCCGCCCGTCCTCGGTGATCTTCTCCGGGCCCCACGGCGGCAGCCAGACCCAGTTGATCCGGAAATCCTGCACGAGCCCTTCCAGCGCGGCCCGGGTCTGGTCCTCGATGACATCGGTCAGCGGGCACGCCGCGCTGGTCAGCGTCATGTCGATGGTCGCGGTCCGGTCGCTCTCGACCGTCACGCCGTACACCAGGCCGAGGTCGACGACGTTGACCCCGAGCTCGGGGTCGACCACGTCGCGCATCGCCTCGAGGACGTCCTCGGTCTCCTGGTCGCTCGCGGCGGGCACGCCGCTGCCGTGTCCGTCGTCCGCGAGCACCGCGTGCGCCGGATCGGTCGCCACGTCGTGGCTGTCTTCCGTCATATCTGGCCCTCACCCTTCTGTTCGCCGGCGAGTGCCCGTGCGGTGGCGTCCTTCCAGGCCATCCAGCCGAGCAGCGCGCACTTGATCCGCGCCGGGTACTTGGACACGCCCTCGAACGCGACCGCGTCACCGAGCACGTCCTCGTCCGGCTCGGCCTCGCCACGGGACTGCATGAGCCGCAGGAACTCGGCGCTGATGTCCATCGCCTCGCTGACCGGCTTGCCGATGATCAGGTCCGCCAGCACGGACGCGCTCGCCTGGCTGATCGAGCAGCCGAGCGCCTCGTAGGAGACGTCCGCCACGGCCGCCTCGCCGCCGGCGTCCTTGAGCGTCACCCGCAGCGTCACCTCGTCACCGCAGGTCGGGTTCACGTGGTGTACCTCGGCGTCGAACGGCTCCCGCAGGCCAGCATGCAGCGGCCTGCGGTAGTGGTCCAGGATGATCTCCTGGTACATCGATTCGAGCTGCATCACACCCCCTGCAACACCGGCAGCCAGCATGCTCTTCCGGACATTGCGCTCACCGCGCCCCGAAGAACTTCTGTGCCTGCCGGATCCCGTCCGCCAGCGCGTCTATCTCACCGTGGCAGTTGTACAGGTAGAGGCTTGCCCTCGTGCTCGCCTGCACGCCCATCGCCCGGTGCAGCGGCCACGCGCAATGATGACCCGCCCGCACCGCGATGCCGCGGTCGTCGAGGACCTGGCTGAGGTCGTGCGGGTGCAACCCGTCCACCGTGAACGAGATCGCACCGCCCCGGTCGACGGCCTCCGTCGGCCCGAGTATCCGCAGGCCGTCGATCTCCGTCAGGACCGGGAGGGCGTGGCGCAGAAGTTCCTGCTCATGCGCCCGGATCTTGCTGGTGCCCAGCGCGGTGAGGTAGTCGACGGCGGCGCCGAGCCCGACGGCCTGCGCGATCGGCATCGTGCCCGCCTCGAACTTGTGCGGCGGCGGCGCGAACGTGGAGTGATCCATCCAGACGCTCTCGATCATTTCCCCGCCGCCAAGGAACGGCGGCAGCTCCTCGAGCAGCGCCCGGCGCCCCCACAGCACGCCGATCCCGGTGGGCCCGCACATCTTGTGGCTGGTGAAGCCGACCAGGTCGGCACCCATCGTGGCGACGTCGACCAGCCCGTGCGGGGCCGACTGCGCGGCGTCGACCAGCACCAGCGCGCCCACGGCGTGCGCACGCGCGGCGATCTCGGTCACCGGGTTCACGGTGCCGAGCACGTTGGACTGGTGCGCGAGGGAGACGAGCCGGGTGCGCGGGTTGACGAGCTCGTCGGCTGCGGACAGGTCAAGCCGGCCGTCCGGCGTGACGCCGAACCAGCGCAGCCGGGCGCCGGTCCGCTCGCACAGCAGCTGCCAGGGCACGATGTTGGAGTGGTGCTCCATCTCGGTGATGACGATCTCGTCGCCCTCGCGCAGCGCCAGCGCCGACGGCCCCGAGCCGGTCGCGTTGCCGATCGAGTACGCGACGAGGTTGATGGCCTCGGAGACGTTCTTGGCGAACACGACCTCCGTCTCGTCCGCGGCGCCGATGAACTGCGCGACCTTGATCCGCGCGCCCTCGTAGGCCTCGGTCGCCTCCTCGCCGAGCTCGTGCGTCGCCCGGTGGATGTTCGCGTTGTGCCGCTCGTAGAACTCGGTCAGCGCGTCGATGACCTGCCGCGGCTTCTGCGAGGTGTTGCCGCTGTCCAGGTAGACGAGCGGCTTGCCGCCGCGGACGGTGCGGTCCAGGATCGGGAAGTCGGCCCGGACCGCGCTCACGTCGAGCGGCGCGACGTACAGCGTCTGGTCCTGCGCGGTCATGCCGCAGCATCTCCCTTGACGAAGCGCTCGTACCCGTGCGTCTCGAGTTCCTCGGCCAGCTCCGGGCCGCCCTCCTCGACGATCCGGCCGCCGACGAACACGTGCACGAAGTCGGGCTGCACGTAGCGCAGGATCCGCGTGTAGTGGGTGATGAGCAGCACGCCGTGGCCCGGGTCCTGGCGGAACCGGTTGATCCCGGCGGACACCACCTTCAGCGCGTCGATGTCGAGCCCCGAGTCGGTCTCGTCCAGGATCGCGATCTTCGGGTTGAGCAGCTCAAGCTGCAGGATCTCGTGCCGCTTCTTCTCGCCGCCGGAGAAGCCCTCGTTCAGGTTCCGCTGCGCGAACGCGGGGTCCATCGCCAGCTCGTCCATGGCCTCGCGCAGCTCCCTGGTGAACGTCCGCAGCTTCGGTGCCTCGCCGCGGACGGCGGTGATCGCGGTCCGCAGGAAGTTGGCCACCGAGACACCCGGCACCTCGACGGGGTACTGCATCGCCAGGAACAGCCCGGCCCGCGCCCGCGCGTCCACGGACATCGCGAGCACGTCCTCGCCGTCGAGCGTGATCGAGCCCCTGGTGACGTGGTACTTGGGGTGGCCTGCGATCGCGTAGGCGAGCGTCGTCTTGCCCGAGCCGTTCGGGCCCATGATCGCGTGGGTCTGGCCGGACGAGATCGTCAGGTCGACGCCGCGCAGCACCTCAAGGGTCTCCCCGGCCGCGTCCGTCACGCCCGCGTGCAGGTCACGGATCTCAAGGGTGGACATCTGTCTCTCCTGGTCAGGGTCGTGGGGTCTAGAGTGCGACGAAGACGTCGTCGCCGTCGATCTTGACTTCGTAGGTGGCGACGGGCCTGGTCGCCGGCGGTCCGGTCGGCTTCCCCGTGCGCAGGTCAAAGCACGATCCGTGCAGCCAGCACTCGACCGTGTGGTCGTACACCTCGCCCTCGGACAGCGGGACCTCCTCGTGCGAGCAGACGTCGCGCAGCGCGTAGACATCGCTGCCGGTCCGCACGACGCACACCGGCTCGCCGCCGACCTCGACGCCGAGCGCGCCCTCGGCGGGCAGGTCCGACAGCGCGCACGCGCGCTGGAACGTCGCGCCGCTCACGCCAGCTCCGCCTCGATCGCCGCGGCGATCCGCTCGCGCAGCTCGGGCACCTCGATCTGCCCGATCAGCTCGCCGAAGAATCCGCGGATGACCAGCTTCCTGGCCTCGTCGACCGGGATGCCGCGCGCCATCAGGTAGAACAGGTGCTGGTCCTCCAGCCTGCCGCTCGCGCTCGCGTGCCCGGCGCCCTGCACCTCGCCGGTGAGGATCTCCAGGTTCGGCACGGAGTCCACCCTCGTGCCGTCGGTCAGCACGAGGTTGCGGTTGTACTCGTAGGTGTCGGTACCCACTGCCTGCGCCCTGATCACCACGTCGCCGATCCAGACCGCGTGCGCGTCAGTGCCCTGCAGCGCGCCCTTGTAGCTGACGCGCGACTTGCAGTTCCGCTCCGCGTGGTCGACGAACAGGCGGTGCTCCAGGTGCTGGCCGGCGTCCGCGAAGTACAGGCCCCGCAGCTCGGCGTCCCCGCCAGGTCCGGTGTACCGCACCGAGGGCGCCAGCCGCACGACCGAGCCGCCGAGGGTCACCGCCGTATGCGACAGCCGCGCGTCCTTCCCGAGCTGCGCATGATGATGCGACAGGTGCACCGCGTCGGCCGCCCACGTCTGCAAGCTGATAACGGTGAGCGAGGAGCCGGGAGACAGGTTGAATTCGACGTTGTCCGCGTAGGTCGCCGACCCCGTGTACTCCAGCACCACCACACCGCGCGCGTTTGCCTCGACGTTGACGAGCGTGTGCCCGAAGGCCGCCCCGTCGGCGCCCTCGCCGTGCACGGTGATCCAGGTGGGGGCGAGAGATTCAAGGTCATGGGGAAGGGTGACGACCGTAGCTTCCCTGAACGAGGCGAAGGCCTTTGCGCTGACCCGGTCGCCCGGCACGTAGCCGACACCGAGTCTGGGGTCGCCATGTTCAAGGTTCTCAATGGCGACGCCGGACGCCGGGTCGGCGGCGTGCTGCACCTTAGATTCAGCCAATGTGCCTTCACCGTGCAGCCCCCGAAGCCGGCGCAGCGGCGTGAACCGCCACTCCTCTTCCCGCCCCGTAGGCACAGGGAAATCGGCAGGGTCGAACGATCCCCGGGCGTGCAGCCTTGAGACAGGAGCCGTCTCCACGGCCCCTTGCAGGGCTGGCATCAGCCGACCGCTCCTTCCATCTGCAGCTCGATCAGCCGGTTCAGCTCGAGGGCATACTCCATCGGCAGCTCGCGCGCGATCGGCTCCACGAAGCCGCGCACGATGGTGGCCATCGCCTCGTCCTCGGTCATGCCGCGGCTCATCAGGTAGAACAGCTGGTCCTCGGACACCTTGGAGACCGTCGCCTCGTGCCCCATCTCGACGTCGTCCTCGCGGACGTCCACGTACGGATACGTATCGGACCGGCTCACCGTGTCGATCAGCAGCGCGTCGCACTTCACCGTGGACTTGGAGTGCTCGGCACCCTCCTGGACCTGGACCAGCCCGCGGTAGGAGGTGCGGCCGCCGGCCCGCGCCACCGACTTGGACACGATGGACGAGGACGTGTTCGGCGCGCAGTGCACCATCTTCGCGCCCGCGTCCTGGTGCTGACCCTCGCCCGCGAACGCCACCGAGAGGGTCTCGCCCTTGGCGTGCTCCCCCATCAGGTACACGGCCGGGTACTTCATCGTGACCTTCGACCCGATGTTGCCGTCGACCCACTCCATCGTCGCGCCCGCCTGCGCCACCGCTCGCTTGGTGACCAGGTTGTAGACGTTGTTGGACCAGTTCTGGATCGTGGTGTACCGGCAGCGGGCGCCCTTCTTCACGATGATCTCGACGACCGCCGAGTGCAGCGAGTCGGACGAGTAGATCGGCGCGGTGCAGCCCTCGACGTAGTGCACGTAGGCGTCCTCGTCGACGATGATCAGGGTCCGCTCGAACTGGCCCATGTTCTCGGTGTTGATCCGGAAGTAGGCCTGCAGCGGGATCTCGACGTGCACGCCCTTCGGGACGTAGATGAACGATCCGCCGGACCACACCGCGGTGTTCAGCGCCGCGAACTTGTTGTCGCCCACCGGGATGACGGTGGCGAAGTACTCCTGGAACAGGTCCGGGTGCTCGCGCAGCGCGGTGTCGGTGTCCAGGAACAGGACGCCCTTCTCCTCGAGGTCCTCGCGGATCTTGTGGTACACGACCTCCGACTCGTACTGCGCGGCGACGCCCGCGATCAGCCGGGCCTTCTCCGCCTCGGGGATGCCGAGCTTGTCGTAGGTGCTCTTGATGTCGGCGGGCAGGTCGTCCCAGCTCGCCGCCTGCTTCTCGGTCGAGCGGACGAAGTACTTGATGTGGTCGAAGTCGATCCCGGACAGGTCCGAGCCCCACGTGGGCAGCGGCTTGCGCTCGAAGAGCTTGAGCCCCTTCAGGCGCAGGTCGAGCATCCACTCCGGCTCGTTCTTCTTCGCCGAGATGTCGCGCACGACGTCCTCGTTCAGGCCGCGGCGCGCGGAAGCACCGGCCGAGTCCGGGTCGGACCAGCCGAACTTGTAGCGATCCAGGCCCTCAAGCGCGGGGTGTGCGGTAGTGGTCATGCGGAGATTCCTCCGGCCTCGTTCGTAGCTGTAGTTGTGCGGTGCTGCACCAGCGAGGGCGCCGTGACATGCGTGGTGCAGATCCCGTCGCCGTGAGCGATCGTCGCGAGCCGCTGTACCGGGGTACCGAGCAGGCGCCCGAACGCCTCAGTCTCGGCCTCGCACAGCTGCGGGTACTCGGCGGCGACGTGCGCCACCGGACAGTGATGCTGGCAGAGCTGCTCGCCGCCGCCCGCCGCGGCCGCGCCGCCGCCGGCCCCGGCGTTGCCCAGGCGGGCCGCGGACGCGGCGTACCCGTCCGCGGACAGCGCCTCGGCGAGCGCCTTGACCCGGTCGGCCGGCGCGGCCGCGGTCACGACCGGCCGGTACCTGCGCTCGAGCTCGGCGATCTGCTGGCGGGCGAACTGCGCTACCGCGCCCGGCCCGGCGACCTGGGCCAGGAAGCGCAGCGCGCTCGCCGCCAGGTCGTCGTAGGCGTGCTCGAATGCGCTCCGGCCGGCGTCGGTCATCGCGAACAGCCGGGCCGGGCGGCCTCGCCCGCGGCTGCCGTACTGCCGCGCGGTCCTGGCCTCGACCAGGCCGTCTGCCATCAGGTTGTCCAGATGCCGCCGTACGGCGGCCGGGGTGAGCCCGAGCCGGACGGACAGCCCGGCGGCCGTCACCGGGCCGTTCTCCAGGATGAGTCGGGCGATCCTGCCGCGGGTACCTGACTCTGAGCCGAGCCCTGCCGCCGCCGCGGCCTGGGCGGCGTGGCCGGCCTCCGGCCTGGCGGAGCCACCGGGAACCGGCGCAGCCGGAAGCCCGGCGCCGCGCGGGGCGCCCGACTCGCCAGCTACCAGTCCCACGTTTTTCACAACATCATTGTGCCGTAATTAGTTCCGGGCTGGCAATCGGCCCCCCCGGATGGCCCGGATCACGGCTCAGCGGGCACGGCGGGCACGGCGGGGCGCCGCCGCACGAGGGCGGCCCGAAGCCGGGCCGCAGCCCGCTTTGCCGAGGCTTTGCCGTCGCGGGCGATGATCAGTAACTACACCCGGAAATCGCGTCCTATCAGGGCAAAAACCAGCTGCGTCGCGCCCAAAGTGTTATCTGCGACTCACTTACGATGTCGAGCCAAACAAAGTATAACTTCCGGTAAGGAGGCATCAGATGAGACAGATTGCAGCAAAAGTTGCCAATCGCGGCGCTGGCAAGACGCTGACCGGCCTTGCCGCGCTGAGTGTTCTTGCCATCGTCGCGGCCGGCTGCGGTAATTCCACGAGCCCCAGCGGCGGCTCTAACTCCAGCCCCGCCACGGCGGGCCACTCTGGCGGTACGTTCACCGTCCTGGCCAACTCTGCGTTCGGCGTCGCTGACCCCGCGCAGAACTACACGCTGCAAGAGTGGCAGCTCCTGATCGACACGCACGACGGCCTCACGACGTTCGAAAAGGTGGGCGGCGTCGCGGGCACGAAGATCGTGCCGGACCTGGCGACTTCCATCCCGGTGCCGACCAACGGCGGCAAGACCTATGTGTTCAACATCCGCCGCGGCATCAAGTTCTCCAACGGCCAGGTGCTGAAGCCCAGCGACTTCGTCACGACCTTCGAGCGGCAGTTCACCGTGCCCGGCCCGACGAGCTTCTACAACGGCATCGTCGGCGCGAGCAAGTGCAGCACCAAGGGCTGCAACCTGAGCCAGGGCGTGGTCGCCAACAACAGCAGCTACACGCTCACGATCAACCTGACCGCGCCAGACCCGGAGCTGATGGACCAGCTCGCGCTGCCCTTCGCGTTCGTGGTGCCGGGGAGCACCTCGCTGAAGCTGACCGGCAACAACGTGCCGCCGGGCACCGGGCCGTACATGTGGAAGTCGTACAACCCGAACACCGAGGCGGTGCTCGTCCGCAACCCGTACTTCAAGGTGTGGAGCAAGGTCGCGCAGCCGGCCGGCTACCCCAACGAGATCATCGAGAAGTACGGCCTGCAGGTCTCCGACGAGGTGCAGGAAGTCGAGAACGGCACCGCCAACGAGGTGTTCGACGGCGACCAGATCCCGTCCGACCAGCTGACGACCCTGAACAGCGCCCAGTACGCGGGCCAGGTGCACGTCAACACGCTGACCGCGGACTGGTACATGGCGCTGAACACCCGCCGGCCTCCGTTCAACAACCTCCAGGCCCGGCAGGCGATCAACTACGCGGCGAACCGGACCGCGTATGTCAAGATCGCCGGCGGCCCGTCGCTCGCGGTGCCCGCCTGCCAGATCCTGCCGCCGAACTTCCCGTCCTACACGCCGTACTGCCCCTACACCACCGGGGCGCAGACGGTCTGGTCCGGGCCCAACATCGCGAAGGCCAAGGCCCTGGTCAAGGCGTCCGGGACCGCAGGCATGAAGGTCGTCGTCAACGGCACCAACGACCAGGTGGGCAAGGAGCTGGCCGAGCAGATGGTGTCCGACCTCGACTCCATCGGCTACAAGGCCAGCACCCAGCTGCTCGCCTCCGGGCCTCAGTATCCGTTCGTGCAGAACTCGGCGAACTCCGGCAAGTGGAACGTCGCGTGGTCGGCCTGGTACCAGGACTACCCGGCGCCGTCCGACTTCCTGAACGTGCTGCTGGGTTGCGGCACCATCCACCCGAACAGCGACGCGAGCCCCAACATCGCGGCGTTCTGCGACAAGAGCATCAACTCGCAGATCACCCAGGCAGAGAACGTCGAGGCGACCAACCCGGCGCAGGCGGCCAGCCTGTGGACGGCAGTCGACCACGAGGACACCCAGCAGGCGCCGTGGGTCGACCTGTACAACCCCAAGCAGATCGACTTCCTGTCCAAGAGCGTCCATGGCTACGAGTGGAACCCGCAGTGGTACATCCTCATCGACCAGCTGTGGCTGTCCTCCTGACCGGATGCCCGTGACGATGGCTAAGACCGCTCCATGGCGGCGGTAGCCGAACAGGCGAGGCCCACGGAGTTGCGGCCGGCTCAGGCCGGCCGCAACCCGTGGGCCCTTGCCTGGCGCCGGCTCCGCCGCAACCGCATCGCGCTGGCAGCGCTCGGGCTCTTCATCCTGATCATCATCATGAGCCTCGCCGCGCCGCTGTACGCGCACTACGTCGCGCACGTAGCGAACCCGTTCCAGCCCAACCTGGACGGCACCACGGTCGTAGGCGGCAAGACCGTGCCGGTCATGCAGCAGGGCGGCGGCCTTCTCAAGCTCGGCGAGACCCCGATCGGGCCGACGCTCGACCTGCATCACTACTTCCTCGGCGCCGACAACACCGGGCGGGACGTGGGGGTGCTGCTGCTCTACGGCGGGCGTGCCTCGCTGCAGATCGGCATCTCCTCCGCGGTGATCTGCTGCGTCGTCGCCACGATCGTGGCGCTCTTCGCCGGGTTCTTCGGCGGGCTCACCGACGCGATCCTGTCCAGGATCATGGACATCATCTGGGCGTTCCCGGTCATCCTGCTGGCCATCTGCATCTCGACCGAGCTGCTGACGCACTCCAACGGCCTGCACGTCGGCCCGTTCGTCATCAACGCGTCCAGCCTGTGGGTCCCGACGTACATCATCGCGGGCATCTACGTGCCGTACGTGTACCGGCCGGTCCGCGGCCAGGTGCTCTCGGTGGTCAACAAGGAGTTCGTCGAGGCCGCCATCGCCCAGGGCGCGTCGAACTTCCGGATCATCTTCTCGGAGATCCTGCCGAACGTGGTGTCGACGGTCATCGTCCTGCTGCCGCTCATGGTCGCCACGAACATGCTCACCGAGGCGGCCCTCTCGTTCCTCTCGGTCGGCGTCCAGCCCCCCAACGTCAGCTGGGGCACGATCATCAACGACGGCCAGGACCTGCTCTATACCCGGCCGTGGGTATCGCTGGCGCCGGGAATCATGATCGTGCTGACCGTCCTCGCGCTGAACGTGCTCGGCGACGGGGTCAGGGACGCGCTCGACCCGCGAGCGAAGCTGAGGGTGGAGAAGTGACCGCGATGCCAGCGCTCGCGACGACCGGCCGCGGGTGGCCGCCATGCTGACCTTCGTCGTGCGCCGTACGCTGTGGGCCGCGCTGGTGATGTTCATCATCACGGTCATCGTGTTCTTCATCTTCTTCAAGACGCCGGGCGTGGATCCGGCCAGGGCCATCGCCGGGCGCAATCCGAGCCCGCAGGTTCTTGCCGAGGTGCGGGCGCAGCTCGGCCTCAACCGGCCGCTGTGGATCCAGTACGCGCTGATGATGAAGAAGATCTTCATCTCCAGGGATCTCGTGTCGTACTCCGACCAGGGCATCAAGGTCGTGCCGGAGATCTTCGCCGCCGCGCCGGCCACGCTGTCGCTGGTCTTCGGCGCGACCGTCATCTGGATCGTCATGGCGATCGTGATGGGCGTGGCCGCGGCCAGGCTGCGCGGGACCGTGTATGACCCGGTCCTGATGATCCTGGCCCTCATCGGCATCTCCTGCCCGGTGTTCTGGCTCGGCCAGGTGTGCAACCTGATCACCCAGGGCGGCCTGCACAAGAACGTGTTCAGCTGGGTACCGCCGCTGGGCTATAACCCGCTCACGCAGGGGCCGGTGCTGTGGTTCGAGGGCCTGATCTTCCCCTGGATCACGCTGTCGATCCTGTACATCGGCTTCTACGCGCGGGTGCTGCGCGCCAACGTGCTGGAGATCCAGACCGAGGACTTCGTCCGGACGGCGCGCGCCAAGGGCCTGTCCGAGCAGCGCGTGCTGCTGCGGCACACCATCCGCAACTCGATGGTCACCTTCGTCAGCCTGTTCGGGCTGGACTTCGGGGCGCTCGTGGGCGGCGGCACGATCCTCACCGAGGTCGTATTCGGCATCCACGGTGTCGGCTTCCTGACCTATGAGGCCCTGGCCAACCTTGACCTGCCAACCATCATGGCCACCGTCATCTACGGCGCGTTCTTCATCGTGCTCGCGAACGCGCTCGTGGACATCGGCTACGCGTGGCTCGACCCGAGAGTGCGGCCCGCCTGATGCCAGATCCGCTGCTGGACATACGCGACCTCCGGGTCTCCTTCCGCACCGACGACGGCCTGGTTCAGGCCGTCGACGGCGTATCCGCCAGTCTGTACGAGGGCGAGACGCTCGGCATCGTCGGCGAGTCCGGCTCGGGCAAGAGCGTCACGATGATGTCGGTGATGCGGCTGATCACCGACCCGAACGCGCGGTTCGAGGGCGAGGTGCTGTACAAGGGCACCAACCTGATGGAGCTGCCGCAGGATCGCATCCGGTCGATCCGCGGTGCGGGCATCGGCATGATCTTCCAGGACCCGATGACGTCGCTCAACCCGGTGTACCGGGTGGGCTGGCAGATCGCCGAGCAGATCCGGGAGCACGAGAAGGTCAGCAAGCAGGCCGCGCGCGCCCGCGCGATCGAGCTGCTTACCTCGGTCGGCATCCCGAACGCCAGCGAGCGGGTGAACGCGTTCCCGCACCAGTTCTCCGGCGGCATGCGGCAGCGGGTGATGATCGCGATGGCGATCTCCTGCAACCCGGACCTGCTCATCGCGGACGAGCCGACGACGGCGCTGGACGTCACGATCCAGGCGCAGATCCTCAGCCTGATCAGGAAGCTGCGCGAGGACTACGGCACCGCGGTCGTGCTGATCACGCACGACATGGGCGTGGTGGCGGACATGGCCGACCGGATCGCCGTCATGTATGCCGGCCGGATCGTCGAGCAGGGCACCCAGCGCGAGCTGTTCTATGACCCGCAGCACCCCTACACCTGGGGCCTGCTCGG
>Ga0335076_10004901_pt1 | contig 13561 bp, 13 predicted proteins | sample Lox_Sample_25_FD_206717 | JGI IMG/M metagenome (GOLD analysis project Ga0335076, IMG submission 206717) | Soil microbial communities from Loxahatchee National Wildlife Refuge, Florida, United States - Lox_Sample_2.5 | ecosystem: Environmental > Terrestrial > Soil > Wetlands | place: USA... | reverse complement strand
GGGCGAAGCCCCCCAGAACAAGGAAAGACGGCCACCAGCCAGGCCGTTCGTCCCCCTGGCTCCACCGCTCTTGAAGAGTCACGAGCAGCGAGTTGGCTGAGCCCTCGCGACGAACTGCGACAGCTCCGCGAGCGTGCCTGAGGGGACGAGCCGGTCAGCCTACAAGCTCTCGAACCTCGTGAGCTTCTCGAAGACTGCGTAGCGGGCGTCGATCTCGGGGCGCTCGAGCGTGAGCAGGCGGTCGAGGCTGAAGGCCTCGACGCAGAACGACGCGAGCGTGCTGCCCATCACCACGGCCTGGCGCAGCGTGGCGTCGCTGAGCCCGGGGGCGCTCGCGAGGTAGCCCATGAAGCCGCCCGCGAAGGTGTCGCCGGCGCCCGTCGGGTCGATCACCGTCTCGAGCGGCAGAGCGGGCGCGGCGAAGCAGTCGCCTTCTTCGCCGAACAGCAGCACGCCGTGCTCGCCCTTCTTGACGACGAGCGTGCGCGGGCCCATCGCGCGGATCGCCCGCGCGGCGCGCACGAGGTTCCACTCGCCCGACAGCTCCTTCGCCTCCTGGTCGTTGATCAACAGCACGTGGACCTTCGCGAGCGTCTCGCGCAGCTCCTGCGGCTTGCCCTTGATCCAGAAGTTCATCGTGTCGCAGGCGACGACGCGCGGGCGCTCGACCTGCTCGAGCACGCGCCGCTGCAGCACGGGGTCGATGTTGCCGAGGAAGACGAGCTCCGAGCGGCCGTACGCCGCCGGGATCTTGGGCTCGAAGAACTCGAACACGTTGAGGTCGGTGCAGATCGTGTCGCGCGAGTTGAGGTCCTGCGAGTAGCGGCCCTGCCAGTGGAAGGTCTGCCCCTCCATCCGCTCGAGGCCCGCGAGGTCGATCGGACGGCCGCGGAACGCGGCGAGCTGCGGCTCGCCGAAGTCGCGGCCCACGACGCCCACGAGGTTCACGGGCGAGAAGAACGAGGCCGCCACCGCGAAGAACGACGCGCTGCCGCCGAGCACGCGCTCGGCGCGGCCCGCCGGCGTCTCGACGGTGTCGTATGCGACGCTCCCCACGACCAGGATCGACATGGCTCTCCTAGCGGATGTAGCGGCCGACGATCGGCGCGAGCTCGCGCTTCACGGCCTCGGGCACGAGCTCCGGGGCCGTCAGGAACGCGCTCCTGAGCGCGTGCGCGCACTCGCACTCGCGCGGCTGCGGCAGCCGCTTCACCACGCTCCGCAGCACCGCCCGCGCCGTCGCCACGTTCTTGCCGAGCACGACCATCACGCTGTCCGCCGTCACCGCGTCGTGGTCGGGGTGCCAGCAGTCGTAGTCGGTCACCATCGCGAGCGTGGCGTAGCAGATCTCGGCCTCGCGCGCGAGCTTGGCTTCCTGGAGGTTCGTCATGCCGACCACGTCGGCGCCCCACGAGCGGTAGAGCCGCGACTCGGCGAGCGTCGAGAACTGCGGCCCTTCGATGCACACGTACGTGCCCCCCGCGTGGTGGCGCGCGCCGGCTTCGGCGCAGCCCTCCGTCATCCGCTGCGAGAGCGCCGGGCAGAACGGGTGCGCGAACGCCACGTGCGCGACGAGCCCGCGCCCGAAGAAGGTCGAGCGCCGCTCTCGGGTGCGGTCGATGAACTGGTCCGGGATCAGCACGTCGAGCGGCGCGTACTCCTCCTTGAGCGAGCCGACCGCCGAGACCGAGAGCAGGAACTCGACGCCGAGCGTCTTCATCGCGAAGACGTTGGCCTGGAAGTTCAGCTCGTGGGGCAGGATCCGGTGGCCGCGCCCGTGCCGCGGCAGGAAGGCGACCGGGCGGCCCTCGAGCTCGCCCACCATCAGGCTGTCCGAGGGCTTTCCGAAGGGCGTCTCGACCGCCACCTCGCGCACGCCGGTGAAGCCCTCCATCTGGTACAGCCCCGTGCCCCCGATGATCCCGATCCGGACCGGCTCGCCCATTCCTCGATGCTCCTTCGGCCGCGCGCGTCCAAGCCGACCGGCGATGGTACGCGCTTCGGCGCCGCTCCAGCAAACAGGCAGTCGCTTACGGCGTGGGCTCTTCCTTGAGCTCGAGCAGGACTCCCGCCGCCGCCTTCGGGTGGATGAAGGCCACGCGGCAGCCCCCGGCTCCGAGGCGCGGCTTCGCGTCGACGAGCGCCACGCCGCGCGAGCGGAGCTCGGCGAGAGCGGCCTCGATGTCGTCGACGACCACGCAGACGTGGTGCAGCCCCGTGCGCTTCTCGAGGAAGCGTGCGATCACCGAAGTGGCGCTCGTCGGCTCGAGCAGCTCGAGGTGTGAGTCCCCCACCGGCAGGAACGCCGTGCGCACCTGCTCGCTCGGCACGTCGTGGGCGGCGTCCACGCGAAAGCCGAGCGCCTCGTAGGCGCTCACCGCCGGCCCGAGCGCCGGCACCGCGATTCCGAGGTGGTCGATCCTGAGGATCTTCACGACACCAGTTCCTCGGCGGCGCTCCACGGGTCGAGCTCGCGCTTCGCGAGCCGGTCCACGAGCGCCTCCTTCGCGCCGGGCCGCAGGCCCGCGGCCAGCCGGTCCATGAGCCGGCGCCGCAGCGCCTCGTCGAGCTGGCGCGCGAGCTGCGCCCGGCGCCGAGCGGCGAGCGCCCCGGAGTCGCACGTCCGCGCGTGAAACGCGGCGATGGCGTCCGCCAGCGCGCGCGTGCCCTCGTCGCGCGTCGCCACCGTGCGCACGATCGCCGGCACGGGCCCGTCGTGCGGGACCAGCGAGAGCGTCGACTCGATCTCGGCCACGACGCGGTCCACTCCGTCGCGGTCGGCCTTGTTCACGACGAACACGTCCGCGATCTCCATGATGCCGGCCTTGAGCGCCTGCACCTCGTCGCCCAGCCCCGGCACGAGCACCACGACGCTCACGTCGGCGGCGCCGACGATCTCGACCTCGTCCTGGCCGACGCCGACGGTCTCGACCAGGATCACGTCCTTGCCGGAGGCCGCGAGCAGCGTGAGGACGTCGGCGGTGGCCGCCGCGAGCCCGCCCAGGTGGCCGCGCGTCGCCATCGAGCGGATGAAGACCCCCGGGTCCGTCGCGTGCGCCTGCATGCGGATGCGGTCGCCCAGGATCGCGCCGCCGCTGAAGGGCGAGCTCGGGTCGACCGCCACGATCCCGACGCGCTTGCCGTCGGCGCGCAGGAGCGCCGTCAGCCGGTCGACGAGCGACGACTTGCCGGCGCCGGGCGGCCCCGTCACGCCCACGACCAGCGAGCGGCCCGCGTGCGGGAAGAGCGCGCGCAAGAGCGGCCGCGCCTCGGCGGCGCCGTCCTCGACCAGGCTGATCGCCCGTGCGAGCGCGCGCGCGTCGCCCGCGCCGACCGAGGCGGCGAGGCCACCGGCGCCGCCCCCGGCCTCCGCCACTAGCGCACCACCGGCCGCAGCCCGAGCAGGAGCCGCGCGATCACCATGCGCTGCACCTCGCTCGTGCCCTCGCCGATCGTGCCGAGCTTGGCGTCGCGCAGGTAGCGCTCCACGGGGTACTCCTTGATGTAGCCGTAGCCGCCGTGGAGCTGGATCGCCTCGAGCGCCACCTCGACCGCGGCCTCGCTCGCGAACAGCTTCGCCATCGACGACTCCGCGGTGTGCGGCTTGCCGCCGTCCGCGAGCGCCGCGGCCCGCCACGTCAAGAGGCGCGAGGCCGCGACCTTCGTCGCCATCTCGGCCACCTTGAACTGGATCGCCTGGAAGTCGGCGAGCGCGTGGTCGAACTGGCGGCGCTCGCGCGCGTAGCGGATCGAAGCCTCGAGCGCGGCCTGCGCGATCCCGAGCGAGAAGGCCGCGATCCCGATGCGCCCCTTGTCGAGCAGGCGCAGCGTGTCGATGAAGCCCATCCCCGGCGCGCCGAGCACGTTCTCGGCCGGCACGCGGCAGTCCTCGAAGAAGAGCTCGGAGGTGTCCGACGAGCGCACGCCGAGCTTGTCCTCCTTTCGGCCCGAGCGGAACCCCTTGGCGCCCCGCTCGACGACGATCGCCGAGATCCCCTTCTTGCCGGCGCCGGGGTCGGTCACTGCCATCACGACGGCGGTGTCGGCGATGCCGCCGTTGGTGATGAAGTTCTTGGAGCCGTTGAGCACGTAGTGCGCGCCGTCGCGCACCGCGGTCGTGCGCATGCCCCCCGCGTCGGAGCCCGAGCCGGGCTCGGTGAGCCCCCAGCAGCCCACCTTCTGGCCGCTCGCGAGCGGCGGCAGGAAGCGCTGCTTCTGCGGCTCGCTCCCGAAGGAGTGGATGTGCGCGGAGCACAGGCCGTGATGAGCGGCGAGCGAGAGCGCGACCCCCGCGTCGACGCGGGCGAGCTCCTCCATCACGAGCGCCCAGTCGAGCGTCGTCAGGCCCGAGCCGCCGTACTGCTCCGGCCAGCACGCTCCCGCCAGGCCGAGCGCGCCCAGCCGCAGGAACACCTCGCGCGGGAACGCCTGCTTCTCGTCCCACTCGCGCGAGTGCGGGGCGAGCTCGGCTTCGGCGAACTCGCGCACGGTCTCCCGCAGCAGCCGCTGCTCTTCGCTGAGCTCGAAGTCCACGTGTCCTCCGCCCGCGGCCCGGGACGAGCAGCCGTCTCATGGTATACCGCCGACGTGGCGAGAAAGCTCCGCCTGCGGCTCGCGCTCGCGCTGCTGCTCGCGCCCGCGGCCGCGCTCGCAGGCCTCGCCGCCTGGGTGGGCTTCGGGCTGCCGGCGCGCTCGGAGGTCTCCGCGCTCCGCGCGGCGAACCCGCAGAAGACGCGGCTCATGCTGCAGCGGGAGCAGGAAGCGCGGGCCCGTGGCCGGCGCGCGCACGTGCGCCAGACCTGGGTGCCGCTCACGGCGGTCTCGCGCCACCTGATCCACGCGGTGCTCGCGTCGGAGGACCAGAACTTCTTCGGCCACGGAGGCGTCGACTGGAAGGCGATCCAGGAATCGCTCGCGAAGGACGCGCGGGAGCGCCGCTTCGTTCGCGGCGGCAGCACGATCACCCAGCAGCTCGCGAAGAACCTCTACTTCGGTACTCAGAAGACGCCCGTCCGCAAGCTGCGCGAGCTGGTGGTGACGCGCTGGCTCGAACAAGACCTGAGCAAGGCCCGCATCCTGACGCTGTACCTGAACGTGATCGAGTGGGGAGACTCCGTCTACGGCTGCGAGGCGGCGGCCGAGCGCTGGTACGGCAAGCCTGCCTCCGCGCTCGACGAGGCCGAGGCCGCCGGGCTCGCGGCCATGATCCCGAACCCGCGGCGCCTCAATCCGGACGTGTCGGCCGCCCGCCACGAGCGCGCCACGCGCCGCGTGCTGTGGCTGATGAGCCAGGCGGGCTACCTCGGGCGTGACGCGGCGCCGCTCGGAGCCGAGCCGCCGCCGGAGCTCGTATCGGAGGACGAGGAGGCTCCCTAGGCGTTCCGAATAAACTGCGCGGCGCCGTGCGCCGGCGTAGGAATCTCGCCGCGAGAGGGCCCGCTCCGGCTGCTCCTTCAGCGTCTTACGCGTGGCCTCGGGATTGCACGAGCCACCGGCAGATCGCTTTGTGCGACCAGGAGGGCGTCATGGAAAGCTTCGGGTTGAAGCGCGATCCACGTCGAGGCGCGTGGCTGGAAGTTCCCTACCGCGGCGCCCAGCTGCTCCGGCACCCGCTCTACACCAAGGGCACGGCGTTCAGCAGTGAAGAACGTACCGCCTTCGGGCTCGAAGGGCTGCTGCCTCACGCCACGAGCAGCATGGCGGAGCAGGAGCGGCGCATCTGCGACAACATCGCCAGGAAGCGCGAGCCGCTCGAAAAGTTCATCGGGCTCGCGGCGCTCCAGGACAGGAACGAGCACCTCTTCTTCCGGGTGCTCGTGAATCACCTGGAGGAGTTCCTGCCGATCGTCTACACCCCGACCGTGGGCCGCGCCTGCCAGGAGTGGAGCCACATCTTCCGCCGCGCGCGCGGCATTTGGATCACGCCCGAGCACCGCGGCCGGATCGCCGACGTGCTGCGCAGCGCGCCCTACGACGACGTGCGCCTGATCGTGGTGACCGACAACGAGCGCATCCTGGGACTCGGCGACCAGGGCGCCGGCGGCATGGGCATCCCGATCGGCAAGCTGGCGCTCTACACCGCGGCGGCCGGCATCCCGCCCTGGCAGACGCTGCCGGTCAGCCTCGACGTCGGGACCGACAACCCCGCGCTGCTGCAGGACGAGCTCTACCTCGGCTGGCGCTTCCCGCGGCTGCGCGGGCCCGAGTACCAGTCGCTCGTGGACGAGTTCGTCGCCGCGGTCAAGAAGGTATTCCCGAGGGCGCTGCTGCAGTGGGAGGACTTCAAGAAGACGAACGCGTTCCGGCTGCTCGACCGCTACCGCGGCGAGCTGGCGACCTTCAACGACGACATCCAGGGCACGGCGGCAGTGGCGCTCGCCGGGATGCTGGCGGGGGCGCGCCTCACCGGGACTCCCGTCGCCGCGCAGCGGATCGTGATCTTCGGCGCCGGCGCCGCCGGCGTCGGCATCGCGCGCCTGCTCCGCGACAAGCTGAAGCGGAGCGGAGTCGAGGGCGAAGCGCTCGCCGCCGCGATCGCCTGCCTCGACAGCCGCGGCCTGCTCGTCGACGACGCGCCGATACCGGACGAGCACAAGCGCGAGTTCGCGTGGCCGGCAGCCCTGGCCGAGAAGCACGGCCTCGGCAGCGGACGCCGCCGCGACCTGCTCTCCGTGGTGCGCCAGGTCCAGCCCACGATGCTGGTCGGCGTGTGCGCCGAACCCGGCACCTTCAGCGAGCCGATCGTCCGCGAGCTGGCGCGCCACGTGGACCGGCCGCTCGTGTTCCCGATGTCGAACCCGACCGCGAGCTGCGAGGCCACGCCCGCGGACGTGATCGCCTGGACGGAGGGCCGCGCACTGGTCGCGACCGGCAGCCCGTTCGATCCCGTGGTCTGGGGCGGCCGGACGATCCAGGTCGGCCAGGGCAACAACGCCTTCGTGTTCCCCGGCGTCGGGCTAGGCGTGCTGGTCGCCGAGGCGCGCCAGGTGACGGACGCGATGTTCGCGGCCGCCGCCGAGGAGCTCGCCGCATGTGTCACGGCCGAGGACCTGGCCGAAGGCAGCCTGTTCCCGCGCGTGCGCGAGATGCGGAGGGTGAGCGCGCGGATCGCCGCGGCCGTGGTCCGCACCGCTCGCGAGGAAGGCGTGGGCCGGGCGATCGCCGACCCCGACATCGCGGCCGCCGTGGCCCAGGCGATGTGGCAGCCGAGCTACCTGCCGATCGTGGCCGCGGCGCGCACGGCGCCGGTTCCGGAGCCCGCGCTCGCCTGAGATCAGAGGTCGGCGCGCCGCAGCCGCGAGCGCCAGCGGCCCGAAGGCCCAGGCGGCGAGCGAAAGCCCGAGCACGAGGCCGGCTCCGGCGGGGCCGTGCGTGAAGCGCAGGAAGGCGAGCGAGGCGCGTCGCTCCGGCTTCCCTGCCGAGGCGGGCCCGACGGCGATGATGCGATTCGAGCACCGGAGATCGAGAGCCTGCTCCACGCCATGCCAGGACCTCGCCGACCTCACAGGCACGACGATCGAGACCTGCATCCGACTGATGAGCCGTTGGGGCAAGGAGAGCATCGTCGCGACCGAGAAGGAGGGCTTCCGGCTGCTGGACCGCGAGGCCCTCGAGAGGCTCGTCGGGGGCTGAGGCGTCGCGCGAGCCGGACGCTCAGGGCCGCACGCGCGGCTCGGCCGTGAGCGCCGTCTCGCCGGCCCGGGCGCTCACCCAGCCCTGACGGAACGCGAGCGAGACCGCCTCGAGCTTCGAGTGCACGTCGAGCTTCTCGAGCATGTTGTGGATGTGGTTGCGGACGGTCGCGAGGCTGATCCCGAGTTTCTGGGCGATCTCCTTGTTCTGGAGCCCGTCCGCGAGCCAGCGCAGGATCTCCCGCTCGCGCTCTGTGAGCGGCGGCGCCTTGGCGAGCGCGACGCGTCCGATCGGCGCCGGCTGCCTTCCGTTCCCGGACTCGACCGGACCCTCGGAGCGGGTCGCGCCGAGCCGCTCGAGCGCGCGCGCGAGCCGCGCGCCGCGGTCGATCGGCTGCAGGATGTGGACGAGCGAGAAGCTGTCGGGCCGCGTCCCCGGGATCCGCAGCACGGTGACGTTCAGCCCCTGGTCCGGCTTCGGCGTCCCCGAGAGCAGCACCTCGAAGCCGTGGACCGGCTCGCCCTTGCGCGTCATCGAGAGCACGGCGCAGTTCTCGTGGCAGAAGCGGTTGCCGAACACGTCTCGCCAGCCGAGCACGTCGAAGCAGCGGCGGCCGAGCGTCTGACCGGTGACGCGCCCGAACAGGCGCTCCGCCGCGGGGTTCCAATAGACGACGTGGCCGCCCATGTCGGTCGCCAGCGCCGGCGTGTCGCTGCGCGCCAGCACCTCCAGGACCTCGGCGCCAGGGTCCGTGCTCCAGTGGCTGCGGTTTTCGAGGACCTTCATATTGCTCCCCCGGTTCAATCCATCCATACCCGATTGCTCAGCAATCCACGTACCGGCCTTCTGCGCGAGTGGACGGTGGCGTTGCTAAGGGCGGCAGTGCGGGTCAAACCCGCTACCCGCCAACGCAACCGCCCTGAGGCCGCCCGAGCCGGCCGAAGGATCTTCAGAAAAACACGCGGGTGCGGAAGGCGCGTGCGCAATTCCTGCCGCCTCGCGGCGCCGAGCGGCCGGCGGATCGAGTCTTCCGAGCAGCTTGCAGCGTTCCCGCGCTGGCACGCCGTTTGTTCCTGCCATTCACGGGAGTCATCGCATGAGCCACGCTACCGCCACCGTCGAGCCGATCGTCGCTACGAGGACGGGCCCGCCGCCGATCGCGCCCCCGAGCCAGATGCTGGTCGAGAGCGAGTCGCACGCCGGGCGCACGAGCGTGACGCTGCTGGCGTCCCTGCTCCTCCACCTCGGCCTCGTCACGGGGATCGTGCTGGTGCCCCTCCTCTTCTACGACGTGCTGCCGAGCCAGGACGCGCTCAGGGCCTTCTTCGTCCGCCCGCTCGAGCTCGCGCCGCCTCCGCCGCCTCCGCCGCCGCCCACCGCGGCGAGCGCCGTCGTGCGACAGGCGCCTCGCGTGTTCCAGGAGACCCGCGCCTTCGTCGCGCCGATCGAGGTCCCGAGCGAGGTGAAGCCCGAAGAGGGGCTCGATCTCGGGGTCGAGGGCGGCGTCGCGGGCGGGGTCGAGGGCGGCGTGCCTGGCGGCGTCGTCGGCGGGATCGTGGGCGGCCTGCCCACGGCCGTGCCTCCGCCGCCGCCCCAGGTGGTGCGGATCGGCGGCAAGATCGCCCCGCCGCGGATCCTCCGCCGCGTCGAGCCCGTCTTTCCTCCGCTCGCGAGCGCCGCCCGGATCGGCGCCATCGTGGTCGTGGAGGCAGAGGTCGACACGCGCGGCTACGTGCGCACGGCGAAGGTCCTGAGCGGCCACCCCTTGTTCGACGAAGCGGCCCTCGAGGCGGTCAAGCAGTGGCGCTATCAGCCGCTACTCCTGAACGGCGAGCCCACCGGGTTCATCCTCTCCGTGGTCATCACCTTCAACCTGAAAAGCTAGACCGGCCTCGCGCCGGGCGGCCCGCCGGCCACCTCCCCGCCGGCGGGCCGCTTGCGGCGCTCTTCGGCGCCGGACCTGACGAAGCTCATAGGCGCCGCTTCGATACTGGAAGGAACGGGAAATGGAACTCGACGTTCGCCGCAACCCCGCGCTGCTGAAGCTCGACCTCTACTGCAAGGGGATGCGGATCGACGAGAGCTGCCTCGTCGAGCAGGACGGCGGGCGCAAGGTGCTGCGCACGCGCGCGGGGCTCGGCAGCGGGCTCGAGGTGGTGTTGCCGGGCGGCCTCTGGACCAACGTGCCCGTGACCGAGCGCTTCGCGCAGAGCTCGCCTTACGCGCTGCACCGGCGCGACGGGGCCTACGTGCTCCGCCTCGGCGGCGAGGAGATCACGACGCTCGATCTGTCTCCGCGGCCGGCCTGGTACGACCGCAAGACGTCGACCGGCAAGCCGATGACGCGCGTCGGCACGCTGCAGGGCACCTACCTCGGCGTCTACCCGGCGAAGGTCTGCGAGTACTGGACCGAGAAGCCGCAGAAGAGCAACTGCAAGTTCTGTTCGGTGGGCCTCAACCTGGGCGTCGACGACGCCGACGACAAGTCGGTGGGCGAGGTGATGGAGGTGGTGCGCGCAGCCCGCGAGGAGTCGGGGCTGACGTACGTCGACTTCAACACCGGCCACTACGAGGGCGAGACCTACCTCGACATCCTCGAGCCCTACATCCGCCGCATCAAACGCGAGGTCGGGATCCTGGTCGGCGTGCAGACGCCGCCGCACGCGGACTTGAAGCGCTACGACGCGCTAAGGGAGATGGGCGTCAACCGCGTCTCGTTCTGCTTCGAGATCTTCGACCCCTGCCTCTTCAAGGAGATCTGCCCCGGCAAGCACCGGCAGTACGGGCTGCAACGCTACCTCGAGGCGGTCGCCTACTGCGCCGGACTCGGGAAGAAGGGCCCGCGCCACGAGCCGTGGGTGACGAACGGCGAGATCATCGCGGGTCTCGAGCCGCCCGAGTCCTCGATCCAGGCGATCGACTGGATCACATCGGTGGGCGCCATCCCGACCGTGTGCGTGTTCCGGCCCCTCGCGGGCACCGACTATTCGGACGTGCCGCCGCCCCAGACCGAGCCGCTCGTGCCCGTGTTCCGCCGCCTCTACGAGGCCTGCATGGAGCGCGGGCTGCCGATCGGCGTGGCTCCCGACATCCACGTGAGCCTGGTGCTGCTGCCCGACGAGTGCCGCAGCCTCTCGGACCGGCGCTTCCGGCTCCAGTCGCTGAAGCTGAAGCTGATGGGTCGGGCCGCCCGCGCCATGGTCGACCGCAACGTCCGGACGGCCGCACGGGCTTCGGCGCCGGCTTGAGCCCCACCAACCGCAACCCTTGCGGGAGTCCGGCGCAGGACGGCACCCCTTGCGGGCGCGCGGCGGCCGCACATCCCTGGCTCAAGCAGATGCCGGCTCGCTGCGCAGAGGCACGCAATTTGCTCTTGGAGTTCGCGAGGAATGAAATGACACTCGCAGTCGGCACCATCGGCAGCCCGCGCGCCGAGGCGTGCGGCTCGCTGCCCGAGATCACCGGCGACCTGGGCGAGCTCGCGGCCGACGACGCCGAGCTCATCGAGCGGCTCCGCGAGCCCGTGCGCAAGGCCCTGGCCGGCTCGCCCTCGCACTTCTGCATCCTGATCGAGCCGAGCGGGCACGTGGGCGAGATCCTGGTCCGGGTGATCGGCCGGCGCGCCTCGCTCCAGCTCGCGTTCGGACGCGACGAAGCCGATCCGGGCTACGTGTCCGGCGTCGTCCGTGACGCCGTGGCGCGCTTCGCGATCTAGCCCGGCCCCTCAGCGCACGGGGGCGGCAGGAAGCAGGAACTCCTGCTCCAGGGCCGACCACTCGCCGGCGCCGTCCGCGGCGGCGGCTCCGGCCTTCGCCGTGCGCAGGCGCCCGATCTCCGCCTTGTACCAGTCGGCCACCGGCCGTCCGATCCGCAGGAGCCCCAGCTCGCCGGCGAGGTCCGCGGGCTGGATCACGCACACCCAGCCCTTGCCGTAGGGGCTGCGGGTCAGGAGCGCGGGCTCGACGGCGAGCGCCTCGTTCACCTGGACGACCTTGCCGCTCATCGGCGCCACGAAGCGGGCGCTCGCGCGGCCGCGCTTCACGGCGAAGAGCGGCTCGCCGCGCACGACCGTCTGGCCCGGACGCGGCAGCTCGACGCCCTCGATCGGCCCGAGCGCCTTCCGCGCGAAGTCGTCGACACCCGTGCGAAGCTGTCCGCTCGTCTCGATACGCGCCCAGGTGTGGCCCTCGGACAAGAAGGCCCCGCCCGGCACGCAGTACTCGTGGGCGGCCGCGCCGTCGGCGACGCTCGGCGCCACGATCCGAACGTCCGGCTCGCGCTGCGCCTCGAGGCGCGCCTGGCGCCGGATCAGCAGCTTCCCGGCGAACTCCAGGAGCTCGTCCTCGGTGAACGGCTTCTGGACGTAGTCGACGGCCCCGTGCTGCATCGTCGCGACCGCGCTCTCGATCGTCCCGTAGCCGGTGACGACCGCGAGGTCGACGTCCGGCCGCAGGTGGTGGACCGCCTTCACGACCTCCACCCCGTCCATCCCCGGCATCTTGAGGTCCGTGAACACGAAGTCGTAGTCGTGCCGCTGTACGAGCCCGAGCGCCTCCGGGCCGCTCTCCACCGTGTCGACGTCGAAGCCGGCGAGCACCAGGATCTTCCGGAAACTGTCGAGCACGACCGGCTCGTCGTCTACGGCCAGGATGCGGGCGCGCGGCTCGGCCACCGTGACGCGCTTCAGGCTCTTCGCCTCGTGCGTGAAATCGAGCCGCAGCGAGGTCTCGAGCGCCGAAGCGCGCTCGCGCCGCTCGCGCGCCTGCTCCAGCCGGCGGTGAACGGCGCGCACCAGCACGTCGATCGCGACGAACCCCAGGAACATGAAGACGACGAGCAGCGCGGTCATCGGCGTGTCTCCTCTTCAACTGCGTCATTGGGCACGGCGCCCGCGGGCACGCGCTCGGGGGCGGCGTGGATCGGCAGCCGGACCGTGAAGCGGCTGCCCTTGCCGACCTCGCTCCAGACGTCGATCGTCCCGCCGTGCGCCTCGACGATGCCCCAGGTCACGGCGAGCCCGAGGCCCGTCCCGTGCGTCCCCTTGGTGGTGAAGAACGGCTCGAAGAGCCGCGCCAGGTCGGCCTGCGGGATGCCGCAGCCGAAGTCCTCGACGACGATCTCCGCGAAGCTGCGCTCGCCCTCGCGCGACGCGCGCGTCGCGACGCGGATCCGCCCGCCGTCGGCGACGGCGTCCCGCGCGTTCACGAGCAGGTTCACGACCACCTGCTGGATCTGGTTCGCGTCCGCCGGCGCCTCGGGCGGCTCAGGCGCGAGCTGGAGCTCGAGCGACACGTGGTGCAGCGTCAGCGACTGCAGCGTGATCTTGAGCGCGCGACGCACGACCTCGTTCAGGTCCACGGGCTTGCGGGTGGGCGGCGTCTGGCGCGCGAAGTCGAGCAGGCCGCGCACGATCTCGCGGCAGCGCTTGGTCTCGCGGACGACGACCTCGAGGTCCTCGCGCAGCTCGCTCGTTTCGGGCGCGCGTTTCAACTGGAAGGACGCATGCGTCAGGACGCCCGTCAGCGGGTTGTTGATCTCGTGGGCGACGCCCGCGGCGAGCCGCCCGAGCGAGGCGAGCTTGTCCGCCTGCGTGAGCTGGCGCTGCGCGTCCGCGAGGCGCACGGTCATTTCGTTGAAGGCGCGCGCGAGGTCGCCGAGCTCGTGCCGCGCCTGAAGCGGTATCGGCGTCGCGAGATCGCCGGCCGCCACGCGCTTCGTGCCCGCCGCGAGCGCCTCGACGGGACGAAGCACCAGGCGGCGGTTCAGCCACCACAGCACCCCGCCGCTCGCGAAGATCGCCGCGGCGGCGAGCCCGACCATGCGCCAACGCCCGGCCGCGAGGCTCTCGTCCACGCCCGCGAGCGAGAGCGTCATGTTGAGGACGTTTAGCACGCGGTCGGCCGGCCCGTGCGCGTGGCAGTCGGCCGAG
>Ga0335076_10004900_pt1 | contig 13562 bp, 12 predicted proteins | sample Lox_Sample_25_FD_206717 | JGI IMG/M metagenome (GOLD analysis project Ga0335076, IMG submission 206717) | Soil microbial communities from Loxahatchee National Wildlife Refuge, Florida, United States - Lox_Sample_2.5 | ecosystem: Environmental > Terrestrial > Soil > Wetlands | place: USA... | reverse complement strand
CACCACTAAGACGATCCCGACGACGGGCGGCAGCATATTGTCGTGATGCGTCCTTACACCAAGATGTACATCGCCCGCATCAATCCCGTGTCGCTCCGAATGCCGGACTGGAACAAAGAAAGAAAGAATTCCAAGCACCAGGACAATCAGTCCCACGACAAACAGACCTTTCATTCACACCTCCGTGCATTGATTGGCGAGATTCCCAGACAAAACTCTGCTTTTGCCGAAGCTCAGATGCAAACCGCAGGCTCAACGTTATTCAGGTTCTTGGAAATACATCGGACGAGTTGTAACGGACCAACATACAGTGGAGCTCAGGAGTTTCCGAACTCTCGCGCGAACTCAATCAAGCTTCTCACCGCAATTCCCGACGGTCCTTTGGCGATCCACGGCTTGTTGTCATCCATCCAGGCGGTGCCGGCGATATCGAGGTGGATCCACGGCGTATCTTCGGCAAATTCTTTGAGGAATGCGGCGGCGGTCGAGGCGCCGCCCCAGCGTCCGCCGGTGTTTTGCAGGTCTGCAATCGAGGAGCGCATCATTTCGAGATACTCATCGCCAAGCGGCAAACGCCACATTTTTTCTCCCGCTTCGGAGACCGCCGTCGCAAACTTCTCATACATGTCGTCGTCGCTGGCAAATACGCCGGCGTTGGCATAACCGAGTGCCACCACAACCGCCCCGGTTAGAGTTGCTGCGTCGATCAAATGAGTGCAGCCGAGCTGGCGTGCGTACGCGAGTCCATCTGCCAGCACCAAGCGGCCCTCGGCATCGGTATTGATGATCTCAATCGTCTTGCCCGACATCGAAGTCTGAATGTCACCAGGCTTCTGCGCCTTGCCCGACGGCATGTTCTCCGTGGCGCAGACAATCCCAATCACCTTCACCTTCGGTTTCAGCAGAGCAATCGCCCGCATCACGCCGATCATGGTTGCGCCGCCGGCCATGTCGTATTTCATCTTTTCCATGCCGTCGGCGGGCTTGATCGAGATACCACCGGTGTCGAAGGTGATCCCCTTGCCAACCAGCCCAAGCACGGGCTTCTCCGGCGCGCCCGCCGGTTCATAGCGCATCACGATCAGCGCCGGAGGCTCATCCGACCCTTGCGCCACGCCCCAGAACGCGCCCATTTTTAATTCTTTGATCTTGTCGGCGCCATACACGTCGCACTTGAGTCCGACTTCTTTCGCCATCTCCTGCGCGCGCTTGGCGAGAATCATCGGCGTCATGCGGTTCGAAGGTTCGTTCACCAGTTCGCGCGTAAAATTCTGCGATTCCCCGACGATTCGCGCTTCATCCAGCGCCCGCTGCAGCTTCGCTTGATCTCCGGACGCGACTACGGTCAGCGAATTAACGCTCTGGTCTTTGCGGTCGCTCTTGTAGGTGTCGGAATCAAAATCCCCGACCATGGCACCTTCGACGATCGCCTTAACCGCATTCTCGGCGGGAATCTGCTCAGGCGCGACGAACGCCAGGCTGCGCACTTTCCTCGGCTTGAGCGCACGCACCGCCGCGCCGGCGATTTTGCGCAACTCTGTCGCGGAAAAGTTTTTGGCCTTGCCACCACCCACCAGCAACAGGCGCTTCGCTTTCAGGCCAGTGGGTTCATGCAACCAGGAAATCTCGAACATTTTTCCGGCGACGTCGCCAGTGGAAATCAGTTCAGCAGCCGCCTGTTGCACAGCTTTATCGGCAGAACAAACGAAAGCGTCGGTTTTGTCTTTTTCGCCCCGGTCGAGAACAACGACGGCGAGGCACTCGGTTTCAACTTGAGCGGGAACAGAAAGAGCGAGTGTGGTCTTCATAGTGGGAATAATTAGTATGAAAGGTAAAGCGCGAATCGCGCAACTGCATTAGAGGTGGTCCACCACGGAGGCACGGAGACACAGAGGCACGGAGAAAACCTGATCGAGTCTGCCAACGCGGATCCGGGTCTGGACAAGTCCTCCAGCCCGAGCAACCCCTAGTTCTAGATTCCTGCGAGAATTCCGTTTCTCCGTGTCTCCGTGGTGGAAAAGTGATCAGTCCCGATTCGAAACTTCGGCTCCGGATTTTTGCGCCCTACCCAATCAAAACTGCTATATTTGTCCAAATCTAGCCAACTGATCCCAGCACACGGCCACTGAATTCAAGGAGCCTCCCATGGCAGGAAAAAGCGTCAACAAAGTCATTCTTCTGGGCAATCTCGGCAAGGACCCCGAGGTCAAATACACCCCACAAGGCACCGCTGTCGCTAAAATTACGGTCGCGACCAACGAACGTTACAAAGACAAAGAAGGCCAGTGGCAGGACCGCACCGAGTGGCACAACGTGGTGTTGTGGCAACGGTTGGCGGAAATAGCCGGCGAATACCTGAAGAAGGGAAGCAAAGTTTACATCGAGGGCAAACTCCAGACCCGTTCCTGGGAAGACAAGCAGACAAATCAGAAGCGCTACATGACGGAAATCGTCGCTAACGATCTGGTGTTGCTCGGCGGCCGTGGCGATAACGCCGGCGACAATGGCGGATATTCGCGCGGCGCTTCCGCCAGTAACAACAATTTCGATCAGCGCGTGCCCGAGCACGAACCCGCAGGCGTAGCGGCTTCGACTCCAATCAGCGACGAAGACATACCGTTCTAGTAGATTGTGTGGCGCGGACACTCGTGTCCGCGCCAACTTCATGCAATTCTCCTAAGGACGTGCGGAGAAATATAATTTTGGAATCCGGAGAATTGCCATGCCTGAACTTGCCTCTAAGACTTGCATTCCCTGCCGTGGCGGAGTTCCTCCGCTAAAAGGCAAAGAGCTGGCTGAAATTCATAGGCAGCTTCCCGCCTGGGCGCATTGGAAGGTCATCAACGAGCACCACATCACGCGCACCTTCACTTTTCCTGATTTCAAACAGGCTCTCGATTTCGTAAATCGCGTCGGCGCGGTTGCCGAGGAGCAGGGCCATCATCCCGATATCCTACTGACCTGGGGCAAAGTGGAAATTACTTTGTGGACACACAAGATTGACGGGCTGACCGAGAGTGACTTCATCATGGCGGCGAAAATCGACCGACTGTTCGGAGATTAACGACAATTCCAAACGGCCGAAGCCGCCCGCCTCACACATCTCAGTTCAGTACCTGCTGCAAATGGGCCGCGATCTGCTGGCCGTGAAACCGGCCATTTTCGATAAAGATTTCATTCGTGCGTGATCCCGCGACGATTACCCCGGCCACATAAATTCCCTGCACATTGCTTTCGAGTGTGATGGGATCGCACACCGGACGGCACTGCTCGCTCGACAGCTCAATTCCCATTGAGCGCAGAAATTCGTAGTCCGGGTGATAGCCGGTCAGGGCGAACACGAAGTCATTCTTGAGTTTTACATCGCCCTCGGGAGTATCGAGCAGCACGTAGTCCGGGGCAATCTCCTCCACCGTGCTGTTGAAATATGCGGCGATCTCGCCGTTTTTGATTCGATTCTCGATGTCCGGCAAAATCCAGTACTTCACATGCGAGTGCATCTTGGGCCCGCGATGCACGAGCGTAACCCGCGCTCCATGCCTCCACAAGTCCAGCGCGGAAATTGCCGCCGAATTTTTCCCTCCAATCACCAGCACGTCATTATCAAAGTACGGGTGCGGCTCGCGATAATAATGAAAGACCTTGGGCAAGTCCTCACCAGGAATACGCAGCAGATTGGCGCGATCGTAATATCCCGTCGCGACGATCACCTTGCGGCAGGTGTAGTCATACACTCGGCCGAGCCGGTCGCAAGTGGTGATGTGAAAGTCATTATTGTTGCCGGTGACGGTTTCGACCCGCTGGTATTGTCGGACATCGAGCTTGTAGTGCTCGGAAACTTTTCTGTAGTATTCGAGCGCTTCCAGGCGATTGGGCTTTGGATTCGCGCTGCTGAACGGGATGTCGCCGATTTCGAGCAGCTCCGGCGTGGTGAAGAAAATCATGTTGGCCGGATAGTGAAAGATCGAATTCACCAGACATCCCTTATCAATGCTGATGACTTTGAACCCGGCCCTCTGCACTTCGATCGCACACGCCAGGCCCGTAGGCCCTGAGCCAATCACGATGACATCCGCCCGCATATCGGGGCTCGCCTGCAGCTGCGGCTTCGGCAGCGTATCTGGAATCTGCTTTGTAGGCAACCGCGTGTCCTGAGAGGAAGAATGGCTTTTACGGGATTGTAGATTCTAGCATGTGGAAATCGCTGCAATCCTCAAAATGAGGCTGAATTTGCCTGGTTCGGTGCCAGTCTGTCTTCACGAAGCGAGTTCACGGCTAGACCATCGCGCAACCTTCTTTTCGTTGACGTCACGCGCGCTCACACCCTATAGTGACTCACCTTGATTACGGAAACCGAGATCCGGAAATCGCAGACGCTCGAGCGCGTCTTTCATTTATCTGAAAATCAGACCAGCATCCGCCGAGAGTTGCTCGCCGGGCTTACGACTTTCATGACGATGGCATACATCGTCGTCGTGAATCCGCAGATTCTTTCGCAGGCGGGAATGCCGGTGGATGGAGTGCTTTTCGCAACCTGCGCGGCATCGGCAATCGCGACCCTGGTGATGGGCTTATGGGCGAATTATCCCATTGCGCTCGCCCCCGGCATGTCGCTCAACGCCTATTTCACCTACTCAGTCGTGATTGGACGCGGCATTCCGTGGCAGACCGCGCTGGGAGTGGTGCTGCTCTCGGGAATTGTTTTTCTTGCCCTCACCCTCACGAAAATTCGCGAGCAAATTGTCAACGGAATTCCCGATTGCCTGAAACACGGCACCGCCGCGGGAATCGGATTGTTCATCGCCTTCATCGGGTTTAAGAACGCGAACATCATCGTCGCGAACAAAGCGACATTCGTCGGCTTAGGGAAAATTTCTGATCCACGGGTGCTGCTGGCCGCGCTGGGAATTCTGGTGATCGCAGTCTTGCTGGCGCGCAAAGTGGATAGCGCAATTCTGATCGGGATCGTCCTGATTTCGATTTTAGGAATCCCCGCCGGCGTGAGCCATTGGCCCAGGCAGCTGTTCTCCTTGCCGCATCCGATGGGAACACTTTTCAAGCTGGATGTTCGTTCGGCGTTGAAACTGGGGCTGGGTGAACTTATCTTCGTGTTTTTCTTTGTCGACTTGTTTGACAATGTCGGAACGCTCGTTGGCGTGTGCGAAGAAGGCGGCTTTCTTCGCGACGGCAAATTGCCCCGCGCCAGTCGCGCACTGCTTTCGGATGCGGTCGGCACGATTGTTGGCGCCCTTAGCGGAACGTCGACTGTAACCAGCTACATTGAGAGTGCGGCCGGGGTCGCGGCCGGAGCGCGCACCGGCCTTGGCAATCTGGTTATCGCGGCCCTTTTTATTCTCGCGATGTTCTGCGCGCCCATTGTTGCCGCAATTCCCGCTTACGCGACCGCGCCGGCGCTGACTCTGGTCGGCGCGCTAATGTGCGGCTCAGTTGCGAAGGTGATCTGGAACGACTTTACGGAATCTGTTCCCGCTTTTCTGACATTAATCGCCACGCCGCTCACCTTCAGTATCGCAACTGGGCTTAGCCTCGGACTTCTGTCCTTCACCTTCCTGAAACTGCTCACCGGAAAGCGCAAAGAAATCAGCATTCTGATTTGGGTGCTGAGCGCGTTATTTCTGTTGCGCTACATTTTTCTCGGTACAGAATAAAACCACATTGCCGCGACAGCGCTCCTAGTACTGCACCCTATTGGGCTGATGTAGCCACGCGCGGAACGGCTCTGCGGCTTCGCTGCTTGCGAGTTGACTCATAGGAATTTTGCGTGTGGAGGGCGGCCGGCAAACTTCGCTGTAGATGAGTGAGTCGTCGAATCCGGCCTTCGCTGCATCAGCGGCAGTTGCTGCAAAATATACTCGCGCCGGACGCGCCCAATAGATCGCGCCCAGACACATGGGGCAGGGTTCGCAGGAGCAATAAATCTCGCAATCGCGAAGTTCGAAGCTCCCAAGCTTTGCGCACGCCCGCCGAATTGCCACGATTTCAGCGTGCGCCGTCGGGTCGTTTGTCCTCGTGACACAGTTCGCTGCTTCGGCGATAACTTCATCGTCCTTTACTATGACTGCGGCGAAGGGCCCGCCGTCTCCCGACCGGACATTTTCCGTTGCCAGTTCGATTGCGCGGGCGATATGGCGGTTAATCACGTGCTGAGTATAGCTGGCCGGAGCTCCTGAACCTGCTTGCCGCATCTATAGCCCGCGCCATTTCGACGCGCGAAGATCACCTACGGTTTTGATCCGAGCATTTCACACAGGCGTTCATTTTCTGCCCTGAGTTCAGGAGTAAGGTTCTCGCCAAAATCCTCCAGCGTATGGAACGGACGGATTTCTACTACTTCGCCACGATTGAAAGGAGCGCGCTTGAGCCACTCAACCGCTTCATCGATCGACTTCACCTTCCAGATCCAGAAGCCGGCAATCAACTCCTTCGTCTCCGCGAACGGACCATCCGTCACCGTGGGTTGATGCCTTGCTAAGAACTTAACGCGCTTGCCTTTCGAGCTTGGCTGGAGTCCATCGCCGGACAACATGATCCCGGCCTTCACCAGTTGTTCGTTGTACTTTGTCATATTTGCCAGAAGTTCCGTGTCTGGCAGAATGCCCGCTTCTGACTGCTCGTTCGCCTTTACGATCACCATGACCTTCATTGTTGTTCTCCTATGGATTTGTTTTCCGTTCGAAACTGTTGGGTTCGAATCGCTTTCATTGGTTTGTCGAACGAGGCGGGCGAGAATCGACAGCGTGTTTAAACAGTAGGAAGGCCCGAAACGGGGACCAGTGGACGAATCTCAACCGTGCCAAATTTTCCGGCAGGAATTTTGCCTGCGATGTCGATCGCATCGTCAAGATTCTCAGCCTCGACAATGAAGAACCCGCCGAGCTGCTCGCGAGTCTCGGCAAACGGGCCGTCGGTAATCACACGCTTACCTTCCTGATGGCGAACACTGGTTGCAGTGAGCGTAGGCTGCAACGGACTTGTCGCCACAAACTTGCCCGCCTTGTGCAGTTCGCGGGCATAGGCGGCCGACTCGTTGTAGCACTTCGCCCGTTCCGTCTCGTTCAATGAATTCTCGTCGAGATAGATCAGCATCATGTATCGCATTCGCATTCTCCAAAGCAGATCGGTAGGAAAGTCAACAGTTTGAATCAGAGCTTAGCGCATTTCCCGCTAACGATAGATCTGGCGATTCTGCATCCGTCGAGCAGTACGGCGGGATATCTCTACACCGAAGCTGCTTTCACATTATGCTGACGATTCCGCCCACCCCTTGCCCTAAATCCCAAACTGCCGCAGATGATGGTCGAGGTGCTTATATGCCAGGGTCGCCCACTCCGCAGGCGTCATAGGCCCGAAGAAGCAGTGCGGGTGCTGGGTGCACTTCTCAGGTCCACCGGTTTGGAATCGACTGATTGATTCCAGCACGCGCTGGCGCTCCTCCGCGAAATTCCGCGTGTTGTTAACCAGCAGGCTTCTTTCCGTCGGCATATTGGGTCGAACGGGCTTTTCGCTCAAGATCGACTTTTTTGCCACTCGCCCAAAAATGTGCCCGAGCCAGCTTCGCGGTGGATTTCTGATTCCCGATGCCATCTCCATCCACAGCGAACAGTGGGCCAGCATCTGTGCTGGATCCATTTTGCCCCATTGTCTTTCGCTGTCCGACCGCAAACGTAAAATCCGGTCCCTGATCTCTTCGACCGTTGACGACTCAAACAGATTCTTCATGCTCGGTCTGCCTCATTTGCGGCATCGCATCAGCAGGCACATACCTTCCTGTCGGCGCCACCCGTATATCGAGCGGAGGCGGTCTTTCACTAGATAATCGAACGGGCTGGGCTTGAATCGACACCCGCTCCGAAAAAAATCTAATATTCCAATATGGATGCCGCCACGGCAGTCGAATCCGTTTACCGCTCCGACTGGGGCCGGATTGTCGCCACCTTGATCTCCCTCCTCGGCGACTTCGAACTTGCGGAAGAGTATGCCCAGGAAGCATTTGCCGCAGCTCTCGATCAGTGGGCCGTCTCCGGCGTGCCCGAATCGCCGCGTGCCTGGATCATCTCGACGGCAAAGCACAAGGCCATCGATCGCCTGCGCCGCCAGACTTTGTTCACAGAAAAAATTGAGCCGCAGCTCGCCCGCGAAACGCCATCGAGCGTTGCGCAACCGGAACTTACTTCCGACGAGATCCCCGACGAGCGGCTGCGATTGATTTTCACCTGCTGCCATCCATCTCTCGCGCAGGAGGCTCAGGTCGCGCTCACCCTTCGTACTCTTTGCGGTCTTGAGACCGACGAAATAGCCCGTGCATTCCTCGTTCCGACAGCGACCATGGCGCAAAGATTGGTGCGTGCAAAACGTAAGATTCGCGACGCCGGCATTCCTTATGCCATTCCCGCCGCCTCGGAAATGGCACAGCGCCTCGACGCGGTCCTATCGGTCATCTATCTCGTGTTCAACGAAGGCTACGTCGCAACCCGAGGCGAAGGCCTCATCCGTGCCGACCTTTGCGCGGAAGCCATCCGCCTGGACCGGATCGTCAGAACGTTGATGTCACGCGCGCCGCGAGAAGTCTCGGGACTACTTGCCCTGATGCTCCTGCATGATTCGCGACGCGAAGCTCGCCAGGATGAAGCAGGTGAAATTGTATTGCTCGAGGATCAGGACCGAAGCCGGTGGAATCACGATCAGATCGAGGAAGCTCTGCCGCTGGTTACCGAGGCACTTCAAGGCAATCCCGGAATCTATGCACTGCAGGCGGCGATTGCGGCCGAGCATTGCAAGGCCGCGCGCCCAGAAGACACGAACTGGCGCGAAATTGTTCGGTTTTACCAACAACTCGAGCGCGTCAATTCTTCTCCCGTGGTCAGGTTAAACCGGGCAGCGGCAGTCGCCATGGCCGAAGGCCCCGAGGCAGCGCTGACCATCATCGACACTCTCGCTCGCGAAGGTGAGCTCGAAAATTATCATCTTTTACACGCGGCACGGGCTGACATGCTGCGGCGCATCGGCTCCCACGAAGAAGCTGCCAAGAGTTATGCACGCGCTCTCGAACTGGTCGCGAACGAACGAGAACGAATGTATCTTGAACGCCGGCTGAGGGAGGTGCAGGCCAGTTCAGCGGTTCATTAATCGGTCTATTTCATGCCGTCGAGGATCGATCCTACAATTCCCCCGACAACCCCACCTTCTACAGCCTGCCTGTTCTGTTGGTGAGGTAAATACTGATCAATTACGTGCGCAAGCCTCGCGATGGGCAACGTCTGCAGCCAGATCCTTCCCGGCCCGGTCAGCGCGGCAAGAAAAATTCCGTCAGCGCCGAAGATCATGTTCTTGATGCCCGGAACGGTGGTGATCTGGAATGACACGCCTGACTGAAACGCGCCTACATGTCCAGGATGCACGCGCAAGGTCTCGCCGGCTTGCAGGTCGCGGACGACAAGCTCGCCTGAGAGTTCGAGCCATGCAGTGCCTTGCCCGCTGAGCCGCTGCAGCAGAAAGCCGTCGCCACCGAAAATGCCGGCGCCCAGCGATTGCTGGAAACCGACTGAAAGCTGAATCTGCGGCGTCGCGCACAGAAAGCCATGACGATGGATCATGTATTCGTGTCCGGGAGAAACTTCTACCGGCACAATGTGCCCCGGCAACTTGGTTGCGAACGCCACTTCCCCGGGAGCGCCGTAAGGTCGGTATTCCGTCATGAAAATTGATCCGCCGCCGGCCACGCGTTTCAGCACGCCGAATATCCCGCCGCCGCCGGCGAATTGTGTGTGCGTCGTCATCTGGATGGAGCTGCCCATCCAGGAAAGCTCTCCGGCTTCCGAGATAATCGACTCGTTCGGTTCGAGAGTGAACTCCAGAACGGGCATGGTCGTTCCGGTGATGCGGCTTTGCATGAAGGTTCTCCTGAAAGTGGTACGTGCGAGTCCAGCTCAAAGTTCGCAGCAGGGAAGTATAAACGGGGATCACCAGGAAACGCGCCCGAACCCAGGCCCACAGTATCGTAGTACAAACCTATTATTGACCCTCAGCAACTCAGGTGTAAGTTTATGAAATCTTCGGTGGTTGAGGAGGAACTTCGTGGCCCTTGCAACTCCTGATCTTCACGACGTAAAAGCTTCTTCATCCTGTGAACCGACGTTCATCGAAAAGTTAAATACCCGTTGGCACAAGCCGGCACTCTGGATCTTTGCCTTCATTGTCATTGCGCATTGGGGCGAGCACATCGCGCAGGCTTATCAGGTTTGGGTAATGCACTGGCCGATGGCCAAAGCCGGCGGTATTCTTGGCCTTTTCTATCCGTGGCTGGTCAAGAGCGAAGTGCTGCACTATTCCTACGCTCTGGTCATGTTGATCGGGCTCTGGGTGCTGCGGAAAGGATTTAGCGGTCTCTCGTACAAGTGGTGGATGGCGGCTTTTTGGATCCAGTTCTGGCACCATATCGAGCATCTGGTCTTGCTGATTCAGGCGACCACGCACCACTACTGGTTCCATGCAATGATGCCGGTGAGTTTTGTCCAGGCTCTCGGTGTACCGCGAATGGAACTTCACCTTGTCTACAACACAATCGTGACCATCCCCATGGTGATCGGGATGTATTACCATATGTTTCCGCGTGCCGGTGAAGAGCAGCATGCGCTATGCAATTGTGCCTGGCATGCGCAGGAAGTACCGAGGGCAGTTGCCGCTTAAGGCTACTCAGGTTTCAAGTTGAGGCTGCTCGGCAGGGTGCAGTACGGACGAGTTGATGCGATTCCAACCTTCTGTGAGCGGACGATTTCAGTGTTCGCTCACAAGCTATTTTTGTACTGACAATTTTCGGCTGCGCGACGAAAGCCCTGCGCTCGGCGCCAAATTCGCACCTGCATTCCACCATCACGAATAGATGCCAACACCACGGCCCAGTCAGCACGATTCAAATCCCAAAATAAGCGTCGGACGAATGGTCTCCTGCGGCTGCGCCGCCGTGTTGGTGGTAATGCTCGCCGGATGCCAATCCAGCGTACCGAAGCCGGGAACGCAGGCTTACAACAACGTTGTGCGCACGTTTTATGTAGGCCTGGCGGCGTTGCAAGTGGGCGACGATGTACGCGCGGGGGATGAACTTGCGAATCTGGTAAAGCAGGCTCCGGGAGAACCCGCAGCCTGGGGCAATTTCGGCGTGCTGGCATTGCGGCAGCGAAACTACGATGAAGCCGCAAATCGGCTCGATCATGCGCAGTCGCTCGCGCCGCAAAATGATCAAATTGAATATCTGCTGGGCCTGCTCGAAAGTGAGCGAGGAAATTCTTCCGCAGCCATCGAACATCTGCGTAAGGCAGTGCAGATGAATCCGCAGGATCTGCGGGCAGAGTATCAGCTTGCGCAGGAAATAGAACGGCAGGGCAGTTCTGAGAGCGATTCACAGTTCGAGCAGATCATTCAGAAGATTCTTTCCGTGCAACCGAACAATTTGGCGGCGTTGCTGGAGTTGAGCCGAATCGCCGCCAAGCGTGGCGATGCGGAAACACTAATATCCACCGTGGGCAAAATTGCTTCGCAATCTTCCAATTGGCCGCCGGAGGCAAAGCAGCAGCTCGCCGCATTGCAGTCTGCTGCGTCCGGTCCCAATCCTCGCGCGGCGGCAACACGGACCGTTTTTCTGCGCAATGTGCTGATGCGGGTTCCGGAATTTCGGCAGAGCCTGTCAGTGATTCAGGCGCCGCCCGGCGATGAAATCGAGCCGTTCACGCATTTTTTGAAAATGCAGTCGCCGACGTTTACCGCCGCGCAGCCCGATACCTCTCTTTCATTCAACTCCGAGTCGCTGCCAGGCGGCGAACCCGGCCATTGGAGCTGGATTGGGGCGATTACACTAAGCACGAGCGGCGCCCCGGTTGCGATTGAAGCCGATGCGAAAAAAATTCATCTGGCAAATGGATTCACGGCTCCGTTCCCCGGAGGCGCTGCAAATACACCGCCTTCGCCCGAGAGCATTCTCGGAATTGATTTCAACTACGACTTCAAAACCGATCTGGTGCTCGCCGGTGCGGGAGGAATTCGCTTTCTCCGCCAGGACAATCCAAATTCATTTACCGACGTGACCGCCGCGACGAAGCTGCCCAGAGCCGTGCTCGCGGGGAAATATTCGGGCGCGTGGGCAGTCGACATCGAAGCCGACGGCGATCTGGATGTTGTTCTCGGGACTGCTGGCGGCCTGCCAACTGTGCTTCGCAACAATGGTGATGGCACTTTCACGGTGATTCATCCCTTCGCAGGCGTGTCTGGTCTGCGCGAATTGACCTGGGCTGACCTCGATGGCGACGGAAATCCTGATGCATCGCTCATTGATGGCGAAGGCAAACTTCACGTCTTTATGAACGAGCGCGGCGGTCAATTCAAAGAACGCCCGCTTCCTGCAAATTTACCTGCCGTGAAAGCGATTACCGCCGCTGACATCGACGGCGATGGACTCTTAGATCTGCTCGCGGTGCAGTCAGATGGCGCGATCGTGCGCTTTTCCATCAAGAGCAGCGATCAGACATGGGACACGGGAACAATTGTCAAAGTTCCGGACGCGGATGCCTATCTGAAAGATGACGTGCGTCTGCGCGTGGCCGACCTCGACAACAACGGCGCATTGGACCTGCTGCTCGCGCGAGTCAGCACTTCTCCTGCCAGTAGCGGCAACGGTGCGCTGATCTGGCTGGGCGACGCAACTCACGGTTTCACGCAAATTCAACCGGCCACGCCAGCACGCGTGTTTAATGCGGCCGGACTCACGAACAACGGGCGCCTAGATCTGCTCGGCTTGACTGCCGACGGCTCGGCCGTTCTCGGTGTGAATCACGGAACAAAAAATTATCACTGGCAGATTGTTCGTCCGCACGCAAAGCAGGCTGCTGGTGATCAGCGAATCAACTCATTCGGCATTGGCGGCGAAATCGAAATTCGCTCTGGCCTGTTGGTGCAAAAACAGCCGATCAACGGCCCACTCCTGCACTTCGGGCTCGGAGATCAGACCAGCGTCGATGTTGTTCGCGTAGTGTGGCCGAATGGTTCGGTCCGCGCTGAATTCGCGCTGAAGGCCGACCAGGAAGTTGTCACCGAGCAGCGCCTTAAAGGCTCCTGCCCATTCTTATTTGCCTATAACGGCAAGCAAGTGCAGTTCGTGAAAGACGCCATACCCTGGAGTTCCGCAATCGGCCTGCGAATCAACACGATTGGGACTGCTCGCGTTGAGGCTACCGAGGAGTGGTACAAAATTCGCGGCAACCAACTTGTTCCCCATGACGGCTATTACGACCTGCGCTTCACCGCCGAATTATGGGAGACCTATTACTACGACTATCTCGATCTGAGGACGGTCGATCATCCGGCCGGCACGGATATTTACGTGGACGAGCGCTTCGTGATTCCGCCGGCGAAGCTTGCGGTCACCACGGTCGAAACTCCACACGAAATTGCGCGCGCAGTCGATGACAACGGGCAGGACGTAACCGACATATTGCGCGATCTGGACAACAGGTATCTCGATACTTTCGGCCGAGGTCAGTATCAAGGCGTCA
>Ga0335076_10004899_pt1 | contig 13564 bp, 9 predicted proteins | sample Lox_Sample_25_FD_206717 | JGI IMG/M metagenome (GOLD analysis project Ga0335076, IMG submission 206717) | Soil microbial communities from Loxahatchee National Wildlife Refuge, Florida, United States - Lox_Sample_2.5 | ecosystem: Environmental > Terrestrial > Soil > Wetlands | place: USA: Florida... | reverse complement strand
AGGTCAGATTGTAAGTAAGGTCGGCTGAGGATGTCTGTGACGACTCAACAGAAAATGTGTGATGAAAGTCACCGAGGGCTGTGGAAAACAATCCAACCCCAGCGTACAAGTCCAGGGCTACTTCTCCCGATCGCCCTGCCGTAGCGATTTTCACCAACTCGTCAATCAAAAATCGGTTCGTCTGGAAGAACGACCCGGCGCTCACGCGGAAATCAGCGTGTGGAGTCTTGTAGGTCAAATGGTCCGCTCCCACCGCTATGAGTCGCTCGGTTTGCGCGGTCGCTTTGGATTGGAGCGTCCGGAATGCCACGACCCCCGCAATCTGCGGCATAGCGCCGCGCAGCGCTTCAGCCCATCCCCGCACAGCGCTACGCCGGGCCTCGCTCGTGCACCAGATTTCTACCAGTAACTGCGCATCTTCGGCATCCGCGAAAAACTCGGCCTCTTCCACTCCTGCCGGAACCTCCCCTCGTCGCCCGCTTTGCCACAATATCGTGACTGCCTGATTGATCAGCGGCGAGCTGATAGGACATTGCTCGATGGGAAGAACGTCATGCACCGCGTGCTTGAAATATCCGACGGCGAAGTCCGGCCTGGTTCGAATCTGGAGCCGCGACCGGTTGCGATAATTCCATGGCGGAGAAGGATGAACCTGGATTTCCGTTGCGAGTTCGAGCTTCGCCGTGCGCCTCAGCGTCTCTTCCAAAATCTGCTTCTTGATTACAAGCTGAGCCTCGTAGCCCGCGTGCTGATATTGGCAGCCTCCGCAATGCCCGAAGTAAGGACACTCCGGCTCGACACGCTGCGTAGAAGCCTCAACGATTTCTCGCGCCTGGGCCCGGGCAAAGCCAGATTTTTGCTCGACCAACTCCGCGTCGATCTTCTCGTGCGCAAGAACAAATGGAACGAAAACAGCCTTCCCTGGCCCTTTTTCATTCGCAGGCAGGCGGGCCAGTCCGTCGCCGCCATAGATCATTTTTTCGATTGTCAGTAGCAAGGTGTGATTCTAAATGAGGAATCAGATCGCGCGTCCGGCCGCCGCTCCCGAAGCCCAGGCCCATTGAAAGTTGAAGCCGCCCAATTGCCCGGTCACATCGACAACTTCGCCGATAAAGAACAATCCCGGGACGTTTCGCGCCTCCATCGTTTTTGCTGACAGTTCGTTCGTATCCACTCCGCCGGCCGTCACTTCGGCTTTCTCATAACCCTCCGTTCCAGCCGGCATGATGCTCCATGTGTGGACTTGTCGCTCGAAATCTTTAATTCCCGTATTCGTGTAAGACGAAGGCGCGTGGAATTCCAGCCAGCGATCCGCTAGCCGTTGCGGCAAAATCTTTCGAAAATCCGCTCGCAGAGTTGCTACGTTCCGCGGCTTCTTCGGATCGCCGAACACGTTCTCTGCACCCGGTGCAAGGTCGATGTGAATGGGCATGCCAGTCTTCCAGTACGACGAAATCTGCAGGATCGCCGGACCACTCATCCCTCGATGCGTAATAAGCATCTTCTCGCGAAAATACTGCCCGTTCCAATGTGCGGCGGGCACTCCCTTCCGCAGGCTCAGGCCAGGGCGGGTGCCCCACTTCTGGCCGCTGTTGCCAGAAGTGGGGATTTCTGCTCCCAATGTGGCAACGACCTCCGCCGATACGCCGGCCAAGTCGCAGTATCGTGACCGGTCTTGAGCTTCAAAAACGAGCGGCACCAGCCCCGGACGCGGCTCACAAACTTTCATCCCAAATTGCCGCGCCAGGTCGTATCCGAAGCTGGTGGCGCCGATCTTTGGGATCGACAATCCCCCGCTTGCAACGACGAGCACCGGAGCTTGAAATTCAGTTCGATCTGCTCGCACGGAAAACTCTGCCGGCCGTGAAATCTCATGAATTTTGACATTCAGGAATATCTTCACGCCTGCCGCGCTGCACTCTTCCTCCAGCATGCCCATGATGTCCCGTGCCGAGCGATCGCAAAAGAGTTGACCCAGTGTCTTCTCATGAAAAGGAATCTTGTGCTTCTCGACCAAGGCGATGAAATCGGTAGGCATGTACCGCGACAACGCCGACTTGGCAAAGTGAGGATTCGACGAAAGAAAGTTCTCCGGCGTGCAATGAATGTTGGTGAAATTGCAACGCCCGCCGCCCGAGATCAAAATCTTTTTGCCCAACCGTTCGGCGCGCTCTAGAAGGGCAACAGCGCGGCCTCGCTTGCCGGCTTCGATCGCGCACATCAGTCCCGCTGCGCCTCCGCCCACTATCAGTGCGTCGAATCGTTGGATCACGTCGAGCCCAATGATGTCACATGTAAAACAAACTCAGGCGCGGAAGCCGGTACTTTTCCAGAAGACGCTTGTGGACGTATTGCTTGAGCAACTGTTCGATCTGCGCGCTCGACATCTTCCGCCGATATGGAATGAGATCTCGTTCCGCATCCGCTCGCACAGCTACGATCTCCTCGTCGGCTGTCGACGTCAGCAGAGCCGCAAAGAGTTTCTCTTCCAGCACGGTGAGTCGGCGTTCCAGGTCCTCCAGTCGCGCCATCTGCTTCTTCTCGATTTCGTCCGCAAGTTGCAGCAGAGTCTTGCAGGCATCTCGGGCAACGCCCGGTGCAGAAACAGCAGTCCCCTCGGGGAGTGCGGCGTCCTGCAGTAAATCTGCATTCCGGCGCAGATAAGCTGCCACAGCGGCCGGCTCAAACCCTTCGTTCGAGCGCGATTTCGGCGCTGAGTCATTGCTTTCTGCAGCCCCTACCACTGCTTCTTTCATGTCTTCCGCGGCCGCGAGTATTTCCTGCGAACAGTAAGCAAGGCTATTCACTTTTTTGGTTTTGGACGGCCGTTGATCGTAGCGGTCGAAGGCTGCGTCGATTCCTCGCAGCGCCGCCTGCAAAGGAATCCCCGCATCTCTCCATGTCTCAATCAACGCCCAGTCGAGGGTCGACAAGAGCAGCCCGCCGCCTCGGCGCCGCAGGTAATGCTCTTCAATTTCCGTGAAATAGTTGAAGTAGTTTTCCACGGCTCAGCGGTTGGATCGAATGGCAGGAGTAGCAGGGGCGCCGTCGCCGTTTTTCGTTTTCGATGCCGGCTTGGACGCCGTTTTCGATACTTGCTTCGGACCGCTGGAGTCTTTGCGGGCATTCCGTTCCCAGATAATGCGCAGTCCTTCGAGGGTGAGAAATTCATCGACATCCTTGATGTACTTCGATCCAACCCCGATCATCGGGCCCAGGCCTCCGGTTGCAAGCACCCGCGTCTGCGGACCAAGCTCCGCCAGCAGCAATTCCAGAATTCCATCCACGAGCCCGAGATACCCGTAGTAGAGCCCAGATTGCAAGCTGCCGACGGTGTTCGAACCGATCACGCGGGCTGGCTTGCGAATCTCGACTCGCGGCAAACGCGCTGTGCGCTCAAACAGCGCATCGGCCGAAATCCCGATTCCGGGGCAAATCACCCCACCCAGGTACTCTCCCTTCGCGGACACACAATCAAACGTCGTCGCCGTGCCAAAATCGACGATGACGCACGGCCCGCCGTATTTTTCAAATGCCGCCACCGCATTCACGATTCGATCCGCGCCAACCTCAGCGGGATTGTCGTAATGCACCGGCATCCCAGTCTTAATCCCAGGTTCGATATACAGAGGACGCAGATTGAAGTAGCGCTCACAAACCTGCCGCAATACCGGATCAAGGGGCGGAACGACCGAAGAAATCACAATTCCATGAATGCCCTTCGATTCCAGCCCAGCCATCGAAAACAGATTACGGAATAACACGCCATACTCATCAACCGTGCTGGTCTGCGATGTCGCGACTCGCCAATTGGCCACCAGCCGCTCATAACGCGGAACGTCGTCAGTCTCGCCAGCCGGATGCACCTTCGCGATTTCCGCAAAGACTCCGAGTACCGTATTCGTGTTTCCGACATCCACAACAAGAAGCATGATTAACCCGTGAACCGCATCTCAGAGATCCAGAGTGACCTAACTCTCCCTTACCGTCCCACTCAGCACCGTGCGCGTTCCCGCACTGGTTCGCACCAGCAGGAACCCGCGGCTATCCAGGCCTTCCGTCGTGCCTTCGAACCGCGTAGCATCAGATGATGCGTTCTCTTCGATGCGAACGCGCTTGCCTCTGACCCATGAGGAATTTTGAGCGAACCGAGCCAGAATCTTCTCCTGTGCCGTGGGCCCCTCGAGCATCCCTCGATATTCTCGATCGAGCGATTTTAGCAAAGCTGCAGTCAGCTCCACTCGCGACCACTCGCTTCCCGTCGTCAAACGCAGCGATGTCGCCGACAATTCCTCAGGAAAACTCGCCTGGTTCACGTTGATGCCGACTCCGACCACGATGTACCGGACGCGCGTTGCCTCGGCATTCATCTCCGTCAAAATTCCGCAAACTTTCTTCCCTTCGATCAGAAGATCATTCGGCCACTTCAGGTCGGCCTTCACCCGCGAATCGACTTGCTGGATCGCCTTTTGCACCGCAAGTCCCGCGGCCAGCGAGAGCACCAGCACGTCAGAAGGCGGCAGTGCCGGACGCAACACCACAGAGCAGTAGACGCCCGTCGAGCGCGGAGACTGCCACAAATTTGATCCCCGTCCCCGTCCCGCGGTTTGCTCCTCCGACAGAAAAACGCTTCCCTCCGCGGCGCCTTCAGCAGCTGCAGCCATCGCCGTTGTATTGGTGGACTCGATCTTGTAATAGTGGTGGACCTGCTCAGAAAAGATCGAGCCTCGCAGCAACGGCTTGAGCACTTCGGGCAGAAGTAAGTCAGGCACGGCGCGAAGCTGGTATCCGGTGGCTGGATGCCCCGCCACATCCACCCCCAAGCTCCGCAGTTGTTGAATCAGTCTCCAGACCTCAGAACGGCTGGAAGAAAGTTCCTGGGCAATCTTAGTCCCACTGACTACGACGGTCGCATGCTCCATCAGCAAGCGAACAATTTTGCCCAGCCGAACATCGGTCGCGTGCGGTTCAAGCGCAGCGGCAGCGCTTTTGCGGGCTGCATTTCGGCGGATTGTTGCCGTTTCCTTGATGCAACGAATTATCCGGCAACCGGCACCAAACAACAAATCCTTATCGTCAAAGCCGAACACTGGCCCATGCCTTATGAGAGCTGGTTACATCCGTTACTTCCGCATCGCTGGACCGCCCGGTAACGTGGTCATTGTCCCTCTCGTGTCCGCCATGCAGACACCATCACAGGAAATCGCAACGCCGCCTCCTGCATCGTTACCACCCTCGAACATCCCAAGGGTCTGGGCTGCGCTGCTGGCACTTTTGCTGGGCTATTACTTCGTGCTTGGTCCCGCTCGCACGCTGTGGCTCAACTATTGGCTGATCAGAGACGGCGAGCAGGGTTCAGCTGTTATCACCAAGGCGCACTGGGCAGGCCACGGCGTATTCATTTATCGATATCGAGTGAACCAGAAGACGTACACCGGCCAGGACCACAGAAGCTATCAGAACCGAAAGTACGCGAACGTGATGGCCGGAGATGAAACCGTCGTATATTTTTCTTCGTCTCATCCATGGTTGTCCGCCATAAACATGCCGCAGGGCGTCATGTTCGAAGGCTTGCCTGTCGTGCTGCTCGCCTGGATGTTTATGTTTCTTTTTACCGCGACCGCGCTCAATCCAAAAGGCCGCTGGGCTTTGAGCAATCCACGGCAGACCGGGGCCACCTGTTCAAGCGACGAGCATGCGCGTGGCGCGGTGCCTGTTCTAATGGACAAAATCAAGCTCGTCGCCTTGGCTCTACTGCTTGTGTTGGCAATGGCCGCCATTGTGATTGGCGTTGACGTTCTGTTCGGTCGGAAATAATAGTGAACGACTTTCGTCTCTATGCAGGATTGTGCACGGCTTAGTTCTATCGGAGTAACACGCCAGTGGGGTTGCGTTTCGCAAGATTAACGATAAAGTGATCCACACTCGTCGCCGGACGGTAAAGGTGACGGACCGCTGTGTTTCGCGCGGGTAATGCACGCAGGTTTCCGGCGCCATATCGCCGGGAGCGGGCTTTCCCTCCCCCTTCTTGCCCGCTGCTAAACTTCCCTCAACTTTTCTTCTCTCAGGCCGGAACGACTCGCATGCTCATGTCTACAGCTTGCGGTGAATGCGTCAGCAGGCCGACTGAGATAAAGTCAACTCCGGTTTCCGCGTAAGCGCGAACGTTCTCCAGCCGGATTCCTCCCGAACACTCAATCGGGACGCGACGCCCATCCTTCAAAGCATCAGCCCGCGAACAGCGCTCCACCGCGCGTCGAACTTCCTCTGGAGCCATATTGTCGAGGAGGAATGCTTCGCCACCATTCGCCAGAGCCAACTCAAGCTCCTCGATGGTGCGCACTTCGATCTCGATGATCTGCGAGCCGCGCCGGTTCCGGATGGCGCGTTCCAGAGCCGGCACAACGCCGCCGGCAAGCGTAATGTGATTGTTCTTGATCAGCACTCCATCCGAGAGATCAAGACGGTGATTCTGCCCGCCTCCACACCTCACCGCATTCTTATCAATCACCCTCAGGCCTGGCGCCGTTTTGCGGGTGTCGAGAATGCGCGCCTTCGTGCCCGATACGCTCTCGACAAACTTGCGGGTCAAGGTCGCAATCCCGCTCATCCGCTGCAGAAAATTCAGAATGACACGCTCGCACGAGAGAATAACGCGCGCGTTGTGCCGGACCACCGCCACCGACTGCCCGGCCCTCAATCGCACCCCGTCAAAAATTTCCGGATGTGTGGTCACTTCGTAGTGGCTGGTCACCGCCCCATCAAGAGCAGCGTAAACATCGAGGATGCGGGCAATGCAGCCGATGCCCGCCAGAATGCATTCCTGCTTCGCAATGATCGTCGCAGAAGCCCGTTGATTCGCGTCGATGCACGCATAGCTGGTCGCATCGCGCGTAGCCCGGTCCTCGACCAGCGCATTCTCCAGAATCGCCGTAATCCGCCGTGAATTCCAATCCATAGAAAATTTGATCTGCGGCTAATTGAAGCCGGGGTGCCCCACTTCTGGCCGATGTTGCCAGAAGTGGGGACTTTGACTCAGCGGACCCAAAAGATCACCGCGTCCCGTCCCCACATCCCAATTCCTTCAACTTCCCGACCGTCTTGTCCCGAAGCACGGCCATTTCCTGCTGCTGTCTCCGCAAGTTCTCCACCACGGTCTGCGGAGCCTTGGCAAGAAACTGCTCGTTCCCAAGTTGCCGCTGCCCGCTGCCGATGCCTTTTTCCAGCCTCTCCAGCTCTTTTTTCAGTCGCTCACACTCGCTGGCCGTATCAATCTTTCGTTCGTAGATGACGTGGACATCGAAGCGCGCCGTGCTGCGCGCCCCAGCCAATTTAGCCAGTGAGTGCTCCACAAACCTCACCTCATCCACGTGCGCCATGCGCTCCACCGCTCCACGATTCTGCTCGATCATCGCGCGGATCTCTCCTTCGTGGGCAAACACTTCGATCGGGAACTTCACCTTGGGCTCAATCTTCAATTCTGCCCGCAGGTTCCGCACGCTCACGATCAGGTCTTGCAGGATCGCCATCTCAGTCTCAGCCGCGAGATCAACCTGCTTCTCATCCGCCTGCGGATACGCCGCCAGCGCTATGGATTTCACCGCGGGCTTCCCGTCATGCATCGCCTGCCAGATTTCTTCCGTGATGAACGGCATCACCGGATGCAGCAGCCGCAACGAAGCATCAAACAGTTTCACGAGGTTTGCGCAAGCGGCGCGCGCAGCCGAGGTGTCCGCACCAGGCTCAAAATTCAACCGAGGCTTGATCAGTTCCAGATACCAGTCGCACAACTCGCCCCAGAAAAAATCATAGATGCGATTCGCCGCCTCATGAAACCGAAAGGTCTCGAGCGCCGCGTTGACGTCAGCCGCCGCGCGATTGAAGCGCGAAAGAATCCACCGGTCTTCAAGATTGGCAGCTTGAAATCCGCCGACCCCCAATCCAGACCTAGGGTGCCCCATTTCTGGCCGGTTTTGCCAGAAGTGGGGACTTTCACCGCCGGAATCCCCCAATGACTCGATCCGATCCACATTCATGAACATAAATCGCGCCGCGTTCCAGATCTTGTTAGCAAACGCCCGATACCCGTCCGTCCGGCTCTCATTAAAAGCAATGTCGGTCCCGGGAGCAGCCATCGCCGCCAGAGTGAAACGCACAGCATCTGTACCAAACCGCTCAATAATGTCCAGCGGATCAATCACGTTCCCTTTGGTCTTCGACATCTTCTGTCGCTCGGCATCGCGCACCAGCGAGTGAATATAGACCTGGCGGAACGGCACGCTATCGTTCTTCTTATCGCCCCAGCCGCTGGCCTTCTTGATCGCCGCGTCCTGCTCATGTCCCTGCATGAAGTGGCAGCCGAACATGATCATGCGCGCCACCCAGAAGAACAGAATCTCGTACGCCGTAATCAGCAGCGTCGTCGGATAAAACACCGCCTGATCCCGCGTCTTTTCCGGCCAGCCCAATGTCGTAAACGGCAACAAACCAGACGAGAACCAAGTATCGAGCACATCCGAAACCTGCTCCAGCTTCGCGCCGTCACACTTCGGGCACTGCGCCGGCTCCTCACGCGCCACAGTCACTTCATTGCACCCCGCGCAAGTCCACGCCGGAATGCGATGTCCCCACCACAACTGCCGCGAGATGCACCAGTCATGGATGTTATTCATCCAGTTCAGATAAATCTGCCGGTAGTTGTCCGGAACAATCGTGATCTCGCCGCTCTCAACCGCCTCTTTCGCCCGATCGGCGAGCGGCTTGATCTTGATGAACCACTGTTCCGACAACCGCGGCTCAATCACCGTCCCGCAGCGGTCGCACTTACCAATCGATAGCTGATAGTCCTTCTCTGCGACAAGAAATCCCTGCTCTCGCAGATCCGCCAGCACTCGCTTGCGCGCTTCATATCTGTCTAACCCCTTGAAGCTTCCAGCGTTCTCATTCATGCGCGCACGCGAATCCATGATGTCGATCTGCGGCAAGTTGTGCCGCAAGCCCGCCTGGAAATCATTGGGATCATGTGCCGGCGTCACCTTCACCGCGCCCGTGCCAAACTCCGGCTGTGCCAGCTCGTCGGTGATGATCGGGATTTCGCGGTTCATCAGCGGCAGCAGAACTTTTTTCCCGTGCAGATGCGTGTAGCGCTCATCTTTCGCATTCACCGCAACTGCGGTATCGCCCAGCATCGTCTCCGGCCGCGTCGTCGCCACCGTGATGAACTCCGAACTCCCCACCACCGGATAGCGAATCTCCCACAACTTCCCGGCCACATCCTCGTGCTTCACTTCCAGATCAGAGATAGCCGTCTCGTGCCACGGGCACCAATTCACGATGTAGTTCCCGCGATAGATCAGCCCTTCTTCATACAGACGAACAAACACCTCGCGCACCGCGTGCGAGAGATCATCATTCATGGTGAAGTACTCGCGGTCCCAGTCGACCGAAGCGCCCAGCCGCCGCATTTGGTCAAGGATGGCGCCGCCGTACTCGCGCTTCCACTCCCACACGCGCTCCACGAATTTCTCGCGCCCCATCTCGCGGCGCTTCTTGCCTTCTTTCTCCAACTGCTTCTCGACCATCATCTGCGTGGCGATGCCGGCGTGATCCGTCCCCGGCAGCCACAGAGTGATGAACCCGCGCATGCGATGCCAGCGCACAATAATGTCCATCTGCGTCTGGTTGAGCATGTGCCCCATGTGCAGGCGTCCAGTCACATTCGGAGGAGGCAGCAGCAAGGTAAACACGGGCCGCGTCTCGCCCGCCGGCGGAGTCGGCACAGAGAAAAGCTTCTCTGTGATCCAGTAATCGGCCCAGCGCAATTCAATCGCGCCCGGCTCGTATGCTTTTGGAAGTTCGTGCGGCATAGAAAAGGTCAGCACTCAACCGTCAGCAATCAGCCAGTAACATCCGCACCATGTCGTCCCCGCGTAGTCGAGGGACCTTGTGTTGCGATTCACTGACTGCTGAATGCTGAATGCTGAGTGCTCTCCTGATCTTACCTGTGCACGAAAAGAAGGGTCAAACGCGGTGGGGGGTTAGCTACTCGATGCCTGCGTCAGATCTTGATCATCGATTCTGAATAGACAATCAACTGTCTTTCTCGCCAGCAGACTTCCGGTGTAGTTTAAGCACCCGCTGCCTTGCCTTCTGGGACTATAATGTCGCGCAACATGGGGCTAAGCTCGGGGGACAAACTCGGTCCGTACGAGATTCAGGCTCCGCTTGGAGCCGGCGGGATGGGCGAGGTGTATCGCGCGAGCGACCCGCAGCTTAGGCGCGAGGTTGCGATTAAGGTCCTCCCAGCCTCCTTCTCACGCGATCCCGACCGCCTGCGCCGTTTCGAACAGGAAGCGCGCGCCGCCGCTGCGTTAAATCATCCCAACATTCTGGCTGTATATCAGTTCGGCATGCACGAAGGATGCCCGTATCTGGTCTCCGAGTTGCTGGAAGGCAGCACGCTGCGCGAGCAACTGTTGCGCGGCCCGATGCCGGTTCGCAAAGCAGTCGACTACGGCGCTCAGGCAGCCCATGGATTGGCGGCGGCCCACGAGAAGGGCATTGTTCATCGTGACCTGAAGCCGGAAAACCTGTTTCTGACCAAAGACGGAAGAATTAAGATTCTAGATTTTGGTCTGGCAAAGCTGATTGAGAATCCACGCGCATCGGATCCGGGCGCGGTGACGCTGACCGAAGGAACAGAACCTGGAGTCGTTTTGGGCACAGTCGGTTACATGTCCCCAGAACAGGTTCGTGGACAATCGGCCGAGGATCGCAGCGACATTTTTGCTCTGGGTGCAATCCTCTACGAAATGCTTACAGGTAAGCGCGCGTTTCACAAGCCCACCTCCGCCGAGACGATGAGCGCCATTCTGAACGAGGAGCCACCAGTAATCTCGCAGATTGTTCCCGCGGTCCCTCCAGCGTTGCAGCGCGTCGTGCAACGTTGCGTAGAGAAGAGCCCAGCGCAACGCTTCCACTCTGCTTCAGACTTGGCCTTTGGACTGGAAGCATTGTCGGATACCGGTAGCGCTCCCGGCGGCGCATTTGTCGCAGTGAAATCAAAAATAGGCTGGGCTTGGATTTCCGGTCTGATCGTTGTGATGGCGATTATTGCGGTTTTAGCCGTTTGGCTCGCGCGACCGCCGGCAATCCCAGTCGTCGAGGCCATAACCCAGCTGACCAACGATGGTGAGCCAAAGACGGGTCAACTGCTAACCGATGGCGCGCGCGTTTACTTGAATGAGGGTGTTTCAGGCAGTTTAAGAATTGCCCAGGTTTCCGTGAGCGGCGGCGACACAGTTCCGCTTCCTACACAGTTGGTGAGCCCCCAGATTCAGGCCATTACCAAGGATGGATCAGCTCTGCTCGCGCTCATCGGAAAATCCGTCAGTCCTAGGGAATCGATGTGGTCGGTCGCTCTTCCCGCGGGAACAGCGCGGCGCTTGGGCGAGATGGAGGTGACTGATGCCAGCTTCTTTCCGGACAATCACATTCTTTATACCTCGCTGTCCGAAATCTACGCTGCGGAAAGCGATGGCTCAAACCCGCGTAAGCTGGCGGAAGTCTCGCACCTCAATGCTTGGTTTCCTGCCGTTTCGCCAAACGGAAACCGGATTGTATTTGGCACATTCCCGCTCACCTCGTTTGCGTATGGGCCTACATTTGAGGCTGCCTCGGACGGAGCTGGTCTTCATGAAATTCTTCGCGGCGGAAAAGGTGGGCTTCCCTCGGACATCTGCTGTGCGAAGTGGACGCCGGATGGGAAGTACTTCATCTTTCAGGCGCGAAGCCAGGGAAGATGGGATCTGTGGGTGCTTCCGGAGCAGGGGAATTTCTTGCGCGCCCCAGCCACGCCAATCCGCCTCACGAATGGGCCCCTGTCCTATAGCGCTCCGATCGTCAGCCGTGACGGAAAACAGGTCTTCGCTTTGGGGTCAAAAGAGCGAGGAGAGCTGGTTCGATATGACGCGAAGTCCGCCGAATTCGTGCCCTTTCTCGTGGGGGTGAGCGCCTTCGATCCTACTTTCTCCCGCGATGGGAAATGGGTCGCATATCTTTCTTACCCCGACCATACCCTTTGGCGGAGCCGCCCGGACGGAAGCGATCGCTTGCAGCTCACATATCCGCCGAGCATTGTCCTCGACCCGCGAATTTCGCCGGACGGAACTAGAGTGGGATATTCCACTCCGGAAAGCATCGCGTACATAGTGAGCATCAACGGTGGAACACCCCAGAAAGTCTCCGACAATGTTCAGTCTCTTAACTGGTCCCCTGACAGCAACCTGGTGACAGTCGCAGCGATCGTGCCAGGAAGAGGGTATGGCGAAAAGAACTCATCCGAAGCGTTGATTATCGACCTCCGAAATGGAAGCGTCTCAGTCGTTCCTGACTCCGTAGGCAAAGTCGGCCCCTGGTTTGTTGAACAGGAGAAACTCGTCGCGGCGACAGAGGATCAAACAAAATTTCTGCTCTTTGACCTGAACACGGGAAAATGGTCGGGCCTCGCAGAGAGCCCGGACTCATTTCCTGTCTGGGAGCCGTCGCTCGACGGGAAATACCTCTACTGCACAACGGCCGGAGCTGATCCGAAAGCGGTGCGCATTCGCATTGCAGATCACTCAATCGAGACAATCACGAGCCTCAAGAATCTGCGCTTCGTGGACGATTTCTTCGAGCAGATGCAGATCGGCGTGGCTCCGGACAACTCCCCACTATTCACCCGAGATGTCGGGACGCAGGAAGTCTACGCACTCCAAGTGAAGTGGCCCTAAATGGATGCTTTACATCGCTAATGCATTTGCCCCAGAAATGAAGCATTGAGCCCCCACATGAACGCATGTTTCCAGGGGTGGGACACCGTTTCCGCGCGAGTAGCTAACCCCGTCAAACGCGGTGGGGGGTGAGTTCCTTATCGTGCACAGCACCGGACCCTTAGCTTCGATCTTAGTCAGCACGATATCATTCTTGGCCGGAGGGCTTCCCGCATGATCCCACATACTATCCAACGCTCACAGATTCTGAATGCGATCGGCCTGATAAAGCGAGGGGAAATCGCGGTGCCATCGCAACGGCGGTCTAAGAAGTACGATTTGCTTTTTGACGGCAAACGATACCCACCGAAATATACAGTTTCGGTTGCATACAAGAACTTGAACCCCGCAAAGAAAGAGTTGCACGGTTTCTCTGGAGGAGCGGAGACTAACAATTTTCTAGCCTCCCGAGATTTTCTGGTGGTCGACAAAAAGACCGGTAAGCGCATCGGCATTATGCCTGTAGACGAGGACGAGGAATCTACTTTTCCTGAAGGAAAGCTCTGCCTGCACAATCACTCGCACCAAATCCGGCGATAGAGTTGCGTTCTGGGCAAAGGATGCACTGCAAAGAACTGCGAAAATTGCACAGGCAGTCAACAACGATTGCAGAGGTTTCATGAAGTCCCCGATCTCGCCTCCGATACTGATAACGACGAACAAAGGGATATCAGTGGGAGCAGCCTGGCAAAAGGGTACAAAGGTCACCCACTGGAAGCTGACGGCTGCACGCTGAAAATGAAGTATCAAAT
>Ga0335076_10004898_pt1 | contig 13566 bp, 13 predicted proteins | sample Lox_Sample_25_FD_206717 | JGI IMG/M metagenome (GOLD analysis project Ga0335076, IMG submission 206717) | Soil microbial communities from Loxahatchee National Wildlife Refuge, Florida, United States - Lox_Sample_2.5 | ecosystem: Environmental > Terrestrial > Soil > Wetlands | place: USA... | reverse complement strand
ATGTCACGAACAAGTACCTGCAGGCGACATCGAAGACCAAACGTTTGGCACAGGACAAATTGGTCGACGCGATTTTGCCGACGGGTATTTTGCCCAAGACAAACCTAATCCAATGAGCGCTGTTTGGAACCGTTTTCGGATGGGACCATTCTCGTTCGGCGCTTATCGTCCCCTAACATCCCCTGATTTGCCGGACGCTAGGGTTGCAAGTGCTTGAAAAGAATGGCGGGGACGACGGGACTCGAACCCGCGGCCTCTGCCGTGACAGGGCAGCGTTCTAACCAACTGAACTACGTCCCCACTTGCCAAATCAACGAGATGCGCAATCGCCAGTGTTTATGCGGCGCTCACGAACTTCATCGGTTGCCCATTCTGCTCCAGACGACCCACACTGCACGCAATCGGAAGGGCTGATCAACCGCCCACAAGAATCTGAGCGAACCGTCGTGACAAAATTATCCTAACAGCTTCTTGTAGAACGCGAAAGGTCTCCGGGGTTTGCGATGCTTGACTGCTGCTGGTGCTGTGCGGGGTCCGGTTACTCCTCGTCCAGATACTCGGCAGGCACATCGTCTTCGGGCACTTCGCGGGTACGAACTTCCTTTCCGTCGCGCGCCCGGGAGTCTTCCACCCCCGATATGACCCCGGCCTCAAATGCATTTCCTTCCTGCAGCAACTCGTCAACACTTTCTGAATCGACACTTTCGACGTTGGATAATCCCTGCAGATCTCCAGATTGCAGTCCTGAAGATTGGGGGACCGCCGGTGAACCGGGCCGTCGGTCAACGTTCCGACGCCTCTTGATAATCCTGTCGGCCTTCCCTCTGGCCGCTTTGGCCCCTGCTTTCTTTTTCGCTGCGGGTTTTTTCCGCACGGCTCTCCGGCTGGCCAACTTCCCGGGAGTTCTACGCTTCCGTCCTGGATGTTTCGCCGGCGATTTCCTGCGGTTGCTTTTCGACGATCTCGTTGACTTCTTCCTGGCCTTCTTCTTGGGAGCCATTCGCACAGTTTAGCACCGACGTTGGACCGGACAAGTCCACCATCCCCTTGTCATCGAAGTAGCGAGGGAGCGGACGATTCGTCGTGCCGGTGACGGCCGCGGACAGACTGTTCTTGTTCACAGCGGCGTTCGCAGATTCCCCAACAACGGTTCCTCGTCAACCCGGCGTGCTGCTTCGGTCCATCGGTTGATACAAATCGTGCTTCACTGGAGAGTCAGCTGCATTGACGCTAGTCGTCGCGCCTCGTTACCGGCGACACTTCCCATCCGCGCGGTTTTCGCCAACAATAGATATTTGTGCACGCGTCTGCCCTCAACCCGGACCGCATCACCATGTCGAAGGCGATTGAGCGCTACTTTAACGTTGCGCTCTATATTCTTGTCCTGACTGGTTTCGGCACGCTGGCTTCCACCGGCGGGCTGGATGCTCCCACCGTAGTTGTCGTGGGTGCGGTTCTGTTGCTTCGGGGAGTGCAGTTGATCACGCGCAACGACTTCGTCATCCCGGAGCGCTGGACGACGTATCTGACCCTGCTGTACGTCGCCTTCTATTTCACCGATTATTTCGTGCTCTCGGGCAGCTTTCTGGCGGCGACCGTCCACCTGGTACTGTTCGGGATGGTCGTGCGCTTGTTTTCTCTCCAGCGTACGCGCGACCACTTCATGCTGGCCGTGCTTTCGTTCCTCATGGTGTTGGCGGCTGCAGTGCTCACAGTCGACAGTGTATTTCTCTTCTCATTCGCGGCCTTCCTGCTGGTGGCCGTGATTACGTTCGTCCTGATGGAGATGCGCCATTCGTCCGCCGAGAACCTGGGACACGCGGAAGAACCGAAGCAGAGCTTGCCGCATCGCCGCATGGCTTATGTTCTGTTGGCATCCGCCCCCGTTCTGATGTTGATGATCCTGGGCGGAGCATTGCTGATCTTCTTTCTGCTGCCACGAGTCTCATCGCGCTATCTGAGTGCGTATTCGCCGAGCAGCGATATCTCCACCGGCTTCTCCGACCGCGTGCAACTGGGACGCATCGGACAGATCCAGCAGTCCACCGCCGTCGTCATGCACGTGCAGATCGAAAACGACCTGCAGGGAGCGTACGACCTGAAGTGGCGCGGCGTCGCACTCAGCCTGTTCGACGGCAAGGTGTGGTCAAATCCCTTCGAGCAGACCGAAATCCGGCGCTCGCTCGATGGCACCTACCGGCTCGGAACACTGGCTGGCGCCAGCGGGATTCCCGGCATCACCGGCCGCATCATCCGCTATCACGTGTTGATGGAGCCGATGGGCAACAACGTTTTCTTTCTGGCCGAGAAACCGCAGTCCGTCTCCGGCAATTTCCGGCTGGTGAGTACGGACTCCGGTGGGGCGGTCTTCAATCTCGACGTGGACCACCCGATCAGCCGCTACGAAGCCGAGTCGGAACTGATCACGCCGGACGCGAGCCAGTTGCGCTCGTCCTCCAACCTGGTGCCGGGCAAGCTGGACCAGTATCTGAAACTCCCGCCGCTCGATCTTCGCATCATGAAGCTGGCGGAAGAGGTCACCGCGTCAGCTCCCACCAACTATGACAAGGCCGTCGCCCTGGAACAGTATCTGCGCACACGCTTCGGATACACCCTGGAACTTCCACGCAGTCCTCAGCGCGACCCTCTGGCGTATTTCTTGTTCGAGCGAAAGAAGGGGCACTGCGAATACTTCGCCAGTTCCATGGCGGTGATGTTGCGCACGCTGCACATTCCGTCGCGGCTGATCACCGGGTTTCGTGGAGGTGAGTTCAACGACCTGACCGGCCAATACGTGGTGCGCGCCAGCAATGCTCACTCCTGGGTGGAGGCGTATTTCCCGGGCTATGGCTGGGTCAGTTTCGATCCCACTCCAGGGGGCAGTCTATCGACGCGTGAGGGTTGGTCACGGATGATGCTCTACGTGGATGCGGCAGCATCGTTCTGGCGCGAGTGGATCATCAACTACGACAGCTCTCATCAGCGGAACCTGGGTGAGCAAGCGGCCCACGGCGGCCGCCATTTCTACAATGAGTTGCGGCACTGGTACGGCCGGCACTATCAGCAACTGCTCAACTCGGCGCGGCGCACGCACACGCGGATCACCCAGTCTCCCGGACGCTGGACGGCCCTGGCATTGGGCGTAACCCTGCTCCTGGCTCTGCTGATGAATCTCCAGCGGATTGTCCGGGTTATCGCGAACCGCAGGCTGCGGGCGCATCCTGACCGTGCACCTCGGGAAGCCGCCACTCTGTGGTATCAACAGATGCTGCGCCGCATGGCACGCTGGGGTTGGCGGAAGTCGCCTTCCCAGACGCCTCAAGACTTCGTCAGCGCAATTCAGGAACCCGCACTGCAAAACAAGGTTGCCACGTTTACGCGGGCCTACGAATCGGCCCGCTTCGGCAGAAGCGTCGACGACGCCAAGGCATTGCCTGACTTGTACGAAGAGATTGCTGCGGGGAAACGTTAAACTCCCGGACTAGAACCTGCGCACCAGTCCACCACCCACGTAAATATTGTGCTGCCGGGTTCGCAGCGTGGTCACGTTCAGATCCGGCACTCCGGAATAATAGTCGCGCGCCTCCAGGCGGAAACCCCAGTTCGACCAGGGAAAGACGTCGAGCCCAGCCCCGAACTGAAAGATGCCGGTGTTGGTACTCTTCTTCCCGGGATTGGAACCCCCGTAGAGCAGGTTGTCCGATTGTTTGAAATACCCGTAGCCTCCGCCCACGCTCACCCACGGCGACACCGATTGACCATGGAAGATGTTTGCTCGCACTGCAGGAGTGACGAAAAGGGATTGATATCCCTCGGGGATGACATTGGCCCCGGTGTTCAGATCCATATCGAACGCGTAGGCGACCGACGCTTCCCCGGAGATGCCGAAGATCCCGTAGGTCTTCAGCAGGCGCGAATAATTCCCGGCGAGAGTGAGGCCGTTGCCGTAGTGGATATTGGGATTAAAGAACGTCGCTCCCTGAATACGCTGCGAACTGACGAAGGTGCGCCCGATGGTCCCGGAAATCTCGTTGACCTGCGCGTACGCGCCGGACACGAGCGTCACCGCGAACACAGTCATAGCAACCAGGCGTTTGGGCAACATCTCTCCTCCCGAAGTCGTGAAGGATGTAGTTTATTTTCCTAAGAGTAGCATGGGCCATACCCTTTCGCTCGAAACGAAGGTACCCGATTTGGTGCGGGCGTCTCCCGGCCCGCGGCGGCGGCCCCACTACCGGTGCCAATGCTAAAATTGAGCAGACTCCTTTTCCGATTCGACGTTCTCCTGTGATTAGAGAGAAGAACATTTCCGTGAAGTCGGAGACGACTGCTCCGATCAAGGTGGGCTTTGTCAGCCTGGGCTGTCCGAAGAATCTCGTGGACAGCGAGGTCATGATGGGCATGCTCACCCAAGCCGGAGCCGAACTGACCCCGGCGGCCGCCGATGCGGACGTGATCGTAGTCAATACCTGTTCGTTTATCGGCAGCGCCCAGCAGGAGTCGGTCGACACCATCCTGGAAATGGCTCGCCACAAGGCCTCAGGCAGCGCGAAGAAACTGGTGGTTGCGGGCTGCCTGGTGGAGCGTTTTCGGGATCAGATCCGGCAGAACATTCCGGAAGTGGACGCGGTGGTCGGCACGGGAGAGTTGGCCGGGATCCTGGCCGCTGCCGGGGTGGCCGAAGCGCAGCAGCAGCCGAGTCCCTTCACGATTCTGACGTCGCGTCCGGAAGGCGATCATCGAAAGCAGCAGGGACGTTTCGCCCGCGACACCTGGGACGGCGCTATCGCCGACCTGCCCAACTACCTTTACGACGAGGCAACACCGCGTGTGCTCGCCACACCCGGTTATACCGCCTACATCAAGATTGCCGAAGGCTGCGATCACCCGTGCAGCTTTTGCATCATTCCGCAGCTGCGCGGGCAGTTTCGGTCGCGGCGCTTTGAGTCGGTGGTGGCGGAAGCGGAGCGCCTGGCGCGGTCGGGCGTGCGTGAAGTCACGCTGATCGGCCAGGACACGACCTGCTACGGCGAAGATCTCGGACTGAAAGACGGACTGGCCCTTCTGCTCGCGAAACTGGCGGGCATCGAAGGCCTGCGCTGGATACGCTTTCTCTATGCCTATCCCAACAAGATCACGGGACGCCTGCTCGACACGATCGCGGCGCAGGACAAAATCTGCTCCTACATCGACGTCCCTCTGCAGCATGCTTCGCCTTCGGTGCTGAAGCGCATGAAGCGCGGCGGAGGCGCAGAGTTGTTCCTGCGCTCCATCGAAAAGATGCGCCGCACGATACCCGGTCTGACGCTGCGAACATCGTTTGTCGTCGGCTTCCCCGGCGAAACCGAAAAAGAGTTTGAAGAGCTGTGCGAGTTCACCCGCGAAGCCGGCTTCGACTGGATGGGCGCGTTCGGCTACTCCGACCAGGAAGGCGCGAAGGCGTTTGATCTGGGCGGCAAAGTGCCGGCCCGCGAGATCGAGAGCCGGCGGAAGCACGTGATGTCGATTCAGAAGAAGATCAGCCGCGCCAAAAAGAAAGCGCTCATTGGCGGCGAAGTCGACTTGCTGGTGATGGGTCCTTCCGAGGAAAGCGATCTGCTGCTGGAGGGACGCACCGCCATGCACGCTCCGGAAATCGATGGCAAAGTTTTCGTGAACGACTATCCGGACGGAGCGCCGCCGCAAGAAGGCGAATTTCGTCGCTGCCAGATTACAGAAGCTCACGACTACGATCTGGTCGCGAAGATTCTCTGACGAGTTTCTTGGCGTCAATAGCGGGGATTGAATACGAGGCTGAGCGTGACTTCGGTAGTACCGTCGGCGGGGGTGTACTTCCACTGCTTGACCGCCGCGATCGACGTGTCGACCAACGCCGGATTGCCTCCCAGGGGAACGACCGATTCGACGGTACCGCGAGGCGACACAAGAACTTTCAGACGAACCGTGCCCCCGATGTAGAAGCGCTTCAGATCTTGCGGATAGACGGGATTCACGCGGTAGATCAGTTTTCGGCCCGCCTTCTCTACCGTCGTGGAGATATCACTCTGAGAGGTAGTCGGCCTCTGCCCGGCCGCATAGAACGTGGCTCCGGCGACAACCATGCCAATGAGTCTTTGGTATCTCTTCATGAGTTCCCACACCAGGGCCTCTTAGCCGTGCTTCAGAGTATCGTGGCGCGAGGAAATGGAGGAAGGTGACTTGGGTTACGGGCCTGCGGAAATCCTGTTACCAACAGCCATGCACTTCCACCCAGACAGCGAGCCCTGCCCGGCATAGTGGCGATTCTTCAAACGGCGCGGAAGCCACGCTGGATGACTTATCATGGACCGCGAGTTCGAGTCCGTCATGCCGCGAAAGCATACCGCGAAGTTGCGCTGTCCAACCTGCAAGAAACCGGTGAAACGCACCGCGCCGGACTTCCCTTTCTGCAGTGAGCGTTGCCGCACCATCGACCTGGGCAAATGGGCGAGCGGTGCGTATGTCATTTCATCGCCCATCATGGATCAAAGCGAAGCGATCGCAGGGGGCGGTAGCGACGAAGGCGAAGAAAGCTAAATGAGCGCGAAGCGCGAATCCGAGGGTAGCGCCGGCGTCCCGCCGGCTGTCTCGGGGCCTGCTCTGAGCGCAGTCGAAGGGGCGTCTCGCCTGCGTGCCGTGTTATGGGCTGACCTGATCGCAACTTTTTTCGGGATCGGCAGGCTGAAGCCCGGTCCGGGAACCTGGGCGTCGGCTGCCACCGTTCTTCTTTGGGCGCTGGCGACTTCGCAGATTCCATCCGCGCACCGGACTTGGGCAACGGTTGCCGCGGCGGTCGCGGTCACGCTGATCGGCATCCCCGCAGCCACGCTGGTGGCGCGCGCCTCCGGGCTGAAGGATCCGCAGATGGTCGTCATCGACGAGGTCGCCGGTCAACTCGTGGCGCTGATTGCCGTCCCGCTGGCATGGAAAACGTTTCTGGCGGGCCTTATACTTTTTCGTGTGTTCGACATTCTGAAACCGCCTCCGGTGCGTCAACTGGAGCGTCTGCCGGAAGGATTCGGAATCGTCGTCGACGATGTGGCCGCAGGAGTTTACGCTCTTGCAATCTTGCATCTGTTATTGCACTTTCATCTTCTAATGTAGTCAGCGGGATTGCTGGAAGGCATTCATGAGTATCACAGACCGGTTGCGAGGCAAGAAGAGCGTGAACGGCAAACCGCATATCGAGACGGTGGCGCCGCAGTTCGCTTTGCCCGGAGGGGAAGTGCGCATCGCCGGGAGCGGCTTTCGCCCGCCGGAACTGCGCCGCCCGCGCGTTCATTTTGGCGAGGTTGAGGCACCGGTCCTGATCAGCGCCGACGAATTCGTGATTGCCCGCGTGCCCGAAGGCGCCGTCTCGGGGCCTGTCGTAGTGGGCACGAACGGCCATGTCAGCAACGCACACTCGGTGAGCGTGGCCGAGCCGGTGGCCGACAACCTGCATCCCGTGGCGAATCCGGCGCTGGATCGCGAGGGCAATATCTTCGCCACTTTCTCCGGTGCTCGAGGACAGAAAGTGCCGGTCGCGATCTTCAAGATCGATACCAATAACGCGGTCATGCCGTTCATCACGGAAATGATGAATGCCACGGCGATCGCCTTCGATCGCGAGGGCCAGATGTACGTCTCCTCGCGCCACGACGGCACGGTGTACAAAGTGTCGCCGAACGGGACCATGTCATCGTACGCGGAGGGCATGGGGGTCGCTACCGGTATTGCCTTTGATCGGGACGAGAATCTCTATGTCGGGGACCGCAGCGGCACCATCTTCAAGATTGCCCGCGACCGTCAGATTTTTGTCTTCGCCACGCTCGAGCCCAGCGTTTCTGCCTATCACCTGGCCTTTGACCCCGACGGCAACCTGTTTGTGACCGGCCCGACCACGTCCAGCTTCGATTCTGTCTACAAGGTCGATCCACACGGAACGGTCTCCGTGTTCTATCGCGGGTTGGGCCGTCCGCAAGGGCTGGCGTTCGATGTCGACAGGAATCTCTATGTCGCGGCCTCGCTATCCGGCAAGCGTGGCATCGTGAAGATCACGCCAGAAGCTAATGCAAGCCTTGAAGTCTCAGGCCAGGGACTGGTGGGGCTGGCCTTTGCGCCGGGCAAGTCTGCCATCCTCGCCACTAGCAGCGCCGTGCACCGCATTTCGTGGAACATTCAGGGACTGCCGCTGGTGGCGAAATAACCTTTAACACCCCTGCATTACCGCCAAGCGCTCTATCCAGGCTTACAATTGCCGGGGAGATGCGCTCATGAAACGTTCTACCCTGTTATTCTTTGTCGTTCTTGGTGCACTTACGGCCCTGATTCCGACCGCTGTACAAGCGAAACCGAAAAAGAAGATCTATAACAATTCACCCGAACAGGTTTTTCTTGCTGCGGTACGGACCGCGCGAGAACGCCACGTGGTGACCTACGTCGACGAAAAGATGCTGATGTTTACATTCGAGACGGGTCGCTCCTTCACTTCCGAAGGCTTCGTGGCCAACGCATCGGTTGAGCCCGAGGGAACCGATAAGGCGACGCTGATCATCAACGTGCAGAACAAGAAAGGCATGTCTTGGGGTGCGGGCGATCGTATGGCCGACAAGTTCTATGATCAGGTATCGGAAGAACTCGCCGGCGAAACGAAGCAGGTATCGGCCATGAAGGCCACGCAGGGGGCGATTGCAGTGCCGGACGCTAAGGCCGTACCCCCCACCCCCGCGATCACCAAGTCCGGTGATACTTCTTCTGCTCCGAAGGAAGAAGGTAGGATTATCCTGAATTCGGTTCCAGATGGCGCTGATGTCGCCGTCGACGACAACTTTGTGGGCAATACTCCGGCCACATTGAAGCTTCCCGCCGGCAAACATACGGTGAAGGTTTCGCAAAGCGGGTATGCCGACTGGAGCAAGGAAGTTTCAGTGTTCGCCGGCTCGGAAGTCAATTTGAAAGCGACACTGGAAAAGAAGTAGGTCCGCCGGTAAGAGCTACTTTTTATACACGGTGGGCCGCGGGCCCTTTTCCAGCGTTTCGCGATCCCAGATCATGCCTTCGCGGGAGTAGTTGGCGAGTTCGAAGTCTTGGGTGAGTTCGAGGGCGTCCGTAGGGCAAGCGTCTTCGCAGAGACCGCAGAACATGCAGCGGCTCAGATCGTACGTGAAGTTGGTGAGTTCCTTGCGGCGAGTCTTCTCGTTGCGCTCGCTGGAAACCACGATCAGGTGCTCGGGACACGCCAGCGCGCACAGGTCGCAGGCGATGCAGAGAGATTCTTCCGTGTCGGGATTGACGTTGAGCCGCGGCGCGCCGCGATAGCGCTCCGCCACTTGCGGCCGCTCCAGCGGATACTGCTCGGTGTAGATCTCTTTTGGGTGCTGGTATTTGAACGTCACTTTCAGACCCTGGAGCAAGTCCAAAAGAAACACTTTCCGGGCGATCGCGGCCATTCCCATAACCCGGCTAGCATATCACTGTCTGTGAACTGACTGGTGTGAGGAAGATCACAACGACTGCCTCCCCGCTCACGGAACCTTCCCAGCATCGTCTACGTATCAAGAGGCAAGAGGATGGATATGGTCATGAAAGCGTACCTTGCCAATATTCCGACGACGGCTTGGGTGCTCCTGGCGGTGCCCGCGCTGGTCGTGACCCGCTGCGTGCTGGCGACGGTGGTGCCGGTGGTGGTCCACGCCGTGGTGCCTGAGGTCGTGCGCACCGTGTTGAAAGTTATCTGAGGCGCGCAGCTAGCGGAGTTTCGCGTACTCCGCTTTGGCCTGCAGCAAGACAGGAACGTCCGGGTCGGCATCCTTCCATAGAGCGAGAAAATCCTGATAGGCAGTTCGGGCTTTGGCATCGTCCCCCTGCAAGACATAGGCTCGCCCTAAACCAAGCCGAGAAAGCGCATACGCGGGGTTGGTAGGATCGACTCCGCGCCGGTCCAGAACCTTCTGAAACTCGGCGGCTGCTTTCGCTCCGTCTTTCAATTCCAGCAAGGCGAGCCCGCGAATATAGGTGGGCCAGTAGTTGATGCCATCCGGAGCGCTCCCGAACTCGTATGCTTTCGCGGGTTCCAGTGCCTCGATCGCCTTCGAGGGTTCATGACGTTGCAGGTATCCTTGCGCTCGCGCCGTGGGCAGGTAGGCGCCGTTGACGAGTGAGTTCCTGGGAAACTCCCGAGCTAAGTCGTCCACCATCCTGGTCGCGCGCGCATCGCCCACGGAGGCAAAAATGGTGGCAGCGTAGGTACGAGTCACACGGTCCCCGGACATGCTGAGCGCGCTGGAAGCCTCCTGCCGCGCATATCCCGCATTGCCGACCGCAAACTCGCAAGCAGCGGCAATCCCCTTCAAGACCGCAGCCAGTTCTTTGAAGCCCGCCTTGTCCGCGTCTTCCTCTCCGGCGGCAAAGGTCTGCCGCGCAGTCCTGATCTTGCCCTGGAAGTACTCGCTTTGCCCTTTGATCAGTAGCACAATCGGGAAGAGACCCGTGCCGCGAGATCCTTCCACTGCCCGCTGCATGCCGGCAGCATCGCCCCGTATGAAGGAAATCTCATAGAGCGCGAAGTTGCCTGATTTGGGAATCGTGCCTTGGGCCAGGCCTTTCTCCATGACGGCCATGGCTTCGTCGTAACGATTGAGGCGCTCGTAGGAATCCACGACATTGGCAAACGCGTATCGATCTTTCGGGTCAATCTGCAGAGCCTGGAGAGCGTTGGCCAGGGCTTTCTCATGGTCCCCGTTTCCGTTGTAGCGAAGGGTGAGGTTATCCCAGGGCACGGTGTCGCGCGGATAAATCTGTTTCCATCGCTCATACGTCTCGATGGTCTTGTCCGCTTCCCCGGTCACGCCTTCGTAGTAGTGCGCCATGATGTACAGCTTCTCTCTTTCACTTGCCCGGTCCTTAAGCTCGAAGGCTTTTTGCGACTCTTCTGCCTGCTCTCGCGAACTGGACAAGTTGCCATACACCACACCCAGGGTGGCATGCGCCATGGCGAAGTTGGGATCGAGTTCGATGGCTCGTTTCAGGTGCGGAATGGAGGCCTCGTCGTCCAGTTTCTGGTGCTCCGCCTGTCCCAGGGTGAAAGCCTGCAGGGCTTCGAGCGATGAGGTGCTGGCCCGTTCGAGGGGAGCCGCAAACTGCTGCACCGATCCGATCGACTCACCCAGCTTGCGACGCAGGTTGGAGGCGGCCCGGTCCAGGGACTTGATCACTTGCTCTTTGCTTTCCGCTTCCACTTGCTCGCGCGCCAGCGAGTCGCCAGTCTGCACGTTGACGGCGTTGAGGTCGATCACGTAGTGGCTGCCAAGGCCGGAGATGGTTCCGGTGAGCATGGCCTTCACGCCTTCGCGCAGGCAGATTTCCTTGGCGACATCGGAGGTCAACCGTTCCCCCGACGTCCGGCCCATGAACTTCAGGGCTTCCTGAATGCGCGATTCGGGCAAGACATTGAGATAGGGAGATTGCTCAAGCTGCACGGCGAGAGCCTGCTTCAGGGTGCCGTCGAACACGGAGTCACCCGTGGTATTCACAAAATCGGTGAGCAGGATGGAATCTCGCTCGGTGAGCGCCTGCGAGCGCCGTCCGTACAGGAGCACCGCGAAGACGATGGCGGAGACCACGGCCAGGCCCGCGACCGGCCACTTCCAATTGATGCGCGGCGCCGCGGGCCTCGCCGCGCTCGCCGATGAAGGGGCGGCTGCCACACTGCCCGACGCGGGTACCGGCATCGCGCTTCCGGAGGGCTGGGATGGGGAGGCGATGGGGACGCGGCCGCTGCTTCCCTGCCCGTCCATTTCGACGGCCGCCACACCGGAACGGCTGGAATCGGTATCGCGCTTCAGGCGCTGCAGCTCAGCCCGCATCTCGGATGCGTGCTGATAGCGCAGGCTGCGATCTTTCTCCAACGCGCGGTTGATGATGCGTTCGAGTTCTGCGGGCAGGTCGGGATTCAAGCGAATCGGCGAAACCGGGATGCGGCTCAGGATCGCCTCAAACATCACGGCGGAAGTATCGCCGCGAAACGGCACGGTTCCGGTGGCCATTTCGTAGAGAACCGCACCGAAGGAAAACAGATCGGTGCGGTGGTCGAGGTCCTTGCCTCGCGCCTGCTCCGGTGACATGTAGGCGACTGTGCCCAAAGCGGTGCCGGGACTGGTGAGGAACTCGATGCTGACGCCGGCGGTGGGCATGGCCATTGCCGCAGCACCGTCGGAAAGATTTGGCGCCGTCTTCACCTTGGCGAGCCCGAAGTCCAGAATCTTGGCGTGGCCGCGCTTGGTGAGAAAAATATTGGCCGGCTTGATGTCGCGATGGACGATGCCTTCCCCGTGAGCGGCGTCGAGTGCGTCGGCAATTTCAATAGCCGCTGCCAGCAGAACCTCGAGGTCCATGGCTTTGCCGCCGATGCGATGCTTCAGCGTCAGGCCATCGAGGAACTCCATGACGATGAAGGCCAAGCCGTTCTCTTCGTCAATCTCGTGGATGGTGCAGATATTGGGATGGTTCAGCGCCGAGGCGGCTTTCGCCTCTCGCTGAAAACGGCTGAGCACCTGCGGGTCTTTCGCAACGTCATCGGGCAGGAACTTGAGGGCGACGAAGCGGCCAAGCTTCAGGTCCTCAGCTTTATAGACAACACCCATGCCGCCGCCGCCCAGCTTCTCGACGATACGATAGTGAGAGACGGTTTGACCGATCATAGGCCCGGCGGGGAGTCGGAACGTCCAGCAATCTTACGTAGCGGGCAATTGATCCGTCAACGAAAGCGCGGGTAGATACCTGCGAGCCGATACAATCGAACAAGCTACGGGCTACGGGCTTCGAGCCGCGAGCTACGAGCAATCATCTTCTGGAATCAACTGGCAACCGGCCACTGGCTACTGTCCACTGACTACTAACGACGAACTCTGGATGGAAGAAGCCCTGCGCTGCGCACAGCGCGCGCTGGAGATGGGCGAAGTGCCGGTGGGGGCGGTCGTTGTCTGCGGTGGCCGCATCGTTGGCCGGGGCTGGAATCGGAACCTGGCTGACAACGATCCGACAGCCCACGCGGAGATCGTCGCGCTACGCGAGGCGGGTGCCGCGGTGGGCAACCATCGGCTGATCGACTGCGAGCTGTTTGCTACAATTGAGCCTTGTGCCATGTGCGCGGGGGCGTTGATTCATGCCCGCTTGAAGCGCCTGGTGTATGGCGCCGCCGATCCCAAGGCAGGCGCAGTCCATTCGGTGATCGAGCTGTTGGATTACCCGCAGTGGAATCATCGGATGGAAATTACAAATGGGATCCTGGCAGGCCGCGCTGCGGAAATCCTGCAGGAGTTCTTTCGAAGACGTCGTTAGTCGTTCGCTGTTCGTCGTTCGCTTTTCGCTAGTTGCAGAAGCGAGAGTAATCACAGACGTTGAGGCTCTCACTGACTGCTGGCTACCGGCTACCGACTACTGTTTTTCTCCGGAGAGGTGCGTGAGTGGTTGAAACGATCCGCCTCGAAAGCGGACATACCTTAACGGGTATCGTGGGTTCAAATCCCACCCTCTCCGCCAGATTTATTGACATGACTCCCTGAGCAA
>Ga0335076_10004897_pt1 | contig 13566 bp, 12 predicted proteins | sample Lox_Sample_25_FD_206717 | JGI IMG/M metagenome (GOLD analysis project Ga0335076, IMG submission 206717) | Soil microbial communities from Loxahatchee National Wildlife Refuge, Florida, United States - Lox_Sample_2.5 | ecosystem: Environmental > Terrestrial > Soil > Wetlands | place: USA... | reverse complement strand
GCGTCGGGCTAGAGCGGTAGCCGCCAAATGTGATTCGGAAAGGGGATTCCCTTTCTAGGCGAGGTGTGATTCAAGCTGAGTGCTGGAGTTGGAGGCCAGCACGGATGGCATCACCTTTGTCGAGAGATCTGCGGGTTCGGGTGGTTCGAGCGGTTGAAGAAGAAGGCATGAGCCGGCGGGCTGCGGCGGCGCGGTTTGGGGTGGCGATCCGCACGGCGGTTCGGTGGGTAGGGACCTACCGGTCGAAAGGGAACGTTGAGCCAGAGAAGATGGGGAACCCGAGCCCGCCGAAGCTGACGGCGCACCGGGAGACGGTATTGGCGCTGCTGTCAGAGCATCCTGACTACACGATCGAGGGTCTACGCCATGATTTGGCAGCGCAAGGGATCGTCATCGGCTACGGCTCGATCCGTCGATTTTTCGAGCGCGAAGGTATCACGCGCAAAAAAAGACGCTGACCGCGTCCGAGCTCGACCGTCCCGACGTTCAAGAGCGGCGTGCGAGCTGGTTTCGGGAGCATGACGCGGTCGATCCGCGGCACCTGGTCTTCATCGATGAGACCTGGGCAAAGACCAACATGACGCCGACCCATGGCCGCTGTCGGCGCGGCCAGCGGCTCATCGCTCGCGTCCCCTTCGGCCACTGGAAGACCTCTACCTTCGTCGCCGCGCTGCGCTGGGACGGAATGGGCGCGCCGGCGGTCTTCGATGGCCCGATCAATGGCCATAGCTTTACCGCCTATGTCGAACAGGTCTTGGTTCCGACCTTGCGGCCGGGCGACATTGTCGTGCTCGACAATCTCGGCAGCCACAAGGGCAAGCGCGCGCGCCAAGCCATTGAGCGCGCCGGCGCCGAGATGCGCTTCCTGCCGCCCTACTCCCCCGACTTCAACCCGATCGAGCAGGTCTTCGCCAAACTCAAGACCCTGCTCCGCCGAGCCGCACCGCGAAACCGGCAAGCCCTCTGGAAACGCATCGGAACGTTGCTCGACCGCTTCCCACAAGCCGAGTGCCAGAACTACATCGCAAACGCCGGATACTCGGCGCCAACCTAAGCGGCTACCGCTCTAGCTAAGAGCGCGTGCGTTTGCGCGGCGAACGAGGCGGGTGCCGCGCCGCGTCTGCGGGCTTCGTCTCCGGCATGAGCGTCAACAGGATCACGACCGCGGCCAGCGCCACGGCGGCAACGCCGAGGAAACCGACGGTATGACCAAATTTCTGGACCGCAAACCCCGATAGGGACGTGCTGAGCGACGCGCCGATCCCGGAGAGCGTGCCGATGAGACCCTGGAGCAGATTGAACCGACCGGTCCCGTTCGTGATGTCCGCTGCGACCAGCGCGGTCAGCACGCCCAAGGTCGCGCCGGTAATGCCGTCGAGCGCCTGCACCGCGACGAGAAGCGCCGGGTCCGTCACCGTCCCGAAAAACAGCGCACGGATCGGCACCATGCCAAGTCCGAGCAGGAGAAGCGGCCGGCGGCCCCAGCTATTGGCGGTTCGCCCCGCCCAAGGCGCCAACAGGGCGACGATGATCTGAGGCGCGATGATCAACGCTGACAGCACGAGCGAGGATTGCCGTCCTTCCGCATGCGCCAGCGTCTCCCCGGCCAGCGGCAGAATGGAGGCATTGGCGAGTTGAAACAGAAAGAGGCAACTGGCGAAGACCAGCACGCGCCGATCCCGGAAGAGGGATTTGCGATGGACCCTTGAGGGACGCCTCGTCTCGCAATCGGGAGCGCCGCAGGATCGCCCGAAATGGATGTCGCCGGCATGGATCGCGACCAGCGCCAGCAGCACCGGCAGACACAATATGGCGGCCGCAAAAAAGATGTCCCGGGTTGGCAGGAAGTAACCGATGACGCCCATCAGGCCGGCCGCGCAGAGGCTGCCGATCGAAGAAAATCGCTGATTGCGGCCGAACCGGTCGGCTGCCGCCTTGTGTCCGACCAACCCCAAGCTGATGGCGGCGACGCCGAGACCGAGAACGCCCCCGGTCGACCCTTGGAGGATGCTCGCGGCCAGCACGGCCGGGAAGTAGGGCCAGAGCGCGAGGATCAATGCCCCCAAGGCGACGGCAACGCTCCCCACGCCCACCAGCATCCGCTTCGATTGGACGACATCGAGGAGCTCGCCGGTGGGAACTTGGGCCAGGAGACCGGCGATGCCACCGGCACTGAGGACAACGCCGATGCGTTCGGGCGACCAGCCCTGATCGGCGAGATGGATGGCGACGAACGGCCCGAACCCCGCCTGCATGGCCGCCAGAAAGAAGGTCAGCCGATCCAGCGCGCGCAGGCTGTCGAGGCGCGGGGAGGCGTCTTGGATGGTCAGAACGCTCGCCATGGCGCAAATGCCCCTCGCCTGTGTCGCCGGACACCTTCAACCTGCCTTGAAACGAAGCGAGCTTGAAGGCGTTCGTCAACCTCCGCCGTCGACGGGGACGAGCTCGAGAAAGGAGCCGTCGGGCGCCAGCTCGGCCGAGCCCCAGGCGCCGGCGACCGGTGCGATGGTGCCGAAGTCGAAGGTCAAAACACCGAGGATCATATTGACCTCGTGCCCATCCTCTGACAGCGGCAGATAGAGGCGGTTGGCCGCGAAATCGAGATTCTTTGCGGTGATGTAGCGGCTGCGCAGGAACATCGGCTGCCGCGCCTCGCGCACCTTGTCGAACACCTGGCAGATGAACGGTCCACGGTTGTCCGAAAACATCTCGTCCGGGAACTGCCCGGTGTAGTCGCGGCCGAAGACTTGAACCAGCTCCGTACCGACGAGCCGGTAACGATAGCGGCCGGCGACGCGATCGATCAGCTGCACATGCGGCAGGAGCGCCGGCACCTCCGCCGGATCGAAGTCGCGCCGCGCCGGCATGGGCCGTGCCCCACGCATCTTTTGCCAATGCGCGAGCGCCTGTCGAAGAATCGGAAGGTTGCGATAGTCAGCCACACATCACCGTGAAAAGCGGGGCACGGATCATGCGCCGGCATGGTAAACGAAGGGTAAAGCTATGGAGAATCGCTATTCATTGTTGTCGCTCGCGGCGACATAACCGTCGCGCGTCTGCGGCAGCTTGCGGCCGAGGAGGCGCGAGGCCACCACCGTGCGCAGGATCTGCGCCGTGCCGCCGCCGATGGTGAACATGCGCGCGTCGCGTACCATGCGCTCGAGCGGAAGATTGCGCGAATATCCTGCAGCGCCGAAGAGCTGCAGCGCGTCGTTGGTCACCTTGATCGCCATCTCCGACGCGAAGATCTTCGCCTGCGCCGCCTCGCAAGCATCGGGGAAAGCCGAGCCGGCCGGCGCCGCTGCCTTGTAGATGAGCGCTTGAGCGGCGGCGAGCTGGGTCGCCATGTCGGCAAGCATCCACTGCAGCCCCTGGAATTCGGCGATCGGCCGGCCGAACTGCTCGCGCTCTTGTGCGTAGGCGAGCGCCAGCGCGTAGGCGCCTTCGGCGAGGCCGAGCGCCACGGTCGCAGCGCCGATGCGCTGGCCGTTATAGGCGGTCATCAGATCGGCAAACCCTTTCCGCAGGCCGCGCGGCGGCAGGATCAGCGCATCCGCCGGCACCGCCATATCCTCGAAGAGGATCTCGGCCTCGGGGATGCCGCGCAGCCCCATGGCAGGCTCGCGCTTGCCGATGCGCAGCCCCGGGGTCTCGTCGCGCAGAGCGATGAAGCCGCCGATCCCCTCCTCCCGCCCGGCCTCGTCGAAGACGCGGGCGAAGACGAGATGCAGCCGCGAGACGCCGCCGCCGGTGATCCAATGCTTGCGGCCATTGATGACGAAGCCGTTGCCGCGGCGGTCGGCGCGCGTCGTCATCTCGCTCGCCGCGCTGCCAGCCGCCGGCTCAGTGATGCAGATCGCCGGCTTGTCGCCGGCGAGCACGAGCTCCGCGGCCAGGCGCTTTTGCGGCTCGCTGCCATAGGCCATGATCGCGCCGAGGGCGCCCATATTCGCTTCGACGACAATGCGTGCGGTGACGCCGCAGCATTGCGCCATTTCCTCGATCACCAGCACCGCATCGAAATAGCTCGCACCCTGCCCGCCATAGGCGGCGGGGATCGTCATCCCGAAGAAACCCGCCTCGCGCAGCAGCGCCACATTCTCCCAGGGATATTGCTCGGACCGGTCGATTTCGGCGGCCCGTCTCGCGATCTCGCCGCGCGCGAGCGCCCGCGCCTTCTGCTGCAGGGCTTGTTGCGCGGGGGTAAGGTTGAAGGGCATCAGCGGCTCCGCCAGTAGCCGCGTCAGTATGGGGAGCGCCCGGCGCTCCGCACAAGGCCGCGGGCGGCCCGGCTATTCGGCACTCCGCGGCGGGCGGTCGAGCACCTCACGGATCTTTGCCGCCAGGGCGGCATAGGTGAAGGGCTTCAGCACGAGATCGACCCCGGGCTCGAGCTTGCCCTGGTTCAGGAGAGCGTTTCGCGCATAGGCGGTGGTGAAGAGCAGCTTCAGCGCCGGGTAGCGGCGGCACGCCTCTTCGGCGAGATGGCGGCCGTTGAACCCGCCGGGCAGCCCGATATCGGTGAACAGCAACCTTACCTCCGGCTCGCTCTCGAGGACACGGAGCGCGCTCGCCCCGTCCGGCGCTGCAATCACGCGATAGCCGAGCTCGCGCAGGATATCGACGCTGTGCGCGCGCACATCATCGTCATCCTCCACCACCAGGATGGTCTCGCCGCGCCGTCCCATCGGCACGGAAGCGACGCTCTCGTCGCTCTCCCCCTGCCCCGGCGCCGTGGCGAGGCGCGGCAGGTAGAGCTTCACCGCCGTCCCTTCCCCGGGCTCGCTGTAGATCTGCACATGTCCGCCCGATTGCTTGATGAAGCCCCAGACCTGCGACAGGCCGAGCCCGGTGCCCTCCCCTGGCGCCTTGGTGGTGAAGAACGGCTCGAAGGCGCGGGCAATGACCTCCTTGGGCATGCCGGTGCCGGTATCGCTCACCGCCAGGAGCACGTAATGCCCGGCAGCAAGATCGTCCTGCGCGGCGGCATAGGCGTCGTCGAGATAGGTATTGGTGGTTTCGATGGTAAGCTTGCCGCCTCCCGGCATGGCGTCGCGGGAGTTCACCGCGAGATTGAGCAGCGCGCTTTCGAGCTGACTGGGATCGACCTGCACCCACCAGAGACCGGCGCCGAGCACGGTCTCGACCGCGACGCGCTCGCCCAGGGTGCGCTGCAGCAGCTCGGAGGCGCCGGCGACGAGGCGGTTCAAATTGACCGGCTTCGGCTCCAGCGGCTGGCGGCGCGAGAACGCGAGAAGCCGCTGCGTCAGCTGCGCCGCCCGCGTCGCACCACGGATCGCGCCGTCGACGAGCCGGCGCAGATCGTCCTCGTCCTTTTCCGGCAACCGGCGCAGCAAGGTCTCGAGATTGCCGAAGATAACGGTCAGCAGGTTGTTGAAATCATGCGCGACGCCGCCGGTGAGCTGGCCGATCGCTTCCATCTTCTGCGCCTGCCGCAGCCGCTCCTCCACCGCCCGGCGCTCGGTCATGTCGCGCGTGATCTTGGCAAAGCCGATCAGCTCTCCGGCGTCGTCGCGGATTGCGTCGATCAGCACATTGGCCCAGAAGCGCGTGCCGTCCTTGCGCACGCGCCAGCCTTCCGCCTCGAACTTGCCGGTGCGCGCCGCCGTCGCGAGCGCCCGCTGCGGCACACCCTCGGCGCGATCCTCCTCCGTATAGAAGCGCGAGAAATGCTGGCCGACGATCTCGCTCGCGGCGTAGCCCTTGATGCGCGCGGCACCGGTGTTCCAGTTGGTGACGCGGCCTTCCGGGTCGAGCATGAAGATCGCATAGTCGACGACGCCTTCCACCAGCAGGCGGAAGCGGCGCTCGCTTTCGCCGAGTGCCGCCGAGCGCTGGGCGATGCGCTCTTCCAGGTAATCGTTGAGGCGGCGCAGCGTGTCTTCGACGTCGCGCTGCCCGGTAATGTCCGTGTTGGTGCCGAACCAGCGCATGATGCTGCCTTGCGCATCACGCACCGGCGTCACCCGCGTCAGGAACGAGCGAAAGCTGCCATCCGCGGCGCGCAGCGGGAAGACCATCTCGAACGGGGCGCCGGTGGCGATCGAGCGGCGCCAGCCTTCCAACACTTTCGGCAAAGTCGCGGGATCGTGGACGGCTTGCCAGCCCCAGCCCTCCATCTCGGCCGGCGTCGTCCCCGTGTATTCGTACCAACCTTTGTTGAACCAGAACACCCAGCCGTCGGGCCGTGCCATCCAGGCAAGCTGCGGCATGGAATTGGCGAGATCGCGAAACTGCCGCTCGCTCAGCGGCGTCTCCGCCGCCCGCAAATCGTTCTCGTTGGTCAGACCGCTAATCGATCAGTCCTTTCCCAACAGCGATGCTTCAGCGCGAGACGGTTGCAGTGCGCCGCAAGACGCACGCCTCGCGCCATTCGCGCTACGCGGAGCGCAGCGGCACGACATTCGCCTTGCCCGCTCGCCGCTCCGCCAGCAGCTCCCGTATCCTCGCCTCGAGCTCGACGGGCAGGAACGGCTTGCGCAGCATCGCCTGCGGCAGCGCATCGTCCTTCAGGGCGGGCGTATCGGCATGACCGGTCACGAACAGGATCGGCACACCCGGGCGGCGCGCGCGGATGAGCCGGCCGGCCTCGACGCCGTGCATTCCCGGCATGGCGAAATCCATCACCACCAAGTCGAAGGAGCGGCTCTCGAGCCGCTCGAGGGCCGCGCTGCCGGAGCGCGCCGCCTCGACGCCATAACCGAGCTCTTTCAGATATTCGACCACGGCGTCGCGCACATCGTCATCATCGTCCACGACCAGGATGCATTCACGCCGCCGTGGCGGCTTGGTCGACGAGGCATAGCTCTCGGCGCCCAACCGCTCCTGCTGCGCAGCGCTGCGCGGCAGATAGATGCACACGGTCGTGCCACGCCCGAGCGTCGTGTCAATCTCGGCGAGGCCACCCGACTGCAGCGCGATGCCGTAAACCTGAGACAGGCCCAGACCTGACCCGCGCCCGACATCCTTCGTGGTGAAGAAGGGCTCGAACGCTCTTGCCTTCACGTTCTCGCTCATGCCGGTGCCGGTGTCGGCGACGGCAACCATCACGTAGTCGCCGGGCCCGAGCTGGCCGGTGCGGTTGAGCTGGCCGACCCGGACATTGGCGGTCTCGAGGGTGACCGTGCCGCCTTCGGGCATGGCGTCGCGCGCATTGATGGCAAGATTGAGGATCGCGCTCTCGATCTGGCTGGGATCGATGAGCGCCGACCAGAGATTGTCGGCCAGTGCCAGCTCGACGTGGATCGTGCCGCCGAGCGTGCGCAGCAACATCTCGCCCAGGCCCGTCACCAGCTCATTGATGTCGGTCGGGCGCGGCCGCAGGAATTGTTTGCGCGAGAAGGCGAGGAGTTGATGCGTCAGCAGCGCGCCGCGCTTGGCGGCGCGGATCGCCGCCGCCGCCTGGCGGCGAATGGTTTCCTCTTTCGTGCGAATCTCGATCAGATCGAGATTGCTCATGATCGCCGTCAGCAGATTGTTGAAATCATGCGCCACGCCGCCGGTGAGCTGCCCGACCGCCTCCATCTTCTGCGACTGGTGCAGCTGGGCCTCGACCCGGCGACGCTCGTCCACCTGCGCCGCCAGCGCCTGGCGCCGCTCCTCGACCCGCTCCTCGAGGTGTTCGTTGAGCCGGCGCAGCTCCGCTTCGGTCCGCTGCTGCGCGCTGACATCGACCAGCATGTTGACGGCGCCGATCAGCTTGCCGGTCTCGTCGCGCAGCGGCGTCGGATAGGGAATGAACGGCACGCGCGTCCCGTCCGGCCGCTCGGCCAGCGCTTGAACGCCGCGCACCGGCCGGTTCTCCCGCAGCGCGACCGCCATCGGACATTCCTCAAGCGGTATCGGCCGGCCATCCGGCGAATAAAGACGCCAGGTGACGCACCATTGGTCGGCGCCGAGCTCCGGCTGCCGACCGGCCAGCTCCACCGCGGCGCGGTTGAAGAAAGTGATGCGGCCCTTGGCATCGGTGGTATAGATCGCCACCGGCAGCGCCTCGAGCAGCTCGCGCATGCGCCGCTCATTGTCGAGCAGCGCGCGCTCGTAATTCTGTCGCATCGTAACGTCGCGGGTCACCGCAAGCTGCGCGACGCTGCCATCGGGCAAGCACAACGGTGCGGCATGGGTCTCCATCGGCCGCCGTGTCCCGTTGAGGCCGATGATGTCGAAGCTCCAGCTGAGCTTCTCGCCGTCACAGACGCGCCGGTGATGGATGCGCCAGCGCTCGCGATGCTCGGGCGCAATCAGCTCCAGCACCGAACCGCCTTCGACATCGCTGGCAGCGCCTGCCTCCACCATCCGCAGCCCGGCCGGGTTCATATGCAGCAGCGTGCCGTCGCCAGTGACGATCGTGATGCATTCCGGTGTCGTCTCGATGATCGCCCGCAGCTGCTCGCGGCTTTGGCGGACCTCTTCGGCGGCGCGCCGCGCTTCGGTGACGTCCTCGAGGCAGCTCACCGCGCCGGTGATCGCGCCGTGCTCGTCGAACAGCGGCTCGATGTTGAGGCGGCACATGAGCCGCTGCCCGTCGGGGCGCTCGATCTGCGCCTCGAAGCCGCGGATGGGAAGACCGCGGCGCAGCACCTCCGCCATCGGACTCTCATTGAGCGGCAGCTCACCGCCATCGCCGCGGAACATCTTGTAAGCGCCGCAGAACCGCGGCTCGGCCGCCTTCAGATCCGGCGCGCAGCCCCAGATCTCGACCGCTCGGCGGTTGTACTTCACGATTCTTCCGTCCCGGTCGCAGACATAAAGTGCCACTGGCAGAACATCGGCCAGCGCCCATTCCAGCGCGCCGCGGTTCATCTTTTCTGATCCTCCCACACTGGCGCCTTCGGGCATCGCCACCCGCTTGCCGAGGTGTTCGCGACGGTCCATCCAGCGCCGAGCCGTTCACTGCGTCCCAATGCCGCTAAACTGCAGAGCAAAGACAAGCTTCCGCAACTCTCTCTTTAGGATGGATCCGCCGCTCTTCCGGCTGTGTCACTCGACGACGTGAACAGCACGAGGCGGCGGGTCGTTCAGCGGAGATGAACAGCCTTTGCGCCGGCCAAGTCAGGGGTTGCCGCCGGTTTCGGATTCGGCGCGCTTGGCGAGGGTCTCGTATTGCTCAGCGAGGGACAGCAGCTCCTGATGCACGACCGGATCGCGGGCGCCTTTTGCCTTCTCACGCAACTGCGCCGCTTTTCTTCGATAAGTCGCCGCTGCGTCCACGCCGCTCCTTCCCCTGCTGGCAGCGAAAATAGATGAGCGCTGACAGCACGCAAGCTGTACCAACGGACAGCATCATTTGACGGCTCAATTGTAACGGAGCGCGCGCGGCGTCGCGGTGGCTACTTCGACCGGATGACGATCCACGTCGTCATGTCCCACGCATTGCGGATGCCGATCAACAGCAGCAACAACAGGGTCACGGCGAACAGCTCGAGAGCGGGCCCGATGTCGCGCTGCAGCTCGATGCCGGCAACCACCATCAGGAGATAGGCAAGGAACGGTGCGAACACATACCAACTGCGATCTTCGAGATCGATCGTGCTGACGAAGCCGCGGCGCCACATGTGCAGCCAGAGCCAGCTTGCATAGCCGACGCCGAGGATGCCCTCGACCCCAAGTAGAATTCCCAGGGACATGACCGTGTGTGCCGGCGCCGTCGCCAACAGGCAGGCGGTCAACACCGCGGTGAAATGGAGCACCGTCGGCGTGAGGAAGGCCTTCAGCCCGGCTTCGCGCTCGGGGGTGAAGTAGCTGATGCCGACCGACGCCGCGACGAACAGGAGCCCGATCAGCGTCGCCGAAGCGGTGCCGATCAGCATATAGAAATCGTGCCAGCCCTGGAGCGTCTCTGCCAAACTTCCGCTCATCGCCGAACCCTCTCGCCTGCCCGCTTGCCGCCGCGGCGCACCCTCCATAGCAAATCGGCGGCCGGCCTTGACCAGAGCGCCGCCCGCCCCAAGATTGGCGCGATGTGCGGCCGTTTTCTGAACAAGCTGCCCGCGGCCGAGATCGCCCGCATCTTCGCCACGCGGAACCCGTTGCCGAACTATCCCGCGCGCTACAATCTGGCGCCGACCGATCCCGTGCTCGCCGTGCGCTTCAATGCCGAGACGCGGGAGCGCGCGCTCGACCCGCTGCGCTGGGGCCTGGTGCCGCATTGGGCCGAGGAGCTTTCCTTCGGCGCCCGCTGCATCAACGCCCGGGCCGAGACCTTGGCCACGACGCGCGCCTTTCGCGACGCCTTCCGCGCGCGGCGCTGCCTCATCCCGGCCAGCGGCTTCTACGAATGGCGCAAGGACGGAAAGACCAAGACGCCTTACGCGGTGCTGCCCAAGGACGAGCCGCTCTTCGCCTTTGCCGGGCTCTGGGAGAATTGGCGCGACCGGCGCCTGCCGAGCGATGCGGCGCCCTGGATCAGGACCTGCACCATCGTCACCTGCAATGCCAACGATCTGCTGCAGCCGATCCATGAGCGGATGCCGGTGATCCTCGACCGCGGCGACTGGGCGCGTTGGCTCGGCGAAGAGCCGGCGGCGCCGGAGGCGCTCCGCGCACTGCTGCAACCCTTCCCGGCCGAGCGCCTGCGCGCCTACCCCGTCGCGCCGCGCGTCAACAGCGTCAAGAATGACGATCCCGGCCTCATCGATCCCCTGATGGCGGAAGGCGGGATCGCGGTCTGAGCGGCAAGGCAGGTTGATCGTTCGCGCCGGGTGCGATCGGCACGACGCAGCGCAGCGCCGCGTCACGCGCCGCTTCAGCCAGCTCCCGCGCTTCGGGGTCGCCTTCCGGGCTCTCCAGCAGCAAATCGAGATTGCCGATGATGACGCCGAGCAGATTGTTCAAGTCATGCGCAACGACGCCGGTGAGCTGTGTCTGAGTGTGGGGGAGCCGCTCCTCGGCGCGGCTGAGCGCCTCGATCGCCAAGCGGTGGCTGCGCTCGCGCTGAGCGATGACCGCCAGCAAGAGGCCGAGCAACAGGATCAGCGCCGGCAAACCCGTGGAAATGGCGCCTGCCCCAACCTCGGCGAGGACCAGCAGAACGAGCGCGGCAAGGGCGATGCCGATCCCCGCGACGGTCAACACCGGCAGCCGGCGCCGCAGCCCCCCAGCCCGACCCAATTCCCCTGTTCTCATCGACGCCGACGACCCCAAGAACGTGCCCGCAGGCAGCTTAAGTCCGGGGGTTTCAAGGATTCCTTAAGCAAAAAACCCTACGGAAAAGGGGCGATGACGATGCGCCGGCAACAATCGAGCCCGGAGGCCTTCACCGAGGCGCTTACCCTCCACCGCGAGGGCAGGCTCGAGGAAGCGGCCAGCCGCTATGAGGCGGCGCTCGGACAGGCCCCCAAGCATTTCGACGCGCTGCATTTTCTTGGCCTGGTGCGGATCCGGCAAGGGCGCCACGAGGAGGCGCAAAAGCTGCTGCGCAAAGCGCTCAACCAGAACCCGGGATCGGCCGAGGCCAACAACAGCCTCGGCTTCACGCTGGCGGCGCAGGGCCGCCATGACGAGGCGACGGCGCGCTATGTGAAGGCGCTGGCGCTCAAGCCGGACTTCCCGCAGGCACGCAACAATCTCGGCATCGCGCTTGCCGATCTCGGACGGCACGAGGAGGCGATGGCGCACTATCGCCAGGCGATCGCCCTCGAGCCCGGCTATGCCGAGGCGCTTGCCAATCTCGGCGTATCGCTCGCCGTGCTCGGCCGCCCGGACGAGGCGATCCCCTTCTTCGAGACGGCTTTGGCGCGGCGCCCGGGCTTTGCCGAAGCCGCGCTCAATCTCGGCAATGCGCAGTTCGCCCTCGGCGCCTTCGCCGCGGCGATCGGCAGCTATGAGCGCGCAATCGCCGCGGCGCCGGGCTCGGCCCGCGCCTACAACAATCTCGGCCGCGCGCTCGAGGCGCTGAACCGCCACGAGGAGGCGATCCTTTGCTACGCCAAGGCTGCTGCGCTGGCGCCGGACTACGCCGGGGCACAGTGGAACCTGGCGCTGGCCCATCTGGCGCTCGGCGACTTTGCCGAGGGCTGGCCGCGTTACGAGTGGCGCTGGCGGAACGGCGACCTGACGCCGCGCGCCTTCGCGCGTCCGCTCTGGCGCGGCGAGGATATCGGCGGCCGGACCATCCTCGTCCATGCCGAGCAAGGGCTCGGCGACACGCTGCACTTCGTGCGCTATCTCCCGCTGCTGGCGCGGCGCGGTGCGCGCGTCCTGCTCGAAGCGCCGCCGCCGCTGCTGCCTTTGCTGGCCGGGTTGGACGGGCTCGCCGGGCTTTTCGCCGCCGGCGAGGAACTGCCCGATTTCGACTGCCACCTGCCGCTGCTGAGCCTGCCCGGCGCTTTCGCGACGACGCTCGACACGATCCCGCGGCAGGTGCCCTATCTGGCGCCGCCGGCCGACCGCGTGGCCCGCTGGCGCGCTGCGGTGGCGCCGCTTGCCGGGTTGCGCATCGGCATCGCCTGGGCGGGCAGCGCGACCAACAGCAACGACCGGAACCGCTCGCTGCCGCTCGAGCGGCTGCGGCCGCTGCTCGGGCGGCCGGGCATCGGCTTCGTCAGCCTGCAAAAGGAGCTCCGCCCGGGTGATGCGGATGTGCTCGCCTCCTGTCCCGGGCTGCTCTCGTTCGGCGACCGACTCGAGGATTTCGCCGATACCGCGGCCGTGGCCAGCCTTCTCGACCTCGTCATCACCGTCGACACCGCGGTCGCGCATCTTGCCGGCGCGCTCGGCCGGCCGGTCTGGATCATGCTGCCCTTTGCCGCGGAGTGGCGCTGGCTCCGCGGACGCACGGACAGCCCGTGGTACCCGACGGCGCAGCTCTTCCGCCAAAGCGCGCCCGGCGACTGGGATGGGCTGGTGGCCCGTCTTGTCGACGCGGTGCAGGGGCTGCCATCGCAGCCTTAGCCGCTTGGTGATTTCCGCCCCGCCGATCTAGCATGGCGCCAGAGCGCGGCCGAACCGCAGCCGAAAGTGATACCGGGCTGAAGCGCGATCGTCGGTGTTCGTGCCCGCCGGCAAGGAGGGAACCATGGATGGCGTGCTGCTGGAGACGCTCGAAGACGGCGTCCTCACTTTGACCATGAACCGGCCCGACCGGCTCAATGCGCTCAGCCGCGAGATGCTGCAGGCGCTCCAGGAGAGCCTGACCCGCGCCGCGGCCGATAGCGGGGTCGGCGTCATTGTCCTGACCGGCGCCGGCCGCGGCTTCTGCGCCGGCGGCGACGTCAAGGCGATGGCCGAGCGCAACGCCGCGGCCCGGCCAAGCTTCGACGAGCGCGCCCAGGATCTGCGCCGGCGGATGGAGACGGCGCGCCTCCTGCACGAGATCGCCAAGCCGACCATCGCCATGCTGCGCGGACCGGTCGCCGGCGCCGGGCTCGCGCTGGCGCTGGCCTGCGATCTGCGCATCGCCAGCGACACCCTGCGCCTCACCACCGCCTTCGCCAAGGTGGCGCTGTCCGGCGATTTCGGCGGCAGCTGGTTCCTGACCCGGCTCGTCGGCCCGGCCAAGGCGCGCGAGCTCTATTTCACCGCGCCGGTGCTCGGCGCCGCCGAAGC
>Ga0335076_10004896_pt1 | contig 13567 bp, 10 predicted proteins | sample Lox_Sample_25_FD_206717 | JGI IMG/M metagenome (GOLD analysis project Ga0335076, IMG submission 206717) | Soil microbial communities from Loxahatchee National Wildlife Refuge, Florida, United States - Lox_Sample_2.5 | ecosystem: Environmental > Terrestrial > Soil > Wetlands | place: USA... | reverse complement strand
ACGCGTTTTCTCGCCGCGCCCGACACGCCACTGGTGCCGCTGATGAAGGCGATGTCGCGCGAGACCACGCTGCTGGCCGGCGACAGCGCGCTCGAGCGTGCGCAGCGGCAGGCCGGCAGCGTGATCGGCGACATCAAGGGCAAGCTGCAAGGCGCCGTAGGCGCCAGGACGACCACCGGCGCACCGAGCGAGCGCATCGAGTCGATCGTCGACGACGAGTTCGTCGCACTGCGGCGCATGGTCACCGCGCCCGAGGGCGGCAAGTCGCCGCTGGACGGCGTGGTGGCGCGCCTGGGCGAGCTGCAGGTGCTGCTCACGGCCACCGAGGCCGCGCTCAAGGGCGGCGGCGCGCCGCAACCGTCGCCGTTGCCCAACCAGCTGAAGGCCGACGCTGCCAATTCGCCCGAACCGGTGCGCTCGGTGCTCGACACGCTCGGCTCGACCAGCGCGAAGGTCGCGCTGATGCAGGTGCGCGAAACCCTGTCGCGCGAGGTGCGCTCGCAGGTCGGCGAGTTCTGCATGCAGGCGGCGGCCGGACGCTACCCGTTCGACCAGAACGCTGCGCGCGAGATGACGCCGGCGGACTTCGCCACGCTGTTCGGCCCGGGCGGCAAGTTCGACCAGATGCAGCAGAAGCTCGCACCGTACATCGACACCAGCACGCGGCCCTGGAGTTTTCGCGCGGTCGACGGCACGCCGCTGGGCGCCGACGTCGGCACGCTGCCGCAGTTCCAGCGCGCGGCGGCGATCCGCGAGACCTATTTCGTCGGTGGCGTCGGTCCGGCCACGCAGCTGGTGTTCAAGCCGGTCGAGATGGACGTGGCGCTGAAGGAGTTCACGCTCGACGTCGACGGCCAGATCGTGCGCTACGACCACGGCCCACAGATTCCGATGAACGTGCGCTGGCCGGGGCCGCGTGGCACGGGCGTCGTGCGGGTGATGGTGCAGCCCGCGGGCAGCACTGGCATGGTCAACGAAGGACCGTGGGCCTTGTTCCGCCTGTTCGAGCGCGTGACGGTGCAGCCAGGCGCGGCGCCCGAGAAGTTCCGCGCGATCTTCGACATCGACGGTCGCAAGGCGGTGTTCGACGTCACCGCCGGCAGCGTGCGCAACCCGTTCCGGGTGCCCGAGCTGCGCAGTTTCTCGTGCCCCAACGGCCTGTGACGATGTCGGCCGACGACGCGCCGGGTTGGTACGGCAAGCTGGCGATGCTGGGCGACTTCGCGTCGCGACGCCTCGACGCCGCCTGGGTGCGCTCGTGCGATCAATGGCTCAGCGGTTGCGTGCAGGCGAGCCAGCGCGCGCTCGGCGAGCGCTGGCTGCAGGCCTACCTCGCCGCGCCGGTGTGGCGCTTCGCGTGGGCGCCGCAGGTGATCGACGAGCGTTGGTGGTTCGGCGTGCTGCTGCCCAGTTGCGACAACGTCGGCCGCTACTTTCCGCTGCTGATCGTGCAGTCGCGTGCCGCCGCGCCGGCCGATCGCATCGCGCTCGACCACCTCGACCTGTGGTGGTCGCACGTCGCACGCGCCGGCTCGGCGACGCTCGCCGACCATGCGACGCAAGAGGCGTTCGAGGACGCGTTGCATGGCGCGCCGCCGTGGCCGGGCTCCGGCGGTGGCCCGTGGATACGCCCGCTTAGCGCGGGTGGTCGCCAGCGCTTCGCCGTGGCCAGCGGCGCCGGCGCCAGCGAGCTGGCCGGCGGACTCGCCGGCGCAGCGCTGACCCAGCGCCTGTCGGGCAGCAGCCTGTGGTGGCCTCTGATCGACGCGGGTGCCGCGGGCAGCTGCACGCTGACCCAGGGCCTGCCATCGCCCGACGCGTTCGCCGCGCTGCTCACCGGCGAGTGGTGACCCGCTAACTCCGGATTGCGGGGACGCCGCGCGGTTTGGTGTCGTCGTTGTCCGGATTGGTCACCTCGCCCGGATCGCCAACCCACACCGCGATGGCACTGAAGTTGTCCTGGCCGCGCACGGCGCGCGCCTGGATCTGCTCGCGCATGTCGGCGAGCCATTGCTCGGGACCGAGCGCATGGGCCAGGCTCTGCGCCAGCGCGGCGTCGTCGAACAGCCCCCACCAGCCATCGCTGACGAGCAGGAAGGCGTCGCCTTCGAACAGCTCGACGGGCCGCGCCACGGTGTTGGGATCGATGTCGCCTTCCATGCCGAGCGCGGCCAGCAGCTGGTTCTTCTGCGGGTGATCCTGCGTCTGATCCGGGCGGATCAGTCCCGACTGCACCATGCGCTGCACGACGCTGTCGTCCGCCGTCACGACGTCGGCCTGGCCATGGCGGAAGCGGTAGAGCCGCGAGTCGCCGACGTGCGACCACAGCACGTGGTGCCCGCTGGAGTCGATCCACAACACGACGATCGTGCAATGCATGCGCGCGTCGGCATGGTCGGTGTCCTGGTGCGCCAGCAGTTCGGCGTGGGCCCCGCGCACCACCTGCGTCAGGACAGCCGGCGTGAACGACACCGACTCGTCGCGGAGCACCCGCTCGACGCTGGCCACCGCGCGCTGCGCGGCCTCGGCGCCGCGGCGATGTCCGCCGGCGCCGTCGCACAGGACCGCATAGTGGCCGTTGCGCGCCTGGCCGCACGCGAAGGCATCTTCGTTGTATTTGCGTCCGCCTTGCTCGCTGCAGGCGGCCATGCGGATGCTGGTCACGGCAACCCCTTGGCCGCGCAGGCGTGCGAGCCCCTTCGGAGCAGGCGCGCAACGCTCATCGCTTGCCGCCGCTGTCGCGCCGCAGCCGCTCGACCTGCTGCTCGTAGGCGGCGAGGAAGGCCTTGCCGAACAGCGTGTGAAAGTCCTCCTGCGCCTCGGCGCGAATGGATTCGTGGTGCTGGAGGTAGAGGTCCCACAGGCGGGCCTTGCGGTTCATCGGCAACACGCTGTCGAGCATCGAGGTGCCCACCAGTTTGCGCTCGAGCGCCTCCGGTGCGAAGCGGTCAAGCATGCCCTCGACAGCCGCACGCATGCCGGCGACGGTGCCGATCGAATGGCCGACCAGGTCCTGCATCGCGTCGTTCATCGCGGCGGGCCCGTCGAGAAAGCCGCGCAGCGGAGGTTGCAGCAACTGTTCGAGGCCGGCCTTGGCGTCGGGGGAGAACTTCAGCGGGTTGTTGTTGACCTGGCGGATCACTGTCATGCCGGCACGCAACTCGTGCTTGGTGGTCGCCCGCACCGCGATCATCTGCAGCGTGCCGTCGATCGCGTTGCGCAGGATGCGGCCGACCTCGCGCAGTCGTTGCGCCAGTCCGCTCGACGGCAGCGGCGAGTTGATGCCTGCGCCTTCGCAGAACGCGGCCCACAGCGCCGCCTGCGACGCGACGTCGTCGGGTGCGCGGGTCGGCGACTCGGCGCCAGCGGGCCGCGGTGGCGGCACCGCCTGCCGCGGCGGCTGCCACGCGTCGTGCAGCGCCGACAGCCGATCGGCCTGCGCCGGCGCCGTGGGCGCTGCGGGCGGTGGCGCGGGTGCGAACATCGCCAGCGGATCGCTCGAGACGGCGGGTGCACTGGGCGCGCCGCCGCCGCTGATGAAATGCGCCAGCGGGTCGTCCTTGCTTGCGGGGGCGGCGCTGCCGATGCCGAACATCGCATCGATCGACGGCGCGGCGGCCTGCGGCATCAGGTCGGCGAACGGATCGACCACCGGCGCAGCAGGCCCGGCCACCGGCTTGGCCGCCGGCGCCGCGAACGGATCGAAATCATCCGGCAGGCGCGCCGCGGGCGGCGGCTGCGGTGCCAGCGCGGGCGATCGCGCCGCGACGCCGGCCGGCGGCGGCATCAGGTCGGCAAACGGGTCCACCGGGGCTGGTGTGCGCAGGGGTGCTGCGCTCGGCGGTGGCGCGGGCGCGCCCAACAGATCGGCGAACGGGTTGTCGCTCGAAACGCTGCCGCCACCGCCGCCGCTGCCCAGCAGGTCGGCGAACGCGTTGCCCGACAACGGCGCCGGCGCCGTAGGCCCCGCCACCGGTACCGAGGCCTGACGCGCCGGTGTCGGTGCCGATGCGAGCCGCTGCAGACCCGGTCGGGTCGGTGCCTCGCTGTGGGCCGTGCTGATCTGCACCTTCAGCACGTACGGTCCGATGCGCAGCGTGTCGCCGTGCGCAAGCTCATGCGTGTCGCTGCCACCGAGCGAGCGCGTGCCGACGACGATCGGATTGGCCGATCCGACGTTGCGGATGACGAAGCCCTGGTCGTGCGCCACCACCTCGGCCTGCAGCCGCGACACGTGGCGCTGCGGGTCGGGCAGTGCCATCGTGTTGTGATCGGCGCGACCGATGGTGCCGCCGCGCGCGTCGAACACCGCGGTGATCGGCTGCGACAACGGCTGGTCGTTGAGCGAAACGGCCACCAGGGTAAGGGTCATCGCCATGGGGCTCGCTCGTCGAATGAATGCGTCGGCTTCGCGATCATCGTCGGATTCGCGTACGCGCGCATCAACACACCAAAGTCACGCAGCGTCGGGCGTCAAAGCCCGCGCGCGTTCACGCCGAGCCAGCGGCGTTGCCGCGTGGTGGGCGCGGCGACCTGGAACAGCTTGCCGCCCGGCTGCAGCACGCACAGCCACAACGCGGCCAGCGCCCGCAACCGCTGCGTGCCCTCGCGCAGCACCCGTGTGGCCGCCGCGGCGCCGGCCGCCTCGCCGCAGAACAGCCGCTGCCCGGCGGCAGCCTGCAACGACGCCTGCCGGCCCCACCAGGCACGGACCTTGGCGACGTCGGGCCACGGCAGGCTTTCGTCTTCGTCGAGCGACACATCCTCGTCGTCCGGATCGTCCGACGGATGTTCGGCTCGCACACGTGCCTCGAGCGTCTCGAGATCGGCACGCGCGAGGTCGGCGCCGGTGATCCAGGAGAAGGACTCGCCGGCCAGCCGCGTCAAGGCCGGGTCGGCCATGCGGTCGATCAGCCACGGGATGAAGCGCACATCGCCCAGCAGGCCGAGCGCGCGGATCAATCGCCGCTGCCGCGCCGGGTCAGCCTGCGCCGCCTGCGACAGCGACCGCGCGAGCTCGCTGGCCTGCTCGAACGGGCTGGCGAGCATGGCCAGCGCCAGTGCGCGTTCTGCCCACGGCGCGGTGTCGTTCGATGCGGCGGCCGCGACCGCCAGCACCTGCAGCGACGCCTGGCGGTCGCCGAGCAGGCACGCCGCCCAGGCGGCCCAGAACACCAGCTCTGGGTTGTCGTCGGTGATCGAGCCGCGCGCCTGCGGCAGTAGATCGACGCGCCCCAGCTCGGCCGCGGCGCGCAGCGCGGCGGCGCGCAGTTCCGGCCGATCGGTGCGCAGCGCGGCAAGCAGCGACGGCCCGGGGTCGACGCCGTGCATGCGACAGGCGGCGAAGCCGAGCGCCTGTTGAGCGGCCGACTTCGAGGTCAGCAGCTCGCGCACCACGCCTTGCAGGTCGGTGGCCGAGACCCAACCGAGCGCCGAGGCGACGCCGCGCGCGGCGTCGGGCAGCGGCTCCACCAGCGCCAGCGCGCGCTGCAGCAGCGTGTGGTCGCGCGACTCGATGGCTCGCACCGCGAGCGCGAACACCTCGCCGACCCCGGGGCGCTCGAGCGCTGCGACGCACAACGCAGTGCCTTGCTTGCCTGCGACCGCCAAGCCGTCGAGGTGGGCCGTGATTCGCTCGTCGAGCCGCCCCAGCTGCAACAGGCGCACGTGTGGCGCGCGTACCAACACGCTGCGCACATGTCGCAACATTGCCGCTTCTTCGGCGTGCTGCTGCACCACCACGTGTACGATCGGGCGTTCGACAACCGGTTGGGCAGGAGATGAAGCGACCATGACGGGCCCGGCACAGCCTGCGAAGCGGCGCGGCGCGTCCCGATGCTCGCGATTCGATGCCGCAGCGCCAATGGCCCAAAGTCACCCCTCCCACCAATCCGAACCCCGCGCGTGCGCCAGCACGCTTGCGGGCGCCACGATCGCCCGCGTGAGGAAGACCCTGACGGCTCGCGCAGCGCTCGCGTTGTTTTGCAGCGCCGCGTTGCTGAGCGCATGCCAGACGCCACCCGGCTCCGGTACGCCGGGCGAGCCCACCACCGGTGGCAAGCCGAGTCCGCAGCCACCGCAACCTGCGCCGCAGCCGGTGCCGGCGCCGCCGCCACCCCCGCCACCGCCGCTCACCGATAGCGAGGTCCGGCAGCTGCTCGACAGCGCGCGCAATCTGCTCGACCAGGGCCAGGAGGAGGCGGCCGCGGCCGAGCTCGACAAGGTGCTGACGTCCGACCCGAATCAGAAGACGGCCACCACCTTGATGCGCTCGATCCGCGAAGACCCGGCCTCGCTGTACGGGCGCGAGTCGTTCCAATACCGGGTGAGTCAGGGCGACACGCTGGCGCTGATCGCCGCGCGTTACCTCAACGACCGCGACCAGTTCTACGGCCTGGCGCGCTACAACAACATCCGGGTGCCGCGCCAGTTGCCGCTGGGCGCGAACATTCGCATCCCGGGCAAGGCGCGCACCCCGGCGCCGGTACTGGCGCCCGCGCCACCGCCGCCGCCTGCGCCGAGTCCGCCGCCGGCACCGACACCCGCGCCGCCCCCGACCCCGGCGCCTCCACCACCACCGCCGCCGCCCGACCCCGAGGTCGAGCGCAAGGCCGAGGTCGAGCGCCTCAGTCGGCAGGCCCGCGCCTACATGGCGCGCCAGGACGTGTGCGGCGCGATCGGCGCCTGGGATTCGGTGTTGAAGGTCGACCCGAACAACCGCACCGCCATCCTCGAGCGCGAGAAGGCGCTCGAGCTGAAGAAGCGCCTGCCTGCGGCGAAGTGCTGAGTGCCGTCGTCAGCCCGGGGCGGCGCTCAGCGCCTTGAGCTTCTGGGCCGCGGCCTTGTGGTTGGGGTCGAACTGCAGGCAGCGACGCAGCGCGCCGATGGCGGCGGCGCGATCGCGCGACTCCAGGCGCTGGGCCTGCTGCCAGTAGATGTCGGCCAGTTGCGCGCGTGCGCGCGCGTCGCCCGCTGCCAGCGGCGCGAGCAGCGCGATCGCGGATTCGTACTCGCCCTGCGACGCCAGCAGACTGGCGTGCTCGAGATCGTTGCGGTCGGCGCTCGGCGTCGTGCGGCCGATCGGCTGCGCCCAGCGCGGCCCGGCCAAGTTGCCGCGCCGCGTGCGCACGCGCTCGATCTCCCGCAGCGCATCGGCGGCCGCGGTGTCGTCCGGTGCAACGGCGAGCGCCTCGAGGTAGAGCTTGACGGCTCCATCGAGGTCGCCGCGCTGGCGCGCCGCGCGCGCCCGGGCCTGGCGATCGGCGGAGACGCTTGCGGCGGACGCCAGCGCGGCATCGCGCTCCTTGTGCGCGGCGTCGTCGTTGGGGCGCAGCGCGAGCACCACGTCCCAGGCCCAGGCCGCATCGGCCCAGCGGCCCTGCTGTGCCGCCGCCCGCGCGGCCTCGCGCTGGCGCTGCTCGAACGCGCCGAGCGTCGCCTCGGCGCTCGAGGGGGCGGGCGAGGGTGCCGACACCACGGTCGGCGCGGCGTCGCGTGCGGGTTCGCTCACGGAGGCGCAGCCGATGAGCGCGACGGTGAGCACGCCGGTCAACGGCAGCGCCGCGCGCATCAGGGCCGCCCCGCAGCGGCGGTGCCGCGGCTCCAATTGAGACGGGCCTTGAACTGCTCGAGGTCGGTGTCGCCGAAGATCATCACGCGCTTGAGCAACAGCGGCGAGGCGTAGAACGGATTGCCGCCCGGGTTGACCGTGACCGCGAGCTCGTAGCCGGCCTTCTGCGTGGCATCGAGCACCGTCTCGGTCGCGTCGCCGTAGGGGTAGGCGAGGAAGCGCACCTTGGCACCGGCCGCGGCCAGCGAGCGCTCGATCAATTGCCGCGGCTGGCGCAGCTCGGTGTCGAGCCGCGTGCGGTTGGTGTCGATGTCCGACAGATTGACGTGGCTCTTGGTGTGCGACTGGATGTCCACCAGGCCGGAGCGCTGCAACTCGTCGAGCTGGGCCCAGCTCAGGCCGTCGCGCGAGCCGATGAAGTCGGTGTAGACGAACAGCGTGGCCGGTACGTCGTACTTGCGCAGCAGCGGCAGCGCGTTGCGGTACACCGACTCGTAGCCGTCGTCGAACGTGATCACCACCGCGCGCTGCGGCAGCGCCCGCTTGCCGGCGAGGAACGCCGCCAGGTCCGACAGGCGCACCACCGGCCGCCCGTTGTCGCGCAGCCACTCGAGCTGCGCCTCGAGCCTGGCCGGCGAGATGTCCATCTTCGAGCTGCCCGAGCCGACACGGTGGTAGCACAGGATCGGGATCGCCTGCGCGCTGCCGTCGGCCGCGATGCCGAGCGGGTTGGGCCACTGCAGCGGCAGCACCACCGGCTGCCCGGGCGCGGGCTGGGTCAGGCGATTGATCTCGCCGATCTGCCAGGCGCGCGAGGCCGAGCCGAGAAAGCGCTCGGCCACGGCCGCCAGCGTATCGCCGTCGCGCCACACGTAGACCAGCAGGCGATCACTGCGTCCGACCACCGTGCCCTGCGACGACGGCGCCGGGGGCGGCAGCGGTGCGGCCTCGGCGGGCCGTGCGGGCGGCAGCGAGCTCGGCGTGCTGCAGGCGAGCAAGCCCGAGCCGAGCACGGCGCACGCGATGCCCGTACGCCAGCGCGTACACCAGGAGCGCGCCGTCATGATTTCGTCGCAGGGGTGATCGTGGGCGGCCTGCTCATGTTGGCGAGCGTGACGGGCGACGACGGCGCGCGCGTCGAGTCGCGGTCCTGCAGCGACTGCGCCATGGCATCGAAATCGGCGAACAGCAGGCCGAACTCGTCCTTGCGGCTCTCGGCGATGCGGTGCGTGTAGTTGCCCTTGGCGATCTCGCGCATCGACTCGCCGACCAGGCGGATCGGCTTGGCGAACCAATCGGCGAGGAAGTACATCGCCAGCGCCACCGCGGCCACCGTGATCAGCAGCAGCACCGTCATCAGCGTGATCGACAGCTGCGCCACCTGCGTCAGCGGCTTCTCGGCGACGCCGAGCGCGACGCGGCCGACCAGCTTGTCCTGGAACGTGGCGGGCGCCTCGAAGCCGAGGATCGACTCGTCGTTGACGTGGTAGCGGAATGCGGCGGCGCCGCCGGCGAGCTTGCTCAACGGCTCGGTGCCGGCCGGCGTGTAGGGCTTGCCCACCAGCGCGGTCTGGCTCGATGCGCGCACCACGCCCGAAGGATCCATCACCACGATGCGCTCGAAGTTGCCGGTCTTCATCATCTCCTGCACGGCGACGTCGACCACCTCCCACTCCTCGGCCAGCGCAGGGGCGGCATTCTGCCGCGCGATGAAGCGCGCCAGCGAAGAGCCGTACTCGATGGCCTGGCCCATCAGCGCGGCGTACTGGCGCTGCGTGATGATGGCCGCGGTGATGCCCATCACCACCGCGACGATCGCTGCCATCGAAAGCGCCCACTTGACGCGCAGCGGCACGATGCGCGGCTTGGCCTTCTCGCGCGCGGCTTCGTCGAGCTCGGCCAGCACCTTGAGCAGGCCATCGGCCATTTCCTTGCCGCTCTGGAAGCGCTGCGACGGCTGCTTGGCCAGGCAGCGCTCGACCACCCGGCGCAGCGACGCCGGTGCGTCGGGGCGCCGCTGCGCCAGCGGCGGTGGCGGATCGTTGGCGATGCGCGTGGCCACCGCGACCAGGCTCTCGCCCTTGAACGGGCGCTCGCCGGTGACCATCTGGTACAGCACGATGCCGGCGGAGAAAAGGTCGGAGCGGCCATCGAGCTTCTCGCCGCGCGTCTGTTCGGGCGACATGTACTGCGGCGTCCCCATCACGGCACCGACTTGCGTGTGCTGCTGGCCGGCATCGTCCATGTGCGCGATGCCGAAGTCGGTGACCTTCACCGTCTTCTGGTCGGCCAGCATCAGGATGTTGCCCGGCTTGATGTCGCGGTGCACGATGCCGTGCGCGTGCGCATAGTCGAGCGCGCGCGCCAGCTGCAGACCCACCACCACCGCGTCGCGGATCGGCAGCGGCTTGCCCTTGTCGAGCTGATCGGACAGCGGCACGCCGTCGACCAGCTCCATCGCCATGTACGGGCGGCCTTCGATCTCGCCGACGTCGTGCACGACCACGATGTTCGGATGCGAGAGACCGCCGGCGGCGCGTGCCTCGCGCAGAAAGCGCGCGTGGAACTCGGCGTCCTCGGCCAGCGACGCGTGCAGGAACTTGATCGCCACCGAGCGGTTGATCTGCGGGTCGTGCGCCTTGTAGACGGTGGCCATGCCGCCGCGCCCGAGGCGCGACTGGATCAGGTAGCGGCCCACCTGGCGCACCGGGGAGTCGCCGACGATCGGACCCGTGCCCTCGTTGTCCTTGCCGGTCAGCGTGTGGCCGGGCAGTCCGCTCGAAAACGTGCTCGGGCGGCCGAATCCGGGGTCGGTGTCGGCCCTCGGCTGCGTCGGCGGCCGCGGCGGTGCCACGGGTGTGCGCGGACGCAGTTGCGTCGCCTCGGCGTCGCCCGGTTCCTCAGGCGCCGTGCCGGGCGTGGGCAACGGCGGCAGCGGGCGCAGCGGCGGCGCCTGCGGCGGCGCAGGTGCGCGCGAGAGTTGCGAGCGCAGCGGCGAACCGGCCGGGATGACCACCGTGCCATCTTCGGCCTCGGGCTCGGGGGTCTGGCGCGGCATGAACCGCGTCGGCTCGAAGCCGTCGTCACCGTCGCCCTTGCCTGGCCTGGGCGGTGGGGTCATCAATCGCGTGCGCTCGTCGGGTTCGGGCTTGCGGGCATCGGGCTGGGTGGTGGGACGCGCGCCAGGCACGCCGGGTCGACCGTCATCGTTTGCACTCATGCGGGAAGCCGTCGCTTTCTCGTGGCTGCCGGAAGGCGCCGCTCAGCGGGCCGAAACCCGCCCATGGTGAAGCCGGCCCGCGGGCCGCGGCAATGACCGAAGGTCACGGCCGCAGCATGCCGCGATACACGCCGGGCGTCGACCCCTCGATTTCGGTCGCGCCCGCGGTGCGGCGGAAGAACTCGGGCTCGCCCACGTAGCCGGCCACCGCATAGGCGTAGCCGAGCGAACGCATGTCGGCCAGGCAGGCGTGCAGCAGTGCGGCGCCGATGCCTGTGCGGCGCGCCTCCGGCAACACGCCGACGGGCCCGACGAAGCCGCGCGCGGTGGTGTCGTAGCAACAGAAGCCGATCAAGCTCGGCGACGTGTCGCCGCGCGTGGCGATGAAGAGGCTGACCGGGCGATTGGCGAACGCCGCCCGCGCTTCGCTGGCCCAGCCGGCGGAGAAGTGCGTGGCGATCCAGCCTGCCACGAGGTCATGCTCGGGGGCGATCGGCTTGCGCACCGCCATGCTGCGTGCCACCGGCGCCGCCGTGGGGCCGGTCTCGTAGAGCTTGATCAGCATGTCCATGGCGATGCGGGCTCGGCGTGCCGCGGAGTATGCAGCCGTGTGCCGGGGAACTGCCGCGCCAACGGCGCGCGCTGCTCAGCCGTTGGCGGCCAGCCACTCGATCACGCCGTCGAGCACGGGCGTCGCCGACGCAGCCTGCGGGTGATTGACGATCGCCGCCACCGCGTAGGTGCGACCGCTGTGCGCCTTGACGTATCCGGCCAGCGCGCGTGCCTCACTGGTAGTGCCGGTCTTCAGATAAGCGCGGCCGGCGGCGGGGCCGTTGGCCATCCGCCGTCCGAGCGTGCCGTCGACGCCGGCGATCGGCAACGAATCGACGAACGTCTGCGCGTTCGGAGACTGCCATGCGTTGAGCAGCAACTGCACCAGTGCGCGCGGCGTGCCCTTCTCGGTGGGCGACAGGCCCGAGCCGTTGTCGACCGCGATGGCGTCGTCCTTGAGGCCTTGCCCGCGCAGCCAGGCAGTGACGCGCTCGCGCGCCGCCGGCAGCGTGGCCGGTCGGTGCGGGAAGTCGCTCGCCAGCGAAAGGAACACGCTGCGCGCCGCCAGGTTGTCGCTCGACTTGTTGATGTCGCGGATCAGCGACGACAGCGGCGGCGATGCGTGCGTAGCCCAGGGCTGGAGCGGATCGCCGTCGAGCCCGCGCGGCACCGAGGTGTCTGGCTCGGTACCTGCGCCGGTGCGGCTGCGCACGCGGCCGCGGATGCGGCCACCGCCGGCATCGCGCCAGAGCTCGGACACGGCGCCTTGGGTCAACTCGGCGTGCGGCAGCGCGAGTTGCGCGATCTCGCGATCGCCGCAGGCAGGGCTCCAGGCACCGCGCACCACCAGGCGCGGAGAAAGATTCGATTCTTCGAGTTGAGCAGTAGCGTTGCAGCCGGTGCCGGCGGTCACCCTATTGACCACCGAAATGTCGGATTGATTCGGCGCCAGGCGGACGGAGGTCGCGCGCTTCGGCCCGGTGTGCAGCGCCACGCGCAGCACGCCCTCGTCTAGCATCAATGCGTCCGGCCGCGCATAGCCCGGCCGGTCCAGCGCCGGCGGCGGCGTGTTGGCGTGGTCGTCCTCGTTGAGGCTGAACGCGAAGCGGTCGAGCACGACGTCGCCCCAGATCTCCTGCAGGCCGCGCTCGCGAAGTTCGACGAACCAGGCGCGCAGGGCGTCGCTGCTGAGGCTGACGTCGCCGCCGCCGACGATGACGAGGTCGCCGAGGAGGCGGCCGCCGTAGAGCATGCCGTCGAGGTAGGCCTGCGTGCGCCAGCAGTAGTCGGGGCCAAGGAGATCGAGGGCGGCGAGGGTGGTGATGAGCTTGGTGGTGGAGGCGAGTTGGAAGGGTTGGTCAACGTTGAGGGCCAGGATCGGCTTGGAGTAGACAGATGTTGCGATGGGCCGAGCCAGGAAGCCGAAGTTCTCGAGGGATATAGGCGTCGCGTCGAGGATTGACTTGATAGGCGACGGCAGGGTCGGCTGCGGGCCGAGTCGGTTGGCAGTCTGCGCGCAAGCGAACAAGGGAGAGAGTCCGAGGGCGGCAAACAGCAACGCACGGCGTAGCCGATGACGGTCACTTGGCAAGCAAGCAGGACCACGGGAGCATGCGCGTCGCATGCGTGGACCATAGCCACCTCGGAACACGATGCAATCCCTTGGACTGAGGACCAGGTCAACAAGCTCGCATCAAGGACGGCCCGGCACCGCGATTGGCTGCACGCCGCGCGGACTGACAAGAAACAAGTCGTCGGGTCCCGTCGACAGCAGCTGATCGCCGAGAGCATGAAGACGATAGAAGGTGTTGTCTGGCTCGGGCGATGGATCTAGCGCCTTGAAGGACTGGCCATCGAAGAGGTCGAGGCCACTCACATGGGCTAGGACCGGTGTTTCGCGGTATCGGCAGATATCCCAATAGTTGCGGTCGGGATCGCTGTCGAACGTAGACCAATGATCGTCTCGCAGGTGCAGAAGCGTCCCGCCGTCCCCGCAGAAGTACACGGAGCTTTCGCTCTCGACCAGTACGCCAGACAAATTTGCGTCCGTGGGCGAGTCCAGTTGCTTCCAGCGCCGGCCATCGAACCGGAACACCGTTCCGCCAATACCGCAAGCGTAGAGCAACGACTCGGAAACGCCACCGATATCCTCAAAGTCAGGTCCACCATCCCCACGCAAACCGAACGAGAAGTCATCAAAGCCCTGTTCGGTCAATCGGTACACC
>Ga0335076_10004895_pt1 | contig 13569 bp, 13 predicted proteins | sample Lox_Sample_25_FD_206717 | JGI IMG/M metagenome (GOLD analysis project Ga0335076, IMG submission 206717) | Soil microbial communities from Loxahatchee National Wildlife Refuge, Florida, United States - Lox_Sample_2.5 | ecosystem: Environmental > Terrestrial > Soil > Wetlands | place: USA... | reverse complement strand
TGGAGGCCTGCAAGGCGATCAACCCCGCGCTCGCCGGCTGATTTTCAGTTTTCAGCGCCCGGAAATCGCCGGTCGTCCAATTCCCTCGTAAGGTCGAGCCGCAATGAACATCCATGAATATCAGGCCAAGGCGGTTCTGAGGGCGTTCGGCGTTCCGATCGCCGCCGGTTTTCCCGCTTTCACGGCCGAAGAAGCGGCCGAAGGGGCGAGGAAGCTCGCCGGGCCGCTTTGGGTGGTGAAGAGCCAGATCCATGCCGGCGGGCGCGGCAAGGGCCGCTTCAAGGAGCCTTCCGCGGGCGACAAGGGCGGCGTGCGGCTGGCGAGGTCGGTCGATGAAGTCAGAGCCTTCGCCGGGCAGATGCTGGGAGCGACGCTGGTCACGGTGCAGACCGGATCCCATGGCAAGCAGGTCAACCGCCTCTACGTCGAGGACGGCGCCACGATCGACAGGGAGCTTTATCTTTCAGCGCTCGTCGACCGCCAGAAGAGCCGGGTGGCGTTCGTGCTGTCGACCGAGGGCGGCGTCAACATCGAAGACGTCGCAAACAATACGCCGGACAAGATCCTGAGCTTCGCCGTCGACCCGGCGACCGGGATCATGCCCCATCATGGCCGCGCGGCCGCCCGCGCGCTCGGGCTCACCGGCGACCTCGCCAAGCAGATTGAGAGCCTCATCGCCAAGCTCTACGCCGCCTTCCTCGCGAAGGACATGTCGATGCTGGAGATAAATCCGCTGATCGTCATGTCGAACGGCCAGTTGCGCGTGCTCGACGCCAAAGTGTCCTTCGACGATAACGCGCTCTATCGGCACCCCGACATTGCCGCTTTACGCGACGAAAGCGAGGAGGACGCCAAGGAGATCGAAGCCTCGAAATACGATCTCAACTACGTCGCGCTCGAGGGCACGATCGGATGCATGGTCAACGGCGCCGGGCTTGCGATGGCGACGATGGACATCATCAAACTCTACGGCGAGAGCCCGGCGAATTTTCTCGACGTCGGCGGCGGCGCCTCGAAGGACAGGGTCACCGCCGCATTCAAGATCATCACCGCCGACCCGAATGTGAAGGGCATCCTCGTCAACATCTTTGGCGGCATCATGCGCTGCGACGTCATTGCCGAGGGCGTGATCGCGGCTGTGAAGGAAGTCGGCCTGAAGGTTCCGCTAGTGGTGCGGCTCGAGGGCACCAACGTCGATCTCGGCAAGAAGATCATCCGCGCGTCCGGCCTCGACGTGATCCCCGCTGACGACCTCGACGACGCGGCCCAGAAGATCGTGAATGCAGTGCTGGCCCGGGCGTGAGCGTCCCAGGCTCGGCGCGATAACGGGAGAGTGCGATGGCGCCGTCCAAGATCAACGTCCTTGAAGCGGTCGACCGCAAGGTGAAGGAGGTGTTTCATCCCTTCATCGTCGGCGACGTCAATGAGAGCCAGGTCAAGGTGGCCAAGTTCGGCGCCCAGTTCGATTGGCACGCGCACGAGCGCGAGGACGAGGCGTTCCTGGTGCTGCGCGGACGGATCGCAATAGATTTTCGCGACGGGGTCGTGGAGATGGGCGAGGGCGACTTTGTCGTCGTCCCGCGGAGCCTTGAACACCGGCCCCGCTCGCTCACTCCGGAGCCGGTCGTCCTGATGTTCGAGCCGAGCACGACCCTTAATACGGGCGACGCCGCCAGCGCCCTAACGGTGCGCGAACTCGAACGGCTCTGAGAGTCACCCCACCCGAAAGCCTCCCATGTCCATCCTCGTCAACGCCGAAACCAAGGTCATCACCCAGGGCTTCACCGGCAAGAACGGCACGTTTCATTCCGAGCAGGCGATCGCCTACGGCACCAAGCTCGTCGGCGGCGTCTCGCCGGGCAAGGGCGGTTCGACCCATCTCGGACTGCCGGTTTTCGACACGGTGGCCGAGGCGCGGGAAAAGACCGGCGCGGAGGCCAGCGTGATCTACGTTCCGCCGGCCGGCGCCGCTGACGCCATCTGCGAGGCGATCGACGCTGAGACGCCGCTGATCGCCTGCATCACCGAAGGCATCCCGGTTCTCGACATGGCCAGGGTTAAACGGGCGCTGCAGGGGTCGAAATCGATCTTGGTCGGTCCAAACTGCCCCGGCGTGATGACGGCAGGGGAGTGCAAGATCGGCATCATGCCCGGGAACATCTTCCTGCGCGGCAGCGTCGGAGTCGTATCGCGGTCTGGCACCCTGACCTACGAGGCGGTGTTCCAGACGACGCGCGAGGGACTGGGGCAGACGACGGCGGTCGGAATCGGGGGCGATCCGATCAAGGGCTTGGAATTTGTCGATGTGCTCGCCATGTTTCTAGCCGATCCGCAGACAAAATCGATCGTGATGATCGGCGAGATCGGCGGGCAGGCGGAGGAGGATGCCGCCGACTTCCTGAGGAACGAAGCCAGGCGCGGCCGCGCCAAGCCGGTCGTCGGCTTCATCGCCGGCCGCACCGCTCCTTCCGGGCGGCGCATGGGCCACGCGGGCGCGATCATCGCCGGCGGCAAGGGGGGCGCCGAGGACAAAATCGCAGCGATGGAGGCGGCGGGCATCCGCGTCTCGCCGTCGCCGGCCCGGCTCGGCAAGACATTGGTCGAGCTATTGAAGGGCAAGTAAGGGAGTTCGGTTTCGCATGACCCGCCAGGACGTTAACCAGGCGCTGCTGCAGACCTCGTTTCTGTATGGCGCCAACAGCGCCTACATCGAGGCCCTGCAGGCGAGATACGAGCAGGACCCGCTTTCGGTCGAGCCCGGCTGGCGGGATTTCTTCGCCGCGCTCGGCGACGATCCGGTAAGCGTAGCCAAGACCGCGGACGGCGCCTCATGGCGCAAGCCCAACTGGCCCCCGACCCCAAAGGGCGACCTCATCAGCGCGCTCGACGGCGACTGGCCGGCGACGGAGAAGGCGGTCGGCGACAAGCTCAAAGCCAAGGCTGCGGAAGCCGGGCCGAAGGCGGCGCCGAGCGAAGACGAAATTCGCCGCGCGACCCGCGATTCGGTGCGGGCGCTGATGATGATCCGCGCCTATCGGATGCGCGGCCATCTCTACGCCAATCTCGACCCGCTTGGCCTTGAGCCGCAGCGGGACCATGAGGAGTTGCATCCTTCGACCTACGGCTTCCAGGAATCCGACTACGACCGCAAGATCTTCATCGATCACGTGCTCGGACTCGAATATGCGACGCTGCGCGAGATCCTCGACATCCTCAGGCGCACCTATTGCGGCACGATCGGCTACGAATTCATCCACATCTCCGATCCGGCCGAGAAGGCCTGGATTCAGGAGCGGGTCGAGGGACCGGACAAGGAGATTCAGTTCACCAAGGAAGGCAAGCGCGCCATCCTCGCCAAGCTCGTCGAGGCCGAGGGGTTCGAGAACTTCTTCGACGTCAAGTATCCTGGCTCCAAGCGGTTCGGCCTCGACGGCGCCGAGGCGATGGTCCCGGCGCTCGAGCAGATCATCAAGCGCGGCGGCCAGCTCGGATTGAAGGACATCGCCCTCGGCATGGCCCATCGCGGCCGGCTCAACGTGTTGAGCCAGGTGATGCACAAGCCGCACCGGGTCATTTTCCACGAGTTCAAGGGCGGCTCCGCTTCGCCGGACGATGTCGAGGGCTCCGGCGACGTCAAATATCATCTCGGCGCCTCTTCGGACCGCGAATTCGACGGCAACAGCGTTCATTTGTCGCTGACCGCGAACCCCTCGCATCTTGAGATCGTCGATCCGGTCGTGCTCGGCAAGGTCCGCGCCAAGCAGGACCAGCTCAATGACGTCATCGAGCGTTCGAAGGCGCTCGCGCTTCTTATCCACGGAGACGCCGCGTTCGCCGGACAGGGTGTGGTGGCGGAATGCTTCGGCCTCTCGGGCCTGCGCGGCCACCGGACCGGCGGCTCGCTGCATTTCATCGTCAACAACCAGATTGGGTTCACCACCTACCCGCGCTATTCGCGCTCCTCGCCCTATCCGTCCGACGTCGCCAAGCTGGTCGAAGCGCCGATCTTTCATGTCAACGGCGACGATCCCGAGGCGGTCGTGTTCTGCGCCAAGGTGGCGACCGAGTACCGGCAGAAATTCCATAAACCCGTAGTCATCGACATGTTCTGCTACCGGCGGTTCGGCCATAACGAAGGCGACGAGCCCTCGTTCACCCAGCCGATCATGTATCGATTGATCCGCTCGCATCCGACGACGCTGCAAATCTACGCCGAGAAGCTGGTCGCTGAGGGCGTAGTCGCCGAGGGCGAGGTCGACAAGATGCGCGCCGAATGGCGCGAGCGGCTCGAGACGGAATTCGAGGCCGGCCAGGCATACTCGGCCAACAAGGCCGACTGGCTCGACGGCCGCTGGTCGGGCGTCAAGGCGGCGCAGAGTCTGGCTGACGACGATCGCCGCGGCCAGACCGGGCTCGACCTCGAGCGGCTGAAGCGGATCGGCGAGCGGATCACCGCCGCGCCGCAAGGATTCAACATCCATAAAACCATTCTGCGCTTCCTCGACAATCGCCGCACGGCGATTGCGAGCGGCGAGGCGATCGACTGGTCCACCGCCGAAGCGCTCGCCTTCGGCTCCCTCCTTGACGAAGGCTACCCGGTTCGCCTGTCCGGCCAGGATAGCGAGCGCGGCACCTTCTCGCAGCGTCATTCGGTGCTGATCGATCAGCAGACCGAAGCCCGCTACATCCCGCTGAACCACATCCGCGACGGGCAGGCGCGCTACGAAGTCATCAACTCGATGCTGTCGGAAGAGGCTGTGCTCGGGTTCGAATACGGCTACTCGCTCGCAGAGCCGAACGCGCTCGTCCTGTGGGAGGCGCAGTTCGGCGATTTTGCCAATGGGGCGCAGGTCGTGTTCGACCAGTTTATCTCGGCGGGCGAGCGCAAATGGCTCAGGATGTCGGGCCTCGTCTGCATGCTGCCGCACGGCTACGAGGGCCAGGGGCCGGAACATTCGTCCGCGCGGCTCGAGCGCTATCTCCAGCTCTGCGCCGAGGACAACATGCAGGTCGTCGTATGCACGACGCCGGCCAACTTCTTCCACGCGCTGAGGCGGCAGCTCAAGCGCGAATTCCGCAAGCCGCTGATCGCGATGACCCCCAAGTCGATGCTTCGCAACAAGCGCGCCGTCTCCAACCTCGAGGCGTTCGGGCCGGGAACGTCGTTCCACCGCCTCCTGTGGGATCACGCGGAGACCCATGAAGGCGAGAAGATCAAGCTCGTCGCCGACGACAAGATCCGCCGTGTCGTCCTGTGCTCGGGCAAGGTCTATTACGATCTCTATGACGAGCGCGAGAAGCGTGGGATCGACGACGTATACCTGCTCCGGATCGAGCAGCTCTATCCGTTCCCTGCGAAGGCGCTGATGAAGGAGCTCTCGCGTTTCAAACAGGCCGAGGTCGTCTGGTGCCAGGAGGAGCCCAAGAACATGGGCGCCTGGAGCTTCGTCGAGACCTATATCGAATGGGCGCTGGGCCAGATCGGCGGCAAGTCGAAGCGTCCCCGCTACGCTGGGCGGCCGGCGTCAGCGGCGACGGCGACCGGACTGATGTCGACGCACCTGGCCCAGCTCAAGGCCTTTCTCGACGAAAGCCTGTCATGACGGTATCGCCGCGGATCTTGAGGCGAACGGCGCAGCAGGGGAAGCGAGTTCGACATGCCCCACTACCTTTGCAAGCTCAAGCCTCCGCGGCCGACGTTCATCGACGACATGTCCGGCGATGAGGCGCTGCTGATGCGCGCCCATCGCGAATACTGGACGCCCCGGGTGGAGACCGGCGTGGTGATCGCGATGGGGGCGGTCGCCGATCCGGCCGGCGGCTATGGCGTCGCGATCATCGAAGCAGCTTCCCAAGCGGCGCTTGAGACTATGCTGGGAGCCGATCCGGTCATTGCCGCCGGACGCGGCTTCGCCTACGAGACTCTATTCATGCCGGCGATCGCCGTTCGCCCGAGCCTGCAGCTTGCCCCGATTACTTCGGTTGCTCCTTAAGACATAGAGAAGGGCGCCTCGCGGCGCGATGGACATGGCCACTGAAATCCGGGTTCCGGCGCTGGGCGAGTCGATCAGCGAGGCGACTGTCGGCAAATGGTTCAAGAAGGCCGGCGACCCGGTCAAGGCCGACGAACCGCTGGTCGAACTTGAGACCGACAAGGTGACGCTCGAGGTCAACGCGCCCGGGGCAGGGGTCTTGAGCGAGATCACCGTCGAAACGGGTGAGACGGTTGCTATCGGCGCGCTGCTCGGCCACCTCTCCGGCGCAGCGGCGGCGCCCGCGTCGGCCACGGCGGCCAAAGCCGCCGCCCCGCCTGCGCCAGCCGCGGCGGCCAAGGCCGCGCCCGCGCCGGCAACCGCGATGCCGCCAGCTCCGTCCGCGGCCAAGATCGCGGCCGAGGAGAAGATCGATCTCGGCGCGGTCGCGGGGAGCGGCAAGCGCGGCCAGGTGTTGAAAGGCGACGTGCTCGCGGCGGCGGCCAGCGCACCCGCGCCCGTCGTCGCGCCCCCGCCGGCGCCCGCTCTCGCCCCGGTTCCGGCGGCGCGCTCAACCCCGCCCGACGACAGCGCCCGCGAGGAGCGGGTGCGGATGACCAAGCTGCGCCAGACCATCGCCCGGCGCCTCAAGGATGCGCAAAACACCGCGGCGATGCTCACGACCTTCAACGAGGTCGACATGAGCGAAGTGATGGCGTTGCGCGCGCGCTACAAGGATGCGTTTGAGAAGAAGCACGGCGTGAAGCTTGGCTTTATGGGCTTCTTCGTCAAGGCCTGCGTTCAGGCGCTCAAGGAAATCCCGGCAGTCAACGCCGAGATCGACGGCGCCGACCTCGTCTATAAGAATTACTACCATATTGGCATCGCCGTCGGGACCGAGAAGGGCCTCATTGTGCCGGTGGTTCGCGACGCCGACAGGCTTTCGATCGCCGAGATCGAGAAGGAGATCGCCGACCTTGGCAAACGCGCCCGCGGCGGCGACCTCAAACTCGAGCAATTGCAGGGCGGGACCTTCACCATCACCAATGGCGGCATCTATGGCTCGCTGATGTCGACGCCGATTCTCAATGCGCCGCAGTCGGGCATCCTCGGCATGCACAAGATCCAGGAGCGGCCGGTCGCCGTCGCCGGCAAGGTCGAGATCCGGCCGATGATGTATCTGGCCTTGAGCTACGACCATCGCATCGTGGACGGCCGGGAAGCGGTCACCTTCCTGGTCCGCGTCAAGGAGGCGCTCGAAGACCCCGCGCGGCTCGTGCTAGACCTCTGAGGGCGGGCTGCCTTGCGCGCTGCCGGTGCAAGCCCTATCTTACGATCGTCTTACCGTGCGGGCACACGCCGATGGCCGTGGCGAAGAAGGCCACCACCACCGTCTCGACTAAAGGGCAGGTCATCCTGCCGAAGGCGATTCGCGACGCGAAAAAATGGGGCGCGGGCGCGCGGCTGATTGTCGAGGAGACCGCGGATGGGGTCCTCCTTCGCGCCGAGCGGCCTTTCGCGCCGACCAGACCGGAGGATGTGTTCGGCAGCCTCGACGCCAAAGGCAAGCAAGTGAAGATCGAAGACTTCGATAAGGCCGTTGCGAATGAAGTCCGTCGTCGCCATGCTCGCGGTCGATACTAATGTCGTTGTACGCTACCTTGTGAAGGACGACGATGCGCAATCGGCTCGTGCGCGAGATATCGTGCAGAACGCGCCGATCTTCATATCCCCGACCGTGATTCTGGAATGCGATTGGGTGCTTCGCAGCCTGTACGGATTCTCACGTCGGCAAGCCCTCGGCGCTCTCGAGGCTTTCTTCGGGACGCCAAACGTCAATGTCGGTGAGGCGGCGGCGGTCAAGCGTGCGCTCCGATTGGCCGAACTCGGGCTGGATTTCGCCGACGCACTGCAGTTGGCGCTGGCCGAGTATTGCGAGGCGTTTGTTACCTTCGATAGGCGGCTCGCAAGGCGAGCAAGGGGTTTGATCGACACTCCGGTCCGATTGGCCTAATCGTGCCGAGGAGCCCGTTCACTAAGGCGGACGGGATGAGCAGCGTTGGGCGTGCCAGGTGATGCCTACGCCGCCCTATGGGGAGGATTCCATGAGCGAACTGACGTGTCTTGAACTGAGCGTATTGTTATGGCTGGCGCATGTTCTCACTCAGTTTTTCGCGGCGCGCGCCGAGTTTGGCGACGCATATCTGTTCACCCCTCGCGACGCTCAGCCGGTCCCCAAAGGCCTCGCCTGCGGCCGGGCGACGCGCGCGCTCGCCAACTATGTCGAGAACTACGGGCCGTTCATCGCCTTGGCTCTGGCGCTGATCGCCACAGGACAGGGAGGCGGCGCGGGAGCGATCGGGGCGACGATCTGGATTATCGCCCGCATCATCTACCTTCCGATTTACCTCATGGGCATTATCTATGTCCGCACCGGCCTCTGGGTGATTTCGGTCATCGGCCTCCTGATGATGCTTTATCGTCTCGTCGTCTGAGCGGCGGCTGCGCCTCCCGGGTCGGAGCCGGCGCGGGCGCGTTCGGCGCGGGAAGCGAGTGAGAAATCGAAATGACCCACGACCTCATCGTCATTGGCTCCGGCCCGGGCGGCTATGTCTGCGCGATCCGCGCGGCGCAGCTCGGCCTGAAGGTCGGCGTGGTCGAGAAGATGAAGACGCTCGGCGGAACCTGCCTCAACATCGGCTGCATTCCGTCGAAGGCGCTTCTCTATGCGACAGAAAGGTTCGACGAGGCGGCGCATGGCCTCGCCCCCCTCGGCGTCGTCGTCCCTGCGCCCAAGCTCGATCTCGCCGCGATGATGAAGCACAAGGACGCAACCGTCGCCGCCAACGTCAACGGGGTCGCGTATCTGTTCAAGAAAAACAAGATCGACTGGCTCGCCGGCGAAGGGCGGATCGCCGCGCCGGGAAAAGTGATCGTCAGAGGCGTGGACGGCAAGGAGACCACGGTCGAGACGAAGGCGATTGTCATCGCGACCGGCTCCGACGTCGCCCGCCTGCCCGGAGTCGAGATCGACGAGAAGACGGTCGTTTCGTCGACCGGAGCGCTGAGCCTCCCGGTTCCGCCGAAAAGATTGATCGTCGTCGGCGCCGGCGTGATCGGACTCGAGCTCGGCTCGGTCTGGCGGCGACTGGGCGCCGAAGTGACGGTGGTTGAGTTTCTCGACCGCGTTCTGACCGGCATCGACGGCGAGGTCGCCAAACTGATGCAACGGACGCTGGAAAAGCAGGGCCTGGTCTTTCATCTGGCCCATAAAGTGACGAAAGTGGAAAAGACGAAGTCTGGCGTCAAGGCGAAGATCGAGCCGGCCGCGGGCGGCGAAGCAAGAACGCTCGACGCCGATATCGTGCTCGTCGCGATCGGCCGCCGTCCGTTCACCGATGGCCTGGGGCTGGAAGCGGTGGGCGTGAAGACCGACCGCGGCCAGGTCGTGGTCGACTCGCGTTACGCCACCAATGTTCCCGGCATCTACGCCATCGGCGATGTGATCCGGGGGCCGATGCTGGCGCACAAGGCGGAAGACGAAGGGGTCGCGGTGGCCGAGCTGTTGGTCGGGCAGGCTGGCCACGTCAACTACCGGGTCATTCCCAACGTCGTCTACACCAGCCCTGAGGTCGCCTCGGTTGGCAAGAGCGAAGAGGAGCTCAAAGCCGAGGGCGTAGCCTACGCGGTCGGCAGGTTTCCGTTCACCGCCAATGGCCGCGCCCGGGCGATGCGCCACACCGACGGCTTCGTCAAGATTCTCGCCGACTCGGCGAGCGACAGGGTGCTCGGCGGGCATATCGTCGGCTTCGGCGCGGGCGAGATGATCCACGAGATCGCGGTTCTGATGGAGTTCGGCGGATCCTCGGAGGATCTAGCGCGCACCTGCCACGCCCACCCGACGATGTCGGAGGCGGTCAGGGAGGCGGCGATGGCGGTGGCGAAGCGGGCGATTCATATCTGAGTCGGCGTCATGCTGGTGATGGGAACTGCCGCGCGCTTTTGGGGGCGCGCAATTCGACCGGTTCTTTTTCTTGGCGTTGCGTCGCTGGCGCTGCCCGAACCCGCCCGCGCCGATCCCAACGCGCTGTGGAACATCGTGCACGGCCAGTGCGTGCCCCATTTCGAGGCGGGGGACGGGCCGAAGCCTTGTGAAGAGGTTGATCTCGAGGGCGGCGTGGCCGAGGGAGTCGCGATCCTCAAGGATATCGTCGGGATCGCCCAGATGCTCGCGATTCCGACCCGGCGCATCACCGGCATCGAGGACCCGCAAATGCTCGACCCCGACGCGCCGCCGGTGTTCGCCGTCGGCTGGAGCGCCAAGGCGCTGGTCGAGGCGCGCCTCGGCCGCGCGCTGCCGCGGGAGGCGGTCGGGCTCGCGATCAATTCGAAATGGGCTCGCAGCCAGGAGCAGTTGCACGTCCATGTCGACTGCGTGGCCATCCCGGTCATGAAGGCGCTCGAGGATTACGCCTCCGCCCTCGATAGCGCATGGCGGGCGATGACGGTTCCGCTCCAGGGCCGGGTCTATTTCGCGCGCCGGGTGGAGTCGGCCGACCTTCGCGACGTCGCGCCGCTCAAGCTGCTCGCCGAGGGCTTGAAGGGCGCGCGCGAGCAGATGGCCGCCTATAGCCTCGCGGCCATCGGCGCCGCCTTCGATGGAAAGCCCGGCTTCGTGCTGCTCGCCGATGAGTTTTCGCTCGAGGGCGGGGGTCACGCCGAAGACCTTCAGGACCACGATTGCGCAATCGCCCATTCTGCGCCATGATTTGGGCCGGATCCGCTCCGGCGGGCCGAGGGGCGACCCCAAAAATCATAAGCCAGGGACTTGAACGCCGCCTGGCTTGTCTGGGCCCGCGTGAGCGACTCGCGACGCGGTGCGGCGAAGGGGAGCGGGCAAGATGTGGACGCTGTTCAGACGCCTTCTTGCGCTTGCCGCTCTGGCTGCGGCGCCGGGTCACGCCTACGCGCATGTCGAGATCAACATCGACCTCACGTCGCAGACGATGATCGTGCATTCCGGCGACGGCGAGACCTTCGTCTGGCCGATCTCCTCGGGCCGGGCCGGTTACGCGACTCCGCGCGGCGTTTTCCGGCCGCGAGCGCTCTACACGATGGTCCACTCCGCCAAATACGGCAATGCGCCGATGCCGCATTCGATCTTCTTCTACGGCCAGTACGCAATCCACGGGACGGAGGCGGTCGGCAGCCTCGGCCGGCCGGCCTCGCACGGCTGCATCCGGCTGTCGCCCGGCAATGCCACGACGCTTTTCGCCATGGTTGAGCGCCAAGGGGCGGAAATCCGCATCGTCGGGTCGCCGTTCAGCGATCTGGCCCGAGTCGAGCGCCGGTCGGGGTCGGCGCTGGCGTTCGCGCCGGTCCGCCATTCGCGCACGCTCAAGGAATGGGCGCGCAATCCGCTGGCGCGGTAAGCTGCTGCGGTCTCGCCGGCGCGGCGCGTCAACACGCGGCGCCATGAGCAAAATTTCACCTTTTCGGGTGTCGCGTTTTCCTTTTGTTTAGGATATCAGGCCTACCGGGTTTGAGCCGGCGAAAGCCGTTTTCAGGAGGCCTTGGGTGGATAGACGTCAATTTATCGCCGGCGCCGCCGGCCTGATGGCGGGTTCGCTCGCGCCGCGGCTGGTGATGGCTGACGTTCCGACGGCTTTCACTTTCGACTTGGCGCCGCCGATGGACAATCGGGAGAAGTTCGTCGCCTGGGGCGTCGCGCAGCGCGGCGAGGATCCGAAATTCCTCGGCGAACGGTTCGATCGTTTCAGCGCGATGGTGCGCAACGAGGACCTGGCCAACGACCGCAACAAGCACGCCTTTCTTCTGACGCCCCGCGAGAAGTTCGTCCTGAAGCAGAATCTGTCTCGCGCCTATGAGCACGCCTTCCTCGACATTGGCTTCGGCGTGACGATTTCCGGCCCCCATATCGTCGGCCGGATGACCTCGAACATCGATCCCAAGGTTGGCGAGAGGGTGCTCGAGATCGGCACCGGCTCCGGCTATCAGTCGGCCTATCTCTCCCACCTGACCGATCAGGTTTACACGATCGAGATCATCAAGCCGCTGGCCGAGCGCACCCGGTCGATCTACGACGAGCTCATCCAGGACGGCTACAAGGAGTTCGGGGTGATCAAGAGCAAAGCCGCCGACGGCTATTATGGCTGGGAGGAGGCGGCGCCTTTCGACAAGATCATCGTCACCTGCGGCATCGACCACGTTCCGCCGCCGCTGCTGCAGCAGCTCAAGCCCGGCGGGATAATGGTCATTCCGGTCGGGCCGCCGGGCGCGCAGCGGGTTCTGAAGGTCGTCAAGACGGAAGGGACGGATGGCCAGATGACCGTCGCGAGGTCCGACATCTACGGGGGCCGGATCGTGCCGTTCGTGCCGTTCACCAAGCTTGAAGGCGATCAGATCGTCGGCACGCACAACAACTAGGCCCTGTTGACTGAGATTCGCTTCGGCCGCGACGGCGGCCTTGACTCCGGCGGCGCCTCAACCGCGCCCGGCCGGCTGCCCCGAGACGCGATGAACGAAGCGAGCAAGATCCCGGCCGCCGATATCGTCGGCTCCAAGCCGCGGCTCGACCCGGGACCGGACCCGGGCTCGCGCTTCGGGCTCTACTTTGCCGTCGGCCTCGGCGCCGGCGCGGTGATCGCGCTGCAGATCGACGTCATGCGCGTGTTTGCGGTCGGCAGCTGGGCCCATTTCGGCTCGCTGGTGGTGAGCCTGGCGATGCTCGGCTTCGGCCTGGCGAGCGCGACGATGGTCGTCGCCAAGGACTGGTTCACCCGCCACTGGCGCGCCGCCGCCAGCGTCTCGCTGGCGCTGTTCGGGCCGCTCGCGGTCGCCGCCAACCTTTATGTCCAGCATCTGGGCTTCAACGCCATTTTCCTCATTTCCGATCCGGCGCAAAAGTGGAAGCTTCTGCAGATTTTCCTCGCCGAGCTGACGCCGTTCCTGGCCGGCGCGTTCTTCCTCGGATGCGTCTTCCTGAGAAGCAATCGCATTTTCGGGCGGGTCTATTTCGCCGACCTCGCCGGGGCCGGGCTCTGCGGCCTCGTCGTCCTGCTGGCTATGTATGTGTTCACGCCGGCCAACCTGATCGCCGCGCCGCTCGCGCTATGGTTCGCGGCTTGTCTGGCCTGGGGTTTTGGGCCGGGCGGGCGCGTGACGCTCGTTCCGTTTGCCGCTCTTGGCGCAATCGCCTTCGCCGGACACTTTGTCGCGCCACAGATGTTCGGCTTGAAGACGCTGGCGACCAACGACTACAAGGGCGTCGCGTACGCGCGCAAATTCCCGGACGCGAAAAAGGTCTACGAGAGCGCGTCCCCGTTCGGCTTCCTCGAGGCTTATTCGAGTTCCTATCTCCACTTCGCCCCCGGGCTCTCCGACAACGCCGGCTTCACCCTGCCGACGATGCCGGCCAACGCCTATCTCGGCCTCTATATCGACGGCGACGGGCCGATCGGGATCATGCGCGACCTCACCGACAAGGAGACCGCGTATTTCCATTTCCTGCCGATGGTCTACCCCTATGTGATCAAGCAGGCGCCGAAGACCTTCATCGTCCAGTTCGGCGGCGGCA
>Ga0335076_10004894_pt1 | contig 13569 bp, 11 predicted proteins | sample Lox_Sample_25_FD_206717 | JGI IMG/M metagenome (GOLD analysis project Ga0335076, IMG submission 206717) | Soil microbial communities from Loxahatchee National Wildlife Refuge, Florida, United States - Lox_Sample_2.5 | ecosystem: Environmental > Terrestrial > Soil > Wetlands | place: USA... | reverse complement strand
AATTCCGCAGGAGGTTTTATGGCTACAATTTCTGCAGCGCAGGTTCACCCGGAGGTGCTCAGCTTCATCGAGAAGCCGCGCAAAATGCTCATCAACAATCATTGGGTTGACGCCGTCTCTGGCAAAACATTTCCCACTTACGATCCTTCCACCGGAGAAGTGCTGGCGCAGGTTGCTGAAGGCGATCGCGCCGATATCGATCTCGCGGTGAAAGCCGCACGCAAAGCGTTTGACAGCGGCCCCTGGCGCAAGATGACGGCTTCCGAGCGCGGGCGGCTGATTTGGAAGCTTTCCGATCTCATCGAGCAACATCTAGAAGAGTTTGCTTATCTCGAGTCGCTCGATAACGGGAAGCCGCTTACCATCGCCCGCGTTGCCGATGTGCCGCTCGCGGTCGATCTTTTCCGCTACATGGCGGGATGGGCGACCAAGATTGAGGGCAATACAATTCCGATTTCTGCGGGCGGAGAGTATCTGACTTACACCTTGCGCGAGCCAATCGGCGTAGTCGGGCAAATCATTCCCTGGAACTTTCCCTTGTTGATGGCCGCGTGGAAGTTGGGTCCGGCACTCGCAACCGGCTGCACGATTGTTCTCAAGCCTGCCGAGCAGACGCCGCTTTCGGCGCTGCGCCTGGGCGATCTGATCCTTGAAGCTGGATTCCCCGAGGGCGTGGTAAACATCGTTCCCGGCTATGGCGAAACCGCCGGTGCAGCTCTGGCCGCGCACATGGACGTGGATAAAGTTGCTTTCACCGGTTCGACCGAGGTGGGCAAGCTCATCGTCCACGCCGCAACTGGAAATCTGAAGCGGGTTTCCCTTGAACTCGGCGGCAAATCTCCCAACGTCGTATTTAAGGATGCCGACATGGACACTGCAGTAAGCGGCGCCGCCAGTGCGATCTTCTTTAATCACGGCCAGTGCTGTTGCGCCGGCTCGCGACTCTATGTCGAAAAACAAGTGTTCGACAAGGTCGTGGATGGCATAGCTGAGAAGGCCAAGAAGATTCGCGTCGGAGCAGGTCTCGATTCCACAACCCAGATGGGTCCGCTGGTTTCAGAGGAGCAACTGAAACGGGTTTGCGGATACATGGAGTCTGGAATGTCGCAAGGCGCAAAGGCGGTGGTTGGCGGGCAGAGGAAGGGCGATAAGGGCTACTTCGTCGAGCCGACGGTCTTCGTCGAAACTAGAGAGGACATGAAAATCGTGCAGGAAGAAATTTTCGGGCCGGTTGTCGTCGCTATGCCCTTCAGCGATCCCGAAGAAATTATTCCCCGTGCGAATGACAACATATACGGTCTCGCGGCCGGAGTCTGGACGCGTGACATCAGCAAAGCCCACCGTATGGCCGCGAGCCTGCAAACGGGCACGGTGTGGGTCAACTGCTACAACGTGTTCGACGCCGCAATGCCCTTCGGAGGCTACAAGCAATCCGGATGGGGACGCGAGATGGGCCACGAGGTTCTGAACAACTACACGCAAACAAAAGCGGTCTGCACGAAGCTGTAGACGCCAATACGATTGTGCGAAGGACGAGGCTTTGCCTCGTCCTTTATTTTGCCCAGGATATTCGGGGAGTTCCGGGGAATTACGGTCGCACCAGCGGTAGTTCTTTTTCTGAATGTCCTTCGACCACTGGCACCGGCCGGTGGAGGAAGTCGTAGTGCTCAATTCGCACCGCGACTGCGGGCTTGCCGCCTTCGGCCTGTTCACGTCTTACGACCCGCGCCCGGCAGCAGACGTTCATATCTTCGGCGAGGGTAATTTCCGAAGGCATGACGAGCGTCATATCTACGAACTGGCCTTCGGTGAGCGGGAGGTCAGTCCAGATCATCGCGCCACGCGAGCTGAGGTCCTGAGTAAAACCCGAGCCGCTGGCTGTTTCGCCGGGAATTCGCAGCAAAACCGGAACCTGGTAGGGAAAGCGTTGTCCGCAACGGCGCTCGATTCGATTCTGCTCCGTGCTCGACATCGCCCCAACACTCTAGCGCAAGATGCGGTTTGGGGGAAGTAAAAAGAGAAGCCCGTGCCGCCATTCGGATTTGCATCGGAGCAGGGCTGGATAGCATCATTGGATTCAGCTTCGGGATTTCAGCCTCGTAGAATGTGAGCTTCGTGCCGGTTTCAGACTCCTCACAACCTAGTCCATTGCCTGCTAAATCAGGCGGGATCAGCCTGCCGGTTACTCTGCGCTCGCTCAAACACCGCAACTTCCAGCTGTTTTTCGGCGGCCAGCTTATTTCGCTCATCGGTACCTGGATGCAAAACGTTGCACAGGCCTGGCTGGTCTACCGCCTCACCGGCTCATCGCTCCTGCTTGGTTCGGTGGCTTTTGCCGGGCAGATTCCGGTGTTCCTGACTTCTCCTTTGGGAGGCATCGTCGCCGACCGTTACAGCCGCCACCGTGTGGTCATTGCAACCCAAACCGCGTCGATGATTCTGGCGTTTACTTTTGCCGGCCTCACGCTTACGAACCGAATTACGGTTGTCGAGATTTTCGTGATCGCGATTCTTCGTGGAATCGTGAACGCGTTTGATGTCCCCGGCCGGCAGGCGTTCATCGTTGAGATGGTCGGCAAAGAAGACCTGATGAACGCGATTGCGTTGAACTCCTCGATGTTCAACGGAGCGCGAATCATCGGGCCGGCGATTGCCGGAATTGTGGTCGCGAAAATCGGCGAAGGCTGGTGCTTCTTCGCCGACGCCGTGAGCTACATCGCGGTTATCGTCGGCTTACTCATGATGCATGTTGCGCCCCGCGTGCGTCGCCCAATGGGTTCGCCGCTCGAACACGTCATCGAGGGATTTCGTTTCGTGCGCGAAACCGCTCCGATACGCGCCCTGTTGCTCCTGCTGGGATTAGTGAGCCTGGTGGCGATGCCGTACACAGTGCTCATGCCAGTTTTTGCTGACCGCATTCTGCACGGTGGGGCGCGCGGGCTCGGCGTTCTGATGGGCGCAACTGGGGTTGGAGCATTACTTGGTGCGCTGACTCTGGCCACGAAGACCGGCGTTCACGGCCTGGGACGTTGGGTGATGTTCTCTTGTGGCGGCTTCGGCGTTTTTCTTGTCGCGTTTGCGCTATCGACTCATTTCTGGATTTCGACAACGCTTCTGGTTCCAGTCGGCTTCTGCATGATGCTGCAGATGTCCTCATCAAACACGCTCATTCAGGCCATGGTGCCCGATCATCTTCGCGGCCGCGTGATGTCGGTTTATTCCATGATGTTCATGGGCATGGGTCCCATCGGCGCATTGACAGCCGGCGCGATTGCCGATCGCATGGGTGCGCCAGTCGCGGTCATCACTGGAGCTTTCGTGTGCGTGGGAGGTGCTGCCATCTTCGGCCTGCGCCTGCCAAGCATTCGAGGCGAAGCCCGGCGCTTGATCATCGCACAGGAGATGGTCGGCGGCGAGCCGGTGCAGGAGATGACCGCACAAACCGCAGAAGATTGAAGCGTTTTCGCAAAAAAAAAGCGACCCGAATAATGGGCCGCCTGAACATAAAAATTCCGCCTGAAGATCAGAACGTCAGTAGACCTTTGATCTGCAGCGCTCGTGGTGACGAATCACCGCCGAGGAACGAACCGAAGATGCTGGTCGGCGGACCCACGGTTCGGAGGATCGTGCCGAACTGCGAGTTCGAGACATCGTTGACAGGCTGATCGAAGTTGGGATGATTGAGAATGTTGAACGCCTGCGCGCCGACTTCGAATTTCGCACTCTCCCAGTGCGGGACATTGAAGTCCTTCATCAGGGTCAGGTCGGTGCTGAAGAAGCCCGGCCCGTAGATCTGGTTCCGGCGCTGGTTGCCGTAGCTGCCAATTCCGCCCGGTCCGATTGGCGAGGCAAATTGCGATGTAGTCGGGCAGGGAACAGTGGTGGCCGAAGAGCCGCAGGAGATGGTCCCTACACTCGAATCAGCAAACAGGCTCAGGCCAGTGAGCGGGCCGTAATTGTAGGAGCCGAGCGCTCCGGTCGAGCCGCCATCAATCGCAGTGAAGGGCAATCCTGTGTGCACAAAAAAATCTCCCGAGATAGTCCAATTCAACAGGTCGCCCAGAAGCCCGTGCACCCTGGGAGTGGTGTAGACGTAATTGGCGGTGAACTGATGCCGCACATCGTAGTCAGCATTTCCGTAGTTATAAAACCGGAAGTTGAACGGATCCTGCGGCGACAGAATGCTGGTATTGGTGTCGAAATTAAACGGCAAGAATCCGCCATTTGAGATATCGTCGAGCGCGTGACTATAAGTGTAATTTGCTTGCACCTGTAATGATGCAAATCGACGGGTGAATTCGAAAGTCACGCCGTTGTAATTTGAAACGCCATTGTTCCCAACTTCAGCAACGCTCGAGAAGCGCTGGTCAATGGGCACGAGCGGCAGGCCAACGAATCCGCTGATGCCGAGGCTTGATTGGCAGCTTGCCGCACCCGTTAACCCCGGGTTGTAAGGCAACGGTGTTGCCGGTCCATTGCAGAACGTGTTAATTCCGCCATTCTCCAGCGCAAGATCACTGCCGTGGTTGCCGACATAGTTGATCGAAACTGAGGTCTTCGAACCTATTCCTTGCTGAATTTCCAGGTTCCACTCCTGATATTTCGGATCACGAATATTGTTGGCAGCATTGACAATCGCGGGAGGCGTGAACAGCGGATCCGCAGTCTCGATCTGGCCAATGTTCTGCCCGGCGCTGAAGCCTGCGAGAAATGCCGCATTTGCCGCGGTGGCGACGGTTTGCGAGCTTCCCGGTAAGCCCGGCGCAAGCAAGTTACCTGATGTAATAAACGTGTTCTTCAGCGGTGAATTCGTATCGAAAGAGGTGGCAATGGTACCGGGGAAAACGTCGGCGAAAATTCCAATTCCGCCGCGAACCACTGTTCGCATACCGCCAAACGGCTGCCAGGCGAAACCCAATCTCGGCTCCCATGAAACTGCTTCCATGGACGGCAAGGCCTGATGTAACCCAGTGAGGATCGCCTGGTTGTAGGGCTGAGTTGGGTCGTGAGACATGTTGAAGAAAGAACTATCCAGGCGCGCAAAGCAGTTCGTCTGGCAAATCGGATTTGAATTGTGTTCGGCGCGCAAGGAGAGAGTCAGTTTGAGATTCGGTTTCACGGCCCATTCGTCTTGTCCGTACAGGCCAAGAGCATAGATCGCCAATGGCTGCGTGGGGCGAGTGGCGAAGGCTTGCTCGAAGGTGTCGGCAGTTCCGGCATAGAAGCTGTCGAGCGAACTGAAAGTCGCGGTCGGAATTGTGGCATTGAAGCCACCGGGCGTGTAATCCGTGAGGTCGTTGCGCCTGAAGTTGATGCCAAACTTCAACGTGTGATTTCCCTTTTGAAGACTGTAGTCGTCCGATATCTGATATTGCGTGACGTTCCGTCCCTGCGGCCAGGTGCCGTAGAAAGTGCTTCCCGGGACCTGAAGAGAGCCGTCTGCGAAAAAAAGCTCGTAGGGCATTAAAGTGGTCGCCGCACTTAAGCTGGGTGGGGCGAAAACGGCGCTATACCATGCTCCGGAAAGAATGAACTGGTTCACGCTGTTTCCCGAACTGTGGTTCTCCTGGAATTGACCTTCGTATGACGGCTGCACGCTTTGCGCATTCAGCACGGGCGTGAGCGGATCAGTGATACTCGCCTGCAAGCCATGATCGGTCCGGAAGTGAACGAAGGCGCGATCATTGCTTCCAATGTTCTGGTCAACTCGTGCGGTCAGCAGCCACTCATGGGTCAGGTTGCTGGCATTAGAACGGAACTGCAATATGCATGTGCTGAGTGGTATGGTCGTTGCGCTTCCGCAACCCAGGCCAACGTCGGAGGCCCGGTTGGCGCCGGGCGCGTTGTTATAAATGCTGAAGATCTTGTTGTAGAAAGGAATTTCAGCCGCGTTCCCGTTACTGGACAAATTTGCCAGAGTCGCCGCCTCAAATGCCGAGCTGGGAACGTTCACCGGCTGAGATGTCGGTATGAATAACCGCAGGCCTTCCGTATCCACAAAGAAGAAAGTTTTATTCTTAATGATCGGCCCGCCCACAGACGCAGCCCATTGGTTTGCATTATCAAAGGACCGGGGCGTTACCGGCACAGTGTTGTTGTTGAACCAATCATTGGCGTTGAGTACCCGCCCATTCCAAAAATATTCGGCGTTGCCGTGAAAGTTGTTCGTCCCGGACTTGGTGACAAAATTCACGTTGGCGCCGGCCAGTTCGCCGTATTCGCCGGTGTATCCGTTGTTGACGACTGTTGCCGTCTGGATATCGTTCGTGCCGAGGAAGAGATTTGTTGCCCCCGAGTTGCTCAGATTAAGGAAGGGATCGTTTTCGTTCATTCCGTCAATTGTGAAAAGGTTTGAAGTTGCGGAGATGCCGAAGGTCGAGCTGTTGCCGTATCCGGCTTGCGTGTTCATGGTTGCGCCGGGCGCGGTTTGTACGTAATAAGTGAGGTCGTTACCCGGGTTGGGAATGTTTGCGATCTGAGTCGCCGTGAAGGTTGTCGCTACATTGCCGTTCTGGGTCTGCACGGCGCCGCCCTCGGCTGTTACTTCCACGGTTTGTGAACTGGCGGCAGCCAATCCCAATTGAATATTCGCCGTGCTCGCCTGTCCTATGCTGACCTGAATAGTTCGTGTTCCGGATTGAAAGCCTTTTGCCTTGGCCGAAATTGTATAGGTCGCGGGATTCAGCAAAGAAAAGCGATAAACGCCTTCCCCGTTTGTGGTGAGTGTTTGTGTCGCTCCGGTCTCGTCATTCTTTAGTATGACGGTTGCGCCGGGAAGAGCGGCCCCGGTTTGATCAGTAATGATGCCGGTGATGTCGCCTGAAGTGAGGGATTGCGGCAGCGCGGGGGTTACAAAAAATGCGAGTAGTAGGGCAGAGAACAACCACCATAGAACTGGTCTTGCACACATACCAATCTCCAAAGGGATATTTCCGCAACAAAATATGCAAACTGCGTGCCAGATGTTCACGGCAAACTCTCTGCTGATAAGGCGGAAGTTATCTTGAAATCGAGAACGCGCGAGAGTCTCTCGCTACTGGAATCGAGAGCGGGATTCGAAATGTGAAATGGAGAGCAGCTGCGCGCCGTGAAATGCCTACAGGAAATTTCTTAGCGCGCAATACACCGAACCGTGTACGCGAGACAGAGCGGCTTCAGTGAAATAAGTGCAGGTGATGGAGAGAATTCGCGAGCAATTGCAGGTACTCGAGAACAGTTTGCGGCTCGCCCGCGGCTGAGACCGGATTGTAGGCGAAGGTGAGAACAAGCATCGCGAGAGCGAAAACTGCAAGCCAGCGGCGTCCGGTTCCGATTTCCGGCCATTTCGGAACGCTGGGATGCCGCATGCCGCTGACCCGCAGCAGCACGGCCCACACCAGCCACCCCGTCCAGAAAAACAGTGCGAGAGGAATCAACGCAAGGATGGTGATGTTCGAAACCAGTCGGTGAGCTCGCGGCGAGGTCGCGAAGACAATGTGTCCGCCATCGAGTTGGCCGCCGGGAAGCAAGTTCAGCGAGGTGGCAAACATTCCCACCCACGCCGCGATCGCAACCGGATGCAGATAAACCCGTGCGAGCGGAATATTTGCAATTCCGTGAGCGTAGCCCATCCCCACCAGAATTTTTTGCGCCAGATAAAAGATCAGCGGATAACCGAGTTGAATGTCGGCCGGCGGCGCGCCGGCTGGCGCAATTTTTGAAAGGCCAAGAGAAGAAAACAAAACCGCGAGCGCGACGATGAATCCGGCAATCGGACCTGCGATGCCGATATCAAACAGAACCGCGCGCGAGCGCAGGGGAGATTTGATTCGGATGAATGCGCCCAGAGTCCCGATCAGTGTGGGAAAAGGAATAAAAAATGGCAGCGTCGCAGAAACGCCGTAGCGCACGCAATAGAAATAATGTCCCATCTCGTGCGCGAGCAGGATCAACATCAACGTGAGCGCGAAGGGAAGGCCCAGCAGCAGATGCCCATTATGCAAAGCCCATGAGACGGGGAAGATCCCATCATCAATCGTGAACGGCGGTCTGCCGAGCAAGAAATTCAACTCCAGGCGTGCGCCGACAACTAGCGTTGTGAAGAACGTCAGCAGCAGGAGCAGAAGGTGCAGCCAGTAGCGCTGCTTCTGCGGCTGCTCGATGAACACCTCTGCGCCGTTCGGGGCATAGACCTCGCTGGGCACGTAAACTTCAGGAGAATTCTGAGTTGACATCTTGACTCAATCAGGAGGGAAACACACTTGCGTGCGCCGGACAGGCTGCATCCACCCCGGCTGTTGCCTGGGACCCATGACCTATTCTATCGTCTGCAACTCTTTTCCGGGTTTGAAGCGGACAGCCTTTCCAGGCGGAATCGAGACTTCCGCGCCGGTGCGCGGATTGCGGCCGATTCCGGTTTTGCGCGGGCGCACATTGAACACGCCAAAGCCGCGCAGCTCAATGCGATCGCCCTGGGTGAGCGAGCGCTTCATGCTCTCGAAAACTGTTTCCACCGCCATCTCGGCTTTGGTTTTGGTGATTCCGGTCCGGTTCACAACTTCGTTGATGATGTCCAGCTTGATCACAGGCGCCTCGTCGCGTAGGAGTGTTAGAAGTGGCTCAAGTGCTTGATGCTAAGAGAGATATGGAAGATTGTCAACGGCGGGGCAATATCATAAAAGGTGCCCGTAGTCTTGCTCAGCAGTACGATTCCAGTCAATCGATCTTGTAATTTTTGTGGTCGAGCTACTTCCTGGCTTCGGCTTCCTTATACATGTATTTGATGGAGGGTTTGTAGATCATCACATTCGGGGCGCCGATGCGGTTCACTTTTATGCACGTCTTGTCGTACCACTCGATGCAGCCATGCACTTCTTCGCCATCGGTGAGCACGATCACCATAGGCGTCTTCGACTGCATTTGTTTCTGGTAATAAAAATTCTCGGCGTTGGTCTGTTCCGGCGGAGCTGTTTTCCGCGCCCCGTTTGAGCCGCCCGGAGCACGTTCGGGACGGTCCCGTCGCTCGGCTATGCCAGGCGCGGAGTGGTTATTGTGGTTCAGCAGCGGCCGGATTAGCTTGCGGTTGGCAAACGGCTCTTTCTGAACCTGGCGTTCAGCGGGTACGGCTGGAATTGTATCTTTCATGACACACCTGCGACACGCTCTAGTTGCGGGCCCCACACGAAACGGCGCGCTTGTGGAAGCTAAGTAAGGCGTGAGTTGCTACATACCCTAGCACAGCATGTCAACCGAGACAATCCCAAGTAGGCTGTAGATGGTGACTTTGGGAGCCGTAGTTGGAAACGCCTACGTTTGCAACACGCCCACCTTAAACTCTGGCACGTCAGGATTGAGCGCCGCCGCTTCGAGGGCGGTCGTGATTACCTCGCGGGTATCTACCGGGTCAATGATCTTATCAATCCAGAGGCGCGCGGCGCCATAACGGGGATCCATCTGTTCATCGTAGGTACTCTTGACCGACTCATACAGTTGCGTTTTTTCTTCATCGCTCAACTTCTTGCCGCCGCGCTCAAGCTGGCGAATTTTGATTTCAACCAGCGTGCCCGCTGCCGAATCGCCGCTCATCACGGCATATTTCGCTGTCGGCCAGGCGAACAGAAACCGTGGATCATAGGCTTTTCCGCACATTGCGTAATGGCCCGCGCCAAATGATCCGCCGAGAATAATCGCAATTTTTGGCACCACGGAATTCGAGACCGCATTCACCATCTTGGCGCCGGCTTTAATAATCCCGCTCCACTCCGCATCGCGGCCGACCATGAATCCATTCACGTCGTGCAGAAAAATCAGGGGAACCAGATTTTGATTGCAGTCCATGATGAACCGCGCGGCTTTCTCCGCCGATTCGGTGTAGATTACCCCGCCGAACTCAACCCGCTTGTGCCCTTCGTGGTCTGTCGCTTGCGCGTGTAACTTCTGGTTGGCGACGATTCCTACGGCGAATCCTCCGATGCGCGCGTATCCACAGATTAGAGTCTTTCCGTACTCGGCTTTGTATTCGTCGAACTTGCTGGCGTCGGTAATCCGGGCAATGATTTCGCGAATGTCATAAGGGCGCGCGGGCGATGAATCGTAAATCCCGTAAATTTCTTCGGCAGCGAGTGCCGGCGGAACAGGTTTCTTTCGGTCCCACGGCGATTGCCGCCGGTATCCCCATTTCTCGATAATCGATCGAATGCGCCCCAGGCAGGCTTCGTCATTCGGCTCGTGAAAATCCACCGTGCCGCTGATCGCCGAATGCATGGCCGCGCCGCCTAATTCTTCAGCGGAAACTTTTTGCCCGATAGCGGCTTGCACCAGCGCCGGCCCGGCAAGAAATAATCCGCTGCCATCGGTCATCAGCACGTGGTCGCACATCACCGGCAAATATCCGCCACCGGCCACGCACATTCCCATGATGGCGGCGATTTGCGGAATTCCCATCGCCGACATAACTGCGTTATTACGAAAGACACGTCCGAAGTCGTCGGTATCGGGAAACACATCTTCCTGCAGCGGCAGAAAAATTCCCGCCGAATCGACGAGATAAATGACCGGAATCCGATTCTCAATCGCGATGTTCTGCGCGCGGATCACTTTCTTCGACGTCATCGGAAAAAACGCGCCCGCTTTGACAGTCGCATCATTCGCGACGATCATCACCATTCGCGTTTCAACTCGCGCGAGGCCGGTAATCACCCCCGCCGATGGAGCTCCGCCCCACTCTTCATACATTCGGTTCGCGGCAAAAAGCCCAAGCTCAAAAAATGTCCCCGGATCCACCAGCCGGTCAATCCGCTCCCGCGCTGTGAGCCGGCCTTTTGAATGCTGGCTTTCAATCGCCTTCTGCCCACCGCCCTCGCGAATTTGTTCTTCCTCATTACGGATCGCCGAGACCAAGTCGGCCATGTAGCGCATGTTGGCTTCAAATCGCGCGGAGGTGGGATCGATACGGGTGGTGAGAATCGTTGCGTCTGCGGCCATGGCTTGCGCTTGCTACGTTAAATCAGTCGAGCAGAACCGCGCAAACGTTCGTAGTCACACTTGCTCGTGTGGGTCGGACACTCCTGTCCGACAATGAAAGCTAGCAACCGGGTGCCCCATCCTTGTCTCGCCGATTTTGCGAGACAGGGCGGGGATTTTGACTTTCAATGTTGCAGTTTGGCATCAGGGCACGACTTCAGCTGTACCTGCTACAGTCGCCTCTTGAACTTTGCCGGCGTTCTCTGCGGGGGAGAAGGTTTGATTGCCAGAACTGCTACTTTTTCTCCTCCGGTTTCAACTCCAGCGCGGCCGAATTCATGCAATAGCGCAACCCTGTCGGATCGGGCCCGTCTTCAAACATATGCCCCAAATGCGCATCGCACTTGGCGCAGCGAACTTCCGTCCGCCGCATCCCATGCGAAGCGTCCGTGCGCTCCTCGACCGCACCTTCTGAGACCGGTTTATAAAAACTCGGCCAGCCAGAGCCAGATTCGTACTTCGTCTCCGAGCTGAACAACGGCTCGCCGCAGCACACGCACGTGTACGTTCCGGGGTCTTTGGTCTTGTAATACTTTCCCGTGAACGCGGGCTCGGTACCCGCCTTTCGCGTCACATAATATTGTTCAGGTGTAAGTTCCTTCTGCCAATCAGATTCGGACTTGCTAACTTTGTTTTCCATAGTTCAGAGCTTCTCTCCCTTACATGTGACTGAGGCTTGCTCGGGTTCGGCAGACGGGTATTTCACCACACAGGCCGGGTGCATCTGTCTGAGCATCGACTCGACCTCAGCCTGACTCTCTGCGCGAATCCCCGAGTCGGCATTCGTTATAAAACGATGTCCATTGACCAGATAAGTTACAGCAAAATCTGCTCTCCACACTACCTGCGAGCCCCACTTCGTCTCCAGGCCGTGATCCACGCGAATTGCGATTTTCTCGACATGGCCGTCGACAGTTTTCCAATTTTTGTTCGCGGAGAACTCGGCACATCCGGAGAACATTGCGATCCCCAGAACAGAGGCAATCATCAACGTCAGTAGATGACGGTGCCGCATTCTTACCCGCTCCCTGACTTGTGCAACGAGTCGAGCAAGCCAGCCAACAACTGTTAGATACCAGTCGAACACTTGCCGATTCAGCAAGTGACTGCGCGAGACGGTTGACCGGGTGGCAGGGTTGATCTGAATCTCGAATAAAGCTCAAGAAACGAGTAAAGAGGACTCGTGAGATTGGTAGTTGGAATCGAGCCTGACAGCTATTGGCTTGAATCGAGTCTCGCGATTTCCTGCGCAAATAGCGGATTCGCTGGGAACTCATTTCGCAACGAAGCCAGCAACTCCACGGCGTGCTGTTTGTCGTGATCGCGGACGTAAGCAATGGCAAGAAGAATATTCGCGAAGGGCGCAAGGTAACGCCCGTGGTCGGCGACCAGCTTCAGTTCCTGAATGCCCGCCTGTTTGTCACCTACAACGCCGCCCAGCCGCACCAGCCAGCGCACCGGGGCGGACATGCTGCCGATGATGTATTTGCTGATACCGCCTGCAATGTGGGCATCGTAATTATCGGGATCGACGGCCAAGGTTTGCTGCGCCCAGACGGCGGCCTCTTTGGTGTAGTGGAGGGAAGCGAGATCGCGTTTTTCAACCAGTGCGGCGTAGTCGCTCTCAAGTCCGTTTGCGAGGGTTAGCGCGAACAGGGCGTTTTCATCTTTCGGATTCTTTATCAGCCGCGCTTTGGCGAGGGTTTCGGCTTTGGCAATATCGGCGTTGAATTGGGCGCGAACCGCGGGATCGGCATCCTCCTTCGGGCGGTCTTCGAAGCGCGCGAAGAATTGGGCTTCGAGAATACCCAGACGGTGAAATTCCGAGAAGAGCAACCCGGCTGCGTCGAAGGTGGGGCCGAGCGGATCGTCAGGATGGCTCTGCTCCCAGCCGGCGAAAATATTGTGCGCGCCCTGAAAATCGAGGTTATAGAGGAGTTGAAAACCATGGTCGAGCGGCGGTACGGAAAAACTTGCAGGTACGCCCATCGCGGGCAGCGCAGAAACCAGCAACGCCGCAATCGTGAGCTGGATTGGCCATAGTTTTCGCATTCAGGCCCGTACAAGTATAGATGCATTCGGTTCCGGGGTCTGTGTCATTTCGTGTAAAAGTGTTGTTAAACGGTTACTTTAGTGGCCAAACTGGGATTGCCGGTAGTTTCAAGCCCGAGAGTTGAAGTTTGACCCGCCTCCGCTGCTCTGCTAAGTTCAAACGTTTCCTGCCGGTGCTTCGCGTGGTTCGGACACTCTTGTCCGACCGCTTTTCGCAATGTGGCCACCTGCGCGAGAAAAGTGTCCGCGCCACTCGTGCCGCCGGAAACAGAATCGAGCTTTTTCATGGCCATCAAATTTCGCGGAGTGGACTTCATTGAGTTCGACACGCTGCTCGACGACGACGAACGGCTTGTCCGCGACACCGCCCGCCGTTTCATCGAAGACAACCTGATCCCCATCATCGAAGAGTGCAATCGTGCCGGGCGCTTTCCGCGCGAACTGGTCAAGCCGATGGGTGAGCTGGGTTTTTTTGGCGCGAGCCTGAAGGGTTACGGTTGCGCGGAGATGTCGAAT
>Ga0335076_10004893_pt1 | contig 13569 bp, 12 predicted proteins | sample Lox_Sample_25_FD_206717 | JGI IMG/M metagenome (GOLD analysis project Ga0335076, IMG submission 206717) | Soil microbial communities from Loxahatchee National Wildlife Refuge, Florida, United States - Lox_Sample_2.5 | ecosystem: Environmental > Terrestrial > Soil > Wetlands | place: USA... | reverse complement strand
GCGCGAGGAGCTGCGGCTCGTCGAGGGCCTGGCCGGCGCGTCGCTCGAGACGCGCGACATGCCGCCCGAAGCGCGCGGCAATTATCCCGCCTGGCTCACGCCCCATCTCGAAGCGGCGCTCGGCCGCTCGCTCGCCCGTGAGATGGCGGCGCTCAACGAGGGCGCCGCGCTCGATCTGCGCGTCAACCGCCTCAGATGCGACAATCGCGAAGCCGCGCGCGCGGCGCTGATGCGGGAAGGCGTCGAAGCGGCGCGCACAAACCTGTCGCCGCTGGGCCTGCGCGTCTTCGACCGCATTCCGCTCGGCACGCTCGACGTCTTCCGGCGCGGCCTCGTCGAGGTGCAGGATGAGGGCTCGCAGCTCGCGGCGCTGCTCGCCGCGGCGCAGCCGGGGATGCGGGTCGTCGATTTCTGCGCCGGCGCCGGCGGCAAGACCCTGGCGCTGGCCGCGGAGATGCACAATCGCGGCCATCTCGTCGCCTGCGACGTTTCGGCGCCGCGACTCGAGCGGGCGACGCAGCGGCTGCGCCGTGCCGGCGCCAGCATCGTTCAGCGCGTGCCGATTGTGGGCGCGCGCGATAAATGGGTGAAGCGGCATGCGCGCAGCTTCGATCGCGTCTTCGTCGACGCGCCCTGCACCGGCACCGGCACCTGGCGGCGCAATCCCGACGCCAAATGGCGGCTCCGCCCGGAGGATCTCGCCGAGCTCACGGCGCTCCAGGCGGAGATCCTCGACAGCGCCGCGCGCCTCGCCAAGCTCGGTGGCCGCGTCATTTACGCCACCTGCTCACTGCTGCGCGAGGAGAACGAGGCGCAGATCGAGCGTTTCCTCGCCAGCCACGGCGATTTCGCCTTGCTGCCGATCGCCGGCGTCTGGGCCGAGACCGTCGGCGGCGAGCCGCCCGGCCGCGGCGACATGCTGCGCCTGACGCCGGCGCGCGACGGCACGGACGGGTTCTTCGTCGCGGTGCTGGAGCGGAAGGCGGAAGCGAAGCAGGAAAAGCGGCAACAGCAGGAAAGTCCTTCTCCGCCCCCGGGGGCGGAGAAGGATCTAGGATGAGGTGGGGGCACAATTGCGACCGCGCCCGCGGCAGAAAAGGGGTGAACCCCTATGCGATCGCGCTGCACCGTCGTCCCTCTACCCTGCGGGCGGGGTAGAGAAGGGACGAGTCGTCACACACTCTTGCACCGAGCACCCACCCCCAGGATGATGCGGCCATGACCGATCGCGTTCTCATTCTCGATTTCGGCAGCCAGGTGACGCAGCTGATCGCCCGGCGCTTGCGCGAAAGCGGCGTCTATTGCGAGATCCATCCCTTCAGCATGCCGGCGGACCGGCTCGAGGCCTTCGCGCCTAAAGCGGTCATCCTCTCGGGCGGCCCCGCTTCGGTGAACGAGCACGCTGCGCCGAAAGCGGCGCAGCGCGTCTTCGAGCTGGGCGTGCCGGTGCTCGGCATCTGCTACGGCCAGCAGACGATGTGCGCGCAGCTCGGCGGCCGCGTCGCCTCCTCCGAGCATCGCGAGTTCGGCCGCGCCTTCATCGAGGTGACCGATGATTGCGCGCTCTTCGCCGGGCTCTGGCCCAAGGGCAGCCGCGAGCAGGTGTGGATGAGCCATGGCGACCGCGTCGAGGTGCTGCCGCCCGGTTTCCGCGTCGTCGCGGTGAGCGAAGGCGCGCCCTTTGCCGTCGTTGCCGACGACAAGCGCCGCTTCTATGGCACCATGTTCCATCCCGAAGTGATCCACACGCCGCAAGGCGCGGCGCTGCTCCAGAACTTCACCCACCAGGTCGCGGGCTGCCGCGGCGAGTGGACCATGGCCGCTTTCCGCGCCCAGGCGATCGAGCGCATCCGCCAGCAGGTGGGGCGCAACCGCGTCATCTGCGGCCTCTCCGGCGGCGTCGACAGCTCGGTGGCGGCGGCGCTGCTGCATGAGGCGATCGGCGATCAGCTCACCTGCATCTTTGTCGATCACGGGTTGCTGCGCGCCGGCGAGGCGGAAGAGGTGGTGAGCCTCTTCCGCGACCACTACAACATCCCGCTCGTCCACAGCGATGCCGGCGCGCTGTTTCTCGGCAAGCTCAAAGGTGTCACCGATCCCGAGCAGAAGCGCAAGATCATCGGCGCCACCTTCATCGACGTCTTCGACGCCGAGGCGCACAAGATCGGCGGCGCCGAGTTCCTGGCGCAAGGCACGCTCTATCCCGACGTCATCGAATCCGTCAGCTTCACCGGCGGCCCCAGCGTCACCATCAAGTCGCATCACAATGTCGGCGGCCTGCCCGCGCGCATGAAGCTGAAGCTGGTCGAGCCGCTGCGCGAGCTGTTCAAGGACGAGGTGCGCGCGCTCGGTCGCGAGCTCGGTCTGCCTGAGCGGCTGGTGAAGCGTCACCCCTTCCCGGGGCCGGGCCTCGCCATCCGCATCCCCGGCGAGGTGACGCGCGAGAAGCTCGACCTCTTGCGCAAGGCGGATGCGATCTATCTCGAAGAGATCCGCAATGCCGGGCTCTACGACGCCATCTGGCAGGCCTTCGCCGTGCTGCTGCCGGTGCGCACGGTCGGCGTCATGGGCGACGGCCGCACCTACGACCAGGTCTGCGCGCTGCGCGCCGTCACCTCGACCGACGGCATGACCGCCGACTACTTCCCGTTCCCGCACGACTTCCTCGGCCGCGCCGCCACCCGCATCATCAACGAAGTGCGCGGCATCAACCGCGTCGTCTACGACATCACCAGCAAGCCGCCGGGGACGATCGAGTGGGAGTGAGGGGCGAGCGGCATCAACTGCGTAACGCCGCCGACGCCACCACTCTTCTGGTCACCTTGCCCCGCCCTCTCAGCGCTCGTCAGAGCGTAGACAGGCGCCTCTCGCATCAGCGCCATTTCCGTTAGGAATGCACCGTCTTTGCTTCCTGTTGGAGCACGCCCATCGCGCGGATGTACGGGATGGGACCGTAGCTGATGCGTGCAACGCCGAGCTCGGTCAGGCGGTCATTTGACGGCACGCCGTCCATGACCATCACGTTGACGGGCATCGTTACGCCATCGCAGATCCGACCGATCTGCTGATCGTCTCGCAGGCCGGGAATGAAGAATCCGGACGCGCCCGCGGCGGCGTACGCTTTGGCTCTGTCGAGGGCCTCGCCGACCGACTGCGCCGCGTCGCGGCCCTGGCCCAGAAACAGATCGGTCCGCGCGTTGATGAAGAGCGCGACTCGCTGCTGCTCGGCTACCTTGCGAATGACGGCGAGGCGCCTTGCCTGCCGCTCGATGTCGTAGAGTCCCGCGCCTTTGACGATCCGGTCCTCAAAGTTGATGCCGATCACGCCCAGCTCGAGAAGACGCGAGATGTTGTTAGCCAATTCGCCATCGTCTTCGCTATACCCGCCTTCGAAGTCCACGGTCACAGGGGCGTCGATGGTCGCGCCAATTCGCGCGATGATCTGCTCGGCCAGTTCGATCGGGATGGTCTCGCCGTCCCGGTAGCCTTGCGCCTCGGCGACAGACCAGCTGCTGGTTGCGATCGCCTTTGCACCCGCTTCGAGAATGGCTTTGGCGCTGCCTGCGTCCCACGCGTTGTAGAGCAACAGGGGGGCTCCTTTCGCGTGAAGCCCGGCAAAACGCGCAGCTTTTTCGGCCTGGTTCATTTCATCCTCCGGTAGAGGAACTGCGATAGAGGCGAGGAAAGCGTCCGGACCGGTCCACAAAGCCTTCGTCATATCGCGTCATTTAGATTTCCGTTGTATCGTTGCGGTGTAATCGGTCGAGGGCGTCGCCGGCGCCGAGAAACTCGGTCACGGCCTGCGCTACAGCTTCCGGCTGTTCCAACAGCAGAAAGTGTCCGGCACGAGGTAGATCGACGACCCGCACCCGCTCGCCCAACTGCTCGCGCAACGCATGCCCATTCCCCGGCGGCGCCACGTCATCGTCGAGCCCCTGGATCACGAGAAGGGAGGCAGTGCCGGCGCTCCACCAATCTTCGAGGGGCACGTTCCGGCTGGTCGCGAGATGCGCGATATGGACCGCAGGCCAGCATTCGACCCGTTCAAGTACCCTGGGATCGGATGCCGGTGAGAGCCAGCGCGCGCCTAGCATGGTGACGCACTCGCTACCGTTCATCTTGGCCTGCGTCGCATTGCGAAAAGGCGTCCCGAGCGGTGTCGGAGGTACGATGAGACCACCCGCCGCAAGCAGCGTCACGCTGCGAACCAGCGGCGGCTGATCGACCGCTAGGCAGCGGGCGATCCGGTTGCCGAAAGCATGTCCGACCAGGTGGGCCCGACCACAGCCGATCGCTTCAATGACGCCAGCAACGTCACCGGCCAGATCGTGCAAGGTGGTGCCGTGGAGAGAGCCGCGACTGCCCCCGACGCCGCGCATATCAATCGAGACGGCCTGAAGCCCTCCCGCGGCAAGGACGCGCGCCAGCTGATCAAAGTAACCGGTGCTACAGCCTGCGTTCGCGAGCAAGACGACTGGTGCGCCCGAACCGTAGAGGGTGCATTCCAACGTCGCGTCACCGACCTCGATGGTTCGATGCTGCTGCATTCTCACCTCCGCGCCTGACCCTTGCTGATACCGCTCGCACGAGTGCGGGCCTTGCGCTAGGCCGGTGCAACGACGAAGCCGGCGCGTGGAAAATGCACACAGACCTCGCCGATGGCGGAATCGCTGCGTCGGATGACGATCTCATGGATGCCCGAGGCAACCAATTCGCCGATGACCGGGTCGCGTCCGGTATCATCCGGCGTGACGGTGACGGTCTGGCCAGGCTTCCGGCCGACGGGGTCTCGCGGATCGGGGGTTGCGCTGGCGATTGACCTGGCGGCGCGGGCTACATCGAGCGCCTGCTCAGAGGTCATTGGGCTCCGCCGGCCGTGGCCGATTGCGGCAACCCGCTCGGCCCAGCTCAGCAGCCTTGGAAAGCCATCGAGCGGCGCCGCCAGTGGTCCGAAATTTTGCTGCAGGAACCAAACCGGATGGTAGGCGGCGAGATCCGCAAGGCTAGCGGCGGAGCCCTGCAAGAATGAGCGCCCGTCGGTCAGCATCTGGTTCAGCCAGTCGAGATGCGCGCGCAACTGATCGAGCAAGTTCGGTACTGCCGCCTTCATCGCGGCGGGATCGATATTTCGGCCAGAGAATTTGGCCCGGTCTTCGAGAAATCCTTCGGGCAACGCGTCGGGTCTCTTCGCGAATGCGATGCTCACAGCCGGACCGAACATGGTCTTCTCGGCCCACCAGGCAAGCGCGTCGGCCGCGCCGTGGCCGGCCGGATAAAAGCTCGGGCTGGGGTGCAGGCGCTCGAGTTCGCGCATGATCAGCTGGCTATCGCAATAAATATCTGCGCCGATCTGCATCACCGGCGTCTTGCGATAGCCTCCGGTCAGCGCCGTCAGGTCGGGTTTTGGCATGATGACCGGGATCTCGACCGATCCCCAGGCCAGGCCCTTGAGACCAAGACCGAGCCGAACTTTCTCCGAATAGGGAGAGGTCCCGTAGTGATGCAGGATGATGTCGGTCATCGAGACGGCCCTCGTTTGGGATGATGCGTCCCCCTCGATATCAAGCGCGGGTAGCGGACCGGCAAGCGATAGATTTGGCGGGTAGGTTTAGCTGCGCTAAACTTGCGTCATGATCAGACGCTTCGCGTTGCTGCAGACGTTCGTCGCCGTGGCGCGCGCCGGAAAGATGAGGCAAGCTGCGCATGAGCTCGCGCTCACGCCGGGCGCGGTCAGTCAACGCATTCGCCAGCTTGAGGAGGCGGCCGGTCGTCGGCTGTTTTTGCGCAATCCCTCGGGCGTCGAGCTCAGCGCCGCGGGTGAAGCCATGTTTGGTGCGCTTGCCGAGCCCTTTCGGGCGATCGAAGCGGTCGATCGCGAACTCGGCGGCCCATCATCGAGCCGCGTGACGATAAGTACGACGCCGTCATTCGCGGCGACTTGGCTGGTGCCGCGACTCGCGATGTTCGCGCAACGTTATCCGGATATTGAAATCGCCGTGGAGACCGGCAGCCGCCCGGTCGATCTGAAGCGAGAGCCGATCGATCTGGCGATTCGGCATGGGTTGGGAAAGTACCCTGGCTTAGAAGCCATTTGGCTGGTTGCTCCCGAACTTATCGTCGTCGCAAGCCCCGATCTGCTCAAAGAGCGTGGCCCCCTCAAGGGGCCGGCCGATTGTCTGGCATTTCCTCTCCTCCACGACTTCAATCGCCAGGACTGGCCGCTCTGGTTCGAAGCTCATGGCGTAGCCGCGCCGAACTGCAAAAAGGGTCCAGCGTTTTCGGAAAACCACCTGATTGTGCGCGCGGCTGTCGCGGGACAAGGATTGGCGCTGGTGCGGGATATTTATGCCGAGGACGACCTTCGAGCGAAGAAGCTGGTAAAGCCGCTTACGGTGAATTGGCCCTTACAATTCGCTTATTATGTGGTCGCGACGTCCGAGGCGCAGCAAAAGCCTGCGGTTCGGCGGTTCAGAGATTGGCTGAACGAAGAGGCGCAACAGGAAATCTCGTCGCTCACCTGACAACGTCGGGTTCTCCTGCTGCCACTCGAATGGCCGTTATCGGCGCCGGCCTGACCTTAGATTTGACTGGGGTAGGTACCAAGGCGACGCGTCAGCCATTGATAGCAGTCGATTGAAATCGAATGATCCCACGAGAACCAGTCGCGACATCTGATCTCGATCAGCACCAGAGGTTAAGCGCCGCTCCGACACCTCGGCCTGGTGCCGACAAGCGACATGGTGAGATGCATGCGTTCGGTGTCTAACTGCCGACGACGGCCGACAAATGGTCGATCATCCACTGCCCTGCAGGGCCTAGCCGATGGTCGGCGAGGTAGGCGCCGCACATCACGAGTTGCGCACCTCTCGAGTCGAACTCTACGGGTCGAATGACTTTTAGCCGCCCTTGCGCGATGTCATTCTGGACCAGATGGAAGGGCATGTTGCCCCATCCGAGACCGGCCAACAGCATCGAGTGCTTCGCGCCCAGGTCCGCCAGGCGCCAGGCACGGCCCGACAATACGCCATAATCACGTCCCGCCGTCAGCGACGAGCGATCCGTGAGCACGAGTTGAATATGCCGGCGCAGGACGTGTGTATCGATTGGGCCCTCGAGTGCCGCGAGCGGATGATCGGGTGCCACTACCGGGATCAGATCGATCGTGAGCAAGGGGAAGCGCTTCAGGAGCGCGATGTCGCTGAAGAAAAGCTGCAGCAATCCAATCATGCAGGTGCCGTCGAGTACCAGTTCCGCGGCGGCGCCGAGCGATTGCACATAGATGCGCGGCGCAACGGTTGGGAATTTCGCGGTGAAAGCGCCGAGCGCTTTGACGACCGCAGGCATCGGGAACATGGAGTCGAGCACGATCGTCAACTCTGCTTCCAATCCGCTGGCCAGACTTCGCGCGGTATCGCGAAAAGCATTTGTCTCCTCGGCAATCCGGCGCGCCCGCGGCAGCAGCGCACGCCCCGCCTCCGTCAGGGCTGGCCGATAAGTTGTGCGGTCGAATAGCGGAATGCCGAACTGCGCTTCGAGCTTCTGAATTCCGTAAGTCACCGCCGACTGGGCGCGGTTCAGCTGTTTTGCAGCCTTGGAGAAGCTTCCGGTGTCGGCAACCGCGAGGAACAGCCGAATTTGGTCCAGGGTCAGCGAGTCCAACATAATCATATACATAGATCATCTCGATCGAAATTTAATCACTGTTTCGATCATCTGCCCCTTCTTAAATGGCGGACCAAGCAATCAGCCGCTTAGGAGCCCCAAATGCCCACTCCGCTTGCGATCGAGGTCAGTCCTCGAGACCACCATGTTGGATCGCTTGACACGAAAGCAGTAGCCATGCCCGAGGCCGTCGATCAGAGGCCACCTGTCGCCATTGGTCATGTGCGCCTTGACGTCACCGATGTCGGCGCTGCCTCGCGTTGGCTCGCAACAGTAGGGTTGCGTCCGATCGTATCAAGCAGCGATCTGGCAGTACTTGAATTGCGCGGCGGCACGCATCTGGTTGTCATGCAAGCCGAGCAACCGTCCGAGCCGCGAACGGGAGCGCCCTTCGATCTGATGTTCGACGACATTGACGCCACGCACCGCATCTTCGAAGAGAAGGGTTTGTGCCCATCTCCGATCCGACGAGGTCGCATTCACGACTCGTTTGAGGTCATCGGACCCGACGGATGGGTCTTCACCATCAACTCCTCCCATGCTACTGGCCAACCTATTTGACTGCCGGTTCCTTGATCGCACGGGTCTCGGTTGGCGCTGAACTTCGACAGTATCTTACCTTCAGCGAACGGTTCGTCCTATGAAGGCCCAGGTCTACGAGAAGGCCCACAGCCTCGCTGATTTCGCGATCAAGCTCGTCGAAATCCCTGTCCCGACGCCGCGCGATAATGATGTCCTGGTCGACGTGCGAGCGATCGGGGTTAATCCAGGCGAAGCGGCGATCCGGAGCATGCCCAGCGCAGAGCCGGGAGGCTGCATTCTTTTGGGCTGGGAAATCGCAGGCGACCGATCGTCGGCGATAGTTCTCGAGGCCGCGCAAATTTCGAACCGCGCGAATTTCCCTTTGAAATCAAAAGCGAAAAATTCGACGGCTCGATGCTCGGGTTTTGACCGTCAGCAAAAAGAAATTGCGGCGAAAAGTCAGACGGTTACGATGCTCGGGAGCAACCGAGGGCACTGCGGTGCAGCAGAGGATAGCAGGGGACACTAAGGCGAACCGTAAGCCACCGATAGCGGTCGATAGAAGTCGAGCGACCCACACAACCCGGGACAGCGCAGGTAATCGCATGACGACCGGCAACAAATGAAAGCGACAGCTCACGCATCGTGCAAATGCGGTAACGTCGAATTCGAAGCGATCGGTTCGCCGATTATGAGCGTCATCTGTTGCTGCGATGATTGCCAGGAGGGCTCTCGGCAGGTCGAAGCGCTTCCAAGCGCTCCTGGCGTGCGAGAGCCTGATGGAGGAACCGCCTACCTGCTATACCGAAAAGATCGCTTCAACTGTACCAGAGGCGGTCAGCTTCTGCAGAACCTGCGGCTGCGGGAGAAGTCGCCCACGAAGCGGGTCATCGCCGGCTGCTGCAGCTCGGCGATGTTTCTGGACTTCGAAAAAGGCCATTGGTTCGCAGCGTATAGAGTGCGATTCGTAGATGCACCACCGCCGCAGATGCGTATTCAGACGCGATTTATGCCCAACGGCACTCAGATCCGGAAGGACATGCCGACATACTCTGCATTCCCTTTGAAGTTCATGGCGAAGCTCGTGTTAGCGCGGTTCGATATGTTATTCGGGCGATGATGGATTCGGGTTCGGAAGCTCCGACGTGCCACCACTGAACAGGCGCCGCAACCGGACGCGCCAGCATCAGGCGCCCAGGAAGCTCGTGAGCTTGCGCGTCAGCTCCTCCGGCATTTGTTCCGGAAGGAAATGGCCGGTCGGCATCGCCTCGCCTTGCACCTGGACGGCGCGGTCCCGCCACGTGTCCAGGACGTCATACATGCGATGAAACGGCCCCTTTTCGGACCAGAGCACGAGGAGTGGGCATCCAATCTTCTTGTCCAGGTCGGCGGCATCATGCGCGAGGTCGATCGATGCCGCTGCGCGATAATCCTCGCAGATGGCGTGGATGGTCTCCGGCCGGCGAAACGTCCGTAGATATTCCTGGAATACGGCGGGAGCCATCCAGTCGGGAAGCGGGTCCGTGAGTGTGGTGCCTCCCAGCCACAGCAAGGTGCATTTCAGGAAATATTCGGCGCTGCCCTCGAGCAGAGTTTCGGGAAACGGGGCTGGCTGGACCAACAGGAACCAGTGATAGAAGATCGTTGCGAACTCCTGCGTGATGCGCCGGTAGAGGAGATGCGTCGGCACGATGTCAAGGATGACCAGCTTGGTGAGGAGGTCGGGATGATCGAGCGCCAGCCGATGCGCCGCACGCCCGCCGCGGTCATGACCGACCAGGGCGAAGTTTGCGAAGCCCAGATGCCGCATCACCTCCACTTGGTCCTGCGCCATCGCCCGTTTCGAGTACCCGGAATGATCCGCACCGCCCGGCGGCTTGCTGCTGTCGCCATAGCCGCGCAAATCCGTCATCACGACAAAGTGGTCCCGCATCAGCGCCGGCGTCACCTTGCGCCAGACCACGTGCGTCTCTGGAATGCCGTGCAAGAGAAGCAGCGGCGGACCGTTGCGGTTGCCGCCGTAGACGGTGTTGATCGTCGCACCCGAGGTCTTGATGCGCTCGGCGCGAAACCCTTCGAAGAAGGGCGCCGCCGCCTCTGTCTGCGCGTCCGTAGCGTGCCGAGGGCTGCGCATCTTGGTCGCTCCTTCATCAGCCGTTGTCGGTCCCCCTCGCGTGGCACATGGTGGCAGGCCCCTCGTTTTCCAATGCGTCGTTCGCTGGGGCTGCATCAGCCCACCGGTCACGATAGCGACACGCTCAATCACTCTTGGTTGTCTCAGGCCGTCGAGGGTGTCACATGTGAGCCTGCTGATCGCGATATCGCTGAACCTCCGGCGCGCGCGCTCATCGTTGGGCCGTGGCAGAGCCGTCGATCGGCTCGACTTGCCGTCTGAAGCGATCGAGTCCGTGATCGAACGTCACCCAGGGATGCCGCGTCGTCTCCCACACGGATAGTGACGGCCGGGGCATCGACGGGTCAGCGAAGGCGCCAAGCGCGATGCCGATAAGGTCCGGGACAAAGGCCGCGTGCCAGAACGCTGTGGAGCCGCAGTCGGGGCAGAAATGGAATTCAATCTGTCGCCCCGAGTCGCTGCCGCGGACATAGACCTTGCTCGGCCCCGCGATGCGCACCTGCGCTTTCGGGAAATAGGTGCTGACGCCAAAGGGCGAGCCGGTACGGCGCTGGCACGCCCGGCAATGACACGCGGCTACAAACGCCGGCTCGCCGGTCGCCTCCGCGCGCAGCGAGCCGCAGCAACAATGCGCGATCCTGGTCACGGCCAAACCGCCTTGACCGCGGCTAAGTCGGCAGCGGGATGGCGGACGCGAAGACGCCATCCGGATCGAAGCGGCGCTTGAGGACCCGGAGCCGGTCGCCGTTGCCGCCATAAGCCTCCGCCGCCTGTTCGCGATCATCCGGGCCGAGCAAGTTGGCGTAGCCGCCGGGCAGGGCGAACGGGGCGAGGCTCTGCCAGAGATCTTGTGCCCAGCGCCGGTGCGCCGCGCCGTCATCCCCATCGGGCTTCCAACCCGCGATGATCTCGACCATGAAGTGCTCGCGGCGCAAGCCGAAAGCGGCGCCGGCCGGCGCCACCCGCGTCGCGGCGCCGTGGAAGTGGTGCCAGAAGATCGCGCAATGCGGCGACGCTCTGCGCGCCATTGCCGCGATGATTGCGTCGGCGGCGCCGGCGGTGAGCGCGGGCAACGAGCGCGTCCGGAGCTCCCAGTGGCAGCCCTCCGCGGCCGCCACCCACGCGTCGAACCGAGCGAGCATGTCGGCGTAGGTCGCCGGTCCGACCTCTGCGGATTGCGGCGTGCCGAAAGCCTGCACGTCTTCCATGACACGCTCGCCCTGACACCGCTCGCCGTTCCACAGCGCGACGACCATGATGACGGGTTCGCCGTCCGGTCCGGACATCATGCCGACGGGCACGCCGAGTTCGTCGGGTGCCGTCGCCGCAAACGCCGCATAGCGGCGCAACACCGCGCTTGCCTCGTTCCCGTTGTAGACGATCCATCCCGCGAGCATGTGGCGCGCCGGATGGAGGCGGATGCGCAGCGCGGTCACGACGCCGAAATTGCCGCCGCCGCCGCGCAGCGCCCAGAACAGCCCGGGCTCCGCGTCGGGCCCGGTGGTCACGCGCCGGCCGTCCGCCAGGACGATTTCGGCGCCAAGCAGATTGTCGGCCGCCAGGCCGCAGGTACCGCTGAGCGGGCCGTAGCCACCGCCCAGGGTCAGGCCGGCCATGCCGACCGTGCCGCAATTGCCCAATGCCGCGACCAGGCCGTGGGCGCCGGCGGCGGCCGCGACATCCTTGACCAGGGCGCCGCCCGCGACGGTGGCCACAAGCGCGCGCGGGTCAACCGCCACATTCCGCATTCCGGTGAGGTCGATGACGAGCCCATCGTCGCTCAGGGCGCGCCCCGCCCAGTCATGCCCGCCGCCGCGCACCGACAGCGGCAGGCCATGGCGCCGCGCGGCGAGCACCGCCGCCTGCACGTCCTCGGGTTGTCTGCAGAACGCGATGACCGCCGGGTGGCGGCGCACGGCGCCGTTCCACACGCGGGAGCCCGCGTCATAGAACTCGTGCCCCGGCAGCGCCACGCGGCCGGACAGGGTTGCGCGCAGCTCGTCGGCACAGCTAGAGCTGATTCGGTTCGTTGAGGCCAGCATCGTTGCGCTCCTTTTCCGCCGTGGCCGAAGGTCCGTTTCGGCGTTGATCGGAGGAGAGCCTGCCGGCCGCGCGTTGCGGCAGCGTTTCGCGATCGGGAAGAAAGGTTACAACCGTAGCCGTGGCGCCGGTTTTCAGCAGGGCTCCACCGGCACATCGAAGACATAGCCGAAGCCACGCTCGGTGCGGATCATGCGCGGCGCGCTCGGATCGACCTCGAGCTTGCGCCGCAGCCGAAGCACTTGGACATCGATGCTGCGGTCGAAGATATCTTCATGCATCCGTGTCGCCTGCAGCAGGTATTCGCGGCTCAGCGGGCGCTGCGGTGCGTCGACGAAGGCGATCAGCAGCGCATATTCCCCTTTGGAGAGCGCGACGGCCGTCCCTTCCGGGTTGGTGAGCCGGCGCAGCCGCCGATCCAGCCGCCAGCCGCCAAAACGGCAGCGCCGCCGCTCCCCATCGCGGCGCGGGGCAACGCTCTGGGTGGCCTGACGCCGGCGCAGCACGGCGCGGATGCGCGCCAGCAGCTCGCGCAGGCCGAAGGGCTTGGTCAGGTAATCGTCGGCGCCGAGCTCCAGCCCGACCACGCGATCGATCTCGTCGCGGCGATGACCGGTGGCGATGATCACCGGCAGGTCGGAGTGGGCGCGCAGGTCGCGCAGCAGATCGAGCCCGTCCTCGTGGCCGAGCTGCAGGTCGAGGATCACCAGCGAAGGCTCATCGCCGGTCAGCTGGCGGGACATTTCCTGCCGACAGGCGGCGCCGACGACGCGCATACTGTGGTTCTCGAGAAAGGCGGCGATCATCTGGCGCATCGCCGGGTCGTCGTCGACCAGCAGGATGCGCGCCAACCCAGCCGGCTCGTCGCCGACCTCGCTCCTCTCGATCTTCTCGCCGGGCTCACGGATGCGGACAGTGTCGTCAAATTCCAAAGCGCGCGCCCCTTTGCTGGCGTAGGGTCACCCCATCGGGCGGCCGCACGCGGCCGGTTCCCGTCGTCTCGGCGTCTCCCCATCGGCCACGATCTTGCGGTGGAATTCTGCGAAACCGGCACCGGCGTTCGTCTCGATGCCTGCCGGTCCATGATCGGCGCGTGACGCGAACACACCTTATTGTCCACAGGCCAGCGCTGGCGCGCCGTGACGACCGTCACACCGCGGTAACAGGGTGGACTAGGGTCTAAACCCATAAAATTCCTTGAGGCGTGAATC
>Ga0335076_10004892_pt1 | contig 13570 bp, 8 predicted proteins | sample Lox_Sample_25_FD_206717 | JGI IMG/M metagenome (GOLD analysis project Ga0335076, IMG submission 206717) | Soil microbial communities from Loxahatchee National Wildlife Refuge, Florida, United States - Lox_Sample_2.5 | ecosystem: Environmental > Terrestrial > Soil > Wetlands | place: USA: Florida... | reverse complement strand
AAAGCCTCCGGCCAGCAGGCCGGCCACGCCCGCGATGACGATCGCGCGTGGGTTCTGGCCGCCCGCGCCGGCCACGCCCATGATCAGCGACAGGTTGCAAACAAGCCCGTCGGTGGCGCCGAAGACGACCGGGCGTACGATGCTGGCGCCGCGGGTTTCATGTGGACTGCTCGGCGGTTCCCGCAGCTCCTCGAGCCGCGCCTTCACGCCGGCTATTCCATTGGCGATTGACGGCATCGATCCCTCGGGCGCGTTTGGTTGCGATTATCGGGCCAACGGCCAGCCCGCGCCGCGTCGATTCCCCGGGGCTCAGCCAGCCGGGGCCGGCCGGACCGGTGGAGCGGTGGCACGGATCGCCGCCGGCGGTTGCGGAGGCGGGGTCCGGCTGGCTCGCGGTCTCGTCGGGGCCTGCCGTTTCCGGGGCGCCGGACATACCATGGGCGGGTGCTGACTCGTTCGCTCGGACTGGCCCGGCCGACCCGACCGACCGCTACGGGGCTGGCGGCGAGCGCCGCCAGCCTGGCCCTGGCGACCCTGCTGGTCTGGGGCCTGGAGCGACTGCTCGGCGCGCCGACGGTGGCCGTGTATCTGCTGGCCGTCGTCGCTGTCGGAATGGGCTACGGCAGCCTGCTCGCCGTTGGCACGGCGATCGGCTCGTTTCTTCTCTACGACTTCTTCTTCGTCCCTCCCTATTACACCTTCGTCATCTCGGCGCCGGACGAGTGGGTCGACCTCGTGGTCTTCCTCGTCGTGGCGATCGCCGTTGGGAACCTTTCGGCGCTCCAGCTCCAGAGGCGGCGCGAGGCCGAGCTGCGCAGCGCGGAGGCCCGGGCGATGTTCGCCCTGAGCCGGGACATCGCCACCGCCGCGACGGTCCTCGAAGCCGCGCCCCTGCTCTCGGAACGGCTTGCCCGCGAGGCCGAGATGGCCCGGGTCTGGATCGGCATCGGCGGGTCGCTGTCCGAGGAGCGCGTCGTCGCCGACACGCAGACCGGCGAGCCCCGACCGTCGGCGGCCTCTCGCTGGACGCTCCAGCCCGGTTCGGCGGACACCCACCCGGGCTGGGTCAAGGTCCGCGAAACGGCCATTCCGGGTCGTGGCACGTTCGACGGGAGGGATCCCAGGTCGCGCCGGGGGCACGACGAGGAGCCGGCCACGGTCCTGCGAGTGCCCATCTGGGCGGGCGGCGAGGCGATCGGGTCGGTGTGGGGCACCCGCGCCCATGGCGCGCCATTTCCGGGCCGGTCGCACTCGCGGCTGCTCGCCGCCGCGGCCGACCAGCTCGGTCAATCGGTCCTTCGCGACCGGCTGGCCGCCGAGGCGACGACCCTGGAGATCACCCGCCAGGGCGACGCCCTGAAGTCGGCACTGCTCGACTCGGTTTCCCACGACCTCCGAACCCCGCTCGCCGCGATCAGGGCCGCGGCCGGCAACCTGATGGATCCGGCGGTCGCAATGGCGCCGGACGAGGTCCACGCGGTCGCGGCTTCAATCGACGCCGAAGCCGAGCGACTCAGCCGGCTCGTCCGCAACATGCTCGACCTCGGTCGGATCGAGGGTGGTGCCCTCCGGCCGTCGCTCGAGCTGTACGACCTGGCAGACCTGGTCGAGCCCGTGGTCGAGCGGATCAGGCCCGGGCTCGGCGCCGGGCGGCTCGAGGTCGTCATGCCGTCCGACCTGCCGGCCGTCCAGGTCGACGCCATCTTCGTCGATCAGATCGTGACCAACCTGCTCGAGAACGCGGCCCACTATGCCCCCGGCAAGTCCATCCGGGTCTCTGCCCGGGCCGTCGGCGGCCAGGTCTGGCTCAGCGTCGGCGACGCCGGCCCGGGCGTTCCGGCCTCGGCCCTGCCACATGTTTTCGAGCGCTTCTACCGGGCGCCGCGTGGGACCGGTTCTCACTCCGAAGGCGGATCGGGCATCGGGCTGGCGGTCGTCAAGGGCCTCGCCGAGGCGATGGGTGGCTCGGCCGAGGCCCGCCCCAGTCCGCTCGGCGGTCTCGAGGTCGTCGTCCATCTGATCGCCGAGGGCGGCCCGGCCGAAATCGCGGCCGGCGATACCGCGGCCGAAGGCGGCCTTGCGGAAACCGCTGCGGAGACGCCGGGTGAGACGCCGGGTGAGCCCGGGACACAGGCCCCGGCGCAAGCCGGCGAGGCGGCCCGGAGCCGATGAGCGAGCGTGGGTCGGTCGTCCTGCTGGTCGAGGACGACGAGGCGGCCCGGACCGCCATCGCCACCAATCTGCGGGCCCGGGGCCACGACGTCGACGAGGCGGGCGACGTCCGGGAAGCGCTCCGGCTGTGGGATTCGCGCCGCCCGGATCTGATCCTGCTCGACCTGGGACTGCCCGACCTGGACGGCCAGGCCGTCATCCGACGCGTTCGGCGCGAAGCCCTCACGCCGATCATCGTGGTCTCGGCGAGGGGTCGCGAGACGGACCGCGTCGCGGCCCTCGACGCCGGCGCCGACGACTACCTGACCAAGCCCTTCGGGCTCTCGGAGTTGCACGCCAGGATGAGGGCCGTCCTGCGCCGCGCGGCGGGACCCGACGCGGATGCCGAGGGGAGGCTGCGTCTGGGTCCGGTCGAGCTGGACGTGGCCCGCCACGAAGTCCGCGTGGGCGAGACTGCCGTCGATCTGACGCCCCGCGAGTTCGAGCTGCTGAAGGTCCTGCTCGCCCAGCCGGGCCGGGTCGTGACTGCCGGCCGGCTGCTCCGGGCCGTCTGGGGCACGGCCTATTCGGACGAGGCTCATTACCTCCACGTCTACGTCTCCCGCCTGCGCCGCAAGCTGGCCGCGGCCGATCCGTCGGGCGCCGCGGCGGGGCTGATCGTGGCCGAGCCGGGGGTCGGCTACAGGATCAGGGCCGAGTAGCCGGGGAACCGGCTGGTGCAACGTGGGCGCGGATGAGTCGCATCCGCAATGCCCGCTATCGGACCCTGTAGGCGGCCACACGGCTGTCGCAGGGAGAGTCGCCATGCACTGCCCGCCCGCCGACCTGACGCGCCCCGGGGGCCAATCGTGATCGGCAAGGAGGCGTTGCCCATCCTCGAGGCCGGCCCCAACCCTGTCATCGGCGTGGACGCTCACGGCGTGATCGCCTACGCGAACCCGCTGGCCGAGGCGGCATTCGGCTGGTCTCGAGACGAGCTGATCGGCCGGCCCGTTGAGACGCTGGTGCCCGAGGCCCTCACCCAGGCCCACGTCGCCCATCGATCGGCCTTCGTGGAGTCGCCGTCGACGCGGCCGATGGGCATCGGGCTCGACCTGGCGGCGCGCCGGCACGACGGCTCGGAGTTCCCGGTGGAGATCAGCCTGGTGCCGCTCGACACTCCCGATGGCCTGCTAGTCCTGGCGACCGTCGTCGACATCACTGCCCGACGGGCCCTCGAGAGCCAGCTGTTCGAGGCCCGCAAGATGGAATCGATCGGCCGGCTGTCGGGCGGCATCGCCCACGACTTCAACAACATCCTTACGGGCATCATCGGCTTCGCCGATCTCGCCCTCGCGGCTCCTCCCGGCACTGACGTCGGCGCGGATCTGCGAACCATCCGGGAAGCGGCCCAGCGGGCGGCGGGCCTGACCCAGCAACTCCTGGCCTTCGGGCGGCGACAGGTGCTGCGGCCCCAGTTCGTGGACCCCAACGACGTCATCAACGCCACCGAGCCCATGCTGCGGCGGCTGATCGGCGAGCAGGTCGAGCTGATCGTGTCGATGTCGCCACAGGTGGGGACCATCCGGGTCGATCCCACCCAGCTCGGCCAGGTGATCATGAATCTGGCCCTCAACGCCCGCGACGCCATGCCCGGGGGCGGGCGGCTGATAATCCGGTCGGAGCGGGCCCGCTTCGACGACACCGACCTGTCCCGACACTCCGACATCCCACCCGGCGACTACCTGGTGATCTCGGTCGCCGACACCGGCACCGGCATGGACGCCGAGACCCGAGCTCACATCTTCGAGCCGTTCTTCACCACCAAGGACGTCGGCAAGGGCACCGGCCTTGGCCTGGCCACGACGTACGGGATCGTCAAGCAGTCGGGCGGCTACATCTGGGTCTACTCGGAGCCGGGGCAGGGGACGACGTTCCGCATCTACTTTCCGGACGTGACAGAACTGACCGAGGGCCGCCGCGAGTCGGCGCCGGCGAAGACCCGCGACCCTCAAAACCACCAGATACTCCTGGTCGAGGATGAGCCGATGCTGCGCGACCTGACCAGGCGCGTCCTGATCGAGGCCGGGTTCGAGGTCGTGGAGGCGGCCAGCGCCGCCCAGGCCCTCGAGTTCGCGCTTCGCCCCGAAGTCGACATAAACCTGCTCCTGAGCGATGTCGTCATGCCTGGCATGAACGGCGTCGCGTTGGCCGATTCGTTGCGGCAGCGTCTGCCCGGTCTTCGGGTGCTGCTGATGTCTGGCTACGCCGAGGAGATCGTCCTGGCCCAACAGAGCGACTACGCTTTTGTGGCCAAGCCCTTCACGCCCCAGGCGCTCCTCGACGCCGTCGTCGACGTGCTCGTCGATCCGGTCGCTTACGGTCGGGGCGCCTAGTCCTCCAGCAGCTCTGCGGCCATCGATCGGACTGCCGCCGCGTCCGGCGCCGCCAGCGCCCTCTGGCTCAGGTCGCGAAGCCGGCCGATCGTGACCCGAGCCAGCGCGGCACGGATGCCGTCGAGCGAGCCCGCGTCGGCCGAGAGCTCGCCCACGCCCAGCCCGGCCAGCACGAGGGCCCCGGCCGGGTCGCCGGCCAGCTCACCGCACACGGCCGTTGTTATGCCCGACGCAGCCGCCCCTGCGACGACGTTGGCGACGAGCCGCAGGACCGCCGGGTGGAGAGCGTCCTGGAAGTCGGCCAGGGCGGGATTCGATCGATCGGCCGCCAGGGTGTACTGGGTCAAATCGTTGGTCCCGATCGAGAAGAAGTCCACTCGGCGGGCGATCTCGGCGGCCAGCAGGGCGGCGGCGGGGATCTCGATCATGACCCCGGTGACCATCCGCTCGGGGAGCGGATCGCCCGCGGCGGCGACCTCGGCCCTGGCCTCGTCGCGCAGCTCCAGCAGCAGCTCGACATCTGCGAGGGTGGCGACCATCGGCGCCATCACATGGGGCGTGACGCGGGCCCGGCCCGCGGCCCGCCAGATGGCCCGCAGCTGCGCGCTCAGCAGATCCCGGTGCGGACCGGCCAGCCGGATGGCCCGAACGCCCAGGAAAGGGTTCGCCTCGGGCGGAAGGTTTAGATAGGGAAGGGCCTTGTCGCCACCGATGTCCGCCAGGCGGACGACCACTGGCCGATCCGGCCCGAAGGCCTCGAAGACCTGCCGGTAGGGCCCGACCTGCTCGGCTTCCGACGGCGGGGCCTGGCGCTTCATGAACAGGAACTCGGTCCGGAAGAGACCTGCTCCCTCGGCGCCGGCGGCCAGGGCCCGGGCCGCTTCGTCCGGGCCGCCGATGTTGGCCAGCACCACGATCCGGTGGCCGTCCGAGGTGGCGGCCGGACGGTCTCGCAGCGCGGCCGCGGCGCGGCGACGATCTTCGAGAGCGGCGGCGCGAGCGGCGAACTCGGCCAGCCGTCTTTGGTCGGGGTCCAGGGCGATCTCGCCCGTCCCCCCGTCCATGGCGACGACCTTCGCTCCGGCGGCGGCCCGAACGAGACCGCGCGCCCCGACGATCGCCGGTATGCCCATGCCCCGCGCCAGGATGACGGCGTGAGCGGTCACCGATCCCCCTTCGAGGGCGATCCCGAGCAGCAGCCCGGGCGGAATCTCGGCCGCGATCGACGGCGGCAGATCGTCGGCAACGGCGATCGACGGCGCGCCGGGGAGGGACACGCCCTCGCCCTTGAGGAGCCGTGAGATCCGGGCCCCGACGTCGCGGATGTCCGCGGCTCGGGCGGCCAGCAGCTCGTCGTCCAGGCCGGCCAGGACGCCCGCCAGCCGCTCGGCGGCGGCCTCGACGGCGGTGGCGGCCGGCTCTCCCGCGCCGGCGAGGGCTACCGCGGCGTCGAGCAGCTCCGGGTCGGCGGCCATGACGGCCTGGGCGGCGAGGATGTCCGCCTCCTCGGGGCGGCCGAGCCCCCGCAGCCGGTCGGCCAGAGACTCGAGCTGGCCGGCGGCGTCGGCGGAGGCGGCCCGGATCGCGGCGCCGCTTGCCTGGGACGCGGCGGCTGCGGCTGGAGCGGCTGGAGTGGCGCCGGCAGTGGCCTCGGTATAGATCCAGATCGGGCCGGTGGCGACCCCCGCGGCGCCGGGCTTGCCGGCGATCCCGCCATCCTCGAGCGCGGGTGGTGCCGTGGGTACGGGCGGCGCCGCGGGCGCCGGCACGGCCGCGTGCGCCACCCCGGGGCGCGGGCCGGCAGGCGTCTCGGTCACGGCACCGGCGAACGCCTCGCCCTCGCCGAAGCCGCCGGCAGCCAGGACCCTGATCGCCTCGATGGCCGCGTCGCGGTCGGCGCCGGTGGCGCTGAGGCGAATGACGTGGCCCTGGCGGACGCCCGCGGCAAGAACGTTGGTCGGACTCTTGGCGCTGACCGGCGCCGTGCCGCGGGTCAGGTTCTCGATCAGGACCGGCGACTCGAACCCAGCGGCGGTGCGCACCAGCGCCGCCCCGGGCCGGCCGTGGAGGCCAGCCGGATTGACCACGGTTATCTCGACCGCGGACGTTTCCCGTTCCGGCGCCGCGGCCAGGTCCCGAGCGACCGCCGCCGCCAGGTCGGGTGCGATCTGCCCCGCCACGTCCGCCGGCGCGGCCGCCGCCAGGTCGACCGCAGGAGCGGCCGCCAGTCCGTCCTCGTCGGCGTCCTTCCGCATCGTGGCCGCTCCCAGGGCCGACTTCAGGACCTCGTCCAGCGAGTCGCCGGCCGAAGCCTGGATCGCGGCGAAAAGGGCGCCTTCCACCAGCGGCCCGCCGCTCAGCCGGGTTCGGGCCGCCAGGTCCTCGTCGAGCATCGTCAGGGCCAGTTTGGCGCTCAGGACGGCGCTGCCCAGGTCGGCCAGCATGACGACTCCGGCTCCGGCGTCGGCACGCGCTACCGCGTCGGCGATCAGGACCGCGTCGGTACCGAGCTGGCCGTCGGCCGTGCCGCCCGCGGCAATCAGACGGACGTCCCTACCGCCGCACATCTCGCGGGCGACATCGACCACGCCGGCCGCGATCTGGGCGGAGTGCGAGACGATGACGATGCCAACGAGCGGTTCGGCCGAATCCGGCACGTCAACCCTCCGAGCGTGGCGGCCAGGGCGGTGCGTCTGTCAGTTTGACGTGGCCGGCGCGGGACTGCCCGCCGTTGCGCCGGCTCTTTCGGCGTCGCCTGCCTTGTAGGCGGCCAGCAGAATCTCGACCGGGTGACGAGTTCGCACCCCCGAGGCCTTCTCGATCTGCCAGCGGCACGTCTCGGAGTCGCAGGCCGCCTCGGTCGCGCCGCTGGCTTTGACCCTGGCGAAGAGCGGCGCCCCGACGGCCATGCCGATGTCGTACTTCTCCTTCTTCATGCCGTAGGTGCCGGCGATGCCGCAGCAGTCGTGGTCCATGTCCATGGCTCGCAGCCCGGGAACGAGGGCGAAGAGGTCAAGCGCCGGAAGTCCGATGCCGTGGCTGCGCAGCTGGCAGGGGGCGTGATACGGCAGGTCCTCGTCGAGACGTCCGAAGCCGGTGTCGAGCTTTCCCTTGTCGAGCAGGTCCACGAGGAACTCGCAGATGTCCCAGGTGGCGTTGGCCACCACGGTCGCGTCGTCGTCGTGGATGTCCAGCATCTCGCGATACTCGGCCTTGATGGTGTGGGTGCAGGACGTCGAGGTGCCGACGATCTTGTAGCCCTTGCGCGCGTACTCGGCGAGGATGTCCAGGTTGTGGTGGGCCTTCTGGCGCGCCTCGCCGTAGATGCCGTTGCTGATCAGGGGCAGACCGCAGCAGACCTGCGGCGGGACGATGACGTCGAAGCCGTTGCGCTCCAGGATGGCGATGGCCGCGTCGGCGACGTGTGGCTCGTAGTAGTTCACGGCGCAGCCGTGGAAGTAGACGACGGCCTTGTCCGGACCGGGCAGCGGCGTCGATCCGTTGCCCTTGTGGCGGCGCTTCCAGCTCGACTGGAAGGTTCGCCGCGAAAACTTGGGGAACGGGGCCAGGTGGTGTATGCCGACGGTCAGCTCCATCAGGCGCCGGACCGGCCGGTTGGCCAGAGCCCAGTTGCCGAGGGGGGAGAACATCACCCCGACGCGGCCGGTCAGGTCGGTCTGACCGAGCCCCCAATCGCGCAGCTTGGGCCGCTTACCGGCCTTCATCCTCGCCCGGGACTGGCTGTTCATCTCGGCGACCTTGACCCCGGCGGGGCAGACGGTCGTGCACCAGCCGCAGCCGGAGCAATAGTCGACCGTCACGTCCGGGGAGAGCAGGCGCGGCAATCCCTTGGCCTGGGCCGGCTGAGTTCGCCCCATCCTGAAGCGGGCAGCCTGCGGCCCGGCGTACTTGGGTCCGGGATACAGGTCGGTGACCCGGGCGACCGGGCAGGCCGTGTTGCAGACGTTGCACTTGAGACACTGGTCGGAGGAATATCCGACCTGCTCGAGCGCGGCTTCGTTGACCAGTTCGGCGATCGTCATGACCGGTTGCTCCCTGCCCCGCCCGAGGCGGCCCCCACCGGAGCGCCCGGCCCGCGCGCCGCGGCGCCGGTAAGGTTCCGGGCCGCCCGCCAGCCACTCGCCAGGTCGACCCCGTCCCGGCAGCGCTCGTGCAGATTGCGCTGCCCGGCAAGCAGCGTGCCCGCGACGCGGACGTTGTCGAAGAGCGGCCGGCCGGCGGCGTCGGTGGGCCTCAGCTCGGCGTCTGTTCTGATGCCCGCGGCCTCCAGGGGATGGCCGCCCGGATCGAACTCGTCCTGCGCCAGCCAGTCGGCGAACGCCGGCGCCTCGACCGGGAGGTCCAGCACGACTTCGCTGAGATGCCCGCTCTGGTCGCCCACGATGCCTCCGCTGGCGATGCCGCCCGTCGCCAGGACGACTGCCCCCGTTCGAGTGGCGTGGCTGCGTGACGCGGCCTCCGTCGCGACGGCCGTCACCCGCCTGCCGTCGCGCTCGACCGAGTCGACGAGCTCGCCGATCTGGATCCGCCCGCCGGCGGCCACGAAGGCCGCCCGCAGGGCCCGATAGAGCCGCATGCCCGGGACGCTCGGCGGCACGAGCGGCAGCTCGAACGGCGCCAGTGGCAGCCGCCGCCGCAGCTCGTCGAAGACGGCCGCGTGGTCGTCCAGGCCGAAGACGGCGGGCAGGGCCACTCGCCCCGGAGCGCCGCCTGCCAGGGCGCGACTCTCCAGCGCCGCGACGATCCGGTCGATGGCGAGCCGGCGCCAGGCCGGCCTGTCGAACCTGTTAGAGATCTCGACGGCGCTCAGGTTGTGCCTGCCCTCGAGGTCGGGAAGCTCGACCTGGACCGCCTCGACCGCGGCCGGGCCCGGCCGGCCGGCCCAGATCGCCGGTCTGGCCAGGCTGGCGGCGATCTGGTCGGGCCAGAAGTCCTTGAACCCGGCGACGCCGCAGACGATCAGACGCTCGCCCGAACCCCAGGGCCCGAGCGCCGCCGCCTGCGCGGCGGGCAGGATGGCCGCCGGCCGCGTGCCCCCGATCGAGGTCGGGACGACGGCGAGCGGTGAATCCAGGTCGCCCTCGTACGCGAGACCGCGGGCCGCGAGCACGGTTCGCAGCCAGTCGAGCGCTGGCGCGACATCCTCGCCGAGCACGGCGTAAGGGTGGCCCGGCATGGAGGCCAGCTTTCGGATGCCGGCTCGTGGCGTCGTGGCCTCCGGTACGGCGGCCACGTCCAGGCCGCCCGTCCCCCAGTGCGTGCCGGCATGGCCCTTGGCCAGGACCTGGACGCGAGCGCCGGATTCGGCCGCGGCGAGCGCCGCCGTCAGGCCCGACAGCCCGGCCCCGATGACCACTACGTCAACGGCTGGCATGGAGCGCCTCCGGTGCGGCTTCCGGCGCGAGTCGCCGGACGAGAGAGTCGACGCCAAGTCCGCCGTAGATGCCCATGACCATCCAGAGCTCCTGGAGCTGGCGGCCCGCGGCGATCGGTCGAGTGCCCTTGAAGCGCTCGCGGAGGTAGCCGACGATGGCGTCGTCGGCGGCCTCAGCCGCGCCGCCGTTTGTGGGGCCGGCCGCCGATGCGGTGGTTGCGACGGCTTGGGTGCCGTTTGCCGAGTCGCCCACCGCGGGACGGTTCGGGCCCGTCCCTCGCCCGGCCGCGGCCCGTTCCGCGGCCAGCCCGGCAGCCCGGAAGGTGCAGAAGCCGCCCTGGCAGGGACCCATGCCCAGCCGCGTCCCGCGACGCATGTCGTCGACGCTGCAGGGCCAGTTCTCGTCGAGGAAGTCGACCAGCATCGGCCGGGTCACGAGCTCGCACTCGCAGATCAGATCGGCGTCGCCGCCGCCCTCGGCCTCGTGCTCGGCCAGCCGGTGACCCAGCCAGTAGGTCTTGCCCGCGACCTGGTTCGGCAGGATCGCCTCGGAGGTCGTGCAGCGGGCGTTCAGGCCGAGCTTCTTGCAGACGAGGTCGACGGTGTCCTCGGCCATCAGCCGGTAGGTCGTCAGCTTGCCGCCGACGATCGAGACGTAGTTCTCGACGCCGTCGCTCTCGCCGTGGTCGAGCACGGTATGAGCTCTCGACACCTGGCGATTCTGGCTGGCCGCGGCTTCTTCGGGCGGCTGGTAAAGCGGCCGGACCCCGGCGTAGGCTCGCAGCAGCCGCATCCGGCCGAGGTCGGGGAAGAGCTTCTCGCCCTCGGCGATGAGGGCGGCAACCTCCTCGCGGGTGATGTCGTAGACGTCGGGATCGGGCACCCGCACGTCCGTCGTTCCGAGGATGGCGACGGTGTGGATCGGGACCATGATGTCGCCGTCGGCCGACTTGTGGCAGCGGTTCACGACGGTGTCGGTCATGCGCTGGTTGTAGATCAGCATCACGCCCTTGCCCGGCAGCATCGTCACCTTGACGCCGGCCAGGGCCGCGATCTGGCCCGTCCAGGCCCCCGCCGTGGATACGAGGAAGCGGGGCGCGACTCGCGTGGACGACCCGGAGCGTTCGTCGCGCAGGGTCGCAGAGACGATCCGATCGCCGGCACGTTCCAGGGCCACCAGGCGCTGATATGACCAGGCGTCGCTGCCGTGGGCTCTGGCGTCGGCGATGTTGGCGTCGATCAGATGCCACGGCTCCACCGAGCCGTCCGGCAGCCGGAAGACACGCCGGATCCTGGGATTGAGAGCCGGTTCGCGGCGCAGGGCTTCGGCTACCGGGATCTCCTCGCACGGAATGTCGGCCGCCGCGCAGGCCGCGGGAAATGCCGCGACGTAGTCCTCGGGGTCGTCCGGAGTGGCGACGAAGTAGCCGCCGGTGTCCTCGATGCTGCCGGGAGCGATCCGCCGCAGGACGCGGTTCTCGAGGATGCACTCGCGGGCGGCGAGCGGATCCTTGGCGGCATAGCGGCCGCCCGAGTGAAGGAGGCCGTGGTAGCGGCCGGTTGTCCCGGTGCCGAAGTCGCCACGATCCACGAGCAGCGTCCGCAGCCCACGCCGGGCGAGGTCCCTCAACACCCCCGCTCCGGTGGCGCCACCGCCGACGACGAGGACGTCGCAGGCGTACGACTCACTCACGCTGAATCACCTCGTTGCGCCAAGTATCGACCCGCGCCGCCATTGGGCAGCGTCTCAGCAATGCCGTCGGCCATGCGGGGCCGCGCCACGCAACTGCGCCTCGAACCCGGCCCGAACCACGGACACCAACCGCCGGGCCGGCGGGACGACCGACGAACCGTCTGGACCGGCTCGAGCGCCGGTCGAGGGAGGGGCCCCGGGCCCGCAGATCGGCTGCGTGCCCGGGGCCAGGAGGCTGGTCGACTGGCTATTCGACCCAGTCGAAGGTTCGAGTAACTGCCTTCTTCCAGAGCTTGAGGTCTGCCTCACGAGTCTTGGCGTCCATCTTGGGCTTCCACTCGTGATCCATCTGCCAGTTCTTCCGCAGATCTTCGACCGCGCTCCAGAAGCCGACCGCGAGGCCGGCCGCGTAGGCGGCGCCCAGGGCGGTCGTCTCGGCCACCTTCGGCCGGATGACCGGCACGCCCAGGACGTCGGCCTGGAACTGCATCAGCAGGTCGTTGAAGACCATGCCGCCGTCGACCTTGAGGGCCGTTAGCGGAACGCCCGAGTCGGCGTTCATCGCGTCCAGGACCTCACGCGTCTGCCAGGCCGTCGCCTCGAGCACCGCTCGGGCGATGTGGCCCTTGTTGACGTAGCGAGTCAGGCCGGCGATGACGCCGCGGGCGTCGCTCTTCCAGTACGGCGCGAAGAGACCGGAGAAGGCCGGCACGAAGTACACGCCGCCGTTGTCGTCGACGGTCTTGGCCAGCTCTTCGATCTCGGGCGACGTCTTGATCATGCCCAGGTTGTCACGCAGCCACTGGACGAGGGCGCCGGTGATCGCGATCGAGCCTTCGAGGGCGTACTGGGCAGGCTGGCTGCCGATCTTGTAGCCGAGCGTGGTCAGCAGGCCGCTCTTGGAGGGAACGATCTTGGTGCCCGTGTTCAGCAGCATGAAGCAGCCGGTGCCGTAGGTGTTCTTGGCCTCGCCGGCCGAGAAGCAGGTCTGCCCGAACAGGGCCGCCTGCTGGTCGCCCAGGTCGCCCGCGACGGGGACGCCGGCCAGATCGCCGACGGCCTTGCCGTAGACCTCGCTGGAGGCCTTGATCGCCGGGAGCATCGAGCGCGGGATGCCCATGATCTTGAGCTGATCGGGATCCCAATCCAGGGTCTTGAGATCCATCAGCATCGTCCGGCTGGCGTTGCTGACGTCGGTCACGTGAACGCCGCCGCTGACGCCGCCGGTCAGGTTCCAGATGCACCAGGTGTCGATGTTGCCGAAGAGCAGGTCGCCGGCATCGGCCTTGGCGCGCGCGCCAGCGACGTTGTCGAGGATCCACTTGACCTTCGGCCCGGAGAAGTAGGTCGCCAGCGGCAGTCCAACCTTGGCCCGGAAGCGATCCTGGCCGCCGGTCTTGGCGAACTCGTTGATGATCGCGTCGGTGCGGGTGTCCTGCCAGACGATGGCGTTGTAGACGGCCTTGCCGGTCTTGCGATCCCAGACAACCGTCGTCTCGCGCTGGTTGGTGACGCCGATCGCGGCCAGGTCCGAGGCCTTGATCCCGGCCTTGGCCAGGGCGCCTCGCATGACCTCGACGCAACGGGTCCAGATCTCAGCCGGATCGTGCTCGACCCAGCCCGGCTTGGGATAGATCTGCTCGTGCTCTTTCTGGTCGATCGCGACTACTCCACCGGAGTGGTCGAAGATCATGAAGCGGGTGCTCGTGGTGCCCTGATCCAGGGCCCCGACGTACTGAGCCAATTTACTCACCTCATTGGGTCTGGCGCGGTCGATCGCCAGTTGCTCAGGCCTGCCACTGGTCGGCTGCGGCGCGGATGAGCAGGTAGCTCGAGGTTGCCCCCGGGTCCTGGTGGCCGGCGCTGCGATCGCCCAGATAGCTGGCTCTGCCTTTGCGGGCGACCAGCGGGATTGTTGCTCGCATACCCTCCTCG
>Ga0335076_10004891_pt1 | contig 13571 bp, 9 predicted proteins | sample Lox_Sample_25_FD_206717 | JGI IMG/M metagenome (GOLD analysis project Ga0335076, IMG submission 206717) | Soil microbial communities from Loxahatchee National Wildlife Refuge, Florida, United States - Lox_Sample_2.5 | ecosystem: Environmental > Terrestrial > Soil > Wetlands | place: USA: Florida... | reverse complement strand
GGGCATGATCGTGCGCGGCGCGGAGGGCGTTTACGTCGTCGGCACCGGCAGCGTCGGCGCGGCCGGGACGTTCGTGACGCTCGGCCTGATCTATCTCGTCGTGATGCTCGTCGCGTCGTTCTCGTACCGACTGCCCGCGCACGATTGGAAGCCCGCGGGCTGGTCGCCCCCGAGCGACGCGCAACGCTCCAAACGGATGATCAGCACGCACGACGTCGACATTAACGAAGCGCTGCGCACGCGCCAGTTCTGGCAACTCTGGATCGTGCTCTGCTTCAACGTGACGGCCGGCATCGGCGTGCTCAGCGTCGCGCAAACGATGATGACCGAGATCTTCGGCACGACGCTGCCGAGCATCGTCGACGCGGGCTTCGCGGCCACGTACGTCGCGATGATCAGCGTGTTCAACATGCTCGGCCGCTTCTTCTGGGCGAGCACGTCCGACTTCATCGGCCGGCGCAACACGTACTGGATCTTCTTCGCGCTCGGCATCGCGTTGTATCTCTCGATCCCGTTCGTCGCGCACCAGGTCAGCGTGATGCCCGCCGTCGTCTGGCTCGTCTACTTCTACGCGGCGACCATGATCATCTTCACGATGTACGGCGGCGGCTTCGCGACGATTCCCGCATATCTCGCGGACATGTTCGGCACGCGCTACGTCGGCGGCATCCACGGGCGCCTCCTGACTGCGTGGAGCGCGGCCGGCGTGATCGGGCCCGAGGCGATCACGCGGCTGCGCGCGAGCTCGCTCGACTCGGCGTTGCACGATCTCGCGGCGCGGATCGATCCGGCCCGCTTTCGCGCCGCGTTCGGCGCGGGCCTCGATCAGCTCGACGCGCTGATCGCTCAGAAGACGGTCACCATCGGCAAGCTCATGGAGATCGCACCGGCGGGCACGGTCGACCCGACCCCAAGTCTCTACAATGTGACGATGGTCCTGATGGCCTCGCTGCTCGCCGTCGCGCTCGTCGCGAACGCGCTGATGAAGCCCGTGCGCGCGGAGCATTACTTGCTGGAGTCCGAGGCCGAGGCATGATGGGGCTCCGCCTCACAAGGCGCCGGCCGCTCGCGCGGCTCGCGTGGGCCGCCCTCTCAGCCGCCGCGCTGTGCGCTTGCTCGCGCAACGACGCGTCGCGCGACACGGGCGTGCCGGCCGCGCCGCCGCTGATCACGCTCGACACGCACGACGACATCCCGCTCGACTTCGCGACACCGGCGGTGGACCCGCTGAACGCGAACCTCCAGGTGAATCTCGAGAAGATGGCGCGCGGCGGCCTCGACGCGGCGTTCTTCATCGTCTACGTCGCGCAAACGCCTCGAAACGAGGCGAACTATGCGCAGGCAAAGGCCGACGCGCAGACGAAGTTCGCGGCGATCCATAGGATGGCCGAGGACCTCTATCCGAGCCGAATCGAGATCGCGTACCGCGCCGACGACGTCGAGCGAATCGCGGGCCGCGGCAAGCTTGTCGCGGCGATCGGCATCGAGAACGGCTACGTGCTCGGCAAGAACCTCGAGATGCTCGACCGTGACTACGAGCTCGGCGCGCGCTACATCACGCTCGTGCACGACGGCGACAACGATCTCGCGCGCTCGGCGCGCCCGAAGCCGGACTTCGGGGACGGTGCGGTCGACACCGGCGTGACGGAGCTCGGCGCCCGAGCGATCGCGCGGATGAACCGCCTCGGCATCATGGTCGACGTGTCGCACGGATCGAAGAAGACCGCCCTCGACGCGATGCGCCTGTCGCGCGCGCCCGTGATCGCGTCGCACTCGGGCGTCGGCGGCGTGTTCGCGCACCCGCGCAACATGGACGACGAGACGCTACGAGCGCTGAGCAACGACGGCGGCGTGATCCAGGTGGTCGCGTACGACGAGTACCTGAAGCCGCGGCCCGACGAGGAAGTCGCCGCGCTGCGCGAGCTTCGGGAGAGCGTGGGATTGACGGAGCGCGGCGGCTTCGGCGCGTTGACGCCGGAGCAGCGCGCGCGCTGGGACGACGGCATGCGCTCGATCCACGAGCGCTGGCCCGGAGCGACGGTGCGCGATCTCGTCGACCATATCGACTACGCGGTGAAGCTGATCGGCGTGGACCACGTCGGAATCAGCTCCGACTTCGGCGGCGGCGGGGGCATCGTCGGCTGGCAGGACGCGTCCGAGACTCGCAACGTGACGGCGGAGCTCGAGGCCCGCGGCTATTCGCGGACCGACATCGCGAAGCTCTGGAGCGGCAACCTGCTGCGCGTCTGGCGCGAAGTCGAGCGCGTCTCCGCGGAGCTCAGCACGCGCCCGTCGGGAAATTGACGCACGAGCTCACGGCGTAGCGAGCGCCGCCCGCTGGTGATATTTTCACAGCGGTTCGACATTCGAAGCCTTCTGGGAGTCCACATGCACAAGCTCGTGCCGTCGTTCGCGGCCGCCGGTGTTACCGCGCTCGCCGCTCTGGCATTGACCGCAACCACGTTCGCCCAGCCCCCCGCGGGATTCGGCGGCGCTCCCGTGCGCGCGCAGATACCCGGCCTGCCGACGACGCCGACGGCCGTCGTGCTGCCGAAGCTATCGGGCGAGATGAAGGGACCGGGGCCGATGTTCGACTCCGCGCCGTCTCAGGCGCCCGGTCTCGGGCTCGACCACTTCAAGTATCAGACGAAGGAATACTTCGTCTCGGGCACGGCGGCCGGCAAGCCTTACGTGACACGCGTCGTCGTGCGCAGACCGGCGGACGACAAGAAGTTCAGCGGCCTCGTGCTCGCGGAGTCGATGCACAGCAGCGGCGCCGCGCACGCGTTCGAGTTCACGGCCGCGTACGTGATGAGCTCGGGCCACGTGGCCGTGGAGATCCTCACGACCTCGCCGAAGCAGTTCACGGATTTCAATGCGAAGCGCTACGCGGATTTGAAGATCGAGGACGGCCAAGCGGGCGACATCCTCGCGCAAGTGGGCGCGCTCGTGAAAAGCGATCACGGGCCCTTGGGCAAGCTCAAGGTCCGCAAGATGGTGCTTTCGGGCTCCTCGATGAGCTCGGGCACGCTCATCAACTATCTGCCGTGGCACATGGTGTATCGCACACCCGACATGCAGCACATCTACGACGGCTTCATGCCGACGTCGGCGGGCCAGACGATCATGGAAGTCGACGTGCCGCTGATCCAGCTGCCGACGATGCTCGAGCTCGAGAACAACGTGCCGCATCGCCAGGACAGCGACGAGCCCGGCAAGCAGTACCGGCTCTACGAGTTCGCGGGCGTCGGCCACGTGGACTCGCGCGACAACGTGCGGCTGAAGCCGAATCCGTGCGCGAAGGAGTTGAGCACGATTCCACTCCAGGCATTCTTCTCGGTCGGGCTCTATCACCTGTTCCGCTGGGTCGACCAAGGAATCGCGCCGCCGCGCGCGCAGCGCGTGCTGCTCGACCGCGACACGAGCAACGACGGCTCGCTGATGGCTCTAGACGAGCACGGCAATCCGGTCGGCGGCATCCGCACCGTCTACGTCGACGTGCCGGTCGCGAAGTACGCGGCGCTCAACACGCCGGCCACGCCGCTGATCGCAAACCCGAGCGCGTGGATCGTGAGAAACGGCGGCGAGCAGGGCGCGCAGATCATGTGTCGCTTGAGCGCTTACCAGGTGCACTTCTCGGACGAGGAGCTGCGTAAGCTCTACGGCACACCGAGCGACTATGTGAAGAAGTTCGAGGCGCGGCTCGCGGAGCTCGAGAAGCAGGGCTGGTCGCTGCCGGTCTATCACGACCTGATCATGAGCGACGCGAAGGCCGTGCAGTTCTGACGCACGCCGCGGCCTCCGCTCGCAGAGCCCGCCTCGTTCGCGCCGATCCTCTATGACGTGACTGGCGGACGTGACTGGCGGCGATCGCGCCGATCAGCGCGCGGGAACCGTCCAGGTGCTCGTCTGGCGCAGCGCGTCGGCGACGCGGCCCGTGCGCGCGAGCTTGGTCGGCTGGTGCGCGTAGTAGGCCTTCTCGAAGCTCAAGCCCGGCTGGCGCAGGATCACGCCGAGCGCGACCGGAAACTCCGGCGGCGCAAGCGCGACCAGCAAGCTCGCGAGCGTGCGGTTCGTCTCGTCGTGCACGAGCACGGAGCCCGGATTCGCGCGCGCATCGATCACCTTGAGCGTCATCGACTGCGCGTCGAACGCGAGACCCTTAGCCTTGTCCGCGCCGAAGAGCAGCGGCTCGCCGTGCTTCACGTGGAGCTGCGCGTCGGCCTCTTTGTCGCGGTCGGTGAACGAGTTGTAGACGCCGTCGTTGTAGACGATGCAATTCTGATAGATCTCGACGAACGCGGCGCCGTCGAAGCCGTGCGCGGCCGCGAGCACGGAGCCGAGGCCGTCCTTGTCGACGTCGATCGCGCGCGCGATGAACTTCGCGCCGGCACCGAGCGCGAAGCTGCCCGGCAGGATCGGCGAATCGAACGAGCCGCCCGGCGTGGACGGCGTCCGCGTGCCGATCCGCGACGTCGGCGAATACTGGCCCTTCGTGAGACCGTAGACCTCGTTGTTGAACAGCAGGATCTTGAAACCGACGTTGCGGCGCAGCGCGTGCATCAGGTGGTTGCCGCCGATCGAGAGGCCGTCGCCGTCGCCGGTGACCACCCAGACGTCGAGCTCCGGATTGGCGAGCTTGAGGCCCGTCGCGATCGCCGGCGCGCGGCCGTGAATCGTATGGAAACCGTAGGTCTCGACGTAGTACGGGAAGCGCGACGCGCAGCCGATACCGGACACGAACACTGTCTTCTCGGGCACCGCGCCGACGTCGGCCAGCGCGCGCGTGACCGACTTGAGCACGGCGTAATCGCCGCAGCCCGGGCACCAACGAACTTCTTGCGACGACGCGAAATCTTTCGCTGCCAACTGCGCGCTCATACGCGGTCTCCTCTGACGGCCTTGCGCGGCGCGCGGACGGCGGTCGGCGCAAGCATGGCTCGAATCTTCTGCACGATCTCACTGATCAGGAACGGCTGGCCCGTGACCTTGTTGAGCTGCACGGTCTCGACGCCGAGCTTGTCGCGGAGAAGCGTCGCGAGCTGGCCCATGTTCATCTCGGGCACGAGGATCTTGTCGAAGCCGCGCAGAAGCTCGCCGAGGTTCGACGGCAACGGCGCGAGATGACGGATGTGGATGTGGCTCACACGATCGCGATCCGGCATCTGTCGGACGGCCTGATAGATCGCCCCATAGGTCGAGCCCCAGCCGACGACCGCGATCCTGCCCTGCTCCGGGCCGTGCTCGACGGTCTGCGGCGGGATGAACTTCGCGACGGCCGCGACCTTGTCCGCGCGCAGGTTCGTCATCGCCTGATGGTTGGCCGCGTCGTAGGAGATGTTGCCCGTGCGGAGGTCCTTCTCGAGGCCGCCGATACGGTGCATCAAGCCCGGCGTGCCGGGCACGACCCACGGCCGTCCCAGCGACTCGGCGTTGCGATCGAAGATCACGTTACCGATCTCCTCGCCCGCGTTGCGCGCCCGCGGCGCGTTCGTCTCGATCTTCGGAATGGCGGACACGTCCGGTATGAGCCACGGCTCGGCCGCGTTCGCGAGGTAGCCGTCGGTCAGCAAGATCACGGGCGTCATGTGGCGCAACGCGATCCTGACCGCTTCGATCGCGACCTCGAAGCAGTCGCTCGGGCTGCATGCGGCGATCACCGGCACCGGGGCGTCCGCGTTGCGCCCGTAGACGGCCTGGTACAGGTCCGACTGCTCGGTCTTCGTCGGCAAGCCCGTCGACGGGCCGCCGCGCTGCGAGTCGACGATCACGACCGGAAGCTCCGTGTTGATCGCGAGCCCGATCGCCTCGGTCTTGAGCGCGATGCCAGGACCCGAGCTCGAAGTGACGCCGATCGCGCCGCCGTACGACGCGCCAATCGCCGCGCAGATCGCCGCGATCTCGTCCTCCGCCTGGAACACGCCGACGCCGAGGTGGCCGTAGCGCGCGAGCGTGTGCAGCAGCGTCGAGGCCGGCGTGATGGGGTACGAGCAGAAGATGATCTTGCGATCGGCGAGCTCGCCCGCGGCGGCGAGGCCGAGCGAGAGCGCTTCGCTGCCGCGCACGCCGCGGTACACGCCGGGCGGGAACTGCGCCTCGATCGCCTTGACGTGCGGCACGGCGGCCGCGAGCTCCGCGGTCTCGCCGTACGCGTGGCCGGCGCGCAGCGCCGCGAGGTTCGCGTCGCGGATCTTCGCTTCTTTCGCGAATTTCTTAGCGATCCAGTCCTCGATCTGCGAGATGTCGTGGTTGAACATCCACTGCACGAGGCCGAGCGCCCAGAAGTTCTTGCAGCGGCCCGCGTCGCTCTTGCTGAGCTCGAACTGCTTGGTCGCGTCGAGGGTCGCTTGCGTCATGTCGACCTCGACGACTTGGTAGCCGTCGAGCGCGCCGCTCTTGCGCGGATCGGTCTGATAACCCGCCTTCGCGAGCCCGCGGCTCGTGAAGCTGTCGACGTTGAGAACGATCAGGGCCCCCGGCGCGACGAGCGGCAAGTTAACCTTGAGCGCCGCGGGATTGAACGCGACGAGCACCTGCGGCGCGTCACCCGCGGTCGTGATCGGCCGCGCGCCGAGATGGATCTGATACGCGGACACGCCGAACGTCGTGCCGGCCGGCGCGCGAATCTCCGCCGGATAGTCGGGGAAGGTCGCGAAGTCGTTGCCCGCGAGCGCGGTGGCCGCGACGAACTGCGTGCCCATCAACTGGACGCCGTCGCCCGAGTCGCCGGCGAAGCGAACTACTACTGATTGCGATCCCATGCTGCTCATTCCCTGCGCCGCGGCGAACCGCGGCGGGTCGGTTCCTGTTAGACGGTTTGCTTGCCACTCGGCGCAGGCACGCCCGGAAGGCGCCGCGGTCGAAGACATGCAGAGGACACGAGTGGCCGGGTATTATAGCGGCCCAGCCGAACGTTCAGCCAATTCAAATGCATAAGCATATTTCAGCGGCTCAGTTCGAGCCCGCGGCGCGTTAGTCGTGCCGAGGGTCACGTACGTTCAGCCGAACGGCGAGGCGAAGACCGTCGACGTGCCGGCCGGGACGACCGTCATGGAGGCGGCCGTCGACAACGATGTCGCCGGGATCGTGGCGGAATGCGGCGGGGCCGCAAGTTGCGCGACGTGCCACGTCTACGTGGATCCCGAATGGCTCGGCAAACTGCCGCGCCCCGCTCCTCAAGAGGACGGCATGCTCGACTGCGTGATCGATCGGCGCCCGAACAGCCGGCTCAGCTGTCAGATCGTACTCAAGAACGAGCTCGACGGCCTCGTCGTTCGCGTCGCCGACGAGCAGATCTGAGGCTCGCCGTCCGCGCCGGCAGGCTTGGACGGGGCCGGCATTTATAGGAGAATTCGCAACCTTCAAAAGCCCCGTGGGGAGCTCAGATGACCTTCGTCGTGACCGAGGCCTGTATCAAGTGCAAGTACACGGACTGCGTCGAAGTGTGCCCGGTCGATTGCTTCCACGAAGGTCCGAACATGCTCGTGATCGACCCCGAGGAGTGCATCGATTGCACGCTCTGCGAGCCCGAGTGCCCCGTGGAGGCGATCGTTTCCGAGGACGACGTGCCGGCGGGCCAGGAGCAATTCGTCAAGCTCAACGCCGAGCTCTCGAAGAACTGGCCCGTGCTCACCAAGGCCCACGAGGCGCCGCCCGACGCCGACGAGTGGAAGGACGTCAAGGACAAGCTCAAGCTGCTCGAGCGCTAGCGGCGGGCTCGCCCCGCGCCGCTCGTCGCAGCTGACCTTCGATCGAGGACGCCAAACGCGCCGCGCCGCCGAGCGCCGGCACGCGAACGGCGTCCCCCTGCGACTGCCAATGCCCCGACCCGTTGCCCTATACTACGGGCCACGACGCCTGGCGCGAGCGGCAGCGGGGGAACAAACCAAGACGCTTTCACGCACCTGGCGATCCAAGAGCTGGAACGACACCGCGGCCCGTCGCTTCATCCGACGCCGCAGATCTTGCGAGGAGAACTCCATGGCAGGTAAGCGAGACCTCTTTATCAACGGTCAGTGGTCGGCCGCCAAGAATAAGGCGACCTTCCCCGTCTACAACCCCTCGACCGGCGAAGTCTGGGCGAAAGTGGCCGACGCGGGCCGGGCCGATGCCACGGCCGCGATCGAGGCGGCCGCCGAGGCGCAGCCGAAGTGGGCCGCGCTCGCGCACTCCGAGCGGGCCCGGCTCCTGTCGAAGGCCGCCGACGTGCTCGCCGCGCGCGCGAAGGAATTCCAAGAGGCGCTCGTCGACGAAGGCGGGTCGTGGATCGGCAAGACGATGTTCGAGACCGGCTACAGCATCGGCGTCTATCGCGCCGCCGCGGCCGCCGCGTACCAAGTGACCGGCGAGATTCTCCCATCCGATCACGGCAAGCTGTCGCTGGTCGTGCGCGAGCCGCTCGGCGTCGTGTCCGTGATCTCGCCCTGGAACTTCCCTTTGATCTTGTCTTCGCGCGGTTTCGCCGTCGCGCTCGCGGTCGGCAACGCGATCGTGCTGAAGCCCTCCGAGGAAACCCCGGTCGCGGGCGGGCTGCTGATCGCGGAGGTCCTCGAGGAGGCCGGCATTCCGAAGGGCGTGTTCAACGTGGTCACGTGCTCGCGCGAGAGCGTGAAGGAAGTCGGCGACGAGCTGATCGTGAATCCGCTCGTGCGCGGCATCAGCTTCACCGGCTCGACGGCGGTCGGCCAACAGGTCGCCGCGAAGGCCGGCGGGCTGCTCAAGAAGTGCTGCGTCGAGCTCGGCGGCAAGGACGCGCTGATCGTGCTCGACGACGCGGACATCGAGCAGGCGGTCAACGCCGCAACGTTCGGCTCGTTCATGCACCAGGGCCAGATCTGCATGTCTGTCGAGCGGATCATCGTGCACAAGGACGTCGCGGCCGAGTTCACCGAGAAGTTCGTGCAGAACACGAAGAAGCTCAAGGTCGGCAACCCGCGCGAGATGCAGAACTGCATCGGCCCGATCATCAACCAGAAGCAGCTCGACAAGATCCGCGATCAGGTCGACGACGCGGTCGCGAAGGGCGCGAAGGTGCTCGTCGGCGGCAAGCACAAGGGCCTGTTCTTCGAGCCGACGATCCTCACGAACATCACGCGCGACATGAAGGTGATGCGTGAGGAAACGTTCGGGCCGATCGCGCCCGTCGTGACGGTCGCGAGCGTCGACGAGGCGATCGAGGTCGCGAACGACACCGAGTACGGACTGTCGGCGGGCATCATGACGCGCAACGAAGAGCGGGGGCTCGCGGTGGCGCGGCGCCTGAACACCGGCATGGCCCACATCAACGACAGCTCGGTGAACGACGAGCCGCACGTGCCGTTCGGCGGCGTGCGCGCGAGCGGCCTCGGCCGCCACGGCGGCAAGGCCGGCATCGACCAGTTCACCGAGATGCGTTGGATCACGCTCGAGCGCGGCGGCCGACATTACCCGCCGCCGTTCTTGATGAACCCGGGCCACTGATCGAGGTTTCTCTATCCAAAGGCCCGGGAGGCTCGCGTATACTCCGACGCCTCAACGGAACCCGGCATTCGGGGGTATTGGCGCTGATATTTCCCAGGAGAACAAACAGATGGTCAAAAAAGTCGTAGACAAGCTTCTGCCGACCACCATGGTCGGATCCTATCCCCGACCCGGCTGGTTCAAGCAGCAACTGTTGGGCCGCGACATCCGCGTGGCGTTCAAAGAGGTCTCGCACGAGGAGGCGTATCAAGACGCCGTCAAGGCGGTGATCGACGATCAGATCGGTGCCGGCCTCGACATCGTGACCGACGGCAACATGTGGTACGACGACTACGTCGGCGTGATCGGCTCCTTCTGCTGGTACCTCTACGAGCGCATCCCGGGCTTCGAGCCGACCCGCAATCCGCACCCGTCGATGATCGGCGCCGGCCCGAGCGCCGGTAAGACGTTCCTCGACGACTGGGGCGGCGTGATCAACAACGGCGCCGTGGACAAGGGCAACGACGCGCTGCGTTGGCCGGACCTCTACGACATCGCCAAGAAGGCCGCGGGCAACGTCCCGGTCAAGGTGTCCGTCGGCGCGGGTCCCGCGAACCTCGCGTGGCACGTGTACTTCAATAAGGATTCGTTCTACAAGAACGCGAAGGACCTCACGTTCGCGCTCGTGCCCATCTTCAACAAGGAGATGAAGGAGCTCGTGAAGCACGGCGCGAAGTACCTGCAGATCGAGGACCTCGGCGCGTGGTTGCCGCTCTTCTCGAACAACAAGGACGACTACAAGTGGATTCGCGAGAGCATCGAAGGGATGTGCGACGGCGTCGATGCGAAGATCGGCTGGCACTTCTGCTTCGGCAACGCGTGGGGTAACGACATCCTGTCGGCGAACTTCCCGCAGGGCTACCAGACCGTGCTGCCCTACTTCTGGGGCACCGAGGGCGTGGACGAGTTCGTGCTCGACTACGCGAATCGTCACATGGACGGCGTCGAGTTTCTGAAGAACTGCCCGAAGGGGAAGGGCGTTCAGGTCGGCGTGCTCGACATTCGCACGAGCATGGTCGAGACGCCGAATATGATCGCGGACCGCGTTCGCAAGATCATCAAGGGCGGCCTCTCGCCCGAGCAGATCACGCTGTCCACGGACTGCGGCATGAAGCCGCTCGCGCGCATGGTTGCCAAGCTCAAGCTGGGCGCCCTCGCCGAGGGCGCGGCGATCGTTCGCAAGGAAGTCGGCGGCCGCTAGGCCGTAGCCGCAATCGCACCGCAGGCGCCGCACGACGGGCGCGTGAAGGGAAAATGGAGACGGGCCGTTGGGAAACCACCGGCCCGTTTCTCTTTCAGGGCCAGGAGCGCCGCGTTCCGGCGACGCCGCACCGCTCTGGTACAACTACGCCAGCGCGAAATAACAGCGTGATCGGCAGGTCCAGGACGCGTCAGCGCGTGTAGCGGGCGGCGTAGTCGTTCGTCGGGTCGCGATAGATGCCGTGAATATGGCTCGCGCCGCCGCCCGGACCGGGTCCCTGTGCCTGCACCGAGTACTCGATCACGAGCGCCGGTCCCGTCACGCGGAAATAGATCGCGCTGCCCGGCGTCGTCGGGCCGTTCCACGCGAAGTAAGTCCGGTCGATCCCCGCGCGGATCTCGGACGTCCGCTCGGCCGCGTCCTCGTCGTTCACGAGTCCCGAGTAGTGGGCGATCAGTCTCATGAGCGCCGCGCGCTGGTCCTCCGACATTCGCGCTGCCGGCAGGCCCTCCGGCGCGATGGTCTTGCCGTCCTCACCGGGGCCGAGCACGACGTCCACCGGCCGCTCGGCGAGCAGTGCGGCGCGCTGCTGATCCGGCTCGAGCCAGTTGATGAGCGCGAACGCGTCGCGCTCGATGTCGCCGAGCGGCCGCACCGCGACACCGCTCGCATCGGTGAACGTTGACGGCTGCACACCGATGAAGCTCGGCGTCAGGGAGACGTGCGGGCCCACGACGGTCGCGTTGATCGTCACGTGGTGCCCGCCCCACTGCCACTGCCAGGGGTCGGTCTCGGACGGCTTGCCGATCAGAGCGATCCAGTAAAATCCCATACCGAAGTCCGGCCCGCGCCCCGCCCCGCTTTCGCGCGCCAGCGCGTCGTCGGCGCGCCATTCGTCGACGACGCGCCGATAGCCCTCCGCGCTCAGCGTCACCTGCATGAGCGCTAGCCACGCGGCCCGCTGCGGCTCCTTGAGGTTGGCCCACATGAGGCCCGCCCGCTTGAATATGCCCGCGGGTAGATTCGACCAGCGCTGCTTCTGCGCCGTATCGCCGGGCGCGAAAAGCAGCGCGCCCTTTTCCGCGTCGCTGAGCGTCGCGAGGAACGCGTTCGCCGCGGCCACGATCCGCGGCGTCGTCGTGGGCGACGCGCCGGCGGCCGAGGTGCCGAGGCACAGCAAGAAGACGATCAGTCGAGCCTTCGCCATGGTGCTCGTCCCAACGTGTTGGATTGAGCGCGACTATAGCGAATCACGCGCGAGAGGCGCGTAACGAATCGTGTCGAAACGCGACGGCTAGCTGAGCGGCGGGGCGGAAGAAAGGGTGCGCCCCTCCGTTGGCCGGGCGCACAGCCGATCCCGCGCGAGCGCTAGGCGAGACCGACGATCTGCCCGTCCGCGTCGATGTCGATGTTGTCGGACGCAGGCTTCTTCGGCAAGCCCGGCATCGTCATGATGTCGCCCGACAGCACGACCATGAACCCGGCGCCGGCGTTCAGGTAGACGTCGCGGACGTTGAACACGTGCCCGCTCGGCGCGCCGCGCAGCTTCGGGTCCGTCGAGAACGAGTACTGCGTCTTCGCGATGCAGATCGGCAGGTTGCCGAACCCGTCCTCTTGGAACTTCTCGATCTTGTTGCGCACGGCCGTGTCCGCGACCACCTCGCTCGCGTGGTAGATGCTCTTCGCGACCTTGCCGATCTTCTTCCAGAGCGTGTCCGCGTCGTCGTAGACGAACTTGAGCGACCCGGGCTTCGTGTCGATGAGCTTGACCATCGACTTGGCCAAATCGGTCGCGCCCTTCGAGCCGTTCGCGAAGTGCGTGCAGACGAGCGCCTCGACGCCCTGCTCGCCGACGTGCTTCTTGATCATGTCGAGCTCGCGATCCGTGTCGCTGCCGAAGCGGTTCAGCGCGACGATCACGGGCAGCCCGTAATGCTCGCGGATGTTCGCGATGTGGCGGTCCATGTTCGCGAGGCCTTGCATCAGCGCCTTGGTGTCCTCGTTGTTCACGTCCTCGATCTTCGCACCGCCGGAGTACTTGAGCGCGCGCGCCGTGCCGACGAGCACTGCCGCGGACGGCCGGAGGCCCGACTTGCGGCACTTGATGTCGACGAACTTCTCGGCGCCCAGGTCCGCGCCGAATCCGGCCTCGGTCACGACGTAGTCCGCGAGCTTGAGCGCGGTCTTCGTCGCGAGCACCGAGTTGCAACCGTGCGCGATGTTCGCGAACGGTCCGCCGTGCACGAGCGTCGGCGTGTTCTCGAGCGTCTGGACGATGTTCGGCTTGATCGCGTCCTTCATGAGGACGGTCATCGCGCCCTGCGCGTTGAGCTCGCCCGCGCGGATCGGCTTGTTCTCGCGGGTGTAGCCCACGATGATCTGCTTGAACCGGTCGCGCATGTCGTTCAGCGACGAAGACAGGCACAGGATCGCCATGATCTCCGAGGCGGCGACGATGTCGTAGCCCGTCTCGCGCGGGAAACCGTTCGCGGTGCCGCCGAGGCCGTTCACGATGTGCCGCAGGCTGCGGTCGTTCATGTCGAGCACGCGCCGCCACATCGGCCGGCGGATGTCGAACCCGAGCTGGTTGCCGAAGTAGATGTGGTTGTCGACGAGGGCCGCGAGCAGGTTGTGCGCGATGCTCACGGCGTGGAAATCGCCGGTGAAGTGCAGGTTGATGTCTTCCATCGGCGCGACCTGCGAGTGACCGCCGCCCGCGCCGCCGCCCTTGACGCCGAAGCACGGCCCGAGCGACGGCTCGCGCACGCAGATCATCGCCTTCTTGCCGATCGCGTTGAGCGCGTCGCCGAGGCCGATGGTCGTCGTCGTCTTGCCTTCGCCCGCGGGCGTCGGCGTGATCGCGGTGACGAGG
>Ga0335076_10004890_pt1 | contig 13572 bp, 13 predicted proteins | sample Lox_Sample_25_FD_206717 | JGI IMG/M metagenome (GOLD analysis project Ga0335076, IMG submission 206717) | Soil microbial communities from Loxahatchee National Wildlife Refuge, Florida, United States - Lox_Sample_2.5 | ecosystem: Environmental > Terrestrial > Soil > Wetlands | place: USA... | reverse complement strand
CGAACGAGCGCCGCGGTCTCGGCCTCGCCTCCGAGCTCGGCCGAAATCCTGGTTACCGCTGCGGCAGCCTGCGGCCGGGCGTAGCCGAGGCCGACTAGAGCGAGGATCGCGTCCTCGGCCGCCTTCGGCAGCCCCAGCGGGCGTTCGTGGCCGGCCTCGGGCCCGGCTGCGGCGAGGGCCGGCGCCTTGTCCTTGAGCTCAAGCACCAGGCGAGCGGCGAGCTTCGGTCCGACGCCGGGGGCGCGAGCCATCATCGCCTTGTCCTGCTTGGCGACTGCGGCGCTCAGCGCGTCGGCCGAGAGCGCGCCGAGAATCCCGAGCGCCACCTTGGCGCCGACCCCCTGCACGCTTTGCAGCAGGCGAAACCAGTCGCGCTCCGCGGCGGTAAGGAACCCGTACAGCCGGATGGCGTCTTCGCGCACATGGGTCTCTACCAGAAGCTCGGCCGCTTCCCCGGCCGAAGGCAGCGCCCTCAGCGTCCGGGCCGAAGCCGAAACGAGGTAGCCGACGCCGTTGACGTCGAGAATCAGCGCCTCTTCCTCCACGCTGTCGACGACGCCCCTGAGCTTGCCGATCATGCCGCGCCCCGCGCGCGCGCCGCCCGGTGCTGAGCGTGGCAGATCGCGACCGCCAGCGCGTCGGCTGCGTCCGGGCTGGCTGCGGTCGAGGCGGGCAGCAGCATTCTCACCATCATCGCCACCTGCCGCTTTTCCGCATGGCCGACGCCGACGACAGTCTTCTTGATCAGATTGGCGGCGTATTCCGCCACCGGCAGGCCGGTCAGGGCCAGCGAAGCCAGCGCCGCCCCGCGCGCCTGCCCGAGCCTCAGCGCCGACTGCGGGTCGCGATTGACGAACGTCTCCTCGATCGCCGCTTCGTCCGGCCCCTCGCGCTCGATGAGTCCGGCCAGCGAGCGGTGGATCGCCGCCAGCCGTTCGGCGAGCGAGGCCGCCGCGTCGGTTTCGATCGAGCCGCAGCCGATGAAGCTCAGCCGCGACCCGGCCGCCTCAATCACGCCCCACCCGGTCGCGCGCAGGCCGGGATCGACGCCGAGAATGCGAATCGCGCCGATGGTCATCGGGATGTCTGATATACGAATTCCCGCGCTCGCGCATTTGGGCGCGCTCGATCTTACCCCGCCGCTTCCGTGAGACGGGCGAGTTCGCGCTCAATGGAGGCAAGCTCCGCGATGGCGACCGCGAAAGCGCGGCGCCCGATCGCACTCCACGCGCTTTCCGCCCGCTCCGCCAGATTCTCTACGATCAGCGGAAGCCGCGCCGCCGCGACGAGGGCGCCCTTCTCGTTGATGAGATAGCGCTGGTTCAAGGCGAACAGCGCCTGCGCCGCGCAGGCGAGCGAGCGGAACGCACATCCGGCGATGTAAGCCTGATCGCCGCCGGGCGCGGCCTTCTCCGCGTTCTGGATGCTGAACAGGACCTCCCATTGAAACCGGCCAATGAGCGCCTGGCCTAGCTTTTCCGGGTAGGGAACTGTCATCGCCTTCAAGACGGCGAGCGCGCCGCTCGGGTCGCTAAGCGAACGACAGAGGGCGACTTCGCCCATCCAGATCGCCGAGCAGAAGCCGTGCGGATGCCCGGGCTGATAGTCCATGCTCACTCGGCCTTCGCAGCAGTCGCGAATGATTCTCTCGACCGCCTCGATCACCGATAGATGAGGTCCACTTTCCGGCCGGCCATCGTGAGCCAGCCGCCGCCGACGATCCACGGTCCCCAGCCGCCGACCTCGGTCAGGCTTCCAGCATCCGGATCGTCTACGAGATCTCGCACGGCCGCGCGCAGGCGCTCGAGGTCCAGCCCGGCCCCCTCGCTGAAATAAAGACCGATGTCAGTGTCCGAGGCGGCATGTGCGGCGCCAGTCGCCTGTGAGCCGCCGAGTACGACCGCGACCACGCCGGGGACGGCGGCGAGGAGGGGCGCGGCGCGCTCAAGCAGAGAGTCGGGCGTTTCCATGATCTGGTCCTTGCGGCCGCCGAATCGCCTTCCTGATCGAGCAGAAAGGGGTGACCCGCGAATGAAAAAGGTTTCCAAAAGGTTGAGTTTAGATATCCTTTAGAATGACTTGCGCCGTACGAAAACGACACAGCGGCATGGGCGCCCGCATAACCGGACCTTTACTTAGAATCGAGCATAAACGACGCGCCGGCTCGAACGATCTGGCGACAGCGTCAAGTGGTTCGCGTTCATGCGTATCGAGCGTGCCGGAGCGTTCCGCCTCCCCGCCCAGTTTCAGGTTTCGCGTACTGGCGGCGGCGAGGCGAAACGCCCGGCCGCAATCGCTGTGGCGCTTGGCGGCGGAGCCCCGCGGCGCGATTCGATCCTGATCGGCGATTGCCTGGCCGAGATGGCGGGCCTGCCCGACGCCTCGGTCGACCTCGTCTTCGCCGATCCCCCCTATAACCTGCAGCTCGAAGGCGCGCTTTCGCGCCCCGACCAGAGCCTGGTCGACGCGGTCGACGACGCCTGGGACAAGTTCGCCGATTTCGCCGAATATGACGCGTTCACGCGCGCGTGGCTCACCGCCGCGCGGCGGGTGATGAAGCCCGCCGCCACCATCGTCGTTATCGGCTCCTATCACAACATCTTCCGCGTCGGCGCAATTCTGCAGGACCTCGGCTTCTGGATCCTCAACGACATCGTCTGGCGCAAGGCCAATCCGATGCCGAATTTCCGCGGCCGCCGCTTTACCAACGCCCACGAGACGATGATCTGGGCAGCGCGCAGCCCAGACGCCAAGAGCTACACGTTCAACTACGAAGCCCTCAAGGCTGGCAACGAGGATTGCCAGGTCCGCTCGGATTGGTTCCTGCCGATCTGCTCCGGGGCTGAGCGGCTCAAGGACGAGTCCGGGCGCAAGGCCCATCCGACCCAAAAGCCCGAAGCGCTGCTGACGCGCCTGATCCTCGCCGCCTCCAACCCCGGCGATCTCGTGCTCGACCCGTTTTTCGGCTCCGGTACGACCGGCGTCGCCGCCCGGCGCCTGCGCCGCTCGTTCATCGGCATCGAGCGCGACCCGGTCTACGCCGAGGCGGCGCGGCGCCGCATCGACGCGGTCGAGCCGCTGGCGGAGGACGCGGTCGCGCGGGCGCCGACGCGGCGCAGCGAGCCAAGGGTGGCCTTCGCGAGCGTCGTTGAGGCCGGGCTCGCCCGCCCAGGAGAGAAGCTGACCGACGCCGGACAGCGCTGGAGCGCGGTGGTCCGGGCCGACGGCGCGCTCGCCCTCGGTCCGGCGGTCGGCTCGATCCACAAGATCGGCGCCCTGGCGCAGGGGTTGCCGGCGTGCAACGGCTGGACCTTCTGGCATATCGAGCGCGCCGGCCGGCTGACCCCGATCGACGAATTGCGCGCCACGATCCGCGCGGCGATGCGCGAAGCCGCGGAGTAGGCGTCGGCTTACCGGGCTCGCCGCGACCGCGCGGTCGCCTTGCGTTCTGGCCTGCTTTTCAACCCGCCGAAATCGCTCGCCCGCAGCAGGAACACCTCTCCAGCCGTATCTTCCGTGTCGAGCCAGACGAACGGAAGAAAAGGGAACTCGCGCTCCAGAAGCTCCCGCCCGCCGCCGACCTCGCAGACCAGCGTCCCGCCCGCGGCAAGGTGCGCCGGCGCCTCGGCGAGGATCCGGCGCACGATGTCGAGCCCGTCGGCGCCGCCTGCGTGCGCGATGCGCGGCTCCGCCGCGTATTCGGGCGGAAAATCGGCGATCGTCGTCGCATCGACATAGGGCGGATTGGCCAGGATAAGATCGTAGCGGGCGTTTCCTACCGGCGCGAACAGGTCGCCGCGCTTGAGCGCGATCCGATCATCGAGCCCGTGTTCCTCGACGTTGCGCCCGGCGACCTCGAGCGCGCCGGCTGAGCAATCGACCGCGTCGATCCGCGCGTTGGCGAAGACCCTCGCGGCGAGAATGGCGAGCGAGCCGCCGCCGGCACAAAGATCGAGCACCGACGCGATGCGCTCGGGGTCGCCGGTGAGCCCGTTATCCTCGGCGAAGGCGGTCATCATGAGTTCGCCGATCAGGCTGCGCGGCACAATGACCCGCTCGTCGACATAGAACGGCACGCCCTTGATGTAGGCGCGGTTGACGAGATAGGCGGCAGGCTTGCGGGTCGCCACTCGCGCGTCGATCAGATCTCGGAGCCGCGCCCGCTCATGGGCGAGCAGCCGCGCGTCGAGAAACAGATCGAGCGTGTCGATCGGCAGCTGGAGACCCTCGAGGATGAGAAAGGCGGCTTCGTCGAGCGCGGAGGTCGAGCCGTGGCCGAAGACCAGGCCGGCGGCGAGAAAGCGCCCGACCGCATGGCGCAGCCAGTCGCGCGGGGTGAGGAACGTTTCGATCCGCTCGTCGCGGTCCAGGTCAGGCAAGGACGGCCGCTTGAGAGAAGGCGCCGCTCATACGCCGCTCCTGCACTCATGCAGGAAGCGTTTGCGGATCTTGCCCCGCAGCGCCCTCGCGTCGGCCTTTTGGGCGCATTCGATCGACCTCGCCGACCGCTCGGCGGGATCCTGCGCGCCAGCGGGAAGGGGATCCGAAGGCTTCATCTCGCTCGTCGAGGCGCCGCCGGATGGCGCGCCGCCGCCCATGCCGGCCGGCACAATCTGCGCCGAAGCGTCAAGAGCGGGCGAAGCTTCCGCTGTGGCGACCGCGAGCGTGCAAGCGAAAACCAGGGCCGTGATTCGCATCAGCTCAGGTATTCCCGCCGTCAAACATGCTTCGACCCGCGCCCAGTCCAGTTTCTATAGGACCCGTGGCCGATATTTCAAGCCAAGCGAACCGCCTCGACCGCTAGGATTTCGATGCGACCGGACCAGGTGAACGAGCGCCAACGCCTTTCTCCTCCGAGAAAAAGAGGGTCGAAAGCTTTGCGGCGCTCGCCCAAATCAATAACTGCTCCTCGCACCGCCGCCTATGGCGCAGTCGCCATCGTTCGCGACTTTTTGCAGCGCGATCCACCGGAATCTACAGGTCTAAATTCTCAACCTCTTCAATATAACCGACGCTTCCTTAGTCTTCCTAACAGACCATCTAAATAGCATCCAGGCAATAGGCAAAAATACTACCGCAAGTACCGCGCCTGTAATTTTATCCTCAGATACGCTGACAATCGTTAGAATTAATACGCAAGCTGAGAGGATTATTGAAGCAATCCCCGTAAATCCATACACGGCGACATTGATATAGCGCGAGAAACGCCCCGAACTCATAATCGGCTTGATAAGCGAGTCGTGACTTAATTCGTAATATGTACCCGAGTCGGTTTGATCAGAGCGCAGCAATCTTCTATCAACTAAAGACTTCAATATGTCACTGGATAGATTCAGCAGCCTTCCAATCTCAGTTTCCTCCATCCTTAGCCGTCTCCCTTGAGGGCTGATCAAAAACTCGGCGCAGAGCCTTCGCGCGGGACGGCGGCGGCGCCACGGAAGAGCTGAGATCTGTTCGTTGTAAAAGTCGGTGAGGATTGTCCGGAAGCTGTGCTCGCCGCCAATGTCGGCGAGCCCGATCTTGGCCGACTCGTCTTTGCCTCCTTGTTGCTTCTGGGTGGCGACCGCCTCCAGCCGCTGGCAAATGAGCTGGAGCTGAAACGGCTCGACGGTGCTCACTGATTTTTTCGTCGTATCGACCACGCGCCGCCCAAGAAAATCGAGTATGGCGTCGATAGCTTGTGAATCCAGGCCAAATGGGCGCGTGGCCAGATTCGCGTCCTCAACCTTCGCCGGCTCTTGCAGCGCCAGCGACGCGGCCTCCCGGGTCATTGGAACAAGGCGAAACCGTTCATCGAGGACGCCCGGGATGCGATCGGAAAGCTCCTCGAGTTCGGCCAGGAAGTCCTCCCGCAAGCTCAAGACGATCTTGACGGCGGGGAGAGAATTATCGAGGTCCGGGGATAAAGCCTTGACCGCTTCCGGCGCGCCCGCGGTCGCCAGTTCGGGTTCGGTCGGCCGCACCCCGCGAACCAGAAACGAAAGCTGGTCGATGAAGGCGTTGCGCGGCTCGGCCGCGTGAAGGGTGAAGAGCTCTTCGAATTGATCAAGGATGAGCACCGGACTCTGCAGCACGTCGCTGCGCCAGAATTGCGCGGTCTTAAAAAAACTCCACAGGCTTCTGGCGTCGCCGGGCACATATTCTACGCCCTGGATCTCGCATGCCGCGGCGATGCCTCCCAAAACGGATTTTAGAGGGCCCTCGACGGCGTCGTTCACCCTGACGCTCAGCGGGACATAACCCTCCGTACGAAGATTTTCCGCGACGCCCGCGTTGAGCAGTGAGGTCTTTCCGAGCCCCGACCGCGCAAAGACGACAACCAGCCGATGGGCGAGGATCTGATTGGAAAGCGTTTTCGATTCATGCTCGCGGCCGAAGAAGAGCTTGCGCGACAGGCTGTTGTCTGGGAATGGCTGCGCTCCCGGATACCTCGTCATCAACTCAGCGCACATAACTCAGCGCATCCGAAGTTGATGGTCACGAAAAATTGTCTTCACGATCTGGCCGACATCGTCAGCGAACGATCCGGCGCGCAGGGGAATTTGCTGGAATCTTTTGAGATCGGGCCGACCGTTCTCAGCTGTGATTCCGTCGACTTGGAGAGGAATGATGAACCCGGTTCCGCCTTGTCGATATTTCTGCATGTCGAGGGCCGTGTCGATCTCCTTGTTGACGTATCCGACCTTCTTTTCCGCGAGGGCTTGGCTGTTCAACACGAGGAAATAGTCGCTTGACCGAAGCCGGTCCTCCAGCTCCTGGTTCCAGTCCTGCCCGCCCTGCAGGAAGTCGGTGTCAAGCGACGGATCGATGCGGTCCCGCGGGAGAGCGTCAAACAGGCGCCTGGCGATTTCGGTGTCCGATCGCTCGTAGCTGATGAAGACTTGGGCGCGTTTGACCCGTTGCGGGCTTGAGCGGACATATCCGCCCTCGCTGCTCAGGCGTTTCGACAGCTCGCGGGCAAATTCGAGCCCGTCCATGTCGACGACCTCGATCCGGGGGGTGCCGCGCCGGTAGAACAAGACGGTCTGCTGACGCTCCCTAGTGTCGAGCTCGCCCAAGGATTCGAGCGCGAACGCGCTGCTCGATATTCCCATCGCCCGGATCAGGAGCTTCAGGAGAACCCGGACGTACCAGTGTTGAATACCGAACCCGACGAAGAGGAACGTATTGTTGCGGAGCAGGCTTTTGAGGCTGTCGGGCAATTTCGGCCGGCCGGATATGATGCCGGTCACGAATTCCAGAAGGTCGTTCTCCGTAAGGACCAAAGAATCCGGCCTGTCGAAGCGGCCGTACAAATGATAGAGCGCGGGGGATTCCGGCGACGGCCTCGCGTCGAGCTCCATGTTGTCGCGCGGTTCGCCTCGATAGTGGTAGCGATATTTGGATGGCGTCTTTTGTTGGGCAAACAGCGCCTTTTCAAACAAATCGTCATGACAAGTGGTCAAGACCAGGCTGAAAGGACATTCCGCAAGTATATGGTGGAGAGGGCCCGGATCATAGGGAGCGTTGCGAAAGAAATTTGCCGCGACGTTCTTCAAATTCACCAGAGTTGGAAAATCCTCGTACATCTGAGCAAGGGCGAACATCGCCCTCTCATCGACCCTTAGGTTTTCCTCTTCGAGTTGCTTGGTCAAGAACCGGCAAAACGCTTCCCGAACGCTGATGGGTTCTTCCGGCGCGTTCTGGTCGACCGCTCGGGAGACTGCCGGGACATCCGGGCCAAGCACGAGGATGCAGCTCCCGGTCCGCACGCTCTCGACCAAGCTGGCCCATTGGATGTCTTTCATCCTCGCCTCAGTTTTCCCCACGGCAAGCGAGACGCCGAACCCTGAATTTCATAAATCTTTTCGACTTGTATAGCGGACGCCAGCAAACCTGTCACTTGCTGTCGGCAAGCGGCATCCTCCGCGAGACGCCCCCCAACGGCGCTCGGGAATGGCGGAGTTTTCCCTTGCGCTCGGTCGGTATTAGACATAAAGATATGTTTATGTCTAACGAGCGACCGAGCGTGACGCTTGCGTTTCCGGAGCTGCTCGCCGCCCTTGAGGCGGCCGGCGAGGAGACCCGGCTTCGCATCCTCTGCCTGATCGAGGCGGCCGACCTCACGGTCAGCGAACTGGTCGCCATCCTCGGCCAGTCGCAGCCGCGCGTGTCGCGTCATCTCAAGCTCCTGGTCGAGGCCGGTCTTGCCGCGCGGCAGCGCGAGGGCGCATGGGCGTTTTTCCGGCTCGCCGAGCCCGGCGGAGCGCTCGCTCGCGATTGGCTGCGCCGTCTCGACCCCGCCGATCCGGTGGTCAGCGCCGACCGGGCCCGGCTCGAGGGCGTCCGCGAGGCGCGCCGGCGGCAGGCTGCGGCCTATTTCGCCGAGCGCGCCGTTGACTGGGACCAGATTCGCGCCCTGCACGCACCGGAGGAGCGGGTCGAGGCGGCGCTGGTCGCGATGATCGGCGAAAAGCCGTACCGCAATCTGCTCGATCTCGGCACTGGCACTGGCCGCATGCTTGAGCTTTTCGGCCGTTCTGCCGCGCGCGCTGTCGGCGTCGATCAGAGCGCGGCCATGCTGGCGCTGGCGCGGGCGCGGATCGAGCAGGCCGGGCTGCGCAATGTGTCGCTGCGCCAGGGCGACATCTACGCTCCGCCGGTCGAGCGCAACGGCTACGACCTGGTTGTCATTCACCAAGTCCTGCACTTCCTCGACGATCCGGCGCGAGCGCTCGGCGAAGCGGGGCGCGCGCTGGCGCCGGGCGGGCGGCTTGCGGTGGTCGATTTCGACGCCCATGACCAGGAATTCCTGCGCGACGAGTTCGCTCACCGCCGCCTCGGCTTTGCGGCGCAGGAGGTCGAGGGCTACCTCGCCGAGGCGGGCCTCGCCAACATCCGCTCCGTACGGGTGCCGCCGGCCGAGGGCGAAGCGGGCAAGCTGACCGTCGTTCTGTGGATCGCCGAGGATCCGCGGATCATTTCCGACTCGTTCCCCAAGAGCAACGTGGAGTTCGCCTGATGGCCGCGAAACCGCTGCCGCTGAGCCGGGCCGGGGCGCAGGTCCAGGTCTCGTTCGAGTTCTTCCCGCCCAAAAGCGCGGAGATGGAGGCGAGCTTGTGGGAGGCGGCGAGGCGGCTCGAGCCGCTCAACCCCGCCTTCGTCTCGGTGACCTACGGCGCCGGGGGCTCGACCCGCGAACGCACCCATGCGCTGGTCGAACGGATGGTGCGCGAGACGTCGATGGAGCCGGCGGCGCATCTGACCTGCGTCGGCGCGTCCAGGGACGAGATTCGCGCCACGCTGAGCGCTTATCGCGGCGCGGGCGTTCGCCACATCGTGGCGCTGCGCGGCGATCCGCCGACCGGGTTCGACGCTCCGTACGAAGCCGCTCCCGACGGCTATCAGTCGACCGCCGATCTGGTCGCCGACGCCCGCCGCGTCGCCGACTTCGAAGTCTCGGTCGGAACCTATCCGGAGCGGCATCCGCAAAGCCCGACCCTCCTGCATGACATCGAGATTCTCAAGCGCAAGGTCGACGCCGGGGCGACTCGGGCGATCACCCAGTTCTTCTTCGACAATTCGGTCTATTTCCGCTTTCTCGACGTCGCCGCCGCGGCGGGGATCGACATTCCGATCGTGCCGGGCGTCTTTCCGGTCCAGAACTTCAAGCAGACCGCGAACTTCGCCCGCCGCGCCGGCGCCAGCGTGCCGCAATGGCTCGCCGACCGGTTCGAGGGCCTGGAGGACGACCCGGCGACGCGGCGCCTGGTCGCCGCCGCCGTTTGCGCCGAGCAGGTGATCGATCTCATCGACCACGGCGTCGGGGAGTTGCACTTCTACACCATGAACCGCGCCGACCTGGTGTTCGCCGTCTGCCATCTTGTCGGCCTGCGCGCCAGGCCCGCGGCGATCGAGCGGGCGGAGCGGGAACCCGCGTCGCTGCGCCGGCGCGCCTGGTAGACGGGAATCGCTCTTTCGCGATTTGGCTGACGTAGGGGGCGTTCCCGATTTGGCGTCTACACATCTGTCGCTTGTCATTTCGTTAATTAATTATCAGTGTGAAATTGCACTTGAGGAGCGCAGAAGAGGAGAGGCTAAGAAAACACTGCAAGGCAAAGGGAGGGGCAAGATTAAGCGCATCGAAACGCCTTGACTTCCATCATGACGTATCGGGCCCGACTTTCTAGCGAATAAGAAAGCCGATACGGGAAAAATCTGAGCATTCGACAGCGGGCGAACGCCCGCGCGGCTCCATCGGCGCAAGATGTTTCTGACGCGCATAGGTCTCGGACAGATCAAGACCATCCGAGGGGGCCACCATCTCAAACCTGTTGGCGAGCGCCTCCGCGGTTCGCTTCGTCTCACGAACCGCGGATGTGACCCGCCTCGGATGCCTGTCGAGAATTAACCAAGCATTCGGAAAACCGCTAAGACCGGCTGGAGATAAATTGACTCGCGTCGGCGTTCTCCTCATAGTGAACAAACGGTGAACACTTGCCGGCGGAGTGAAGAGGACCAGTTCCTCGCCGCCAAGGGCGCCGGCAAATCGAGTGCAAGAGGAGCGTTATCGGGATGCTGAAGCTGATCGAGGGTTCGTGTGCGTCCTTCTTCCCGAAAGAAATGGATGCGATGTTCCGCAACCGGGCGGACACCTTTTCCGGCCGGCTTGGCTGGGAGGTCGTAGTCAAGGACGGCTATGAGCGCGACTGTTTCGACGACGCGAATCCGCTCTATCTTGTCTCTGTCGACCCGGATAGTGAAGAATACTGGGGCTCGCTCAGGCTTTTGCCGACCACCGGCCCAAACATGTTGCGCGACGTCTTCCCGCAGTTGCTCGATGGAGACTTCATCGAGAGCGCGACGATCTGGGAAAGTTCGCGCATCTGCGCCACGGCCGCGCGCGGACAGCCGGATCGCGGCCGGAGCGGCGTCAATTACGTTCTGAGCGAACTCATCTTGGGCATCGGCGAAGTCGCGGTCGCCGCCGGGCTGACCCAAATCGTTTCCGTATTCGACGCCAGGGTTTACCGCGTGCTCAGAGCCGCCGGATGCGACCCCCAGATCATCGGCAGGCCGCAGCGGATCGGCGGGGCGATGAGCTATGCCGGTCTCTTCGACACCGGCGAGGGGCCGCTCCGGGCCTTCCGCGCCGCGGCCGGAATCGAGGCCTCGGTCTTCGCTCCGGGCGCGCGAGAACTTGCATTCGCTTAAACCGAGGCGGCTGGCGTTAAGCAACGCGCAACCCTGCGCGCCCTTTTTGCCGCGCAGGGCGCGATGTTCATGTTTTGTCGTCTACAAGTCTGTTCATTGTCATTCCGCCCTTACGTCATCACACTATGTTTCGAGCGAGGAATCAAGTATGGGAGGGCCGATTGGCCAAGAAATCGAAAAAGCGCTCCCCGAAACATGAAGAATCCAACCCCCAGGTTGCAGACAAGGCACACGTTGGAGAGTTGAATTTGTCGGCTTGCGAGGCGCGCAGGTTGTATTCAATTTGCGTCGAATTGCTTGAATTGTGCACCCACGTCTCGGGCAGAATAGATCCTGAAGCCGGCTACATGGTGGCGCACGCGCGCGATGAAGTGATGCTTGGTATTTTCGATGTCCGTCCATAGCATCGCGTTGAAGACGGCGGCCGGCTTTGAATCGGCTACATCAAGACTGACCGACACCATCCTTGGTGCGGATGAGATCGATCTCTCCGAGACGTTGAAAGCAATCGCCGCCGAAATTGGTCTTTGCCATATCGCATATCTTCGTCTCTCTCCTGACAAGAGCGCCGATATTTGCTTGCTGGTCGCGGTTGTGACCTATTCGAGGCTGTGGCAGCACCGGTATTTCGTCAAGAAATATATGGCTGCCGATCCAGTGATTTCCTACGGCCGGCAGGCCGACAAACCCTTCGACTGGACGAATCTGCCCGTCGAGGACCCGGCGACCAAGGCTTTCTTCGCCGACGCCTTGAATCATAGCGTCGGGCGCAACGGCGTTTCCATCCCGCTGCGCAACCGGCGCGGCGTCTTCGCCCTCGTCTCCTTCACCAGCGACCTCGCGAAGGACGAATGGGAAAGCTACAAGACCGACAACATGCGCGGGCTTCAGCTGCTGTCGGTCCTGATCGATTCGGCCGCCAACATCAATTTCAAATTGCCGCCGTTTCCGGTCGAGTTGTCGACCCGGGAGGAGCAGTGCCTGCTTTGGGCGGCGCGCGGCAAGACCTATCAGGAAATCGCCGAAATCCTGGGCCTCGCGTTCGGCAGCGTCAAAACCCATCTCGACGGGGCCCGGCACAAATTGCGCTGCATGAATCTGACCCACGCCGCCGCGGTCGCGTTCGCGACCGGCGTCATCCCGGCCCAGGCGCTGAAATAGGGCGCGCGGCGTTTCAGGCCGGAATCCGGACCATCAGCTCGCTGATGCCGTGCACGAAGGCCGAGAACACCCGCTTCGGCTCGCCGACGACCTCGATCGCCGGCAGCCGGTCGAGGATTTCCTCCCACAGGATCTTCAGCTGCATTTCGGCCAGGTTCTTGCCGACGCAGCGGTGGATGCCGAAGCCGAACGAGAGGTGCTGGCGCGGACGGGCGCGATCGATGATGAAGCGGTCAGGGTCCTCGATCGCCTCCTCGTCGCGGTTGCCGGAAATGTACCACATCGCCACCTTGTCGCCCTTGCGGATCAGCCTGCCGCCGAACTCGACGTCTTCGAGCGCGGTGCGGCGCATGTAGGCGAGCGGCGTCTGGTAGCGGATGATTTCCGGCGCCATCGACTCGATCAGCTCCGGCTTGGCGCGCAGCTTCCTCATCTCGTCCGGATTCTGGCTCAGGAACAGGAGCCCGCCGGTCATCGAATTGCGGGTCGTGTCGTTGCCGCCGACGATGAGCAGGATGATGTTGCCGAGATATTCGCGCGGGCTCATGTCGCGGGTCGACTCGCCGTGGGCGAGCATCGAAATGAGGTCGGGCCGGGGCTCGGCGTTCACCCGTTCGTTCCAGAGCCGCATGAAATAGGCGAGGCACTCGCGGAAGACCTCCTCGCGCTGCTCCTCGCTTTCGACCAGCGCGCCCTCGTAGGGCACCGCGGTTGAGACGTCCGACCAGTAGCTGAGCTTGCGCCGGTCCTCGAACGGAAAATCGAACAGCGTCGCCAGCATCTGCGCGGTGAGCTCGATCGAGACCTTGTCGACCCAGTTGAAGGCCTCGCCGCGCGGCAGAGCGTCGAGCGCAGCGCGCACGCGGCTGCGGATGAGGCCTTCGAAATTGGCGAGATTGTCCGGCGAGACGATCGGCTGCACCACCTTGCGCTGGACGTCGTGCTTGGGCGGGTCCATGGCGATGAACATCGGCAGCTCGAGCTCGCCGGGCCGGTCGCGCAGGGTGATGCCGCCGAGCGACGAACTCGATGAGAACGTCCGGTGGCTGGTCTCGATCGCGATGATGTCCCGGTGCTTCGAGATCGACCAAAATGGTCCGAGCGGGCTTTCCTTGCAGTAATGCACCGGCGCCTCGCGCCTGAGGCGCCGGAAATAGGGTTGCCAGACGTCCTGCTGGTAGAGCTTGGGATTGGAGACGTCGATCTCGTCCAGCGGCG
>Ga0335076_10004888_pt1 | contig 13572 bp, 11 predicted proteins | sample Lox_Sample_25_FD_206717 | JGI IMG/M metagenome (GOLD analysis project Ga0335076, IMG submission 206717) | Soil microbial communities from Loxahatchee National Wildlife Refuge, Florida, United States - Lox_Sample_2.5 | ecosystem: Environmental > Terrestrial > Soil > Wetlands | place: USA... | reverse complement strand
GGTAGCGGTCCACGCTGCCGCTGACCGCGAACGGTATGCCGCGGCCCTCCTCGTTGAGCAGGCCCTTGATCGCATGGGCGGTGAAGCCGGTGGTGCCCGCGTTGATCCGGAAACCACGGTCGGCCAGTGTCTGATGCCGCCCGGTTCGGTTAGCAGTGGCCGTTAGGCCGGTGCGTCCGGGCTGGCCAAGCAGGATGACCGGATAGACCCCTACTCGGCTGAAGACGTCGTGAGCCGAAACGTCTATGACCGTGGTGCGGGAGCCGTTGGCCAGGAACTCACGGGCCTGGCGGGCGTAGTCCGCGACCAGGAATTTGTTCGGCACGATCCAGCCGTACCGGCCGTTCTCCTTGAGGAGTTGCTGCCCGCGGAGCAGGAACGCGACGTAGAGGTCGAACGCCCCGTTCAGTTGCGGGAAATGCTCCCGCAGGTAGGTCTTATCGGCTTCCGGCATTGTCCGCGCGTTGACGTAGGGCGGGTTGCCGACGATTACGTCGAAGCCGCCCGCGCCCATGATCTCAGGAAGCTGCTGCGGCCAGCAGAACGCGCGACGCCCGGCAACGGCCGGGTCCTCGATGAGGCTGTTGCCGCATTTGATGGTGTCGTCCAGTTCGGCGGGCCTGCCGCCGTTGATCCCGGACCTGAGCCACAGGCTCTGCTTGCTGAGCTCGACGGATTCCGGGTTGAGATCTACACCGTAGATGTTCTCCCGGAGGATGTGGCGGGCGTGCTCGCCGGCCGGGACCTGGTCGTTCAGCGCGGCACCCACTCGCCGGTATTCGGCCAGCAGGAAATCGAAGACGTGTACCAGGAAGGCACCGGCGCCGCAGGCCGGGTCGAGCACCTGGACGCTGCGCAGAACGGCGAGATAGTCCTGGTGACTGAGGTTAGCCTCGCGTTCACGCAGGAATCCGCCGAGCGTGCGGTTCACGATGTCGCGGACTATGTGCTCCGGGGTGAAAAAGATCCCGCCGGTCTTACGCTGGGCCGGGCTGACCGTTTTGAGGAAGCGGTCGCTGAGAGCCCCGACGTCATCGCGGCTGATGATCTCGTCGCGCCGGTGCACGGGCCGACTCCCGTCTGTCCGAAGCTGCCGCCCTGCCTGCGAATGGTACTGCGCGGCCCCGGCCGGCACGCCCTGCGGTGGCCGTCCTGGCCCCGGGTCAAGCCATCGTCGCCGCGCGAAGGAGATCAGGCAATCTCTTCCTGAATCGGCAGTACATTACGAAACAATGCGGATATGGCTGAGGTGTCGATCTACGTTGCCGCGATCACGGCAGCGGCGGGCATCATCGGTGCGGTGATCCCACAGGCCGCCATCGTCTTGCGGGACGTTCGCCGGGCAGAGCGTGACCGGCAGGAACGCTTCCTGGCGTCGACACGCGACGCCTGCGTCGAACTGCTGCGCGCGGCGGGTGAACTGCGCACGTGCGTGCAGAACATCCACAGCTACCGGGGGGATGCAGCTGGGTTGCGCACCCGTCTGGAAGAGGTTCGTGCTGACGCGGCGGCTACCCAGCTGCACGCCGCCTGGGTCGGCCTGCTCGTCCCAGACCGCCTAGCCGCGCCTGCCGATCAGTTAGTGGATGCCGCGAGCAAGCTGGCCGATGCGGTGGAGCAAAACGCTGATGTGGATCACGGTGTGATGGTCGGCAAGCCGGACGTCAGCCAGCTAGATATGTGTGTCGCTACCTTCAGGGCGGAAGCGCTGAGCTACGCCGGTGGCCCGACTCCACCGCAGTGAACTCCTCCGAATATTCAGCAAGCTTGTTCGCCATCTCCCGATGCTGGGGCGACAATGCTGGGTCAGTCGCATCACCGGCCTGTCTGGCCAGATCCCCGGCGGCAATCTCGTCGCCGAGCAGCTTCTTGGCCTTGGCCGCATAGAGAAGCACCGCCCCGTTGCGCTGTGCTTCGGTCAGTGCCTCATCCAGTTGCGCCTCCGCGTCGGCCCGATCGCCAAGCTGGGCCAGAGCCAGGCCAAGAGCAGCCCGGCTAGCCGGCCATTCCTGCAGGGCGACCCGGTTGAGATCGCGGGCAGCGGCCCGGGCATCGCCGAGGTAAGCCAGGATTTCACCACGAGCCCGGAGCGCTACTGGGTTCCCACCGTCTACTGCCAGCACCGCCGTCAAGATGGCCACTGCGCCTGGGCCGTCGCCAAGTTGCCACAACGCCAGGCCGAGTCCTGTCTGCAGGATTGGGTCGCTGGGCATCCTGGTGACGGCGGCTTGCAATTGGCTGACCGCATCTTCTGGATCGTCCTGCGCGAGCAGTGTGTGGCCGACTGCCGCGAGCTGACGAGCTACTTCAGGTGTATCTCGCAGCGTCTCGAAAAGGCTCGCGGCGCTCCGATAGTGCTCCTCCGCATCAGTCACCTTCCCCTGCTCGTTTGCGAGATTACCCAGGAACGATTCGACTCTGGCGCGCAGCCGCAAGTCAGTGTCGGCAGATGTGCGCAAAGTTGCGTCGACGTACCGTCCGGCCAACTCCAGGTCGCCAACGGTTAGCGCATGCTCGGCTTTCCGCAGGTATTCCCCCGGGTCAACCGGTGACGGTCGTTCATCGAGTGCCCTACGTAGCGGTTCGATCAGACGATCGCTCAGCAACTCATACCATCGCGAACCAGATCGCCATTCAGCGGACAGCAGATGCCTATCCACGAGTGATCGCAGAACCCCATTTGGCATACCGCTCGTCAGGCCCGGACCTTCATAGGTGGTTCCCCTAGTGCCGAGTTCGGTGACGAACGTGTCAAGCAGCCAAGAGCGGAGTCTTGTCACCGAAAGGTCGTGATCGTCGGCCACCGTGGCGACCACTTGACTGCAGTGCGCCGCCAGTGCCGTGTCTACATCTCCGTACAGGCGTATGTCGCGCGTTGTGACGAGGTCCACGTCTGGCGGCAGAGCATTCCATAGCCGGGTGCACACCGCCTGGAGGAGCGAAGGTTCGACGTCCTCCCCCTCGACGAACCGCTCGGCTCCACCCTCCGCGCGGATCCGGGACGTCTGCAATTCCGCGACGAGTCGCTCCGCTGCCCCGTCAGCGTACGAGCGGCCTATTCCGGCCGTCGGCTTGGTCACTGCCTCGATGGCGCTCTGCTGAGTGAGTGCCCGGACGCGGAATCTCGCGCCGTTGCCCAGTGCGCCCGATATCAGGTCGAGAGTCTCGTCCCTGGCCACCAGCAACAGGTGCAGGCGTGGCTCCGACCGCAGTGCCCGGGCAAGTTCGGCAAAGAACTGCCGCCGATGCGCCCCGTGTGCCCCCGAGGCGGCCAACAGGTCATCGACCTGATCGATAGCGGCCAGGATGACGCCGTCGTGCAGTTCGGCGCGAGTGCGCACAAAGTCATGGACGGAAAGACCGACTAGCCGGGTAGCCGTATCACCCGGCGACCAGGACCGCAGCAGAGCCAGGCTGTATGGGTTGTGCTGAGGGAGGGCGGCAGCCGGAAACGTCGACCCGTAGCAGACCCGCCCAATCGGGAGAGTGTCCGCCCGGGTCTCTGACACGAGCGGGAACACTCCCGCTTGAAGCAGTGAGGTTTTGCCGCTGGCGACCCGGCCGATGGCCAGCGTAAGACGATTGGCCTGCCACAGCTCGGCAAGAGCCGGAGCATCGGAGGTGCGCCCGAAGAAACGACCACGATCATTCTGCCGAAACGGACGGGCACCGGGGTAGGGTGCCTCCACGGACTTCGCCTTGATGGCCATTTTCGTCACAGCAGCCCCATCTGCCACAGCCTCCCTACGCGCGAGACCCCCCGGCACCATTGTTGCGGCATGCAGACCTGTCCCTCACACACCCCCGGTCGTGGTCAGGGACCCGTGCTCAGATACTAGCCTGGAAACCGTTACAGGCCTCCTCGTCCGAGGCGAGAATCCGCGCCAGCGCCCTGGCCAGGGCAGATTCGTCAGCGTCAGTGAGCCGGTCGTCCAGCGCCAGCCCGGTTACATCGATCAAGCCATCCCCCGCCGGGTCTTTGTCCATGCTGCTCCTTCCTGCGCCGAGGGGAACCTCGTGCGGCACCGCCCGACAAGGCCACTCGGCGGCGACCAATGAGTGTCCTACTTTACAATTACCCAGATCTCACCCATCTGTCGAGCGAATCGGCGAGGCCACATCGATACTCTGCGGCCATTGCATGGGACCAGCACCGTCAATCACTCAGCTACCAGCAGTTTCATCAGATCGTTAAGAGCCGGGCCTGACGGAAGCTTTACCGCTTGCATAGAATCACACCATGACGATCTCGGGTTCACCGACGTCGGTCGGCGCTCAGCCCAGGGTCTGGGGGGGCGTCCCGCAGCGCAACAAGAACTTTACCGGTCGCGATGGTGTCCTCGAGCAGTTGCGTGGTGGGGCGAGCAACATAACCGCCGTCGTGCCGGGCGAACCACTGCCAAAGGCTCTGCAAGGCCTTGGTGGGGTAGGAAAGACCGCCGTGGCCGTCGAGTATGCGCACCGTTTCCGAGGCGAATACGACCTCGTCTGGTGGATTCCATCTGACCAGATCGCGCTCGTACGTTCGGCCTTGGCAGGCCTGGCCGTAGAACTTGGCCTGGAGCCCGCCTCTGCTAGCGGAATCGAAGCAACCACAGCTGCGGTGCTCGACGCTCTCCGCCGAGGCGAGCCCTACCGCCGCTGGCTACTGATCTTCGACAACGCCGACCAGCCAGAAGATCTCGACGCCCTGATACCGCGCGGCCCAGGCGATGTGCTCGTCACATCTCGTAACCATCGGTGGCAGTCTGTGATTGAGACGGTTCCACTCGATGTTTTTGCCCGCACCGAGAGCATGGAGTTCCTCGGTAAGCGGGTGCCGTCAAGCCTGGCCACCCACCGAGCCGACGAGCTGGCCGACAAGCTCGGTGACTTGCCGCTGGCGCTGGAGCAGGCAGGTGCCTTGCTAGCCGAGGGCGGCATGGCGGTGGATGAGTACCTCAGGCTGCTCGGCGAGGAGGTCACCAAGATCCTGGCAGAAGGCACCTCACCGGCCTATCCCGTATCGATGACGGCTGCATGGAAGCTTTCGGTAGGCACACTCCGGAAGCGGCTGCCCCAAGCAGTGGACCTGCTCCGCTGCTGCGCTTTCCTTGGCCCGGAGCCAATTCCACGCGATGTGTTCAGGCGTGGTTCGAGAGCCGCTGAGGGTAGCGTCGGCGACCTGATCGGGAACCCAATCCTGCTGGCTAGCGCCATCCGCGAACTAGGGCGGCTGGCTCTAGTAAAGATCGAAGGTGCCTATATTTCAGTGCACCGCCTGATCCAGGCCCTGCTGCGTGACGAACTCAGCCCAAAGGAGCAGGCGACGTACCGTCACGAGGCGCACTCTATCTTGGCCGCAGGCGCTCCGGGTAACCCCACCAATACGAGTACCTGGCGGCGGTACGCCGAATTGGTACCCCACGTGGGCTCTAGCGTGACCGATCTGGGGCGGTGCCGGGAGCCCGCACATCGCGTCCTTGTGCTGGACATTATCCGGTATCTCTATCTCTACGGCGACTTCACATCGTGCCAGGCGTTCGCCCAGCGGTTCAGCGCGCAGTGGACGGAGGGCTCTGGGGCTGACAACCCCAACGTCCTTGACGCAAAGCGGCACTTGGGCAATGTGCTTAGGGAACTTGGCCAGTACTCGGACGCATACAACATCATTGAGGAGACACTGGCCAGCGCGGCCAGGGTCCTCGGTCCGAATGACGCGTTGACGCTGGCTTTGCGGAATTCCTTCGGTGCCGACCTGAGGGCTCGGGGCGATTTCCGCGCCGCACAGGCACTAGACGAGGAGACCCGGACGCTTCATGAGGCGGTGTTCGGGCCTGATGACCCGCAGACACTGCGGGTCCTCAATAATCTGGCCCTCGACTACGGGCTCAACAGTGACTACGCGGCCGCAAGAGACCTCCATGAGCAGGTCTATCTTAAGCAACGCGACGCGGTTGCGGGCATATCTGCCACCGGCGTGCTGGACTCGTGGATCGGCCTAGCCCGAGCCGTCCGGCTGAGTGGCAGCTTTACCGAGGCTCGTGATCTGGGTGAGGAAGCTTGTGATTTCGCCCGTCATGAACTTGGCGCGGAGCACTACCTTACGCTGCGAGCCGCGACTGACCTGTCTATCGCGCTACGGCGCATCCCAGGTGCCCACGACGAGGCGCTCGATCTGGCCAGCGCAGTCTTCGAACAGTTCCGAAGGCTGCGGGGAAATACGAACCCAGGCACGATGGCAGCCGCCATCAGCCTGACCAATATTCAACGGACAATGGGGCAGACTGATGAGGCGCTCACCCTAGCCGAAAGCACAGTAAACAGCTATCCGGACGTATATGGGCCGGAACATCCCTACAACTACGGCTGCACGGGAAATCTAGCCCTGCTGCGCCGACTGACCGGGCAGCCTGCTGAGGCACGGCGACTGAACGAAACAGCCCTGGCCGGGCTCGAGCGGCAACTGGGGCCCGATCACTTGTATTCGCTGACCGTGGCCACCAACCTAGCCAGCGACTACGCGGCCCTTGGTAACACCGCGCGGGCACGTGCCATAGGCGAGCAGACCCTGGCTCGGTTGCGCGAGCAATTCGGCGCCGACCATCCCGTGACCCTGGGCTGCGCTGCAAATCTGGCGCTGGATCTGGGTGCCGAGGGGGCTGGCACAGAAGCAGAGTTGCTCTCGGCGGAGACGATGATCCGCTACGCGGACACGATCGGGAGCGAGCATCCGGAAGCTCAGTTGGCTGCGGCCGGAGGTCGCATCGATTTCGACTTCGACCCACCGCCGATCTGATCCGCTGGCGCGGCACGCTCAGGACGGCCGGTTGGCAGCCTCCCAGCGCGCCCGATGCGATTCAGCCTGGCGGCGAGCGATCAGCCCCGCCTGTCGAGGAACGCGCTCGTCCCGCCAGGCGGCGGCGGTCTTGGCCATGCCCAGAACGAAGTCCCGGCCTGCCGGTGTGAGTTGGCTGCTTGCTTGCAGAGTGTCAAGGGCCTGGGCCACACCTGCGCGCCATCGGGCGAACTCCCGGTCCGCCCTAGCCCGCACGGCACCAGATGCCAGTTGGCGTTGCCGCTGCCAGAACCTGACCACGCCGAGATACGCGTAGGCCCCCTGGAGGAGCCCGCTGATTGGGCGCGGGTCAGGCCGCCATGGCGCGTAAACCCGTCGCCCATTGTCAGGCTGTACCAGCGTGACGATGTCCAGCAGTGCGCACAGCTTCAGATGCTGCACCTCATGGGTGAGGGTAACGGCACAACTGTACGGATCGGGCGGCTCGGAGAGGGCAATGGCGCCGAAGGTTTCAGGTGTGCTCGAGCTAACCAGTCCGTGCCGGGGTCTAGTCCGCGGGACGATAACAGTGATCGCCGCCGCAGCCTCAGCGGCGATGTCCGGGTGGTCAGTGGCGAGCACCTGCCAGCCCTCCGTCAGCCCGCGCTCCCACCTGGCCGCTTCGCGCGTGCCCAGGCGAGGTGCGAGGTCGTTGACGGCTGGCATCCGGAACGGATCGAGGTCGTCGATGACAGTACGGAACGCACCGGCCTGGAAGCGTCGCAGCCCGAGCCAGCTAGAGGCATCTCGGTGGGTTTCCTCTGGGATAGCCACCCGGCCACCCGGCCAGCGAATCTCAGCAGCGTCCCCACCGCTCCGCACGACCGCGCTGCTGGCGTCTACCAAGACCGCCCCGAGCGAGGGCAGGACGACGCCCCCACCGGCCGGCTGCACCTCTATTTCGGCGGCGAGGCCAGCCCGGATGGCCGCCGCAGCAGCTACCACAGAGAGCCTGGCCGGCTCCGCACCGGGCAGTGTGCCATCGTCGTATCGTGCGCCATCACCGTGCAGGAACCGCAACGTACGCTGGGCCCAGGCACCAACCGAGGGGTAGCGGATCACCTCATCGACAATGCCCGGACGGTAATGCTGTACCGCGACAAGCAGATCGCAGCCGTCGCGGGCCAGGCGGCCGGGCCGGCCGGTTGCTGATTTGGCCACGTTGAGCACAGCCCGTACCAGGATGAAATGTTTGCTGTATTGTGCGGCAGCCAATTCGCGGATGGCATCGGGTCCGCCGTCACCAGCGGCAAGAGCATCGAACCTCACCGGCCTGGGGTGATGAGCCAATGTCATGTGGCCGACTGCCTCCCTGGCCACTGGTCGATATCTCCTTGCATTCTGTCGCGGATATGATTGATGAGACGCATAAGATCCGGGCAGTAGACCGAAGGGTTGAGGAAACCGGAGCCCGGACGGTAACGGTGTGCATACAGACCGCCACCGCATACCTGCCGGATAGTGCATACTTGGCATTCCGGGGCTAGCGACCGGGAGCCAAGTTGGCGTGCCACCACCCCGGGCAGAAGCAGCGCTGCATCCAGGGAGTCCCGGGAAACATGCAATCCCGTTCGCGGGGCTCCGTGGTATGCGATCTTAAGAAAATCACCTTGCTCAATCGCGCCATCTGTCTCAATTACCACGTTTCTCCCGGGTGCCAACCCAACCATCTCGGCTGTCGATGTCCCACCAAGAATCAGGTGCATGATTTCCTCGAATAGCCGGATTCTCGTCTGGGGAGCCGGGTACCAATGGTCGAAGGCAGCCACCAGCCAGTCAGCATATGGAGTGTCGGCTGCGCCCGGCACACGGCCAGGCGGAGGTGCCGCCCAGGTCCCGTGCGGCAGAAGAAAGTCAATCTTCGGAGGGCCAAATTCGACGAGCGCCCGGTAAGTCTCTATCGGGTCGTTACGAAGATCAATCGTGCATAGTAGGCCACCGAAAAGGTGCTGGAAAGAAGGCCGCGTCAGCCGACGCAGGCCAGCTACCACAGCCGAATAACTGCCCCGCCCGCTGCGAAAACGGCGATGCCGGTCATGTGCTTCCGCAGTGCCATCCAGACTTACCCCTACACGAATATCAAGATCCCTGAACAGCCTGAGATAGGAATCATCCAAGCCTACCGCGTTCGTCTGCACTTTAGCTCGCACGCAGGTGTCGGAGCCAGCAGCCTTACGTGTTAGCTCGACGAGACGGGAGATTAATTCGTGGCCAGCCAGCAGCGGTTCCCCACCATGCAAGATCAGGGCCAACTCCGGTACCCGATGAGCCCGGGCATGCTCGCCAATGCGGGCGGCCACTTGCTCCGCAAGTTCCGGTGTCATCTTGCGCGGGCGGTCGCGCCACGACTGGTCCGCCATTTCATACATGTAGCAGTAGTCACAGGCAAGGTCACAGCGACTGTGGATCTTGATGATGAACTCACCGAACGGAACAGGACTCCAGCCGCTAGTCATAAGCGCGGGCACATCCAGAGCTGTCGGCCATTCGAGCCCGGCCAGCGATCCCATGAACCGATTAAACCACACCGGGGCGGCAACCAAGATCATTAGCGGCGGTGTAGGCGAAGCTGAGCCGCGCAGTTCGGCGAAGGCACTTTCGTCACTACTCCCACATGGGTGGCCCCCATCATCTTAGGCCTCAAGATCTCACTTCGGAGCAGGCTGCGGCTGGGTGCCCGGCGAGTACTTAGAACCCGCTCTCCGGACATAAATTTGAAAGGACGCTAGCCTCAATTTGAATAATACTATGGTCAGCTGTCTGGCCAGACAGAACTAACAAACGGAAATATAACGAAGCTCCGAGCGAAGGCCACTAGAGGCGGGACAGCGAATATCTAACTAGTTCTTGACCTTATCGTAGCCATACCGTGACTTTAGGTAATACTGTCCCCATGGCCTGCGGCGCCGCCGCACTCTGAGGTATCGATCTGGCCAACCTCTAGCGAATCGCCGCCAAGAGCGATAAGTTTCGCCCAGCGCGAGTCGGTGGCCCGGTAGCGCTATTCTATCTCCACCACGGCTACTTCCACAGATAGCCGGGACTAGTTAATGGCACCTCTGGCAGCTACCGGGGATACGGCATGAACGCTCTGATAGGCAGGAATCGGGCTTTCCGGTTGCTCCTAGCGGGCTCCTCTGTATCAATGCTCGGCAGCCGCCTTACGATGATCGCATACCCGATGCTTGTGCTGTACCTAACCGGGTCACCGTTCGCAGCGGGCTGGGTCGCTTTCGCAGCAGCAGCACCGAGCGTCCTGATCTATATGCCAGCTGGCGCCTTGGTGGATAGATGGGACCCGAGACAGACCATGCTAGTGAGCGAGTTCGGCCGGGGAATTGCCATTGCCGCGGTTGTTGTTACGCTAGCGCTCGGGAGGCCAAGTATACTGCTGCTGATCGCCGCAGCAGTTACCGAGGGAATCCTCGAGATATTCTCCGCCCTCGCTGAACCACGCTATGTCCGCTCTCTTGTGGAACTGGACCAAGCGTCGTCGGCATCGGCCACTATCGAGGCCCGGACGCACGTTGCCGTCTTGGCCGGCCGACCACTCGGTGGCTTCCTGTTCGGGCTTAGCCCTATCTTGCCGTTTCTTGCCGATGCCATATCTTTTATTTTCTCCGTCGTAACTCTATACGTCAGCAGCACTCGACTAGTGCTGGGCGGCTTTCCTTTCCGTCGAGACGCACCGAGCCCAGCGCCGTCTGACGGCCCGCCCGTTAATTGCTGGGACGGCAAGGTGCCGGACGGCGGGTGGAGCATCAGCCAACTGGGAAACGACACGCGTGCAGGGCTGCACTGGCTGCGGGGGGATAGATCCGCCTGCGGGGCACTTGCGCTTTCGGCGGGCGGAACGCTTATCTTTCAGGCGCTCATAATAATCTTCCTCGCTGACGCGCACGCACGCTGGCTACCAGCGGCGGCTATGGGACTGGTTCTCGCCGCCTCGGGCGTGGGGGGCGCACTTGGATCTGTGGCTGCACCACACCTGAGAGCACGGGCCAACTGGCCCTGGATACAGATCCAGGCCTGGACCTGGTGTGTGGCCTTTGCCCTGCTCGCGCTCACTAGTCGCCAGTCGTTCGTGGTGCTGGCCATCGTGATGATCCCGCTGGGATTCACCGGTGCGCTGGGGAATATCGAGCTGAGCACGTACCTCACCCGGAACGTGGCCGAGAACATGCTCGGACGGGTGACCAGCATCGGCCGCCTCTTGTCGTTTGCTGCGTGCGCGGCCGGCCCGATCCTGGGCGGTGCCCTAGTCCAGCGGTACGACATCCAGGACGGGGTGTACGTGCTCTTTGGCTTGACTGTGGTCCTCGTCCTGCTTGCCGCCTGTACCCCTTCGATGCGGGCAGAGCGAGGCCCGGCGACGGACAGTCTGGACCAGTCAATTCCGGAGAACCCGGTCCCGGTGACACAGTCTTAACCTTCACAACGCCCGTCAGGTGATACCGGCCGATTCCAGCGCCGCCACCCGTCTCACCCCAGCAACCGGGAGAGTTCGCTCTCGAAGTCCAGCCATACGTCGGTGACGCCGATGGTCATGTGTCCTATTTCGTACAGCAGCGCGGTACGTGCGGGCGAGGCCGGTCAGTTGATCACGGGGTTGCCGACGATTACGTCGAAGCCGCCCGCGCCCATGATCTCAGGAAACTGCTGCGGCCAGCAGAACGCGTGACGCCCGGCAACGGCCGGGTCCTCGATGAGGCTGTTGCCGCATTTGATGGTGTCGTCCAGTTCGGCGGGCCTGCCGCCGTTGATCCCGGACCTGAGCCACAGGCTCTGCTTGCTGAGCTCGACGGATTCCGGGTTGAGATCTACACCGTAGATGTTCTCCCGGAGGATGTGGCGGGCGTGCTCGCCGGCCGGGACCTGGTCGTTCAGCGCGGCACCCACTCGCCGGTATTCGGCCAGCAGGAAATCGAAGACGTGTACCAGGAAGGCACCGGCGCCGCAGGCCGGGTCGAGCACCTGGACGCTGCGCAGAACGGCGAGATAGTCCTGGTGACTGAGGTTAGCCTCGCGTTCACGCAGGAATCCGCCGAGCGTGCGGTTCACGATGTAGCGGACTATGTGCTCCGGGGTGAAAAAGATCCCGCCGGTCTTACGCTGGGCCGGGCTGACCGCTTTGAGGAAGCGGTCGCTGAGAGCCCCGACGTCATCGCGGCTGATGATCTCGTCGCGCCGGTGCACGGGCCGATTCTCCACCTGTCTGCGCCTGCCTGCCTGCGCCGATCGTAACTGCGCAGGCAGCGCCGGGCCGAATGCCCTAACCTGACTGCTCTGGCGGGATATGGAGGGCACGGGTCATGTCGGGGAGCCGCTTCAGAACGTACCCGGTGGCGGCGGGAACGGTCCTCGCGCTGGGACGAGCGGCGCGGCTTGCAGTGACTTGGAACCGTGGCACACTAAAGCGACGCGATGAGCGGGGGGCCGTTTCCTACCGCGTGCCCTGGGGCAGCAGATGATGGCAGGCCTGCACGGCGGTGCGGACCTGCGGCGAGCCGCGGGCGGCGCCCTCGATGGCGAGCCCATCGAAGATCAGCACGGTGTTGAGGTTTGAAGCGCTCGCAGCGCGGGTGACGTGGACCTTAGGTAGTCCGTGCGCGCGCAGGCACCGCGCGTATGAATTCATCGCCGCGAGGTTTGCGGAGGAACTGGCACTCGAGCCCGCCGGGTGCGAGCCGCCGCTGCACGCCGCCACCAGCGCAAGCACGGCGGCAGCAACAGCCAGCAGCCCTGCCCGCGAACACGCCGCCTGCCTGGGCTGGGTGCTAGCGGAACGTTCCCGCATGGTGCTGTCCACGCTAACCATAGGGCCAGTCAACCCGTCGTGATGCTTGCCACTATGTCGCCGTGCACCACCACCCTGTGGCCCGCGCCGGGCGGCCAGACAATGGGCGCGGTGCTGTCGCAGGTGTAGGAGTTGGTGTTGATGAGGGTGGCCACGGTCTCCTGGCCCGAGGAACGCCGGAAGTAGCCGAAGCTCAGTTCGGTGCCGGTGGGCATGGCCACTGGGTTGATGGTCATGGTGTCCGGTGATGATTTCTGCCCGGTCACGACCTGGTTGAAGCCGGGCGGGCTGGGATGTGAGGAACAGAAGCGGCCGGCAGTGACCATCGCCGGGATCCCGTCCTGCCGCAGATCGCTCTGCAGGTTCCTGGGTTCCAGAAGCACGTTCGGGTTAATGGTCAGCGTCGCGGTGCCGTTGGCGTGCTCGACAAGCGTGAAGGCCGTGGTCTGGATCGTGCCTGTGCTGCGGGCGGGAGCCGCACCGAGGACGCCCGTCAGGCTGAGTGCCAGCGCGGTACCCGCGGCGACACCGGCAACGCCGAGGCCCGCGATTCCGGTGCGCCGCCGCCGCCGTGCCTTCTGAGCCCGGGCGACGACGTCCGCAGCATCGAAGCCCAGCGGGGGTTCCTCACCGATGGCTGTCCGCAGCATCGTGATCACATCAGGCATCCGCTTCATCCCTCCGAACAGTCAGCCGAGGAGGGCTCGCATGTTGCGAGCAGCTCGCGCAACCGGGCCAGCCCCCGGGCGGTCTGGCTTTTCACCGTGCCTTCGGAGCAGCCGATCATCCGCGCGGTCTCGGCTACGTCGCAATCGTCGTAAAACCGCAGCGCCAGCACGGCCCGCTGCCGCTGCGGCACCCGGGCCAGCGCGGCGCGCACCGTCAGCCGGTCCTCCACGGCCATGGACTCGGCGGCCGCCCGATCCGGGACGACGGCACGCGGCTGCTCGCGTCTCCA
>Ga0335076_10004886_pt1 | contig 13579 bp, 11 predicted proteins | sample Lox_Sample_25_FD_206717 | JGI IMG/M metagenome (GOLD analysis project Ga0335076, IMG submission 206717) | Soil microbial communities from Loxahatchee National Wildlife Refuge, Florida, United States - Lox_Sample_2.5 | ecosystem: Environmental > Terrestrial > Soil > Wetlands | place: USA... | reverse complement strand
CGCGACAATGCGGGGGCCCTCCGCCAGGACTGGCCGCGTGTGCCCTTACCCCAAACGCGCGAGCGGCTCGAAGCCTCGGCCGCGCTGGGACGCCAGCTCGCCGATCTGCTCGACCCGGAAGCGCAGGTTCCCGGCGTGACGTCCGGCGGCGTCCGCGCGGAACTGCGAGCCATCGGCAACGCCGCGCGCGCGGGCGGCGGCGCGTTGAAGCCGCGCGAGTTCGAGGTCACGGTGGGGTGGGGACATGCCGGAAAGGGAGGTGTCACCATGCCAGGCCAGGGCCGGCGCGAGGAGCGTGCCTATGCCCCCGATGAGGAGGCCGCGATCGTCACCGGGGCAAGGGCGCTCGGCCTTAGCGATGCCGAGTTCTTCGACGCGCTCGGTCGCGAAACGAGCGATGTCTATCTCAACGATACGGCCTATTGGTCCAACGTCCCGGCGAGAGTGTGGGACTACACGATCGGCGGCTATCAGGTGATCAAGAAGTGGCTATCCTATCGCGAACAGGACCTGCTCGGCCGCGCGCTCAGCATGGATGAAATCGGCTACGTGCGCGACACGAGCCGCCGGATCGCCGCGATCCTGCTGCTGCAGCCGGCATTGGACGCGAACTACCGGGCGGTGATTGCCGAGACCTATGCGTGGCCCCGGAATTGACGGCGCACGATAGGAAGGCAATGACAGCTGCCCCTATTCTCTTCGACTACCTACCGATCGAGCGGATCCTCGACGCGTTTTCGAAGGCGCCCGGGAACGAGATCAACCGCGGGAAGCTTTCGAGTCCCGAATCTTCGGCGGCGCTTGCCGCGAACACGTTCGGGCTCTTCCTCGATCGCCCGCAGGATTTGCCGCCGATTCCCGGCGTTGCCGACGACTCCTGGCCGCCCAGCTGCGTCGCCATCGAACGCTGTGTGCGCTTCCCCTGGTCGGGCGGACTGCATCCGTGGCTCGACGCCTATGTGGAGACCCAGACGAGCATCATCGGAATCGAATCCAAGCGATACGAGCCGTTTCGCGAGAAGCCGGCGGGTTCGTTTTCGAAGGCATACCTGAGACGGGTCTGGGGCGACCAAATGGGGCCTTTCGAACGGATGCGGGACCGGATCGCGGCGGGCGAGGCGCGTTTCGAGCGGCTCGACGCTGCGCAGTTGGTCAAACACGCGTTCGGCTTGCGGACCGAGGCGCAGCGGCGAAGGAAGCCGGCGACGCTCGTCTATCTTTACGCCGAGCCGAAAGCGTGGCCCGACGGGCGTCCGATAGCACCGGCGGCGACCGCGACGCACGCCGCCGAGGCGCGCGCGTTCGCATCGGATGTTCAGGGCGCCGAGGTTGCGTTCGTCACCTGCACCTATGGCACCTTCCTGGATGCCCTCGGGACATCGCCCCTCGACGACGTGCGTGCGCACGCGGCAAGAATCGAAGCGACCTTCCTCCCTGGTCCACCACGCGCGTAGGCATGCCGCCGAAGATGCCGCTGCATCGCTGGCCACTTTCTTCTTCACTTCTCCGGAGAAAGCGGCGGCCCAGGGGCGCCGCACGTCGCTTACTCCTGGACCCCCGCTTTCGCGGGGGAATCACGGAAAGGTTCTAATACCGGGAGAGTGCGCGCGGCGGGGAGGATGTCCTCGTCCGCCGCGCGCGGGTACCAACTCTGGCCCGAAAACGGGGCCGGCAGCAGCCGTGGCTAGGCGGCTTTGGGGGTCGCGTGGCGGAAGAGGTGGCGGCGGGCCTCGTCGTCCAGTTCGGCCTTGAAGGCGTGGCGCTCCTTTAGGGTCTCGGCGCGGGCGGCGGCCGGGCGGGCGCTGATCTCGTCGAACAGCCGCTTGAGGTTGGGCAGCTTCGACCAGGCGTCCTGGCCGAGGATGAACGGCACAGCGCGGGCCCAGCCCCAGACCGCCATGTCGACGATGCTGTAGCTGTCGCCGACCATGTATTTCCGCTTCGCCAGATGCGCGTCGAGGATGCCCCAATGCCGCTCGGCCTCGAACTGGTAGCGCTTCACCGCATAGTCGACCGGCTCGGTGGCGAAGTGCTTGAAGTGCACGGCCTGCCCGGAATAGGGACCGACGCCGCTGGCCACGAACATCAGCCAGGACAGCAGCTGGCCGCGCAGGACCGGCGTGTTCTCGGGCAGGAACTTGCCGGTCTTTTCCGCGAGATAGAGGAGGATGGCGTTGCTGTCGAAGACGACGGCGTCGCCGTCGACGATCGCCGGCGTCTTGGCGTTGGGATTGATGGCGAGGTATGACGGCGAGAACTGCTCGCCCTTGCGGGTGTCGACCGGCACCAGCTCGTAGGGTAGGCCGGATTCTTCCAAAAACAAGGCGACTTTGGCGGGATTCGGGGAGGGATGATAATAGAACTTGATGGTCATGACGATGCCTCTCCGCTGTCTGGGGGATTGCCGGATTGATCGGCGAGAGGCGGCAGGGTAGATAATTCTGTAATGATCAGTCAAGAATTTTATCGCCGCGGGGCGGCATGGCGCGCCTGAAGGAATTCGACGTCGACCGCGTACTCGATCGCGCCGCGGAGACGTTCTGGCGCCTGGGCTACGACGCGACCTCGATCCAGGACCTGGAGGAGGCCACCGGCCTCGGGCGCGGCAGCCTCTACAACGCCTTCGGCGACAAGGAAGGACTCTTCCTGGCGGCGCTCGACCGCTACGGCGCGAAGTACGGCGCTTCGCCGCTGCGCCACCTCGAGGAGCGCGACGTGGCGCGCGGCATCCGCTCCATGCTCGAGGACATCCTGGCGCGGATGAAGAACCCGAAGAACCCGCAAGGGTGCCTGCTTACCAACGCCTGCCTGCAGGGACCGGGATCGCCGGAGATCGCCGACAAGGTCGCCGCGAACATGAAATTCATGGAGGACCGGCTCGAGCGGGCGATCGCCAGGGCCAGGGACAGCGGCCAGATCCCGGCCGATGCGGAGCCGCGGCAGCTGGCGCGGTTCTACGGCGCCGTCGCGCAAAGCCTCGGCGTCGCCCACAAGGCCTTGCGCGACACCCGGCGCCTGCAGGACATCATCGAGGTCGCCATGCAGGCGTGGCCATCGCGGCGCTGACCCCGGTCGCGCCCGCATCACGCGCTGACGCAGCGGCAGGAAGTGCTTCTCGATGCTGCTGCCGAACAGCGGATCGTTCGCCGCCGGCCACCTTCGGCGACGAGCCGAGTTCCCTTTCGCCCCCTATCCCCCGTCGGCTCCCTGGATGCGACCGTCGACGACGTCGATGATGCGGTCGCAGCGGCGCGCCAAGTCCAGATTGTGGGTCACGATCAGGAACGTCGTGCCGTCCTGCCGATTGACCGCGCGCATCAGTTCGAAGGCGCCGTCCGCCGATTTCGTATCGAGGTTTCCCGTGGGCTCGTCGGCGAGCACGAGATCGGGCCGCATGGCGAGCGAACGGGCGATGGCGACGCGCTGCTGCTGGCCGCCGGACATGTTCATGGCGAGATTGCCGGCGACCGGGGTGAGGCCCACCTGCTCCATCAGCGTCGCCGCCCGGCGTTCGATCTCGGCCGACGGGAAGCCGCGGTCGGCCAGCAGCGGCATCATCACGTTCTCGATCGCCGTGAAGGCCGAGATCAGGTAGTGATACTGGAACACGAAGCCGATGCTGTGGCCGCGCAGGCGGGTCAGTTCGCCGTCGCCGAGCGCGCTCGTGTCCTGCCCGTGGATGAAGAGGCGCCCGGCGGTCGGCCGGTCGAGCAGGCCGATGATGTTGAGCAGCGTGCTCTTGCCCGAGCCGGACGGACCCATGAGCGCGAGGAACTCGCCCCTGTGCATGGCGAGGTCGATGTCGTGCAGCACCTCCGTCTCGACCGGCGTCCCGACGTTGTAGGACTTGCAGACCCGCTCCAGCCTGAGGATTTCGTCAGCCACGGATGGCCACCACGGGATCGAGCTTGGCGGCACGCAGCGCCGGCGCCATGGCCGCCGCGACGCCTGTCGCCGTCGCCAGGATCGCGGCGCCGACGAACAGGTCGCGGTCGACGATGAGCGGAAACAGCTCGCTGCCGTCGACCTGGCGCGCATAGCCGTGCCAGAACACGAGGGCCGCGGCCCCCATCGCCGAGCCGAACAGCGAGCCGACGAGGCCGAGCAGCCCGCCCTGGATGAGGAAGACGCGCAGGATCTGGCCGCGCCGCGTGCCCATGGCGCGGAGGATGCCGATGTCCTTCGAACGCTGGATCACGGAGACGACGAGGACGGCGGCGATGCCGAAGGCAACCGACAGCCCGACGAACAGGCGGATCAGCGTGTTGGTCGTCGCCTGCGCATGGACCGCGGTGAAGAACTGCGCGTTGGTCTTGATCCAGCTGTCGGCCTCGACGGGGAACGACGCCTGGATCTGCTGCGCCAGCATCTCGGCCGCATAGATGTCCCGCACGGTCAGGTCGATCGTCGTGACGCCGCCGACGAGATTGAGCAGCGACTGCGCCGTCCGCAGCGCCACATAGGCGGCGCGCTGGTTGATGCCCTTGCTGCCGAGGTCGACGATGCCGGTTATGGTCAGGATGCGGCTGGCGCCGGAGGCGGCCTCGACGTTGAGCTTGTCGCCGACGGCGGCGCCGAGGTCATTGGCCAGTTCGGTTCCGACGATGATGTCTTCGCTCGTGAGGCGCGGCGCGCCGGCGACGATATAGTCGGGGAGGCGGACGATCTTGAAATAGACGGCCGGGTCCATGCCGGTGATGCTGATGGACCGGCTGGCATCGCCGCGCACCGCCAGGGCCGAGCCGGACACCGTCGGCGACACGACGGTCACTTCCGGCATGGCCTGCATCTGGTCGCGGATCTTCTGCCATTGGTCGATCGACAAGGTGCGCTGCGTCGGACGCTGAACGACGGCAGCCTCCACTTCCCCGGCGCCGCCGCGCAGAGGCCGCGCCACCTCGTCGGGCGCCAGCAACTGAATCTGCGGCTGCGAGGTCAGCACGCGCTTGATGAAGTTGGCCTGCAGGCCGGCGAGCATCGCCGACATGAAGACGATGACGGCGACGCCGATGGCGATGCCGCTGATGATGAACAGCGTCTGCATGCGGCCTTCCCGCAGGAAGCGGATGGCGGCGATCCATTCGAAGGGCAGCAAGCGGTTCACGGCAGCACCGGCCGGATGCGCTGGCCCGTCTTCACGCCGGCGGTGACGGGGACGGCGAGATCGCCGGCGGCGGCGCCGTCGATGATCTCGACATGGGTGTTGGCGCGCAGGCCCAGCCGGAGCGGCTGCTTGTGCACGCGATTGCCCTTCACCAGCATCGCCCAGGGCGCCCCGGTCAGCGCATCATAGATGTCGCGCAGCGGCAGGATGAGCGTGTCGCTGCGGCGGGCGACCTCGATGTCCACCGAGACCGTCATGTCCTGGCGCAGATAGTCGGGCGGATCCGGCACGGTGAGCTTCACCTCGACCGAGGCGCGCGTGATGTCGATGCCCGGATTGATGTAGGTGACGACGGCGGGGAACCGGCGGTCGGGAAAGGCATCCGCCGACGCGAGGGCCTTCTGGCCGAGGGCCATAAGCCCGAGGTTCTTCTCGTCGATCTGCAGCACGAGCTGGATATCGCCGGCCGGAGCGAGGACGAGGAGCGCCTTGCCCGGCTGCGCCACCGTGCCCCGCTCCACGTTGCGCGAGATCAGCACGCCGTCGCGCGGCGCCACGATGGTCGCATAGCCCAGACGGGAGCGCGCGGTATCGAGATTGGCATTGGCCTGGTTCAGCTGCGTCTCCGCCATCACATAGTCGCTCCCGCCCGGGCTGGCCGTGAAGACGTTGAGTTCGGCGGTCCGCAGCAGCGTGCGCGCGACATCGAGGTTCTTCTGCGCATCGTCGAGCGTCGCCTTGGGCCCATAGCCCTTCTTCGCCAGATCGGCCGCGCGGTCATAGGTCTGCTGGGCGTTGAGCAGGGTCGCCTGAGCTTGCGTGAGCGCCTCCCGTGCCGCCGGCAGCGTGAGCTCGTGCAGCTGGCGCAGGCGCGCCTCGGCCTGCGCCACGGCGCCCTCGGCCTGCACCACAGCGGCCTTCAGCTCGCCGGCCTCGATCGCGACGAGGGCCTGGCCCTTGGCGACGCGCTGGCCTTCCTCGACCAGCACGTCCTCGACCGTACCGGTGATCTGGCTGCTGATCTCGACCCGGAACGGCGTCTCCACATGGCCGCTTGCGACGACCGTCTGGACGAGGCTCCCGCGCTCGACCGGATCGACGACAACAGCCGGACCCAATAGAACACGGGCCCCTTGCCAGCCGCCGAGCGACGCCAGGGCGACCGCGCAGAGCACGAACCATCGGTGCTTCCAGATCGCGCGCGCCGATCGCGCCAGCCGGCCCGGCGCCGCGGCTGGGTCCGGGCGGCGAACCGACGCAGGACCGGCGGGCAGCGGGATGCCGCGAGCGCGGGCGTCCGACTCCGGGGGCGAGGCATCATCCATGGGCGCACAAACACCGTCCGTCCGGAAAGCGGATGGCTCCCCTTCCCGCCACTCATCCCGACGGACGCTCTGCTCCGCAAGAGGTCCCGCCGTCGCAGGCAGCCGAAAGCGCGCCGGCGCCGACACCGGGAGCAGCGACACAATGCCGGGACTGCGCAGCGCCTGCGTTGCGCCAGATCAAGCCGGTGCGGCGGGTGATCGCAGCGCGCAGCGGGCCGGGTCTATTGCTTCTTCAGGACGTAGACGTAGTTGTCGAGGGCGAACTCGGCCGTGCGCTCGTCGAGGAAGTGGTACTGGATCTCGTTCTCGCAGCCGGGATCGAGGGTCTTCCAGGACGTGCCCTTGAAGCCGAGCTTCTCGGCGAGCTCCTGCGCGGTGGCCGTGCCGCCGTTGAGCTTCACCTCTTCGAGCTCGCCCTCGAACAACATGTCGGCGCCGGCGTCACTCACCTGATAGTGCGGGTCGGCGCAGGCGAGCGTCTTCGGCGCCTTGATGGCCTTGGCGGCGATGGTGATGGTCTTGCCGACCAGCGTCTTCATCTCCGCGGTGTCGTCGGGAAAGGGTGTCGCGACCCACGGCCCGGCGATCGCCGAATCGATCTTCCAGGTGCCGAGGTAGAAGGGATCGGCGGCGGCGGCCGGGTGCAGGCCCGCGAGCGCGGCAAGAAGGACGCTGCAGGCCGGCGCGGCCCAGCGGCCGGGCAGGAACGGCTTCATATCGGTGAATCCCCGTCGTTGCGCGGCGATCATAGCGGGACGGATCGAATCCCGCATCTGCCTTGGGGTGCGCGGCGACCTTGGTTGGTGCGGGACGCTACGCACCCTCACCCCGACCCTCTCCCGCTTCGCGGTAGAGGGGGTAAGCGGCGGCGCTCGCCAGCGCCTTGTCGACGGCGGCGAGGAGCTGGGCCTGGGTGAAGGGCTTGCGGATGGTCGCGGCGGCGCCCAGGTCGGCGGCGACCTGCAGGTAGTCGAGGACGCGGTCCTGCGGGCGGTGGATCTGCAGCGGCGTGCCGCCGGTGATGGCGACGATGGCCGGCGTGCCGGGGCGGCGCCGCAGCTCGCGGATCGTCTCCAAGCCTTCGCGTTCGGGCATGAAGATGTCGATGACCGCCACGTCGAAGCCCCCGCGAAGGGCCTTCTTGACGCCCTCGATGCCGTCCTTCGCCGTCACGACCGTGTGGCCGGCCTCGGTCAGCATGATCGAGAGCGTGTCGCGCACGAGGTGATCGTCGTCGATGACGAGGATGCTTGCCATACGAATGGTCCTCTAGACGGCGGGGTGCTGGCCGAGGGCCGACCGCGCCCGCGATACCTGTTCCGCCATATCGCCGTCCCCCGCGGGCCGGATGGCTTCGGTGCCCGCCGTGAGCGCCGCCGCGGCGCGCTCAAGCGCCGGTCCCTCGGGCAGGCGCGGCAGATAGAGCCGAACCGCGGTGCCGGCCCCCACGCGCGTCTCGATCTGGACATAGCCGCCGCTCTGCTTGACGAAGCCGTAGACCATGCTGAGGCCGAGCCCGCTGCCCTTGCCGATCGGCTTCGTCGTGAAGAACGGCTCGAAGACGCGGGCGGCGACGTCCGGCGCCATGCCGGTTCCGTTGTCGACGACCGCGAGCATCACATAGTCGCCGGGATGCGCGCCGCGGTTCTTCGCCACGAACGCGTCATCGAGGCGGACGTTGGCAGTCTCGACCCGGAGGATGCCGCCCGAGGGCATCGCATCGCGGGCGTTGATGGCGAGGTTGAGGAGCGCGGTCTCGAGCTGCGCCGGGTCGACCAGCGCCGGCCACAGGTCCGCAGCGGGTGCCACGTCGAGAGCGACTGCGCCGCCGGCGCTGCGGCGCAACAGCAGCAGCATGCCGTCGATCAGGCCGTTGGCATCGACCGGCTTCGGCTCCAGCGGCTGCCGGCGGGCGAAGGACAGCAGCTGGCTCACCAGATCGCCGCCGCGGTGCGCGGCATCGAGGATCATGTCGGCCAGCCGCTGCTCCAGCGGCTCGCCCGTGAGCCTCTGCCCGAGCATCTCGGCGTTGCCGAGGATCACGGTCAGCAGGTTGTTGAAGTCGTGGGCGACGCCGCCGGTGATCCGCGCCACCACCTCCATCTTCTGCGCCTGCCGCAGCTGCTCCTCCAGGCGCTTGCGCTCGGTCACGTCCTGGATCGTGCCGGCGGCAGCGGCGATACGGCCCGAGGCGTCGAAGACGTTCTCGCCGATCTCCTGGACATCGCGCACGGTGCCGTCCGGGCGGACGATGCGATACTCGACCGAGTAGCCCGGTTCGCGCCGGCGGGCGACGCGTTCGCCGATGGCGCGCAGGCGCGCGCGCTCGTCCGGATGGACGATGCGCGCATAGAAGTCGGCGTTGCTGATCACCAAGTCCGCCGCGTCGTAACCGAGGATCGCGGCGCCTTCGGACGAATAGCGGCTGGCGCCCCCGGTCCAGCGCCCATCGACATCCGGGGTCCACATCCAGTGACCGAACTTGGCGATCCGGCTCGCCCGCCGCAGATGCGCCTCGCTCGCGCGCAGCGCGGCTTCGGCGCGCTTGCGCTCGGTGATGTCCTGGATCGTGCCTTCGGCGTAGAGCGGCGTTCCGTCGGCGGCATAGACGTTCTCGCCCATCTCCTGGATGTCGCGGATCTCGCCGTCCGGGCGAATGATGCGGTACTCCAGGGAATAGAAGGGGCCGGCCTCGCCGAACAGTTGCAGGGACACGTCGCGGACGTGCGCCCGATCGTCGGGATGCACGACCTGCCGCAGGTAGTCGCGGTTGGGAATCGCGAGTTCCTCCGGCGAGCGGCCGAGGATCTCGGCGCCTTCGACGGAATACTCGCTGGTGCCGCCGGTGCCGTCGTCCTGCGGGCCGTCAGCGATCCATTTCCAGTGGCCGAACCTGGCCATGCGCCCTGCCCGGCGCAGCCGCGCCTCGCTTTCGCGCAGCGCCGTCTCGACGAGCTTGCGCTCGGAGATGTCCGTCACCATGGCGAGCGCACCGGCGAACCCGCCCTCATCCTGGATCGGCACCGCGCTCACATGCGTCCACAGGTCCGTGCCGTCCCGACGGCGGAAGCGGAACTCGTGGCGCGAGGAAAGGCCGGCCCGGCGCTTTTCCCAGTTGCGTTTCGACTGCTCCTGGGCGGCGGCGTCCATGAACTCGAGATTCCGGCGCCCGATCATGTCGGCGACGCCATAGCCGAGCATCTCCGCCAGGCGGGCGTTGGCGTAGACCGTGCGCGCGTCGGGATCGAGCAGCCAGATGCCTTCGTTCGCGTTCTCGACGATGCGCCGATATTGCTGCTCGGCCTGCCGCGTGGCGGCGGCGGCCATGCGCGCCTCGAGCTCGCGCATGACGATGCCGGCCAGCCGGACCAGCGCGGCGATCTGCGCCGCCGGCAGGTCCGCGCGCGGCTTGGCATCCATGACGCAGAGGGCGCCAAGACGCAACCCGTCGGCCGTGCGCAGGGGCGCGCCGGCGTAGAAGCGGACATGCGGCGCGCCGGCGACGGACGGGAGATCGCGGAAGCGTGCGTCGGCCCGGGCGTCGCCGACCACCAGGACGTCGTCGGCCAGGATGGCGTGCGCGCAGATGGCATGGTCGCGCAGCATCTCCCGACCGGCCAGCCCGAGGCTAGATTTCGACCATTGGCGGGCCGCATCGACGAGCGAGATGACGGCGATCGGCGCCCCGAACAGGGTGCGCGCCAGCTCGGCGACGTCGTCGAACGCGGGCTCGGGCGGGGTATCCAGGATCCGGTAACGCTGCAGCGCGGCGAGGCGCCGGTGCTCATCCTCCGGCGACTCGCTCAAAGCCGCCCCGGTATGCGCCGCGTCACGCCCAAAACCGCCTCCAAAAGGAAAGAAAAAATGAATTCTCGTGCGAAACCACCGCATTCAAGGCCAGTTTGGTTAAGATTCGGTTCATTTCCGATGCAAGCCGGCCGGCGTTGACCGGCCGTCGCCTGCCCGTCACAGTTCCGGCCGCCAGAGGTTGCCTGATCGAGGTCTCCGTCATGTCGATGCGCCCCGGTGGGCGAAGCCGGCCTGCTTGATCCCGCGCCTGAAGTTTCCCCGCTGCCGGGGCGCTGCCGCCGCCGCGGACCGCAACCGGGGCGGCCGGCTCATCGGCCTGCTCGGCGGTTCCTTCAACCCGGCCCACGCCGGGCACCGGCACATCAGCCTGTGGGCCCTGCGGCGCCTCGGCCTGGATGAGGTGTGGTGGCTGGTGAGCCCGCAGAATCCGCTGAAGCCGGTGGCCGGAATGGCGCCCTTTGCCGACCGGCTGCGCGGCGCCGCGGCGCTCGCCCGGCACCCGCGCATCCGCGTCAGCGATCTCGAGGCACGATTCGGAACCACCTACACTGCGGAGACGCTGCGGCGGCTGCGCCGCCATCGGCCGCGCGACCGCTTCGTCTGGTTAATGGGGGCCGACAACCTGGCCCAGATCGACCGGTGGAGAGATTGGCAACAAATCTTTGATACAACTGCCGTTGCGGTTTTCGCGCGCCCTTCCTATTGTTTAGGGGCGCTGGCCGGAAAGGCGGCCCGCCGGTTCGCAAAGGCCCGATTGCCGGAGCGAGCTGGCCGCCTCTTGCGGCGGCACGAGCCGCCCGCCTGGGTGTTTCTCAGCGGGCCGCTCAACCCGCTGTCGGCAACGGCCATCCGCGCCGCGCGCGGTCTCGACCGGTCGGGCCGCGCCCAGCGAAGCTGATCGACCGGGGTGCAACAGCCGAGGTGACAACAATTCTGCGCCGGACAAAGGCCGAAGGGACCTCATCCCTTGATACTTCCCGCCGACTTCTCGACATCGTCGAGAAGTCGCTCGACGACGATAAAGCCGAAGACCTCGTCGTCATCGATCTTCACGGAAAATCCAGCATGGCCGACTTCATGGTGATCGCCTCCGGGCGTTCGCAGCGCCAGCTTGGCGCCATGGCCGACCACCTGATGGCCAAGCTGAAGCAACAGGGCGTGCCCAAGGTGGGCATCGAGGGTGCCGGCGTCGGCGACTGGGTGCTGCTCGACGGCGGCGACATCGTCGTGCACCTGTTCCGACCCGAGGTGCGCCGGTTCTACAACCTCGAGAAGATGTGGGGCATGGTGCTGCCCGAGCCCGACCGGATGGCCGCGCTCGCCTGAACCCGGCCGCCGCGCGGGCGGCCTTGCCTTGATGCGCGCCGGCGCCTGGGGGCGGCGGTGACGCTGCGGTTGCCGGCGGAGCGCAGCGCGCCCGTCGCGGGTGCTTGATTCCACTGCATTTTCGGCAATTGCCGGCCTTCGCCGAACAGCAGGCGTCGGTAACTCTTGGTTAATGGCGGTAGTGCGATGCTCCCGCGTTTGCTTCGCGCAGCGCGGCGGCGACACGGTTGCTGCCGCGCGGCAGCGCCTGTGGGGCTGTTTGCCGATGGACCTTCGTGCCGCATCGCGTGGATTTGCCGGACTGCTGGGCAGGGCGGCGCTCGTGGCCATCGCCTATTTCGTCACGGCCCGCTTCAGCATCTCTCTTGCCCACAGCGTCGACAACATCGCGCCGATCTGGCCGGCGAACGCGATCGTGCTCGCGGCGCTGCTGCTTGCGCCGTCGAAGGATTGGATCGCCTACGCTGCGGCCGCTGTCATCGCCGTCATCGGCGTACAGGTGACCGAGCGCGATCAGCTGCTGCTCATCGCCGGCTATGCGCTGGCCAATCTCGCCGAGATCATCGCCGCCGCGGCGATGATCCGAGCCCTCAAGATGCGCACCGCGATCACCGATTCGCTGCGCGATCTCCTGCCCTTCGTCGTTCCGATCGCGATGTGCAGCACCGCGCTCTCGGCCACGGTCGCCACGATCGTCGTGGAGCTGGCCCAGGGCCCGGATCAGGCCTGGCACAGCTGGCGGTCATGGTGGATCGCCGACACGGTCGGCATCCTGACGCTGACGCCGCTGCTGACGACCTGGCTGCGGCATCCCTTGCCGACGCGGCTCAGCTGGCCGCGCGCGGCCGAGGCGGCCGGTCTCGTCGCGACCCTGCTGGTCTCCGGGTACGCCGCGTTCGGCGGCGTCGCCGCCCTCGACGGCTGGCAGCCCGTGACGCCGCTGCTCGCCATGCCCGGCCTGCTGTGGGCCGCCGTGCGCTTCGGCACGCGCGGCGCCACGGCCGCTAACGCCCTCATCGCCGCGGTCGCCATCGCCGACCTGGTCGGCGCCGGCCGCGGCGCCATCACGACCGAGCATGCGATCGTGACCGCCCAGGCGGTCCTGGCGCTGGCGCAGATCATCACGCTCGGCGTCGTCGCCGCCTTCAACGACCTGCGCGCCGCCGAGCGCCGCGCCCGCGCCGCCGAAGCCGCCGTCAGCGAGGCGGAGTGCCGGGCGCGCGCGGCCGAGACGCTGCTGCGCGACGCCATCGAGAGCCTCAACGAGGGCTTTGTCCTCTTCGACAAGGACGATCGCCTCGTCATGTGCAACAAGCGCTATCGCGACCTCTACATCATCAGTGGCGACCTGCTGCAGCCGGGCGCGCATTTCGAGACGATCATCCGCGAAGGCGCCCGCCGCGGCCAGTATGTCGAGGCGATGGACCGCCCCGAGAAGTGGGTCGCCGACCGCCTGGCGCAGCATCGGATGCTGTCGACCGAGATCCTGCAGCAGCTCGGCGACGGCCGCTGGGTGCTCGTGCGCGAGCAGCGCACCAGCGACGGCGGCACGGTCGGCGTACGCACGGACGTCTCGCGGTTGAAGAACCAGGAACTGCTGATGCGGGACCGCGAGTTCCGCCTCGAGCGCATGGTGGAGGAACTCGGGGAGTCGCGCGGGCAGCTGAAGCTGCTGACGCAGGAGATGACGCGCCTCGCCAAGGACAATGCGCGGCATCGCCAAACCGCCGAAACCGCCAACTCGGCCAAGTCGCAGTTCCTTGCCAACATCAGCCACGAGCTGCGCACGCCGCTCAACGCGATCCTCGGATTCTCCGAGATGATGAAGGCGGAGACGTTCGGGCCGCTGGGCGCCGAGCAGTATCGCGGCTACATCGCCGACATCCACGATGCCGGGGCGCATCTCCTCAACCTGATCAACGAACTGCTGGATTTGTCGAAGATCGAGGCGGGAAAGTTCGAGCTCGTGGAAGACGAATGCGACATCGCGGAGATCGTCGAGGCCACCGTGCAC
>Ga0335076_10004885_pt1 | contig 13579 bp, 11 predicted proteins | sample Lox_Sample_25_FD_206717 | JGI IMG/M metagenome (GOLD analysis project Ga0335076, IMG submission 206717) | Soil microbial communities from Loxahatchee National Wildlife Refuge, Florida, United States - Lox_Sample_2.5 | ecosystem: Environmental > Terrestrial > Soil > Wetlands | place: USA... | reverse complement strand
GATGCGCTGGGCGGCTCGCTGCATCAGTACATCGGCCGCGGGAACCGACCCATCCAAAGTATGAGTGACGAGCAGCGACAGCGCGGCTGGAATCTGCAATTCCCAGAGATTTCTGCGCTCGCTCTGCGAAGGAATGGCGATCACGTTGAACGCCAGCGGCGCCCTCTCGGTCTGCCACAGCGCTTCCATGGCCGCCAGCTTGGTCGGCTGGGCGTGACCGCCGACAAAACCCAGAGCATCCCCGAGGGTAATCACGCCGGCGGTCGAGAACACACCGAACAGTGCCGCCATGCGGAACGAACGCTTCGCCAGTTCCATGTGGCGGTTGTTGAGCATGTAATAGGCGCTGATTCCCGCGACGAACATGGCGGCGGTAACGTACCCTGCGATGCTGGTATGGACGAATTTCGACTGTGCGTCCGGACTGAACAGCATGCTGAGGAAGCTCTCGAGCTCCATACGCATCGTGAGCGGATTGAAGAACGCGCCGCGCGGGTCCTGCATGAAGCCGTTCGCGATCAGGATCCACAACGCCGACAGGTTGGAACCCAGGGCCACGAAGTAGGTCACGATCAGATGCTGCGACTTGCTCAGCCGATCCCAGCCGAACACCATCAATCCGACGAAGGTCGATTCCATGAAGAACGCCATCAGGCCTTCGATGGCGAGCGGTGCGCCGAACGTATCGCCCACGAAGCTGGAGTAGTAAGACCAGTTGGTTCCGAACTGGAACTCCATGGTCAGCCCGGTGGCCACGCCCAGAGCGAAATTGATGAGGAACAACTTGCCCCAGAACCGGGTCATCTCCTTGTAGATTTCGCGGCCGGTGACCACGTATACGGTTTCCATCGCCGCCAGGAGGAACGACAGGCCCAGGGTGAGCGGAACGAACAGGAAGTGATACAACGCTGTGGCCGCGAACTGCAGGCGCGAAAGCTCAACCACCGTGCCGTCGATCATCGTGAGTCTCCTGGGTAGCCCTGAGGTGCATCATTCCGGCCGCGGATTGCGCCGGCTTCCAGGGAATCCGCCTCGAAGGTTTGGACATCGACCCCGAGGATTCTTAGATCATGCATAGTCTAGCAAACGGATCAGACGCCATGTCTCTAGAACCTATCTCATGATCGTGCGCGCGTGCGTATTGACTGCACCTCGCGCCTTGCGCCCATCCCGTTCTGGCCGCAACGCATCGCGCGAACGATTATGAGATAGGTTCTAGCATGCCACAGCGCGATTGTGATCGTTCCGGACGTACTGTAGTGTGCCTGACGCAAATGAACGCCTTCCCGACAACACTAACCTGGACATTGCGGAGCAGTCATGGGTGATGACATTTCCGAGCGGCGCCAAGCGGGCGCACGCATCCTGATCGAGGAGTTCTTTCGCCTGGAGGCCGCGGGCGGCGTGCTTCTCGTCGTGGCATCGATCATCGCGCTGATATGGGCCAATACCCCCTGGCGCGCGTCATACACAGGGCTACTCAATGTGCCTGTCGGCGTGCACCTGGGGAGCCTGGCGCTCGACAAGCCGTTGCTGCTCTGGATCAACGACGCGCTCATGGCGATTTTCTTTCTGCTGGTGGGCATGGAGATCAAACGGGAGGTTCTGCAGGGCGAGCTTTCCAGCCTGCAGCAAGCCGCGTTGCCCTGCGTGGCCGCCGTCGGCGGCATGCTCGGACCCGCGCTGGTTTACGCGGCGATCAACTGGGGCGATCCCGTGACGATGCACGGCTGGGCCATCCCCGCGGCCACGGACATCGCTTTCTCGCTCGGTGTACTGGCGCTGCTGGGCGCGCGCGCGCCGAGCAGCCTCAAAATCTTTCTTCTCGCGCTGGCCATCATCGACGACCTCGGCGCCATCATCATCATCGCGCTGTTCTACACGGAAGATCTCTCGCTGCTGTCTCTGGGCCTCGCCGCCGCAGGCTTGCTGGCCTTGATCGCCCTGAACCTGGCCGGAGTCAGACGCATCGCGCCTTACGCGCTCGTCGGCATCTTTCTGTGGGTTTGCGTGCTGAAATCCGGCGTGCACGCCACGCTTGCAGGCGTGGCGCTCGGCTTCGCGGTGCCGTTGCGCGGAGCTAGAGACGGTGATGTGTCGCCGTTGCGCCATCTCGAGCACACGCTTCATCCCTGGGTCACTTACGCCATCTTGCCGATATTCGCGTTCGCCAATGCCGGGGTATCTCTCAGCGGCTTGTCGCTGAGCAGTCTGGTCGAACCCGTCACGCTGGGCAGCGCGCTCGGGCTGTTCCTCGGCAAGCAGGTCGGCGTCATGGGCACCACATGGATGGCGGTCAGACTGGGCATTGGCAACGCGCCGAGCGGCGCTTCATGGTTGCAGTTCTACGGCCTGGCGTTGCTCACAGGCATCGGATTCACGATGAGCCTGTTCATCGGTACGCTTGCATTCCAAGCTCCGGAGTTGAACGATGCCGTTCGGATCGGCGTGCTGACCGGTTCGCTGCTGTGCGCGGTCGCCGGCTACCTCGTGCTGTATGTGGCAGGCGGAAGACCTGGCGGGAAGCGCGGCTAGCGAAAGCTCCGCCAACAGTTGGGAACGGCGCTCGGCGTCACGCTTTCGTCGCGGGCGCGGTTTTTCCCGGCTCCGGTGCCGGCCAGATCTTGGACATCAGCCAGGTGACCAGGAGACCCATGACGCAGCCCAGGATGACTTCGGCCACCTTGTGCAGGCCGTGCTCGATCCCGCCCAGCTTGGAGTGATGCTCCAGGCCAGCCGCGATCACGATCGCAGCCGTGATCGGAGCTTGTCGCCACATCGTCGGGATGCGAACCGCATACGACGAAAGCAAAACCGTGACGGCCAGCGCCAGCGGAAGCTGCCACTCCCCGCCGCGTCCTATCACCACGAAAAACAGTCCGACGGCGCAGCCGAGCAGCGCATTGATGATGCGCCCCTGGAACGTGCGAATCGCATTCTTGATCTGCGGATCGGCTGCCGCGATCATCGAGGCGATGGCCCAGATGGGATTGTGGTCGGCCCACAGCCGCAACAACAGCCAGAGCGCCGTTGTACCGATGAACACGTTCACCGCGAAGCGAACGCCGACCAGATCGTCTTCCAGAAGACGCTCGAGAACTCTCATCATGCTTGCGGCTCACCCGCGCTCAGGCCCGGTCGTGCTCCGGCTGGCGCCGCATCGCTGCCCGATCTTCCGGATCGCTGTTCGCTTCACGGCCAGGTGCAGGCCTGCTGTGCTTTGCCTGAAAGTCCTGTGCGAGCATGAAAATGACGCCCGTCGACCAGGCGAAGGTCAGCAAACCCGCCATGCCGAGCATGCCTTCAAGCAATCGCCACCGCAGCGGCAGGTAGCCGCTGTTCAGCGTGCAGTAGTTGACCAACGCATAGTAATAAGCCCGGCTCGGATTGGGCATCGCACCGGCCCAGACATAGAACTGTGACCAGACCAGGACCTCGACAAGATCGATCAGGATGATCATCCAGGCCGCGATGATCAGCACACTCAAACCGAGGAAGAAGCCAGGCCGTTTGAGGGTCCGAATCATCCGCTTGAGAGCGTAGCTTGCACGCAGCGTGAAGACCATCCCGGTGCCGTGAATGACGATGGTGACGGCCAGCAGCAGGCCACCCCACATGATTTCGTCCAGCGAGATCGAGTAGTGCAACTCGTCACTGAGTGCGAGGACTTCGTTCATCGTCCGCAGGCGTGCTTACTCATGCGCTGTGGGGGGATTGCCTTTCAGGCGATAGACCAACCCGGTCTTGGTCGTTCCGAGCGAGAGCCAGTCCTTTCCGCTCTGCTGGAGCGTGACGAAGAATTCCTTGACGCGCTCGATGGCCTTCTCGTGCAGATCCTCCCTGCGCTTGAATTTGCACTGGAACGCGAACTCGCCACACAGCGGCCGCTCCATGCCGCGTTCGCGCCACAACGCCAGGTTGCAATTGGCCGTGAGCGCTTTGCCGAAATCCAGCGTGCCGAGGTCCTGAAGCACCTCCTCGACGATGGTGTGATTCACGTAGTCGACTTTTTCGAGCTTTGATTTCTTCAAGCCCGACAAGCACGGGAAAATCGCTCCGAGCTGCGGCACCGACGCGCGGTCCAGATCGGGCACCTGACTCAAATTGAGCTCCACGTTGTGCGAGAACAGCAAACGGTATCCGCCGAGCTGATCCTTGAGCGGCAGCGCCTCCACCTTGAACTTGATGCGGTAGTTGCCCGCGATGCTGGGTCTGACATCGATTTCCGCTGCAGTCTGCATATCGGGGTGGCGGAATTTGAACACCATCTCCGGATCGGTCACCGGGAAGCCGTTCTCGTAGGCGATGCGGCGCCGCAGAATGAACGCGTTGTTGTAGAGGCGGAAATCCGCGGTGTCCAGGAACAGCACTTCCCTGATCTCGGGCTTCAGCACCACGCCTTTGGTCGAGAAGCCGATGCCGAACGCCTTCGCCGCCCGACCGACGAGCTCGCCATACTCCTGGAACACCTTGGCCGAGGTGAAGCGGTCCGGCTTGAGGATCAGTTTGCACTCGAGGTACTGAACCTCGTCGAGCGGGTGTCCGTCGCAGTAAGCACCAGGCTTGAGGTCAAGGACTCGGCCGGGCTGGGTTGCCGCGGCGCTGTCCTTCGCCGGCTTGTCCTTGGTCTTTGTCTCTTCCTTCTTGGCCATGCTGGCGTCCTCCCGAATGGGCAGAGGCCACAGATGCTGAACCATGCCGGCGCGGCATGCAAGCGCCGCCAGGCATCGCGCTCGCCTTGAGATTATCCTCTGGGTCCTCGACGCGCTTGTCGGCTGAGCGGCGCCACGAGGCGTCTAGCGCAGATCCGCCGAAGCTGCGCGGTCGGCGAGTACCAGAGCACGGTCCTGGTCTACGCGCCCGGCCGGGATCGAGCGGTCCCCGTCACGCAAACGCTTCAGCATCCCCGCCTTCTCGCTTCCTGTGACCACCCACACGACGCGCCTCGCGTGATTGAGGACCGGGTAAGTCAGAGTCATCCGGCGCCGGCCCTGATACGGGCCGGTCAATCCGACCGCAGCATCGCTTATTTCGAGGACGGGATCATCCGGCACGAGCGATGCAGTGTGGCCGTCGGGCCCGAGCCCGAGATGAACGAGGTCGAGTACCGCGGGCGAGCCTGCGACCGCACGCAGCGTCGCGGCGTAAGTAAGCACCGCCGCGGGTAGATCCTGCGCCTCCACCGGCATGGCGTGGACTTGCTCCGGACGCAAAGGTGCGTGCTCGAGCAGGCTTTCGCGCAGATGCGTGAGGTTGCGCTCGGGATCTCCGGCCGGCGCCACGCGCTCGTCGACCTGCAAGACATGTACGCCATCCCACGGCAATTCCTTGTCGGCCAAGGCACGCAGCATCGCCCACGGCGTGCGGCCTCCGCTCACAGCCATGACGAAGCGGCCGCGCGCCGCCACGGCGATTCTTGCGTCCGTGGCAATGATCGCAGCGGCCTCATCCGCTACTGCGTCGACATCGTCCAGTACTTCGATTTTCATGGCTGCAAGGTATGGAGTGATGAGATCCGTTCGCGGCGAGCCTGTCGAAGCATGAAGAGCGGATCCGCGCCGTGGAATCTGGCGAAAATGCGCGTCCCTTCGCCCGGTCAGCTCTTCACTACCGGGTTCTCCCAGCCTCCCGGCGGCACCACGCGCTCGTTCACCTCGCGCGGCCCCCAGGTACCCGGCTCGTATTCATAGACTGGGGTGTTTTTCTTGAGCACCGGATCTACCACGCGCCAGGCTTCTTCCACGTAGTCCTGCCGCGCGAACAGGCTGGAGTCGCCCGCCATGGCGTCGCCGAGCACGCGCTCGTACGCGTCCGGTTCATCCGCACCGGGCCTCTCGCTCGCCACCAACTCTACCGTCTCTCCGATGCTCTTCTCCGCCTGATCCATCACCATCAGGCCGAACGCGGCAGTGACATCGGGACTGATCCGGAAGCGGAAGTAATTGGATACCAGAGAGCACGAGGGGAAGACGGTCGGCGGGCGCCGCAACCGCACAGCGACCTCGGTGCTGGTTACGGGAAGAGATTTTCCGGCCCTGATGTAGAACGGCACACCCTGCCAGCGCCAGGAATTGATCTCCAGCCGCAGCGCGGCGAAGGTTTCCACCTGCGAGTTCGGCGACACGCCGGGTTCTTGTCGATAGCCGCGAAACTGACCGCGCACCAGATCTTTCTCGTCGAGCACCGACATTGCCTTCAGGACCTTCACCTTCTCGTCCCGCAGCGATTCGCTGTCGGTCCGGGCCGGTGGTTCCATGGCCAGATTGGCCAACACCTGGAACAGGTGATTTTGCACCACGTCCCGGATCGCTCCGGTCTGCTCATAGAATCCGCCTCGGCCTTGCACCCCGAAGCTCTCGGCCATGGTGATCTGCACGCTTTCGATGTGAGTGCGGTTCCAGAACGACTCCATCAGCGCGTTGGTGAAGCGGAAGAACACCATGTTGTGAACCGGCCGCTTGCCAAGATAGTGATCGATGCGGAAGATGTGCGACTCATCGAACGTGCCATGCAGCACTCGGTTGAGCTCCTGCGCCGAGGCCAGATCGCGACCGAACGGTTTTTCGACTATGACTCGAGCCCCGGTGGTGCAGCCCGATTTGGCGAGCTGCTTAACCACCAGCTCGAATGCGGACGGGGGGATGGCGAGGTAGTACGCGGGCCGTTGCGCGGCGCCCAGCGCCTTGCGGATAGCCTGAAACGTCGCCGCGTCGGCGTAATCGCCATCCACATATCGCAGCAAGGCGGAGAGCTTCTCGAATGCCGCAGCGTCGACGCCGCCACCATGCTTCTCGAGGCTGTCGCGCGCGCGCGCCTTCAGCTGGTCGAGGTTCCAACCGGCCTTGGCCACACCGATGACGGGCACATTGAGATTGCCGCGCTTGAGCATCGCTTGCAGCGAAGGAAAGATCTTCTTGTAAGCCAGATCACCCGTTGCGCCGAAAAACACGAGTGCATCGGAATGCGGTGCGGTCATGCTCGTCTCACTTGTTCGGTTTCTCCAAATGACCGCCGAATCCGTAACGCATCGCCGAGAGCACCTTGTTCTGGAAGTCTGCCTGGCCGCGCGAGCTGAATCGCGCATAAAGCGCAGTCGTCAGCACAGGTGCCGGCACGGCTTCGTCGATCGCAGCCTTGATCGTCCAACGCCCCTCGCCCGAATCGGACACACGCCCGGCGAACTTCGCCAGATCGGGGTCCTGCAGCATCGCGCTGGCCGTCAGATCCAGCAGCCATGACGCGATCACACTGCCGCGGCGCCATACCTCAGTGATGTCGGGCAGATTGAGATCGTACCGGTAATGCTCGGGGTCGCGCAGCGGCGTGGTCTCGGCGTCGACCTCGTGCTTCTGCTTGCCGACGTTCGCGTCGCGCAGAATACCCAGTCCCTCGGCGTACGCGGCCATGAGCCCGTATTCGATGCCGTTGTGAACCATCTTGACGAAGTGGCCAGCGCCATTCGGTCCGCAATGCAGATACCCTTGCTCCGCGGTGCCGCTCACTTTTTCGCGGCCCGGCGTGCGCGGAATGTCACCCACACCAGGCGCCAGCGCAGCGAATATCGGATCAAGGTGCGCTACCACTGATTGCTCGCCGCCGATCATCATGCAGTAGCCGCGCTCGAGTCCCCATACGCCGCCGCTCGTTCCCACGTCGACATAGTGGATCCCTTTCGGCGCGAGTTCCTTGGCGCGCCGGATGTCGTCCACGTAGTAGGAGTTGCCCCCGTCGATGAGAATGTCGCCGCCCTCGAGGGAGGGCAGGATGTCGGCGATGGTCTTATCCACGACCGCAGCCGGAACCATCAACCACACGGCGCGCGGCTTCTGCAGTTTCCTCACCAGATCCGGCAAGGAAGACGCGCCTACCGCCTTGTCTTTGACGAGATCCTCCACCGCCTTGGGCGACATGTCGAAGACCACGCCATCGTGCCGGGCCCTGATGAGCCGCCGCACCATGTTGGCGCCCATCCTTCCGAGACCTACCATTCCGAGTTGCATACGTCATTCCTCTCGCAGTAGAGATCGTCCGATGATTCCTCTCCGGGATCGAGGGCCAGAGACAAGGCGCACCCCGCGTTACCCTCGCCTCGCGCTCTCGGAGGGAACATCTGTTACGCAGTCTGTTTCGCCTTCCGATAGCGCCTGATCAAGGCATTGGTCGAGCTGTCATGTTTGAGTGCGGGCTCGGTCGTGCTCTCGAGCTCCGGGATGATCCGCTGTGCCAGCGCCTTGCCGAGCTCGACGCCCCACTGATCGAACGAGTTGATGTTCCAGATCGTGCCCTGGGTAAACACGCAATGCTCGTAGAGTGCCACGAGCTTGCCGAGCGCATTCGGCGTCAGGCGCTCGAGCAGCAGCGTATTCGATGGCCGGTTTCCCTCGAAGACGCGATGGGGCACCAGCCAGTCAGGCGTGCCTTCCGCCCTGACCTGCTCCGCAGTCTTCCCGAAGGCGAGCGCCTCGGTCTGCGCGAGGACGTTCGCGATCAGCATGTCGTGATGGCGCCCCAGCGGATTGAGGGTGTGGACGAAGCCGATGAAATCACAAGGTATCAGCCGTGTCCCCTGGTGAATCAACTGATAGAACGAATGCTGGCCGTTGGTGCCGGGCTCCCCCCAGTAGATCGGACTGGTGTCGTACGAAACCCTCGCTCCCTCGAGCGTGACGTGCTTGCCATTGCTCTCCATGGTCAACTGCTGGAGGTAGGCCGGGAACCGCTTCAGATATTGTTCGTATGGGAGGACAGCAACGGTCTGCGCGTCGAAGAAATCGCCGTACCAGATCGACAGCAGCCCCATCAGCACCGGCAGATTGCGATCGAACGGCGCAGTGCGGAAGTGCTCGTCCATCTCATGGAACCCTTCAAGCATGGCGCGGAAATTCTCCGGACCCACAGCGAGCATGGTCGAGAGACCGATTGCCGAATCCATGGAGTAGCGCCCGCCGACCCAATCCCAGAATCCGAACATGTTCGCGGTGTCGATGCCGAATTCGGACACCTTTGCAGCATTGGTCGAGACCGCCACGAAGTGCTTCGCGACCGCCTTGAGGTCGCCTCCCAATCCCCTGAGAGACCATTCGCGCGCGGTGTGCGCATTGGTCATGGTCTCCAGGGTCGTGAAGGTTTTGGACGAGACGATGAACAGCGTTTCGGCTGCATCGAGATCTTCCACCGCCTCGGCGAAATCGGTGCCGTCGACGTTGGATACGAATCGGAAAATCTTGCTGCGCTCGCTATAGCGCCTGAGCGCCTCATAGGCCATGACGGGTCCGAGGTCCGAACCGCCGATGCCGATGTTGACGACGTTGCGAATAGGCTTTCCCGTGTGCCCTTTCCACGCGCCGCTGCGAACCCGATTCGAGAACTCCGTCATCTTGTCGAGCACGGCGTGGACTTCTGGAACCACGTTCTTGCCGTCCACGGTGACGGTCGCTCCGCGCGGCGCCCGCAAGGCCACATGCAGCACCGCCCGGTTCTCCGTGACGTTGATTTTCTCGCCGCGAAACATGGCGTCGATCCGGGCACGCAGGCCGCACTGCTCGGCCAGCAGCAACAAAAGCCTGAGCGTCTCGTCGGTAACACGGTTCTTCGAATAGTCGAGGTAGATCCCGGCCGCCTCGAGGGTCATGCGATCGCCGCGCGCAGGATCGCTCGCGAACAGTTCACGCAGATGCGCCCCGCGTATTTTCTCGTAGTGGGCGGCGAGGCCGTTCCAGGCCGGTCGCTTCGTAAGGGGTTCAGCGGATGCCATGCTCATGCTCCTTTCTTTTTGCCTGGGACTCGGCGCGACCGGCGAGCGGTCGGTTTCGCGCCGACACCGGATATCTTGCCGGGCGCTTTTTGCCACAAACGAAACCCGCCCACGAACGCATTGGCGTTGTCGCCCAGCCGGCAACCGGCCGGCAGCTTCCTCAGATATTTCGCGTTCCCGCCTCCGAGCACGACTTCGTCCGGTTCGAGCGCGGTCGTCAGGCGCGCGACAACGTCGGCGACGTAGCGCCGCCACTTCCGCTTGCCGTGCCGCTCGAGTCCGCGCAAGCCCACATAGTCCTCATACGTGGCCTTCTTGTACGGGAGGTGGCCCAACTCCATCGGCTCGACCATCCCGTTCGCGATCAAAGTCGAACCGAGACCGGTCCCGAGGCCAAGAAACAGCATTTTTCCGCGGCGGTAGCTTCCCAACGCCTGCATGGCGGCATCGTTGACGACTCTGACCCGCCGCTTGAACGCGGCCTCGTAGTCGAACCCGACCCAGCCGCCGCCGAGATTGTGCGGCTCCGCGACCGGTCGGTTGCGCAGAACGGGCCCGGGGTAGCCAATGGACACGACGTCGTACTTCCATTTGCCGGCCAGTCGCTTGACACGAGAAACCATGGCTCTCGCCGTCAACTTCGGGCCAGAGACAAACTCCCGCGACACACGCTGTCCAGTGGCGATGATCTTGACATGAGTGCCACCCACGTCGACAACCAGGACGTTCATGCAGCCAAACCACCTCTACGAAACAAAGCCCGCGGGCAAACCTCAGGACACCAAGGCACACATTGGCGGCACGCAACGGAGACGTTCGTACACGCGGTAGCCTCCGTTATGTCTACCTTACGTGGCCTTCTCGAGCGCGGCGCTCTTCGAGGCAATCACGCCCATCAGCTCGTTCCAGGACTTGACGAAGGACTCGGCGCCATCCTTCTGCAGCTTCGCCGCAAGCGCATCGACATCGATGCCGGCCTTCACGAACTGGGCCAGCACCGCTTCACTATCGCCGCCATCCGCGGCCAGGGTTGCACCGATGTCGCCGTGATCTGCGAAGGCCTTCAAGGTGCCTTCAGGCATCGTGTTGACCGTGAATGGAGCGGCAAGCCCCTTGATGTACAGAATATCGGAGGCCTTGGGATCTTTGGTCCCGGTGCTCGCCATCAACAAGCGCTGTGGGCGGGCACCGAAGTTGAGGGTGCGCTGGGAGCGCGGCGAGTCGATCACGTCGCAGTACGCTTTATACGAGCGCTGACCGATGGCGATGCCGAGGCGATTGGTCAGCGCATCGGGCACCTTGCCGCTCACCGCCGCATCCCACCGGCTGATGAAGAGCGAGGCTACCGAGGCAACGTTGGGGTTGAGGCCTGCCGCGATGCGCCGCTCGATTCCGCGCAAGTACGCGTGGGCTGCAGCAACATAGTGCTCGGGCGAAAACAGCAGCGTTACATTGATCGACACACCCGCGAAGATCGCCTCTTCGATCGCGGGCAACCCTTCCTTGGTACCGGGAATCTTGATGAAGAGATTGGGGCGTCCGGCCCGCGCGTGCAGCTCCTTTGCGACCGCGATGGTGGTCTTGGTGTCATACGCCAGCAGCGGAGAAACTTCGAGCGAAACGAAGCCATCGACGCCGGAGGTCCGATCGTAGACAGGCCGGAACAGATCCGCTGCCCGCGTGATGTCGTCCAGAGCCAGTTCGAAGAACAGCGCCTCGCCCGACTTGCCCTCCTTGAGTTTCTTCTGGATCGATGCATCGTAGGCAGTGCTGTTCTTGATCGCATGGTCGAAGATCGTCGGGTTCGAAGTCAGCCCGGTGACGGACAGCTCGTCGATGTATCGCTTGAGCGTGCCCGTGGTCAGCAGATCGCGGGTGATGTTGTCGAGCCACAGACTCTGGCCCAGGTCGTAGAGCTTTTGGGTTGCTTTCATCGTGTCACCATTGCGGCAGGGTGGATGGATGGCTTGCCCGCGACGAGCGTGGACAGGTCGTGAGCAAGAAGATCGCCGATACGCTCGATGCTCAGGTCGGCGTCAGGATACGAAGCGAGCACGTTCGGGTCGTGCGCAAATTGACCTTGCCGGGGAAATACGGTGGTCACGCACTCGCCCCACACCCGTTTGACCGCCGAAAGGATGCGGAGTTTATCGTCCACCAGCACATAGTGCCGGGCCGGATAACGTCGCGCGACATCGTCCAGCGCGTCCTCTTTGTGGACATAGATGAGCACGTTGCCCTCTGCCGCGGCGGATATGCCCGAACGCTGCAGCTTGCGCGGCTGAAACACGGCATCGCCATCGGTCAGGATGACAATGCGGCCCCAGGTCCGCAACCGCGTCAGCACCTCGAGCGCCTGAGGATAGAGGCGGTCGGCGAACGGATAGTCGACGAACAGCGGGAACATCGACAGGACGCGCAGGTCCTCCGGGTGCTCGATGCGGTAGCGCTGCAGAGCCCCGAGGTAGTCGCGATAGCCCAGTTCGCTGAACAATCGCTCCTGAATCGTCCAGTAACGGTCGCGGGCATCGGACCCGAATTCGCGCTCGAGACGACGCTGGAAGTCGGCCTGGATGCAGTCGTTGTCCAACAACGTGTTGTCCACGTCGACCAGGAAAACGATGGAATCCCGCTGCGTCATGCGGCGCTTGCCGACAAGGCGTTGTTCACGATCTGCTGCGCTTCGGCGACGATCGCCTGCAGATGCTGCTCATCCTTGAAGCTTTCGGCGTATATCTTGTAAAGGTTCTCGGTTCCCGACGGGCGTGCAGCGAACCAGCCACTGGCAGCCACCACTTTGAGCCCGCCGATCGGGGCATTATTGCCGGGAGCATTGGTAAGTTTGGCGGTGATGGGCTCGCCTGCAAGGGTGGCTGCCTTGACCGCCGACGGCGACAGCTTTCCGAGCTTGGTTTTTTGTTCCGGCGTCGCCGGCGCATCGATGCGAGTGTAGAAGGGCTCGCCGAACTCGGCGGTCAGCTCACGGTAGTGCTCGCCCGGGTCCTTTCCGGTACGCGCGGTGATCTCCGCCGCCAGGAGGTTCATCACCGGTCCATCCTTGTCCGTGGTCCAGACGCTGCCGTCACGCCGGAGGAAACTGGCACCAGCGCTCTCCTCGCCGCCAAAGCAGCAGGTGCCGTCAAACAGGCCTGGCGCAAACCACTTGAAACCCACGGGCACCTCGTCGAGACGACGGCCCAGCTTGTTCACCACTCTGTCGATCATGCCGCTGCTGACCAGGGTCTTGCCCACGACCGCGCTGGTAGGCCACTGCGGGCGATGCGTAAGCAGATAGCGGATGGCGACAGCCAGGTAGTGGTTGGGGTTCATCAACCCTGCCGAAGGCGTGACGATGCCGTGCCGGTCGGCGTCCGGGTCATTGGCGAAAGCGACGCGATAGCGGTCCTTGAGACCCACGAGACGGGCCATCGCGTAAGGACTCGAGCAGTCCATCCGGATCTTGCCGTCGTGGTCGACGGTCATGAACGAGAAGGTCGGATCGATCTTTGGATTCACGACGGAAATGTTCAGCTTGTAGGCTGCGTTTATCGGCTCCCAGTAATGCACGGCGGCGCCCCCGAGCGGGTCCACGCCGAGCTTGAGGTTGGCACCCCGGACGACATCCATGTCGACGGCGTTGCGCAGGTCGTCGACGTAGGGTTGAACGAAGTCTTCCTGATGCGTCGTCGCCGCCTTCATTGCGGTAGCGACGGGCACGCGCTTCACTCCGGCGTTCCCCTCACGTAGCAGTTCATTGGCCCGATCCTGAACCCAGCGCGTGACGTCCGTGTCGGCGGGACCGCCGTTCGGGGGGTTGTACTTGAA
>Ga0335076_10004884_pt1 | contig 13579 bp, 13 predicted proteins | sample Lox_Sample_25_FD_206717 | JGI IMG/M metagenome (GOLD analysis project Ga0335076, IMG submission 206717) | Soil microbial communities from Loxahatchee National Wildlife Refuge, Florida, United States - Lox_Sample_2.5 | ecosystem: Environmental > Terrestrial > Soil > Wetlands | place: USA... | reverse complement strand
TCTCGAACAACTGCCGTCCGTTCAGCCCGGGCATGTTGTAGTCGCACAAGATCACATCGGGTGGCTCGTCAATCACCTTCAGCAGCGCGTCGGCTCCGTCATTCGCCACCAACACTTCACAGATCGGTTCCAGTCCCTTGGTCACCAGGTCGCGCACCATGGGATTGTCTTCGGCCACCAGCAGCTTGACGGTCTTTCCGGAAGCCGCGCTCATTTGCCCAACCTCGGCCCCGCCGCTTTTGAGCCCGCACGACGGTAATCACCAGACTTGCCCCCGCTCTTCTCCAACAGGTACACGTCGGTAATCTCGATTCCTTTGTCCAGCGCTTTACACATGTCGTAGACTGTCAACGCCGCACAGGTCACCGCCACCAATGCTTCCATCTCCACTCCCGTTTGCGCCGTCGCCGTAACCTTCGAGTGCAGTTCCACCCCATCTTTGCATAGCGATGCAGTCACATCAATGTGGGTGATAGGCAGCGGGTGACAAAGAGGTATCCACTGGGAGGTGCGTTTCGCCGCGGCAATTCCCGCAATCCGCGCGACTTCCAAAGGGTTTCCCTTCGGGTTTTTCACCGAACGTACGGCGCGCACCACTCGCGGGGCCATCCGCACAAACGCGTGAGCCACGGCGGTCCGCGTAGTCACCGCCTTCGCGGACACATCCACCATGTTGACTTCGCCGCCTTCGCGGTAGTGCGACAGCCGCCCCGCGGCAGGCTTTTTTGTTTTCGCTTTACGGCTCATAACACGCAGCTCTTCTTCCTCGTGCCAAGCGCTACGCCAGTAGAAAATGTTCTGCTAGAGTACGTCGAACCGCGGGAGAACGGAAATTCGCTGTCCCGCAGCGATGCTGGGCCGGTCGGCGGGCACCACGACAAAACAATTCGCGTGGGCCAGCGCCGAAATGTCTCCCGACCCTTGCCACCGCAGAGCGCGAACACGGGGAGCGATCGAATCCCAATCCAGCCGCGCCGGCAGGAAGTGCGTTAGCGCGGGATTCGCCTGCAGCGGTTCGGCCAAAGCGGCTTCCAGAAGCGGGAGCGGCCGAGCGCGTGTGCCACCCACCACATCGATGGCGGGAATCACGAACAGTTGAAACGTCACCATCGTCGACACCGGATTGCCCGGTAGCCCGAACACCAGCGTCTTTCCGCGCCGCCCAAACACGGTCGGCTTTCCCGGCCGCATCGCCACCGCGTCGAAGAAAAACTCCGCGCCCAATCCCTTCAGCACCGATTCCACCAGGTCGTATTTGCCCATCGACACGCCGCCGGACAGCACCAGAATATCCTCGCGCAATCCTTCTTCGATCTTTGCCGATAAATCGTCCACGCGATCCAGCGCGTTGCCCAACGGAAGCGGTTCGCCCCCGGCAAGCTGCACCTGCGCCGCCAGGGAAACCGCGTTGCTATTGCGGATGCGAAACGGCCCAGGTGTTTCGGAAACCGGCACCACTTCGTCTCCGGTCGACAGGATGGCCACTCGCGGCTTCTTGTAGCACTGCAGCACGGTAGCCCCAACCTGCGCCGCCACCGCCAATTCCGCATAACCCAACCGGGTTCCGGGTCGCAACGCCACGGACGCGGCGTGCGCCTCGCTTCCCTGCGCGACCACATTTTGTCCAGAGGTCGGCACACGCTCGAATGTGACTGCCTCGCCCACGCGCTTCGTGAACTCCACCATGACCACTGCGTCCGCTCCTTGCGGAACCGCAGCGCCGGTCATGATTTGCAGGCAGGCGCCCGGTTCGAGCGCCTGCGAAACCGTGTCTCCTGCTTTGATTTCGCCCACGCAACGCAGCGACACGCCGGGGCCAGCTTCGCTGGCGCGCACGGCATAACCGTCGCGGGTGGACCGATGGAATGGCGGATATTCGCGGTCGGCGACCACTTCTTGCGCCAGGATAAGTCCCAGAGCAGTGGCGAGGGGAACGGCAACCGTTGGCCGTCCTTGGGCATGCGGCTGCGCCTCGCGAATCACCACCTGGCGTGCATCGGCAAAGGCAAGCATCAGCGCCCTATTGTATCCCACGGCCAACACCAACGATGGTCCGGAGGGAACTAATCGCGGAGGGGCTGGGGAAGGTCGTTGATGTAGACAATGCGTTTGGGCTTAGCGGCGGCAGCTTGCGCGGAAGACCTCTGAAGATAGCCGACGGTGCGTTGGGAATTGAGGATGGTTTGGGCGATGTAGCAGAGGACGCCCGCTTCCTTAGCGGAGATGCGGCCGTGAAGAAGTCCATCGAAGATTTTGCCCATGACGAGGTTGACCTGAGCGGGCGAGGAGAAGTCTCCGGCGAGTTGGGCGATTTCCGCGGAGAGCGCTTCGTCGAGTGGAGCGTCGGGCGGGCTGTCAGGTGCCGAGGTTTTGCGGGCGTGGGTGGCACAGAAATTGGGATGTTCGGACGAGACGGCCTGGCGACAGCGGCGTCCGCTGGGGAAATAGTAGAGGCACCGGGTTTGGTCTGAGAGCTGGTCGGTCATGGTGGTCCTTTCGTGTTTGTGTAGCGTTTGTGAGCGGGATACCCCCTCCCCCCTGTTTTCCCGTAAGAGTGACAAGGAAAGGAGTTAACGGGAAAAATCCGGAAGTGGGGCGTGGGAAGTGGCAAGCGAAACAGAAAATAGAAAAGGGAAATGAGCGACGGCACCGTATCGCGAGGTCCCCCGGTGCTTCAGAATGATCGGGGCGAGCAATCGATACCCATGAATCGAAACTCGAAATTCGAGGAAAAGGTAGCGTGGACGGGGAGCGATGACGAATGCGGCGTGGCCAGGCGGGCGTAGGCGAGGTGGAGGCGGGTTGAGATCGACGCATGACGCAGCGCATTTCCTGATTGCGCGCCGTCAGGATAACTGGGTGGAAAAATTACGACCACGGTACTAAGGGACAAAAAATGGATTTTGGAGGGAGGGCCGGAAGGACAGTGCTAGGACTGTACGTGCTTGGTGGAAGAGTGTGTGGGTCCGTATTTTTTCTGCTATCGCGACATCTCGAGAGTTGCTCCGTTAGTAGGAGAGAGTGGCGCGGTGCTGACGCTCGGCGCTCTTCTTCGAGATTGCTCCACCGGACGCAATCCTATACGAGATTTGGGTGAGCTGTGTGCGTGACGAACTTGTCAGGAATTGGCGGTGGGCCTGCGGCGGGGCCTTTGTTTGTTCGAGATCGACCGGATGATTAACTTGCCTTTGCTACCGCCCGGCAGAGGCTGTTTCCCCTGCGCTATCGCGGCAGCGATTAATGCTTCAACTTCCGGGCGCTCAAAAATGGCTGCGGAATCGATTCTGATGAAGCGGTTTTGACCGCCGCTGCCGAGAAGTAGCTTATGCGGGTCGGGGAGCGTCGCCCCGTAATAAAAGGACAGGCCAAGTCCGTTGGCGGCTGCGGCGATCGACAGGATGCAATCCGACGGTCGCTCCGTGGGGCAATAGCCGATCACGAAAAAGTTGTAATTGTCGTAGACCAGCTCATTGGCGGAAGGCATACGCTTGCGCAACACTCTTCGCACGGAGCGGATCAGTGCAGCGTTTCGCGCGTCAAATTTGTCGATAAAAGCCGCAAGCTGCTGTTCGCCGGTAGCGGCGGCCGGTGTTGCAATTCTTGTTTTGGATTTGGCCATGTCAGAGCGCGTTCGGTCAAACTTGCATGGGCAGTATAGCGTGGATCAGCTCGTAGTTCGCAGGTACGAACGGCGATTCAAGGCGTACTGCCGGGCATTTAGGTGACGAGAGTTTACGAAGAGAACGCGCGGGCGCAGCTTCGGTATGTAATCACTGCACCCGTGCCAGTTCGCAGCTTACTCTACGTCGCCAACCTGCTCCGCAGTGACCGGAATCAAGTTGCCAAATAGCCCGTCCTGTTCGCCGTGAGGACCCGCAGTGAAGTACAGGGTCGTCGATGGCCCGGCGCCCTGACCGTTGCCAAAGGCCAGAGCCCATAAACCATCGATGGTCAAAAGCGTGTCGTCCGGGTTTTTCAGGAAGCCGATAAATTTGTAGGTGAACCCGTTGAAGGCGGCAATGGTTCCGCTACCGAAATTGCCGACAAGGATGGTATTGCTGAATTTTCCGAAATCACGGGGAGTCCAAACTACGCCCCAGGGTGAATTCAGCCACCAGCCGTGCTGAAGATGGCCGATGTGCTTTCCGTTTGGTGCGAATATTTCGACGAAGCCATTGCCCGGTCCGGCCTCATCATCGTGGCGTTGCGCATCCTGTTTGGCGTAGGTCACGAACAAATTGCCGCCGATGTTTTGGATGTTGAAGGGGGCGAAACCGCGAGGAATGTGGTCGCCCGATGGGTGGTCTCCATGGTCGTCATGGTCGTCGTCGTCCACGTTAGGGTCAAAAGCCCAGGATGGAAGAGAGACTTGGTGAAAATGTGTGTCATAGACCTCGACGCGGCCAGCGCGGAAATTCGTGACATACAGAAATCGCTTACCGCCGCGGTCCGCACTGGTTAGACCTTTGTAGACCGGGCTGTCGGGCTGGCCAAACTTGAGGTCGTCCACGGCAAGAACCGCCGAAGGACCGCCATTCCACCCGGAGATGGTGCCGTCCTCGGTGGCAAAGAGAAAAACGGCGGGCTTCCCGTTCGGTGCCGGTAAAACAAAATCAGTGCTGCCGTTGAATACTGTTCCGGTAGGCGTCGCTATCGTGCCTTCTGGCGCTTTTTTCGGAGGCGGGATGGCGACGGTTCCGGTGCCGTTAATGGGAACGATAGCGCCGGCGCCGGTGTAGAGAGTCGACAAGCCAGTGCCATTGTCGGACACCCACCATGGGCTAGTTGAACTGCGGCTGAGGCCCCAAGCATTCACCAAATTGGGATCGTGGACGGGAGGTGCGCCGACGGTATCGGATACCAAGTCGGTGCGTGTGTAGTGTTGCGCGAAGGTTGCTCCGGGATACGACGTGAGAAGCACCCCGAGGGCGATTAGTGAGTTGAACGACCGTAGAAATTTCATTTTGCTTTCCTTTTCCTTTATGCGTCGCGACACTCGCAGGTCGCTCGCGGCCTCTTAGACACGACGGATTCGTCCATTTGAGCTGTGATACCCCGCGCGGCGGATCAGAATGGTCCCACTCTTGGACTGGAGACGGCGCACTCTTTTGTTATGCGAGTTGAGCGGTCAAGTGCGCCAGTCGGAATCGCGGAAAGAATCATCAACGGTTGGTTTGCCAACCGCCAGCGGCCATTTGTAAACATTTATGCGAGGAGAAGAGTGCTAGATTTTGCAAGAAATCACGGGTAAGTGATTTGGCATGTGGGGTGGAAGAGAACGTCAGTGTGGTGCTGCATGATCGGCGGCCGCTACAGAGGTGGGCTCGACTCCGTGGTGAAATCGCTTCACTGCGTTCAGGGCGAGCCTTCGTCGCAGAAAGCGCTTCTCAGAATAACCGCGTGGTTGCGGGAGATCGGTACAGAAAGCCAATCTAAAGTTCAGCCACTACACTTGGCTGACCCGCTGGCCGACCGGCCTAGCGGTGAAAATGGTTGCCGCCGATTTGGTAGCCTACGCCGCGGATCGTGCGGATCAGCGGGCGATCGGAGCCGTAATCGATCTTACGCCGCAGATAATTGATGTAGACGTCCACCACATTGGTGATGGTGTGTGGGTGCATGCGCCACACCTCTTCGATGATGGTGTTGCGCGGCACCGGCTTGCCCGGGCTGCGCAGCAAAAACTCCAGCAGCGCGTATTCCTTGGGGCTGAGTTCAATGAAACGGCCAGCGCGCTTCACCTGGTGCGACACGCGGTTGACCTGCAGGTCGTCGAGCGCGAACTCGTCGTGTACCTGGCGATTGCGACGCCGCGCCAGCGCGTTCACCCGCGCCAGCAGTTCCGCCGGAACGAACGGCTTCACCAGCGCGTCGTCGGCCCCGGCGTTCAGCCCCTGCACGCGCTGTTCGACCGCGGTGTCCGCGCACAGCAAAATCACCGACGTATCCGGCCAGCGGCGCAGCAAGCAGCGTAGCGGGCCGTCCGCGCAGGAAGCCGGCAGGGTGGTATCCAGCAACACCATATCGAACACCGTCTCCGCCGGGAGTCCGGCCAACTGGTCGCCGTGCGATATACACTGCACCGCGAAATGCTCCTGCTCCAGGAGCAACTTCACCGCCGCGGCGAGGGCAGCGTCAAGTTCAGCTACGAGTAAGCGCATGAAGTCCACACAGTTTCTGAAAGGGGGGCGAGTTAGAGTAAGTATCGAAGTACGTAACGTGTCTGTCAATATCCCGTCGCGCCTTGTCGATACGAGTTGGTCAACGACCCGGTGCACGGGCTCCGGTACTCGGAGCAGGTTGAAGGCTGTCCGGGCCCGACAGCGGATTCACTGCCGGTCCCGGTGAGAGGATGTTGGAACGAACAGAAAACTGCGGGTTGAGAATAACGATGTCGATGCGGCGGTTACGGCTGCGCCCTTCCCCCGTGGCATTGTCGGCTACCGGGTGAAATTCCGCGTATCCGGCGGCAGAAAGCCGCGAGGGCATCACGCGATAACGGTAAATGAACAACTGCACGAGTTCGGTCGAGCGCGCCGTGGACAATTCCCAGTTCGAAGGAAACTTGGCGGTATGGATCGGGACGTTATCGGTGTGACCTTCGATGCGCAAGTTTTCGCCGCGTGGAGCGATCACCGCGGCCATGCGGTCGACAGCATTCATCGCGCCGGGCAGCATGGTTGCTGAGCCGCTTTCGTAAAAGCCCATTTCGCGCAGGCTGACGATGATCCCTTCTTTGCGTGCCTCCACGTCCACGGTGCGATTCTTGATCTCTGGCGCCAGCACTTTTTCCAACTCGGCCTGCACGTCTTTCAGCGAGCCGCCCGGTGCGGGACCGAGCACGCCCTTCGGAGGATGGACAAACCGCTGCATATCTCCGGTGCGCTCCACGTTCTCGACGGCCTGAATGTTGGCGAATGGCATCGGCTCCGTATCGCTGAGCGGAATTCTCGTATTGGAAGTATCGAACACGCCCAGCTCCTGAAACGCGACTTGAATGGCCAGCGCCAACCGCCCCACCTTGCGTTTGTCGACCTGCGATGAGGAATACAACACTACGAAGAACGCAAACAGCAGGGTAATAAAGTCCGCATAGCTGACCAGCCATCGCTCGTGCGAAACGTGGCCCGGATTGCGATGACGGCGGCTCATGAGCCCTTCCCGAACTGCGAATCGCGGTTCGCTTCCGCGAAGAAGCCGCGGAGCTTGGTTTCTAACATGCGCGGGTTCATTCCTTCGAGGATGGAGATCACACCTTCGAGCATCATTTCCCTAAGGATCTGTTCCTGGCGGATACGGATTTTGATCTTCCCAGAGGCGGGGAGGAAGAAAAGGTTGGCTGAGCCGACACCGTAGATGGTGGCTACGAAGGCGACCGCAATGCCCTTTCCCACCTCGCTGATATCGTCGAGATGCTGCATGACCTGGATGAGCCCGAGAACGGCGCCGATGATGCCGATGGTGGGAGCGAAGCCGCCGGCGGACTCGAATACACGGGGAAGATGCTCTTCGTGCTCGCTTTGGTTGTCCAGTTCCAGTTCCATCATTTTGCGGATTTCCTGGGGCTCGGTGCCATCGACGGCCAGCATCAGGCTCTTCTTCAGGAACGGATCGCGAATCGTTTCCAGTTCTTTGTCGAGCGAAATGATCCCTTCCTTGCGAGCCTTTTGCGCATAGCCAACCATGTCTTGAATCAACACGTTCGGATTCTGAGAGTTGTCCACAAACACCTGGCCGAGCCGCAAACAGGCCGCAAAGATTACGCGCAGCGGAAACTGAATCATCACCGCGCCCAAGGTACCGCCGAAAACGATCATGGCTGCGGTGGGCTGCACGATCTGCGAGATGCGCCCGCCCTCCAGCATCAGTCCGAGGAGGATCCCTCCGATTGCAAGGGCAACGCCCATCAGGCTGCTCTTGTCCATAAACGCGATCCTCAGGATGACCCGGAGCCTTGCGCGGGCGGAGCGACACCAGGAGCGGACGCGCTGGGCTCGGAGACGCTGGGCACCAGGCCGGAAAGAATGGCCCGTCGAAAATCGACAACGCGCTCCAGAACCTGTTCGGTGGTTTCGCGCACGATAATTTTTTCCCCGGTGACGAGCGTCAGGACGGTGTCCGGAGCGTTCTCCACGCACTTAATAAGGTCGGAGTTGACGACCAGCGGCTGATTGTTGAGGCGCGTCAGTCGAATCATGGCGTTACACACGCGAAACCCGAGGCTTCTGGGTCTCCATCTGGGAATATCGGCAGACCGTTAAAGAAGTTCAATGGTTTGGAGTGCTTCTTGCACTCATTCCGCAGGGCCAGCGCGTGGAGTTCCGCAGGACGGCAACAAACCGAGTGGGATGAATGCCACCGAATCTGGAGGAGACGATCAGCGCACCAGATTGGAATGATGGGTTCCGAATTGGAAATTCCCGAGGAAAAGTTATGAATAGGCAGCGGGCGGTGGTGGTGACTCGAGACGGCGTGATTAACCGCCGCGTGGCACACGGTTTTGTGGCCCAGTGGCAGGAATTTGAGTTTATGCCCGGCGCGCTGGAGGGCTTACGGTTACTGGCAGAGCAAGGATATGAAGTGTTCGTGATATCCCGGCAGGAATGTGTTGGGGAGGGGCTGCTCGGTTGGAGTGATCTGGAACGGCTGACGCATCGGATGCAACTGGAAGTGGCTCTGGCGGGTGGATACATCGCGGATGTGTATTACTGCACACATTCCCGCTGGAACAGCTGCGCGTGCCGGCCACCGGGCACGGCCTTATTGAAGCAGCTCCTGAAGGAACATCAACTGTATCCGGACGATGTGTTTCTGGTGAGCGACGACAGCGATGACCTGGTGGCCGCTTGGCGATTGGGCGTTCGCACAGTTCTGGTGGAGCGCGGGGCATTTCTTTGTGACCCGCGGAACCGGCACAGCGAAGTTGCCAGCAATCTTGCCGAAGCGGCGCGACGGATTGTCGACCGGGATCTTGTCAGTGTGGACAGCATCGTCCTGGAAGAGCTTCCGCCAGGAATGCTGAGCCCCGGAGGGAAGAGTTCCGCGTTGGGCGTCCTGGCACACCAAAACAACGCAGGAGAATGGCGATGAAAGCCTGTGCGCCAGCAGTGGACGACGCAGCACATCTGCGCGGAATCGAGCTGTTCAAATCCGGAAGCTATGAGGACGCAGCCGCGGAATTGAAGCGGGCCCTGTCGGTCGAAGAGACCGCCGAACGCTGGAATGACTGGGCCTCCGCAGAATTTGCCTTGAATCACGTGGCGGAGGCAGAGCGCGGTTTCCGGCGAGCGATATCGTTGAGCCCGGAACACCCGGACGCTGCGGCAAATCTGGCGCTGTTGCTGACGCGCAGCGGGCGATCCCAAGAAGCGATACCGTTGTTGGAGAAATGTCACCGGGGGATCGGAGAGGAGCAGCAGGGTGCCGTGGCGCAACTCTTGGGAGCCTGCAAAGCGGCCGAGTGTCTCCCGCAAGAATCGGGAAGTTGGCAGAAGCCGATGGAGCTGGGATTGGCCGAGCTGAAGCAGCGTCATGACTTAGCGAAAGCACGCGCGTTATTCGAGCAAGCGTGCACCATGAATCCCAATGCCAGTGTGGCGTGGTTCTTCCTGGGGCTGACCTGTTTCCATATGGGAATGTTCGCGCTAGCCGAAAGGGTTTTGGAAAAAGCCGAAGCGCTAGGCTATCGCACGCCTCTAGGAGCACAGACACGTGGAGACGCATTCTACAACCAGGGCCGCTTTGAAGAGGCGCTTCTCGCATACCAAACGGCGTTAAAACGCGAGCCCGGCAATGCCGGGATCTGTGCACGATTAGGGCTCGCCACAGTGCGCTCCGGCAACGCTGAGAAAGGGCTCCGGCGGCTTCAAGAAGACCTGGCGGCAATGCCATACGCTCCCGAGTTGTACGAGGGACTCATCCTTAGTTATGTGGCAACGGGGCAAACGAGCGAAGCGGCGCAGTCGGCCGAGAATAAGGTGCGGATGGTGGCGAACGCGTTTGCGGGCGACTATCTGCGCGCAGCCAGTTTATGGGCGCAACTGCACGAGTGGAGGCGAGCCACCGGTCTGCTGGAAGAAGGTTTACAGAAACATGCGGGAAACCCGGAGTTGCAGCGAGCGTTACAGGAAGCCCAGGCAGCGGGAAACGCCCATTGAATTTTTTTAATGCCAAATTGCAGCAGGAGAGTAAAGCCTTCTGGGTAAAAGCCGATATAGGCACTGAGTACGTTGGCTGGTCCGTAGCGACGTGCGAGCCATCTGGACCTAGAGGGTTAGAGCCCCTCGCACCAAGGCTCCTCGGACGCCAAACGGAAAACGCAACGAAAGGAGCCTTCTCATGGCAATCAGTCTTCTGAATAACATTGCGGCTCTGCAAGCGCAAAACCAACTGCAGATCACGCAAAGCAAGTTGCAGACTACGCTGTACCAGTTGTCCTCTGGTTCGCGAATCAACAGCGGTGCGGACGATGCAGCCGGCCTGGCGATTGCGAACGGCATCCAGGCCAACATGACGGCGTTGACGCAGTCGCAGCAAAACGCGAACAACGGCGTAGGCATGTTACAGGTGGCAGATGGCGCGCTCGCGCAGGTAACCACTCTCCTGAACCGCGCTGTTACGCTGGCTACCGAATCGGCCAACGGCACGTTAAACGGCGACAACGGTTCACAGCGCACCGCGCTGGACGCAGAGTATGCGCAGATCAAGGCGCAGATTGACAGCATCGGCACGAACACCACGTTCAACGGAACGCAGATCTTCTCCAGTTCGACAGCGAACCAGTTAGCGAGCACAAACTCCGTGGCGTTGGCCGCGACCGACAAGTTGGACAAGAGCGCCGGCGCAGACACCGACCCGGTGCAGCTCGTTTTGAACGTTGGTGGCCAAAAAATGCAATTCACCGGTCTGACGGGCGCGAGCACTGTGGCCGATTTGGAAAACGCGATCAACAGCCAGAGCAACGGCTTGACCGCTTCCATCAGCGGAGGCAAGCTCCAGATCGTCGATTCCAAGAACCGGCAGATCAGCGTCGACCTGGCGGGCACCTCAACAGATCTGAACGCGCTGTTCGGCGGTACGGTCAGCAACGGTGTGAATACTGTCAGCGGCATGACCAACCCGGTGACCACCAAGACCGATCTGAACACCATCGTGTTCACACCGACGTATGCCACGAAGAACACGGCATTGACGGACGCAGCCGCGCACACGTTGGCGCTCAACGTCGGCAATCAGACCTACTCCTTCGCCATGGCCGCCAACTCCACTGTCGCCGACCTGATGAACTCCATCAACTCGTCCGGTCACGGCTTGCAGGCAAGTTTGGACAGCACCGGGCACCTCAACATCGTGGACACGAACGGCGACAACAACATCGCCGTGAACAGCTCCCTGACAACCTTGACGGACACGACTGGCGCCACCAGCCATCCGACCGTGAACGTCACAAACTCCGGTGGCTTTTCGGTGTTCCTCAGCGACTCGACAACGGGTGGCACAAATACAATCAACGTGACGATCGGATCGCTGTCTTCGTCGAACATCGGCGGCACGAACCTATCGAGCTATACCCTGGCGACGCAGTCCGGCGCGCAGAATGCTCTGACGCAGATCAACTCCGCCATCTCGGCCATCGCTGCGATGCGCGGCACGATCGGTGCAGGCATCAACCGCTTGCAGGCAGCCAGCAACGTGGAAGGCGTGCAGGTGCAGAACCTGACCGCGGCGCAAGACCAGATCATGGCCGCGAACATCCCGCAGCAGGTCACCAACCTGTCTGAATACAGCATTCTGAACCAGTCCGGTATTTCCGCACTGGCGCAGGCAAACTCGGCGCAACAGAGCATTCTCAAGCTGCTCCAGTAGGTGCTGTGGTTTGGAAATAGGAAGAGTAGCGGCGGGCGGGGTCCTTTCGAGGATTCCGCCCTACCGCTGTAGGAGGAGGCCATGAAAATTACGCCCGATCAGAATCAAGGGCCAGCAATTGAACCTCCGAACACACCTGCGAACCAGGCAAGGAGCGAACGGGTGTCAACGCAGTCCTCAATGGCTGCCGCTGTGCAACATGCTGCGGCAGCGGCAGGAACCACGGTTGTGCCGCCGGTGCAGCGCCAAACAGATGTGACGTTCCGGAGAGACAGTAATGGGCGGATCTATTACGTGGTGTCCGACGTGCACTCGGGGCAGGAAATTCTGGAAGTTCCCCCGAAAGCGGTGCGCGAAATCGGACAAGGGATTGAAGATTACTTGAAGGAAGAGCGAGCGAAGGCCGGTCCGCACGTAGAGACGAAAGCTTAAGGAGCCCCTCAATGTCCACATCCTCGGTGAATTCCCTCTCGTCATTGACGGACACCATCGCTACGACGAATTCCAGCACCAACAGTTCCACGGGCATGGGCCAAGGAATCGATGTGCAGCAGTTCGTAAAATTTGCGGTGGCAGCGCAGCAAAACACCATCACGGACTTGCAGACGCAGCAGAGCACGCTGGCAAGCCAGATCAGTGAGCTGTCGACCATCGAACAGCAGGTAGCAGCGTTAGACGACGCCGCGTTCGCTCTGCGCGATCCCATGGGCGCGATGAGCAAACAGACCGCGTCGTCGTCGAATTCATCGATGGTGCAGGCCACAGCGTCCAGCACAGCAACGGCGGGCGCGCACAGCATTACGGTGACGAATCTGGCGACCACATCTTCGTACTACACCGATGAAGTGGCCAGCAGCAGCACGGCGCTGGCAACCGGCGACACCATCGGGATTACCGTGGGCGGCAACTCCGTGGCAAATATCACCATCGACTCCACGAACAATACGCTGGCAACGCTGGCGCAGGCGATCAATGACGCGACCACCACGGTGCATGCCGGCGTGGTCACGGATGCCAACGGAGCGCGCCTCTCCATTGTGAGCGCAACCTCCGGCCAGCCTGGGGATATCGCCATCACCGGAAGCTTGCATTTGACAGATTCCGGGAGCACCGCAGTCAACTTCAACCAGGCCGTGGCCGGCAAGAACGCCCAGCTCACCGTGGACGGAATGCCGGTGACGAGCACTTCCAATACCGTGAACGGAGCAATCGCGGGCGTTACGTTGAGCCTGTACGCGCCGACCGGGAGCACTCCGGTTAGCCTGAACATTTCCCCGGACACCACCTCCGCAACGACCGCGATCAACACCTTCGTCAATGCGTACAACACCGTAGTGAAGGAGATCAATGCGCAGTTCAACGTAACCAGCACGAGTTCCGGCGGGCCGTTGGAAACCGACAATTCCGTGCGGCAAGTGCAGAGCATGCTGTTGAACGCAGTGTCTTACTCGATCACGGGAAACAACGGGATGGTGAACTTGGCGAGCATGGGCGTCAACATGAACGATGACGGAACGCTGACGGTCGATGACAGCGCCCTCTCCGCAGCACTCGCCAGCAACTATGCCGATGTGCAGAATTTTCTGCAAGGTGCCGGCAGCGGTTTTGCGCAACAGATGGGTACCGCGCTGCAAACAGTCAACGCTCCCTCGAACGGGATCCTGGCCATTGACAGCCACAGCATCAGCAACAACTCTCAAGACATCGCGCAGCA
>Ga0335076_10004879_pt1 | contig 13588 bp, 12 predicted proteins | sample Lox_Sample_25_FD_206717 | JGI IMG/M metagenome (GOLD analysis project Ga0335076, IMG submission 206717) | Soil microbial communities from Loxahatchee National Wildlife Refuge, Florida, United States - Lox_Sample_2.5 | ecosystem: Environmental > Terrestrial > Soil > Wetlands | place: USA... | reverse complement strand
CAGTAGAAGTCGGGTCTTTTCCAGAGGGCAGTATGCATCGGGTTCTGATTCTTGGCGCCGGCAAGATCGGCGCGCTGATCTCCGGATTACTAGCCGAATCCGGTAGTTATGGGGTCCAATTGGGCGATGTCGACGGCGCGGCCGCGCAGGCCGTGGCGCGTGCTCACGGCACGCGGCACCTGAGCGCCTTCGCGCTCGACGCCACCGACGCCGCCGCACTCGGACGGCACCTCGCCGATCACCCGGTGGACGCGGTGATCTCGAGCCTGCCGTACTACTGCAACCTCGCGGTGGCCGACGCCGCGCGCAAGGCACGCACGCACTACTTCGATCTCACGGAGGATGTCGAGGTTACCCGCGCCGTGCGCTCGATCGCCACCGGCGCTGGGCAGGCGTTCGTCCCGCAATGCGGACTCGCTCCGGGATTCATCAGCATCGCCGCCGCCGAGCTCATCACCCATTTCGATGAGCTGCGGGCGGTGAAGCTGCGCGTCGGCGCCCTGCCGCAGCACCCGAACAACGTCCTCAAGTACTCGCTCACCTGGTCCACGGAAGGACTGATCAACGAGTACGGCAATCCCTGCCAGGCGGTGAGCGACGGGCGGCGGGTGGAGGTTGCACCGCTCGAGGGACTCGAGGAGATCGAGATCGACGGGATGCGCTATGAGGCGTTCAACACCTCGGGTGGACTCGGATCGCTCGCCGAGACGCACGGCGGGCGCATCGAGTCGATGAACTACAAGACCATCCGCTACCCCGGTCACTGCGAGCAGATGCGCTTGCTCATGAACGACCTCAAGCTCAATCACGATCGCGCCACGCTCAAGCGCATCCTGGAGAACGCCGTGCCGCAGACGCTGCAGGACGTCGTCATCGTCTACGCGGCGGTCACCGGAACGCAGGACGGGCAGCTGCGCGAGGAGAACTACGTCAACAAGATCTATCCGCAGATGATTGCCGGACGGTTGTGGTCGGCCATCCAGGTGACGACCGCCGCCGGCATTACCGCGGTCGTGGATCTCGTCCTCGAGCACCGGGGCAGGTATGCCGGCTTCGTGGCGCAGGAGCAGTTTCGTCTGACCGACATCGTTGCCAATCGCTTCGGGCGCTACTATGCGCCGGGTGGCACCAAACATCTCTCGGGCGAGCTCGTGGTCGCCGGCAAGGTTGGTCACCAGCGCCGGCAGAAGGCGGCCAACGCATGAGCGCTCTGGATACTGACGCCCTGCTCAAACGGCTCGGTTTGGGTCCGCTCAATCCCGGTACCTGGTCGGGCGGGCGCGGTTGGTCGAGCACCACGGACGGCTCGCTCCTCAACGTGCGCAATCCCGCCAACGGCACGCTGCTCGCGCAGGTGCGCCCGGCGAGCGTCGCAGACTACGAGCACGTACTGAGCTCGGCGTTGCGCGCGGCGGCGGCCTGGCGCGAAGTCCCGGCGCCGAAGCGCGGCGAGGCCGTGCGGCTGCTCGGCGAGGAGCTGCGCCGCCACAAGACGGACCTCGGCACGCTGATCTCGCTCGAGAACGGCAAGATCCTCGCCGAGGGCCTCGGCGAGGTACAGGAGATGATCGACATTGCCGACTTCGCGGTCGGGCAATCGCGGATGCTGTACGGGCTGATGATGCACTCCGAGCGTCCGCAGCATCGCATGTACGAGCAGTGGCATCCGCTCGGGGTGGTGGGCATCATCTCGGCGTTCAATTTCCCGGTCGCCGTGTGGTCGTGGAACGCGTTTCTCGGCTGCGTCTGTGGCAATGCCTGTGTGTGGAAGCCCTCGCACAAAACGCCGCTCACCGCACTCGCCGTGCAGCACCTGTGCAATCGCGTGATGGAGGCCAACCAGCTGCCGGCGATCTTCCAGATGTTCGTCGATGGGGGCGCCGAGCTCGCCACGCGCCTGGTCGAAGACCGGCGCGTCGCGCTCATCTCCTTCACCGGCTCGACCGCCGTCGGGCGCAAGGTCGGCGAGCGGGTGGCCGCGCGCCTCGGCAAGAGCCTGCTCGAGCTCGGTGGCAACAACGCGGTCATCGTCGACGAGACCGCCAACCTCGATCTCGCGGTGCCGGCGATCGTGTTCGGCGCCGTGGGCACTGCCGGCCAGCGCTGCACCAGCACGCGGCGGGTGTTCGCGCATCGCGCGATCGCGGCCGAGCTCGAGCGGCGTCTGGTGCATGCCTACGGGCAGGTGCGCATCGGCGATCCGCTCGAGAGCGGCACGCTGATGGGTCCGCTCATCGACACCCAGGCCGTCGAGCAGTACCAGGACGCGGTCGCGGAGGCGCGTGGCGCGGGGGGCGAGATTCTTTACGGGGGCAAGGTGCTCACCCGTCCCGGCAACTTCGTCGAGCCGGCGATCATCCGCGCGCGCAACGAATGGCCGATCGTGCAGACCGAGACCTTTGCGCCGGTGCTGTATGTGATTCCGGTCGACTCTCTCGCCGACGCGATCGCTGCGCAGAATGCCTCGGCCCATGGCCTGTCCTCGGCGCTGTTCACCGACCGCCTGCAGAACGCGGAAGCGTTCCTCTCGGCGGCTGGCAGTGATTGCGGTATCGCCAACGTCAATCTCGGTACCTCGGGGGCGGAGATCGGCGGGGCTTTCGGCGGGGAGAAGGACACCGGCGGTGGGCGCGAGTCCGGCTCGGACGCGTGGAAGGCCTATATGCGCCGGCAGACCAACACGGTGAACTGGAGCCGCGAGCTGCCGCTCGCCCAGGGGATCGAGTTCAAGGTCTCGGACTGACCGCAGCGGGCGAGCCGCTCAGCGCCCCGGCAGGCGCAGCGAGAAGCGCGCGCCTCCCATCGGCGAGGTATCGATGGCGAGTCGTCCGCCGTACAGGTCGACCGTGTCGCGCACCATGGCGAGCCCCAGGCCGTGACCCGGCACGCGCTCGTCCGCGCGCACGCCGCGCTGCAGGACGCGGGCGCGGTCCTCGGCTGAGATGCCCGGCCCGTCGTCCTCCACCATGAGACTCAGCCGCTCGCGCGGTCCGGCGTGCTCGTCGCCGGTGGCCGTGAGACGCACACGGCTGCGGCACCATTTGCAGGCGTTGTCGAGCAGGTTTCCCAGCAGCTCCATGAGGTCGCCGCGGTCACCGATGAACTGCGCCCCGGGCGCGACCGCCAGCTCGATCGCGAGATCCTTGTCGGCGTAGACACGCAGCAGCGCACTGCGCAGCTCGGCAGCGACCTGCGTGACTTCCACCGGCGCCGCACCGAGCAGCGCCCCGCCCGAGGCCGCCGCGCGTTTCAACTGGTGCTCGATGATGCCGGTCATGCGGTCGATCTCGGCGCTGACCCTGGGAGCGGCGTCCTCGCCGCCCTGCAGGCTCGCGCGCATGACCGCGAGCGGCGTCTTCAGGCTATGGGCGAGGTTGCCGAGCGTGTCCCGATAGCGGCTCACGCGCTTGCGCTCGCCGATCAGCAGGGCGTTGAGGTTGCTCGCCACGCCCGACAGCTCGCGCGGGTAGCCGCCGCCGAGTGTCTCGCTGCGTCCCTCCTCTACCTGGTAAATCTCCCGCTCGAGCCGCCGCATGGGCGAGAGCACCCAGCGCAGCAGCGCCGCGAGCGTCACCAGCAGCGCCAGCATCAGGCCGATGAACCAGCCGACCAGCTGGCGGCGGAAATGCCATAACTGCTCCTCGTAGGGGCTGAGGCTCGCGGCAATACTGAAGGTGAGCGAGCGAGCGCCGCTCGGGTCATCCTCGAACTGAATGGAGCGGCTGGCGATGGCCACCCGGTCGTGACCGAAGGTGCCGTAGGTGAGATCGCGCTGCCCGCCCGCCAGCAGCCCGCCGAAATCGACGTCGAGGCCCGCCGTCGACGGCGAGCGCCACTCATGCTGTGGAGAGCGGATCTGCGCATACAGTCCCGAGCGCGGCGTCTCCAGGCGCGGGTCGAGCGTATGCGGCGCGGGCGCATAGCCGCCGTTCGGCTGCGGTTCGGCGGCGGCGATCAGCGCCACCATCTGCCGGTCGAGTACCTCCCCGACCGAGCGCTGCGACAGCACGCGAAAACCGCTGTCGAGCACCAGCATCATTACGCCGAAGAACAGCGCCAGAGGCACCGATACCGACACGAGCAGCCGCCGACTGAGCGAGTGCACGGTGTACCGGCGCGGCGTGAACCGCCGCTCAGGGGGCTGTATCGCGCGGCAGCGCGAAGCGGTAGCCGCGCCCGCGCAGTGTCTCGATGGGGCGCAGCTGCTCGCCGGGATCTAGCTTGCGGCGCAGCCGGCCGACCAGCACTTCGATCACGTTGCTGTCGCGCTCGAAGTCCTGGTCGTAGAGCCGCTCGGTGAGCTCACTCTTGGAGATGACGTCTCCGGCGCGCAGCATCAGGTGCTCGAGGATGCGGTATTCGAAGGTGGTGAGGTCGACCGGCTTGCCGTTTACCGTGACGCTCTGGGCGCGCGTGTCGAGCGTGAGGGGTCCGCACTTGAGCTGCGGGCTCGCCCAGCCGCCGGCACGACGCAGCAGCGCCTGCAGACGCGCGAGCACCTCCTCGAAGTGAAAGGGCTTGGCAACATAGTCGTCCGCGCCCGCCTGCAGGCCCTCCACCTTGTCCTGCCAGTTGTCGCGCGCGGTGAGAATCAGGATCGGGTAGGTCTTGCGCGCTGCCCGCAGCCGCCGGATCAGCTCCAGCCCGTTGAGTCCCGGGAGGCCCAGGTCGATGATCGCAACGTCGAGCGGGTATTCCTGCGCGGCGAACAGCCCTTCGTTGCCATCGCTCGCCACATCGACCGTGAAGCCCGCCTCGCTCAGGCGCGCTTTCAGCGTGTCACGCAACGCCGCCTCGTCCTCAACTACCAGAACCCGCACGCTCCCCTCGCCTCACCTACAGGACTGCGCCATTGGCGGCGTTCACGCGCACCGTCCATACCTTGCCCGAGTCGTTGAGGAGCCGCAGCACGTACACGGTGCGGCCCTCTTCGTTCTGCGTCTGCGCCCTCACCACGCGCGCGTGATAGCGCTGCTCGACCATCTGCACCGCCTGGTCCATGGACAGCGAGCCGCTCGCGACCGACGCGCTCGCCACTGACACGCGGGTAACCTCGGCCCGCGGGCTGGCGACGCAGACGAAAGCCGTGCCCGCCGACAGCCACAAAACAACAGCGGCCTTGTGTAGCACCCCGATCACCGCAAGCAAGCCTAACGCATTCGTGCGCCGGCCTGCGACTGTCAGAAATCGTCGGCGCTCGCTTCAGCTGCCGTTCAGTTTGGCCTCGCTCCACAGCGCATCCCATTGCGCCGCAGACAGCGCCGCGAGCTCGAGGCCGCGTGCGCGGGCGAATGCTTCCATACGTGCAAAGCGCTGCTCGAACTTGCCGTTGGCCGCGCGCAGCGCCTGCTCGGCGTCCACCTGCAGGTGGCGGCACCAGTTCACCACGGAAAAGAGCAGATCGCCGAGCTCCTCCGCAAGCGCCGCCGCGGCGGGCGTGGTGCCGAGCGCGGCGTCGATTTCGGCGAGCTCCTCGTGCACCTTGGCGCGGACCTGCTGCGCATCCGGCCAGTCGAACCCTACGCGCGCGGCGCGCCGCCCGAGCTTCGCCGCTCGGGTGAGCGCGGGCAGTGCCACCGGTATGCCGGAGAGCACCGCGCTGCCGCCCGCGCGCAGCGCGCGTTGCGCCGCGGCGGCGCGCTCCTGCGCCTTCTGTTCCTCCCACACCCGCACCAGATCCTCGGGCGCGAGTGCTGCTCCGGCGAACAGGTGCGGGTGGCGCCGCACCAGCTTCTCGCGAATCGACGCCGCAACGTCGGCGAAGTCGAACCAGCCACGCTCCTGTGCCATGCGCGCGTGAAACACCACCTGGAACAGCAGGTCGCCGAGCTCCTCGCGCAGGTGCTCGCGGTCGCCGCGCGCGATGGCATCGGCCACCTCGTAGGCTTCCTCGATGGTGTAGGGCGCGATCGTTGTGAAGGTCTGCTCGCGATCCCACGGACAGCCGCGCTCGGGGTCGCGCAGGTGCGCCATGAGCTCGAGCAGCGCAGCGAGCGCGTGTTGGGCATCGCTCATAAGGGCTGCGACCCGGTGCAGATCCGGTAGAGCGTGAACAGCATGCCGGCGGTGGCGCCCCAGATGGTACGGCCGCCGAAGGGAATCTCGCGGAACTCCACCTCCGCGCCGCTCACCGCCGAGCGGCGCCGCTGCAGGCGATGGTTACCGGGGTCGAACAGATAATCGAGCGGCACCTCGAACGTATCCTCCACTTCCTCGCTCGCCAGCAGCAGCTCGAAGCCCGGCTGCACGAAGGCCACGACCGGCGTGATGCGAAATCCGGTGATCACCACGTGATCGGGCAGGTAGCCAATGACGGAGACAAAGCGCTCGTCGAGCCCGATCTCCTCGCGCGCCTCGCGCAGCGCGGCCGCCGCCGGACCGCCGTCGGCGCTTTCGATCCGTCCGCCGGGGAAGCTGATCTGTCCGGCGTGATTGCGCAGCTGGGTCGCGCGCTGCGTGAAGAGTACCGTCAGCTCGCGTCGCTCGACGAGCGGTATGAGCACCGCGGCCGGGACCGGATCGCCCGGCAGCAGACGCCGCACGTCGTCGGCGTCGAAGCGGCCGGGAATCAGCCAGTGATCGGGGTCGTGGCGCGGTACGGTGCCCTCGAGGCGCCGGCGAATGATCCCGGCCCAGTCGCGTTTCGTGGCGCTCTCCGGCGCCTCGCTCTCACCGGTGCCTGCATCCCGCATCACCCGCGCCTTCCTGAGACCTCAGCCAGCACCACCACCACCGCCACCCTTGATGCCGCCTGTAGTGAGCCCGGCGGGATCGAGCAGCTTCGCCAGCTCCGCGCGCGGGCGCCCGGTGACTTCCGCGGCGACATCGAGGATCGGTCGTCCCTCGGCATACGCCTTCTTGGCGATAGCGGCACCCTTCTCGTAACCGATGACCGGATTGAGCACGGTCACGAGTATGGGGTTGCGGTCGAGCGCCTCGGCGAGCCGCGCCTGGTTCACCGTGAAGCCGGCGATGGCGCTGTCGGCGAGCACCCGCGACACTTCCGCCAGCAGGCGGATGCTCTCGAGCAGGTTGTCTGCAATCACCGGCAGCATGACGTTGAGCTGGAAGTTGCCCGCCTGAGCGGCGATCGTGATGGTCGTGTCGTTACCGATCACCTGCGCCGCGACCATGCAGGTGGCCTCCGGGATCACCGGATTCACCTTGCCGGGCATGATGCTGCTGCCGGGCTGCAATGCCGGCAGCGCGATCTCGCCCAGCCCGGCGAGCGGTCCGCTGTTCATCCAGCGCAGGTCGTTGGCGATCTTCATGAGGCTGACTGCGGTCACCCGCAGCTGACCCGACAGCTCGAGCGCGGTGTCCTGGCTCGAGAGCGCTTCGAAATAGTTGCGCGCCGGCACGAAAGCGACGTCGGTGAGCGCGGAGAGCTCCTCGCAGAAGCGTGCACCGAAATCCGGGTGGGCATTAATGCCGGTGCCGACCGCCGTGCCACCCTGGGCGAGCGCCAGGAGCCGCGGCTCGACCGCCGCCAGCCGCGCCATGTCCTTCTCGATCTGGGTGCGCCATCCGGAGAGCTCCTGGCCGAGTGTCACCGGCATGGCATCCATCAGGTGCGTGCGCCCGGTCGTGACCACCGCCGCCAGCTCGCGCTCGCGCGTACCGAGCACGTCCCGCAGGTGCTCGAGCGCGGGCGTCAGCTGCCGGCGCAGCGCGAGCGCGGCGCTCACGTGAATGGCGGTTGGAATCGCGTCGTTGCTGCTCTGGCACATGTTGACGTGGTCGTTGGCATGCACCGGCTTGCCGAGACGGCGGCTGGCGAGCGCCGCGATCACCTCATTGGCATTCATGTTCGAGCTGGTTCCGGAGCCGGTCTGGAACACATCGAGCGGGAACTGCGCATCGTGCCGCCCGGCCGCGACGTCCGCCGCGGCGCTGTCGATCGCGGCGGCCACCGGCTCTTCGAGCAGCTTGAGGGAGCGGTTGGCGCGCGCCGCCGCCTGCTTTACCAGGCCGAGCGCGGCGATGAACTCGTGCGGCATGGTGCGGCCGCTGATCGGGAAGTTCTGTACCGCGCGCTGCGTCTGCGCACCCCACAACGCATCGGACGGCACTTTGAGCTCGCCCATGCTGTCGCGCTCCACCCGGAAGGATCCCGTCATGCCTGCACTCCGCGGCTGCCACGCCGGACGAACGACCCTATGCGTTATGATAGCAACGCATGTCCGGAAGCCCCAGCGATTCCCTGCCGGCACTCGCGGCGCTCTCGCCGGTCGATGGACGCTACGGCACCGCCGCGGCGCCGCTGCGCGGGCTGCTGTCGGAGGCGGGGCTGATCGCCGAGCGCATCCGCATCGAAGCGCAATGGCTGTTGCATCTTGCGGCGGCCGCGCCGCAGCTCGCAGGAGCGCAGCTCAGCGCCGCGGTGCGCGCGCGTGCGCAGCAGCTGGCGCGGTCGCCGGAAAGCTCCGCCGCGGCGGCGGTCAAGGCCATCGAGGCACGCATCAACCACGACGTCAAGGCGGTCGAGTATTACGTTCGCGAGCAGCTCGCCGCGGCCGGTGCCGGCGATGCAACCCTCGAGCTGGTGCACTTCGGCTGCACCTCCGAGGACATCAATAATCTCGCCTACGCACGGCTGCTGCTCGCCGCCCGTGCGACGCTGCTGCCGGTGCTCGAGGCGCGCAGCGCCGAGCTCACCGCACTCGCGCACCGCTACGCCGATACGGCGATGCTCGCGCGCACGCACGGCCAGCCGGCGAGCCCGACGACCCTCGGAAAGGAGATGGCGAACTTTGCGGCGCGGCTGCGCCGCGCGCAGCGGCGCTGGGCGGCCGTCGGCATCCTCGGCAAATGGAACGGCGCAGTCGGTAACTTCAACGCCCAGCTCATCGCCCTTCCGGCACTCGACTGGCCGGCCGTGGGGCGCGCGTTCGTCACCTCGCTCGCGCTCGAGTACAACCCCTGGACCACGCAGATCGAGCCGCACGACTGGATCGGTGAGTACTGCGACGCGGTGGCCGCGGCCAACGTGGTGTGCGTGGATCTGTGCCGCGACCTGTGGGGTTACATTTCCCTCGGCTACCTGCGCCAGCGCGCGGTCGCCGGCGAGGTGGGCTCGTCCACCATGCCGCACAAGGTGAATCCGATCGATTTCGAGAACGCCGAAGGAAACTGCGGCGTGGCCAACGCGCTGCTGCGTCACTTCGCGGAGAAGCTCCCGGTGTCTCGCTGGCAGCGCGATCTCACCGATTCAACGGTGCTGCGCAACGCCGGCGTCGCACTCGCTCACACCCTCATCGCCTGGCACGCGCTCGGACGCGGGCTAGCGAGGATCGAGGCCGACCCTGCGCGCCTCGGCGCCGATCTCGCCGACGCCTGGGAAGTCCTCGGCGAGGCGGTGCAGACGGTGCTGCGCGCCGCGGGCGTCCCCGGTGGCTACGAGCGGCTCAAGGAATTCAGCCGCGGCCGCAGCATCGATCGGGCGACGTTCGTGGCGTTCGTCGACAGCCTGCCGCTCGCCCCCGCCGACAAAGCGCGGCTGCGCGCGCTGACGCCGGGCGATTACACCGGGCTCGCCGCGGAGCTGGCGCGGCGTATATGACCGCGCTTGAAACGGCCTGACGGCGAGGCGGGCAGCAGCCACCTGGGGTCCCGGACGGCGCGTTCCCGGAGGGCACCGCCCCCCGCATACCGCACCGAGAAAGTGCGAACCAGCCCGCGCTTTTGACTTACTGCCGCCCCGGCCCCCGCCCAAACCGTGACCGGTTTGGCAAGGGAATTCTCGCCTGGGTCACTAAGATCCTTCGTAACCTGCCTACCGTGCAGGGAATTGCGAGACGGCACGCGTGGCCATAGCCGGGGAATCTGATCTCAATAGCGCCTGGGCACAGCTCGCAAACGCGCGCGTCGCCCCCGAGTCGAACAGTGGCAGCGGCACCGCGTCCGCGCGGCAGGGCGCCGAGACGCTCACCGTTCTCACCTCGCTCGCCGAGGTGCGCGCGGCGGTGAACGAGATTGCCGGCACCGCGCAGCGCCTCATCTCGATCTACACCCCCGACCTCGAGCCGGATCTCTACGACCAGAGCGCCTTTCTCGAAGTCATCAAACATTTCGTGCTGACGCGCAGCTTCTCCAAGGTGCGCGTGCTGCTCGCCGAGCCGACGCGCGTGATGCGTGACAGCAACCGTTTCGTCGCGATGGGTCGGCGGCTGTCGAGCTGCATCGACATCCGCTACGTCGCGGCCCAGGCGCCACAGCGCGCCTCGGCGTACCTGATCGCCGACGATCGCGCCATCGTCTACCGCATGCGCGCGGATACCTGGGACGGCGTGGCGGACATCAACAATCCGAGTGCCGCCCGGCTGTACCTGCAGGAGTTCGATCAGGTGTGGAACGCCAGCGCCGCCGAGCACGGCCTGCGCGCCTCCCGCCGCGGCTGAGCCCGCGGCACTCCGACGCCAACACCCACGGGCGGTTACAATCGCCGCCATGCGTTTTCCTGATGTCACCGTAGCGGCCGTGGTGGAAAATGCCGGCCGCTTCCTCGTAGTCGAAGAACGCATCAATCGCCGCCTGGTGTTCAATCAGCCCGCCGGTCACGTCGAGCGCGGCGAGACGCTGCTCGAGGCGGTGGTGCGCGAGACCCGCGAGGAGACCGCGTGGCGCTTCGAGCCGCGCGCGCTCATCGGCGTGTATCTGTGGCGCAAGCCCACGAGCGGCCGCAGGGTTCTGCGCTTTGCCTTTGCCGGCGCGGTGAGCGACCACGATCCCGCGCAACGGCTCGATCGCGGCATCGTGCGTACGCACTGGCTCAACCGGGCGGAGCTCGAGCAGCGGCAAGCGCAGCTGCGCAGTCCCCTCGTGCTGCGCTGTGTGAACGATTACCTCGCCGGCGAGCAAAGTGCGCTGGAGACCGTCGGGCTCCTCGACCTCGAAAGCGCCGCCGCGCTCACCGTGAACGGCGCGCCTGCGGCGGTAACCACCGTCAGCCTCTGACCACGCACCCGCCGATGCCGCCGCGAGCGAGCGCCGGTAGCGGGTGCGCGTTGCGTTAGAATTCTCTCATGGTTGTCCCGGTCCCGCGCCCACCCTGTGCTGGCGCCTGCGTCATCGTCGCCCTCTCTGGTGGCGTGGATTCGGCCGTTGCGGCGCTCTTGCTCCGGGAGGCCGGCTGGCAGGTGCAGGGGCTCTACATGAGCAACTGGGAAGATGATGACGATGCCTACTGCACCGCAGCCCAGGACTTGCAGGACGCACGTGCCGTGGCCGCCGAGCTCGGTATCCCGCTGCACCGCGCCAGCTTCGCGCCCGAGTACCGGAAGCGCGTGTTCGGCCATTTCCTGTGCGAGCACCACGCCGGACGTACACCGAATCCGGACATACTGTGCAACCGCGAGATCAAGTTCGGCGTGGCGCTCACGTGGGCACGGCGCCTCGGTGCCTCGCACTTCGCCACCGGCCACTATGCGCGCCTCGCCACGACGCCCGACGGGGCGGCGCTCTACAAGGCGCGCGATCACGGTAAGGATCAGAGTTATTTCCTGCACGCCGTGCCGCGCGAGGCGCTGGCGCGCACGCTGATGCCGCTCGGCGAGCTCGAGAAGAGCGCCGTACGCGAGCGCGCGCGCCACGCCGGGCTGCCGGTATTCGACAAGCCCGACAGCACCGGCATCTGCTTCATCGGCGAGCGGCCGTTTCGCGAGTTCCTGGCACGCTACCTCGAGCGCACGCCGGGCCCCATCGAGTCTCCCGACGGCGAGCACCTCGGTGCGCACGAGGGACTTGCCTTTTATACGCTCGGCCAGCGCGGCGGATTGCAAATCGGCGGCCGGGCCGGCCGGGCGCAGCAGCCCTGGTACGTCGCCGCCAAGGACGCCGCCCGCAACGCGCTCATCGTGGTGCAGGGGCACGATCATCCGTTGCTCTCGAGCAGCGCCCTCACCACCGGACCGTGGCACTGGCTGAGCGCGGCGCGCGCCGTGCCCTGCCGCTGCACCGTGAAGGTGCGCTATCGCCAGGACGATCAGGCGGCGCTGCTCGAGCCACGCACCGACGGCACGATGCGTATCGTGTTCGAGCAGCCGCAGCGCGCGGTGACACCCGGTCAGTATGCCGTGGCGTACGAGGGCGAGCGCTGCCTCGGCGGCGCCGTCATCGAGTCGGTCACACCGCTCGCGCGGGAGCGCGCGGCCGCCTGAAGCCCAGCGGGCGGCGCAGCCCACGCCCGCCCGATATAATCGCCTCATTCGCGTGCGCACAGCGGAGACACGCATGACCAACAGCTTCCGGGCCCGCTCGACACTCAGCGTCGGCGATCGCAGCTACGAGATCTGGAGCCTGGCCGCCCTCCCCCAGGACAAGCTCACACGACTCCCCTACGCGTTGAGGATCCTGCTGGAAAACCTGCTGCGCTTCGAGGACGGCAGCAGCGTGACGCGCGCCGACATCGAGGCGCTGCTCGAGTGGGATCCGGCCGCGACCCCGGCGCATGAGATCGCCTTCACCCCCGCGCGGGTGATTCTGCAGGACTTCACCGGCGTGCCGTGTGTCGTGGATCTCGCCGCCATGCGCGACGCCATCGTGCGCCTCGGGGGCGACGCCGAGCGTGTCAACCCGCTGAACCCGGCGGAGCTCGTCATCGACCATTCGGTGCAGGTCGACGAATACGGCACGCCGGGAGCGCTCGCTGCCAACACCGCCATCGAGTTCGCGCGCAACCGCGAGCGCTACGCCTTCCTCCGCTGGGGCCAGACCGCGTTCCGCAACTTCTCCGTGGTACCCCCGAGCACCGGCATCGTGCACCAGGTGAACCTCGAGTACCTCGCGCGCGTGATCTTCGATGCCGGTACCGACGGCACGCGTCGCGCGTACCCCGACACACTGGTCGGCACCGATTCTCACACCACCATGATCAACGGCCTGGGGGTGCTCGGCTGGGGGGTGGGTGGCATCGAGGCAGAGGCCGCGATGCTCGGCCAGCCGGTCACCATGCTGATCCCGCAGGTCATCGGCTTTCGCCTCGAGGGGCGGCTGCAGCCGGGCGCAACGGCCACCGATCTGGTGCTCACCGTGACCGAGATGCTGCGCAGGAAGGGCGTGGTCGACAAGTTCGTCGAGTTCTACGGCGACGGCCTCGGCAACCTGCCGCTCGCCGACCGCGCCACCATCGCCAACATGGCACCTGAGTACGGCAGTACCTGCGGCATGTTCCCGATCGATACCGAGACACTGCGGTATCTCGAGCTGACCGGCCGCCCACGCGAGCGGCTCGAGCTGGTGAGCGCCTATGCCAAGGCTCAGGGGCTGTGGCGTAACGCTGGCGCCAAGCCTGCCCGCTACACCGATGAGCTAGAGCTCGATCTCGGTAAGGTCGAACCAAGCCTCGCCGGACCCCGCCGTCCCCAGGATCGCGTGCCACTCAAGTCAGCGAAGCAGGTCTACCGGGCGAGCGCAGAGAAGGCCGCGGCCGAGCGCACATCGCGCGGCGGTTCCACCACGGGTATGGCGCCTGCAACCCTCGATGGACAGAGCTTCGAGCTCAAGGACGGCGCGGTGGTGATCGCCGCGATCACGAGCTGCACCAATACCTCCAACCCCTCGGTGATGCTCGGCGCAGGGCTCCTCGCAC
>Ga0335076_10004876_pt1 | contig 13593 bp, 11 predicted proteins | sample Lox_Sample_25_FD_206717 | JGI IMG/M metagenome (GOLD analysis project Ga0335076, IMG submission 206717) | Soil microbial communities from Loxahatchee National Wildlife Refuge, Florida, United States - Lox_Sample_2.5 | ecosystem: Environmental > Terrestrial > Soil > Wetlands | place: USA... | reverse complement strand
GGCGATCTCCAGGCGCGTCACCGGCGTCGCATCACCGATGCCGATCGTGGCGACCGAGTAGCTGCGCTTGGTCGGCTTGCCATCCGGATAGTGAAAGTGGATCTGCACGAATTGGCCGGGCACGAACGCAAACGCTGCGCCATCGGCGCGCTCGAACGCCATGTGGCGCACCCTCGGCGCCAGCATGCGGCTCTCGGCCAGACGCAGGAAGAAATGTTCGGCCACGAATCGAAGTCTAAGGGCTGGAAAGGGCGGCTATACTAACCGCCCTGTTCGAACCGCGCAGCCCATGAGCACGATTCCCGCGCTGGAAGTCCGCGACCTGAGGAAAACCTACCCCAACGGCGTCCAGGCGCTGAAAGGGGTGTCGCTCACCGTCCAGCCCGGCGACTTCTATGCGCTGCTCGGCCCGAACGGCGCCGGCAAGTCCACCCTGATCGGGGTCGTCACCTCCCTGGTGAACGCCACCTCGGGTGAAGCCAGCGTGTTCGGCGTGCCGATCCGCACCCGGCGCAGCGAAGCGATGCAGATGCTCGGGCTCGTGCCGCAGGAGCTGAATTTCAACCTGTTCGAGCAGCCGTTCCAGATCTGCATCAACCAGGCCGGCTTCTATGGCGTGCCGCGCAAGGTCGCGGCGGCACGCGCGGAGAAATACCTGAAGCAGCTCGCGCTCTGGGACAAGGCGTTCGAGGTGTCGCGCACGCTCTCCGGCGGCATGAAGCGGCGCCTGATGATCGCGCGCGCGATGATGAACGAGCCGCGCCTGCTGATCCTCGACGAACCGACCGCCGGCGTCGACATCGAGATCCGCCGCTCGATGTGGAAGTTCATCCAGGGCATCAACGCGGCCGGCACCACGGTGATCCTGACGACGCATTATCTGGAGGAAGCCGAGCAGCTGTGCCGCAACATCGCCATCATCGACCACGGCACGATCATCGAGAACACGGCGATGAAGAATCTGCTCGGCAAGCTCGACGTGGAGACGTTCGTGCTCGACCTCTCCAGTGCCGTCACCGATCTTCCCGTCGTCGACGGCGTGAGGATCACGCGCGTGGACGATCACACGATCGAGGCGGAGATGTCGCGCAAGCATGATCTGAATTCCCTGTTTGCGGCGCTCTCCGCGCGGGCCATCACCGTCACCTCGATGCGCAACAAGGCGAACCGTCTCGAGGAACTCTTCGTGCGCCTGATCGGGAACAATCCGGCCAAGGAGAAGGCGGCGTGAACGGCGAAGGCACCCTGATAGCGCTGGGCACGATCGTGCGCCGCGAAGTCACGCGCATCCTGCGCATCTGGAGCCAGACCCTGCTGCCGCCCGCGATCACGATGACGCTGTACTTCATCATCTTCGGCAGCCTGATCGGCCGCCGCGTCGGCGACATGGCGCCGGGCATCTCCTATCCCGAGTACATCGCGCCGGGCCTGGTCATGATGAGCGTGATCCAGAACGCATACGGCAACATTTCGAGCTCGTTCTTCGGCGCGAAGTTCCAGCGCTTCGTCGAGGAGATGCTGGTGTCGCCGATGCCCGGCTGGACGATCCTCGCCGGCTACGTTTCCGGCGCCGTGCTGCGCGGCTTCATGGTCGGCGTCATCGTGCTCGGCATCTCGCTGTTCTTCACCCGGATCCACCTCTATCACCCGTTCGTCACGCTGAGCACATTCCTGCTCGCCGCGGTGATCTTCGGCCTGCTCGGCTTCATCAACGCGATCTACGCACGCAAGTTCGACGACATCGCGATCATCCCGACGTTCATACTCACGCCGCTGACCTATCTCGGCGGCGTGTTCTACAACGTCGCCCTGCTGCCCGCGCCGTGGAAGGAAATCTCCTACGCGAATCCGATCCTGTATATGGTCAACGCGTTTCGCTACGGCCTGCTCGGCACCTCCGACATCAGCCTCGGCTGGGCGTACGCGGTGATGCTCGGCTTCGTCGTGCTGTTCGGTGCGGTGTGCCTGAACCTGCTCCACCGCGGCGTGGGATTGCGCACCTGAGTCAGAGCGACGGCAGTCCGAAGAACGCCGTCGCGGCCGCCGTCGCGTTGCCCGCAGTCGTCGCGATTTCCTCGCCGCGGTCGCGCGCGACTTCGGCACAGATGTGCGCCAGGTACATCGGCTCGTTGCGCCGGTGCGAAGGCAGCGGCCGCACGTTGCGCGGCAGCAGGTAGGGTGCGTCGGTCTCCAGCAGCAGGCGGTCTGCCGGAATGTCTCGCACCAGCTCGCGCAGATGCGTGCCGCGGCGTTCGTCGCAGACCCAGCCGGTGATGCCGATGTGGAAGTCACGGTCGAGATAGTCGAAGAGCTCGCGTTTGTCCCCGGTGAAACAATGCACGACGGCACGCGAAATGCGCCCGCGCACGTTGTCCAGGCAGGCGAGGAAGTCCGCATGCGCTTCGCGCTGGTGCAGAAACAGCGGCTTGCCGCGTGCGGCGCCCAGCTCGAGCTGGCGCTCGAACGCGAACAACTGGGCCTCGCGCGGCGAGAAGTTGCGGTGGTAGTCGAGACCCGTTTCGCCGACGGCGACGACCTCGTCATGGCGATGCAGTTCGCGCAGCAGCGCTTCGGCGTCGGCATCGAAGTCCTTCGCGTGATGCGGATGCACTCCCGCCGTGGCGTAGAGCAGGCCCGGGTGCGTCCGGGCCAGCACCAGCGCCGCACGCGAACTCTCGGCGTCGGCACCCGTGACGATCATGCGTGCGATGCCGTGTGTTCGGGCGCGCCCCAGCACATCGTTGAAATCATGCTGGAAGGAGCTGTGGGTAAGATTGGCGCCGATGTCGATCAGCTGCACGGCCGTGTCCCTGGGAGCGGCCCGGCATTATGCCAATATCCCTTCGCGTTCACGTCGGATTAACCCGTCGCGCGACACTCTGCAGTCGCGCCGTTGCGCCACTTGGAGGAAGCTGTCATGCGCGTGAGCAGGAAATACACACGAATCCTGGGGGCTGTTCTGGTCGGAGCGTCGTTGCACGTAGCGGCTGCGGGAAACGACGGGCCGGCGGGCGCCGTTCCGCGCATCGACTGGGCGAAAGCGGGAAAATTCCGCGAGGCGCTGGAGGCCAGCAGCAACGGTGCCCAGGCCACCGTCAAGCGGCACGCGCACACCGGGGCGACGGTCGGTGGCGCGCAACCGGCAGAAGCTTTTGCGAACCCCTCGCGCGCGTACCCGCCGAGTTGCCTGGAGTCGCCCATCCAGCTCGGGCTGTGGCAGAACGATCCGAATGCCCTCCAGTCCACCATTCTGCTGGGTGGCGACCCGCTGTCCGGCGATTCGAACGAGCAGGCGTACAGCGAGACTGTCACCCTGACCCTGTTTCGCGTGGTCTGTTCCAGCGGTGTGTCGGCCAGCCTTCTCGAAATCGACCGTCCGGCGAACATGAACGGCAACACGTCGAGGTACCCGACATTTCCGGGTGTCGCCCTCGATCAGGGCAGCCTGAGCAGCTTCGTGCTGCGCATGGCGGACGATCCGAACACGTTCTTCGTGACGACCTATTCGGTAAGCCCCTTCATCTACAGCGACGTGTTCGTGCTGGAACGCTATTACGGCGATTCGGTACCCGATTACAACCAGGCCTACACCCTCACCGTCGACAATCTGCTCGGCAACGGCTTTGCGCAGAGCGTGCAGTTCCCGCTGGGCGACTATGTACCGTCGGATTACGCGGAAGCCTCGCAGCCGCTGAAGGTCAACGGCTACATGACGACGACCTGGACCAACCCCAACCAGAACCACGAAGGCATCTTCCTGCAGGTCTACGACACTGGCGACAACGCCAATCGTGTTCTTGCCTACGCCTGGTTCACCTACGACGAGGTCGGCGCTCCGTTCTGGCTGTACGGCCAGTCGGATCCGTTTCCGATCGGCTCGCGCACCGTGACGGCGACGACCGCCTATTACGGCGGCGGGTTTTTCGCACCTCCTGGCATGGAACCGGCGGCGCCGCAGACGATCTGGGGCTCGGTCATCTTCAGCTTTAAGGACTGCAACACGATGAATCTGACCTATAACGGGACGGCCTCGGCGGTCGGGGGCCCGACCGGCACCGGCGCGCGCACGTTCGTGCGCGTAGCGAGCGTCAACAGCCTGGCCTGCGAGTAGCCGCGCCTTCAGGCGCAGCCGCTCGCGCTCGACCGAGCGGCTCGCCCGGCCGGCGTATTCCCGCGCCGGCCGATTCCAGCGACAATGCACGCCCCGCCTCACCCCAGGGAAGTTCGCATGTTCAAGGTCATCGCTCTCGGTGTTCTCCAGATCGCCCTCGCGCTGGCGCTCGGCGCCTCGGTTCCCGCGTCGGGTGCCACGGCGACCGGCCCGACGCCCAAGCCCGCCTATCCGGCGAGCTGCATTGCCGAACCGCCGCTCGGCCGCTCCAGCGTCGATCCGAACGCGGTGACCAAGCCGCTGACGCTCTACTCCTACAACTCGACGACGACCCCGCCCGGCTTCCTGTCCGAAGCGGCGTCGGTCACGGTCTGGCGCCAGCCCTGCTCGGGCGGCACCGCGGCTACCATCCTCGAGATTGACCGCACGCCACAGTTCAACGGCAGCACGACGCAGTTCTTCGAGTTTCCGCTGATCACCCTGAATACGTCGACCGCTTCAGGCATCACGCCGCGCTTCGCGCGCGAGCCCAACACCACGTTCGAGGACACGTCACCGGCCACGTTCACGTACTACAGCACCGCCTACATCCTCGAGTACTACGATTCCACCAACCCGCGCCGCACGCCCACGACCGACTACACGCAGGCGTTCACCGTGAACATCGACAATCTCGCCGGCGGCGGCTCCCCGCTCGTCTTCGACGTGCCGGCGTACACCGTGGCGAACCCGGCGCCCGCGGTCGAAATCAGCGGCTACATGAGCACGGGATGGATGAACCCCAACCAGAACGGCGAGGGCATGTTCCTGCAGGTGTACACCGTCGGCAACGCCAATCGGGTTCTGGCGTTCGCCTGGTTCACTTACGACAATCTCGGCGCACCCTTCTGGCTGTACGGCCAGACCGACCCGTTCGCCTACGGCACCCAGTCGGTCGTGGCTCCGACCGTCTATTTGCAGGGCGGCAGCTTCTCGCCGGCTGCGGCGAGTGCCGACGTTCCGAAGACACCGTGGGGCAACGTCACTCTGAGTTTCCCGGACTGCAACACGATGAGCGTCAACTACGACGGCGACGCATCGGCAGTCGGCGGGCCGACCGGCAGCGGCACCCGCACGTTCGTGCGCATTGCGACTACCGACGGGCTGGTCTGCTCGTAGCCCGCTCGTGATCGGCCGGCGTCGAACCCCGGCGCCGACCGCTCCTGCCGCTCACTGCGCACTCGCGCCTGCGTCATACTGACGGCAGCCGGCGGACCGTGAGCTTGCGCAGCAGCATGCAATTTCCCATCGCCGAGGTGCTGCCGGAAGTCGCGGCGACGCTCGCGCGCTCGACACGCCTGGTGCTGGAAGCGCCGCCGGGCGCAGGCAAGACGACACAGATGCCACTGGCCCTGCTCGACGCCGACTGGCTGCGCGGACGCCGGATACTGATGCTCGAGCCGCGCCGCATCGCGGCGCGCGCCGCGGCCGAATTCATGTCGGCGCAACTCGGCGAGGACGTCGGCGCCACGGTGGGTTACCGCATCCGTTTCGAGTCGAGGGTGTCGGCGCGCACGCGCGTGGAAGTCGTCACCGAAGGGATTCTCACGCGCCTGCTCCAGAACGATCCTGAGCTTGCGGGAGTCGGCGCAATCCTGTTCGACGAATTCCACGAGCGCCACCTGCACGGCGACTTCGGCGCCGCGCTCGCGCTCGACGTGCAGGCGTCGCTGCGGCCGGACCTGCGCCTCGTCATCATGTCAGCGACGCTGGATGGCGAGCGGGTCGCGCGCTGGTTCGACGCCCCCCGCCTGACCAGCGCGGGGCGCAGTTTTCCCGTGCGCATCGAGCATCCGCCGGCCAGGAGCGGCGAAGCATGGCCGTTTCATCTGCGCCGCGTCACCGAGCTCGCCCTGAGCGGCAGCACCGGCGACATCCTCGTCTTCCTGCCGGGGCGGCGCGAGATCGAGCGGGCGCGCGAGGTGCTGGGCGCGATGCGCCAGGAGGCGCTCGAGATCGTGCCGCTGCACGGCGAGCTTTCCCTCGCCGAACAGCACGCCGCGCTGGCGCCGGTTCAGGGTCCCCGGCGCCGGATCGTGCTCGCGACGAACGTCGCCGAGTCGAGCGTCACCCTTCCCGGAATCCGGACCGTGATCGACCTCGGCCTCGCACGTGAGCCGGCGTTCGATCCGAATTCCGGTTTCACGCGCCTGGAAACGGTCGCGATCTCGCAAGCGTCTGCCGACCAGCGCTCCGGCCGCGCCGGACGCGTGGCACCCGGCGTCGCCTATCGCCTGTGGCCGCAGAGCCAGCGCCTGGAACCATCGCGGCGCGCGGAGATCGCGCAGGTCGAGTTGTCCGGTCTCGCGCTCGAACTCGCGGCATGGGGGACGGAGGATCTGCGCTGGCTGGAGCCGCCGCCGCCGGGGGCGCTGGCCAGCGCACGCGACCTGCTCACCCTGCTCGGTGCGCTCGACGCCACGGGCAGGATCACGCAACTCGGCCGGCGCATGCTGGCGACAGGTGCGGCGCCGCGTCTCGCCGCCGCGGTTCTGCGCGCTCCGGCTTCGCAGCGTGCGTTGGCCTGCGATCTGCTCGCCCTGATCGAAGCACGCAATCCGCTGCGCGGCGACCGTGCGCGCAGCGACGATTTCCGCGCCAGGCAGACTGCGCTGAGCACGTATCGCGGCGAAGGCCGGCAGGCGGCGCACCGCGATGGCGCCGACGGGGGCGCCCTGGCGGCGATCGAACAGGCGGCCTCCGGATGGAGGCGCCGCTTCGATGTCCGTGCGGGCGATCATGCTGGCGGCGACGCGCTCGCGGTGGGAAACCTCCTGCTGCACGCGTTCCCGGATCGGGTGGCACGTCAGGACGACAAGGATGCGCGCCGCTATCGCCTGAGCAACGGCCGCGGCGCCCACCTGCACGCGAACTCCCCCCTGTATGGCGAACCGTGGCTCGTCGTCGCGGACCTGCGCTTCGACGAACGCGACAGCCTGATCCTCTCCGCCGCACCGTTCGATCCGGACCTGCTCGAGCGTGATTTCGCCGACCGCTTCGTGCGCGAGCGAATCGTGCGCTGGAATTCCACGTCGCGTGCGGTCGATGCCTTCGAGCAGCGCCGCTTCGCCGATCTCGTGCTCGAACGGCGTGGCGTCCCGGCCAGGCCCGAGGATGCCCGGCCCGCGCTGCTCGCCGCGGTGCGCGAGCTCGGCCTCGCCGCATTGCCATGGAGCGAGCAGACGGATGCGTTGCGCACACGCATCGCCTGCTTGCGCGAGTGGTGTCCCGAACTCGGCCTGCCCGATCTCGGCGATGGCGCCCTGCTCGCGACGCTGGAGGACTGGCTCGGTCCGTACCTCGGCGGCAAGACCCGTCTCGATGCGCTGACGGCACAGCACCTGGGCGAGGCACTGGCGGCGAAGCTCGACTACGCGCAACGGCGGGTGCTGGACGAATGCGCGCCCGAAACGGTCAGCGTTCCCAGCGGAAATTCCAAACGCCTGCACTACGAGGTCGGCAAGCCGCCGGTACTCGCGGTCAAGCTGCAGGAGCTGTTCGGCCTGGCCGACACGCCCCGCATCGCCAGGGGTCGCGTGCCGGTGACCCTGCACCTGCTCTCGCCGGCGCAGCGTCCGATCCAGGTGACACAGGATCTGCACGGTTTCTGGGAACGAACCTACCCGGAAGTAAAAAAGGAATTGAAGGGCCGCTATCCGAGGCATCCGTGGCCCGACGACCCGTGGAAGGCCACGCCCACCGCGCGCGCCAAGCCGCGCGGACGCTGATTCCGCCCGCAAATCTCCCTGTTCCGCAGCGACACTCGTCGCGGAACCATCCGCGGCGCAACCAGTCCAATTGCGGATGCATCCAATCCCCGATCGGTCCAACCTGCCATGACCAAACCTTCGCGCGCACTCGTCTGGATGCTGGGTTTTCTCGCCGCCGTCGCTGCGCTGGCCGCACTGCTGTCTGCGCGTCTGCTGCAGAACTTCGCGGCGAACCCGTTCTTCAACGGCGTGATCCTCGCCGTGCTCGTCTTCGGCGTGTTCGTCAACTTCCGCCAGGTCCTGCTGCTGTCGCGCGAAGTGGAGTGGATCGAGATGTTCAAGCGCTCGCCGCCGGACCGGCCGCTCGCGATCAAGCCCAAGCTCCTCGTGCCGATGGCGCGCATGCTCGCCGGGCGCGAGCGCGCGAAGTTCTCCCTGTCCACGCCGTCGCTGCGTTCGATCCTCGACAGCGTCTACCTGCGCCTGGAGGAATCGCGCGACCTGTCGCGCTATCTCGTCGGTCTTGCCATCTTCCTCGGGCTGCTCGGCACATTCTGGGGATTGCTGGTGACGATCCGCTCGGTCGCCGAGATCATCGGCTCGCTCGGCGTCGGCACCGATCCCGCGGCGATGTTCAGCCAGCTCAAGGAAAACCTGAAGCAGCCGCTGTCGGGAATGTCCACGAGTTTTTCCACCTCGCTGTTCGGCCTGGCCAGCTCGCTGGTGCTGGGCTTCCTCGACCTGCAGGCCGGTCACGCGCAGAACCGCTTCTACAACGAACTCGAAGAATGGCTCTCGGGCATGACGAAACTGTCATCCGGCGCCTTGCAGGTCGAGGGCGACGCCACGGTGCCCGCCTACGTGCAGGCGTTGCTCGAGCAGACGGCCGACGGCCTGGAGCGCATGCAGCGGGCACTGACCGAATCCGAGCGCGAACGGCGCGCATCCAGCGAGCAGCTCGGTGACTTGAACACGCAGCTCGGCCGCCTCGCCGGCCTGCTCAGCCGCGAGTCGCGCGAGATCCGCGGCATGGCCGAGACGCAGGAGGAACTGAAGAACGTGCTCAAGACGCTGGCCTCGGCGAACGGCGCCTCGCGCCTGTCCGATGACCTGCGCGGCGAACTGCGCCTGCTGTCGCGCACGATCGCCGCGGCGGTCGATGGCAAGCGCGGCGGGGCAGCGCAGTGAATTCGCTCGCGCGGCGCCGGCGCGCGCTCGACATCTGGCCGGGATTCGTCGACGCGCTCTCGTCGCTGATCCTGGTGATGGTGTTCGTGCTGCTGCTGTTCGCGATCGGCCAGTTCGTGCTGTCGCAGACGCTCGCCGGCAAGAACCAGGCGCTGGCCGAGCTCAACGCGCAGATCGCGGAATTGTCGAAGACGCTGGCGCTCGCCGAGGGCACCCAGCGGGAGCTTGAAGCCAAGACGAAGGAACTTACGGCATCGCTCGGCACGGTCGCCGGCGAGCGCGATGCGGCGCAGGCCGAGGCGGCAAGACTCAACGCCGACATCGCCGCGCTGAGCGAGCTCAAGGCGCAGCTCGAACAGCAGGTCGCCACGCTCGCGGCGCAGCTCGACACGGCGAAGAAGGGCCTCGTCGCAGCGACCGATCTCAATGCGAAGTCGGCCGCGCAGGTCGAACTGCTCAATCGCCAGCTTGCCGCCGTGCGCGATCAGCTGAGCAGGCTCTCCGCCGCGCTCGACCTCGCCAACGCCAACATCAAGGACAAGGATCGCAAGATCGCCGACCTCGGCGCGCAGCTCAATCTCGCCCTGGCGAACAAGGTGAGCGAGCTGGAGAAGTACCGTTCGGAATTCTTCGGCAAGCTGCGCCAGGTGCTCGGCGACCGCGCCGACATCCGGGTCATCGGCGACCGCTTCGTCGTGCCGACCGACATCCTCTTCGACACGGGTTCAGCCGATCTGAATCCGACGGCGCAGGCGCAGCTGGCCAGACTCGCGCAGACGCTCAACGAAGTCGCGGCAGAAATCCCCTCCAACCTCGATTGGGTCGTGCGCATCGATGGTCACACCGACCGGCGCCCGATCCATACCGACCAGTTTCCCTCGAACTGGGAGCTGTCGACCGCCCGCGCCGTCGCGATCGTGAAATACCTCGTCGTGCAGGGCATTCCCGCGCATCGGCTGTCGGCGAACGGCTTCGGTCAATTTCAGCCGCTCGATCCTGCCGATACGGAAGCCGCCTACGCGAAGAACCGGCGCATAGAGCTGCAGCTGACGAATCGCTGATCAGAACCTGCGCGAGCGAAGACCGGTTGCGCGCCGCCGGAGCGCAGGAACCGCGGTGCGCATGCGCGGTACACGAGGATTCCGGGCGAGATGCCGAGCGCAGCAGGTTTCCGGACAGGTTCTAGGCCCGGCCGACGCGCAGATGAAACGTCCAGCGCACCTCGCGCGTGCGCGTCTCATCGCCCCATGCCTTGCGCAGATCCGCCTCGATGAGCGAGACCGGATCCTGGTTGCGGATCTTCAGATAGCTCTGCGTGGCGGACCAGGAACGAAAATAGGCGAGCATCTGCTCGACGTTCCAGCGCACCGCCATGGGGAACTCCGGCGCCGGAATCTTCACGAACGGGAACGGCAGCGTGCTGTAACCCGAGTCGACGAGCGCACGCTCGGGCGGCCAGAACGAGCCGGTCAGGTCGATGTAGAGGCGGTCCTTGATCGTATCCACCGCCTCATCCCCGGTGCGGCAATCGGCATAACACCAGGCCGCGAAGATGCCACCGGGCTTGAGCACCCGCCGCGCTTCGCGGTAATAGCGGTCCGGATCGAACCAGTGCAGCGCCTGCGCCACGGTGATGAGGCTCACGCTCGCGCGCTCGAGCGTGGAGTGCTCGGCCGCCTCGACGCGATATTCGACGTTGCGCGCAGGCTCCGCATTCTCGATCTGTCCGGCGCTCGGATCCGTGGCGACGACGCGCGTGAAGTGCCTGGCGAGTTCCAGCGTCGCCTGGCCGTTGCCGCAGCCGCAATCCCAGGCGAGCTCGCGATCCGGCGCGAGCTTCGCCAGCCAGACGAAGAGTTCCGGCGGATAGGTCGGCCGCGCCTCGCGATAGATCGCGGCGTGCCCGGAGAAGTGATCCTTGAAACTCATTGCGCCACCACGCGCGTCCGGCCGGGTGCGAGTCCATCGAGCGCGACCTGGCCCACGCGCACGCGGACCAGACGCAGCGTCGGCAGGCCGACGGCCGCGGTCATGCGCCGCACCTGGCGGTTGCGGCCTTCGCTGATCGTGAGTTCCAGCCACGCATCCGCGACGGTCTTGCGCAGGCGCACCGGTGGATCGCGCGGCCACAGCCACGCCGGCGCCAGCTCGAGCTGACGCACCAGCGCCGGCCGCGTCGGTCCGTCGCGCAGCGCCACGCCGCGGCGCAATTGCGCCAGCTGTCCCGCCTCAGGCGTGCCTTCGACCTGCACGAGATACGTCTTTTCGGTCCGCTGCGACGGATCGGTCAGACGCCTGGCGAGGGCGCCGTCATCGGTGAGCAGCAGCAATCCTTCCGAATCGTAATCCAGGCGGCCGGCCGGATAGACGTCCGCGACCCGCACGAACTCCGCCAGCGTGCGCCGTGGCGGTCGACTGCGATCGGTGAACTGGCACAACACGTTGCAGGGCTTGTTCAGTGCGATCAGCATGCGCTCGGATTCCGGCGCGCCCGCGCCCGGATCAGTGCGCGCCGGGCTTCTTCGCTTCCGTGCCCTGCGAGAAGATCTTGTCGCTTCCCGGCTTGACGAAGCGCAGCGTCATGCGATCGGATTCGCCGATTGCGAGGTACCTGTCGCGATCCTTGTCCTTCAGCGCCAGCGTCGGCGGCAGAGTCCACACGCCTTCGGGATAGTCCTTGGTGTCCTTCGCGTTCGCGTTGATCTCGCTCCTGGCTTCGAGCTTGAAGCCGGCTTCGGTCGCCATCCTGATGACGTATTCCTCGGCGATGTAGCCGCTCTTTTTCGTCTCCTCGAGACTCGTGCCCGGCTTCGCTCGATGGTCGGTCACGCCGAGCACACCGCCCGGCTTGAGCACGTCGAAACAGGCCTTGAACATCCGCGCGGTCGCGTCGGCCATGACCCAGTTGTGCACGTTGCGAAACGTGACAACCATGTCGGCGGAGTTGACGGGACCGAAATTCGGCGCCGCCATGTCGAACTCGACGATCTTCGCCTCGCCGTAGCGGGCCGCGTCGGCGTCGAATTTCCGGGCGAGTGCACTCTTGTCCTGCGCGTCTTCGCCTTCCTTCTTCTTCGGCGTGACGATGGCCGCCTCGTAGCCGCCCGAACCCTTCTGCAGCGGCGCAAGGATCTCGGCGTACCAGCCGGCGCCCGGCGTCAGTTCGACCAGGTTCATTCCCGCCTTCAGGCCGAAGAATTCGAGCGTCTGCTTCGGGTGCCGGTACGGGTCGCGTGCCTTGTTCTTTTCCGAGCGCCAGTCGCCGGCGAGCACCTGGTCGAGCTTCGCCGCGAATGCCGAGTGCTCCTGGGTCGCTGCGGCAAGCGTTTGCGTCAGCGGGGCCGCCACCAGCGCGCTGCAAAGTCCACAAAGAATCCCTACGACGCGTTTCATGAAAAGACTCCGGGGAAATGGGGACAAGCATCATACCCCGATCGCCGCGCGCGATGCCTGCGCCGGGGTCGGATCGTCGGCCGCATCGAGCCGGGCGCGCTGGGTGTACGGCGGCACGTCGGCGAGCCGCCCGGAGACGATCTGCGCACGCAGGTCCTGCCACCAGCGCATGCGGAAGATGTCGCCATGCGCGGCGAGCAGGGCATCGAGCAGGTCCGGGGACAGGCCCAGAAAGCGCGGAAACTGCTCCGGAAACACGTCGTGTGGCCCGACGTAGAAGGTGTCCTTGCCCGGGTTGGCGTCGTCGTCGTCGTCCGGCAGTTCGCGAAACCGGCAATCGGTGACGAGGCACAGCTCGTCGTAATCGTAGAAGATGACGCGGCCGTGGCGGCCGACGCCGAAATTCTTCAGTAGCAGATCGCCGGGGAAAACGTTGCTGCCGGCCAGGTCCTTGATCGCCTGCCCGTAGTCGACGATGGCGCGCCGCGCCGCATCGGCGTCGGCCTCGCGCACGAACAGATTCAGCGGTCGCAGACGACGCTCGACGTAGCAATGGGCGATGACGAGATCGTCGCCATCCACCGACACCGTGTCGGCACAGCTGGAGAGCAGTTCTTCGAGCAGCGGCGGCGCGAACTGCGCGCGCGGAAAACGCAACCAGCGGAATTCCTGCGCATCGACCAGGCGCCCGCAGCGGTCGTGACGGAACACGAGCGTGTATTTCGCCATCACCTCCTCGCGCGCGGTCTCCTTGGGAAAGGCGAAGCGGTCGCGGATCAGCTTGAACACCAGCGGATACGACGGCAGCGTGAACACCAGCATGACCATGCCGCGCTCGCCATCGGCGTGCACGAAACGCTCGTGCGCGCGCGCCGCGAGGTGGCGGAAGAAGTGGCGGTAGCGTTCGGTCTTGCCCTGCTTGGCGCGGCCGAGCACGGTGTAGAGCTCGTCGACCGGCTTGTTCGGCAGCAGCGTGCGCAGGAACACCACCGCATCGCCGACCGTCGGCAGGTCGGCCTGGAAATAGCTGCGCGCATAGCCGAACACCTGGGCGACCTGCTCGCGCGTGGTCAGCACCGCGTCGGCACGGATGCCCGCTGCATCGTTGATCAGGGCAATGACCAGCGGCGCGAAGCGCTCCACGCCGAACAG